>VOFG01003542.1_pt1 | contig 375042 bp, 346 predicted proteins | sample 5384171 | NCBI WGS metagenome assembly VOFG01 (sample SAMN12384726, study PRJNA508395) | human gut metagenome | isolation source: healthy gut F | host: Homo sapiens | reverse complement strand
TCTTCTCATATCTACCCAACAATAAAATTCAACAGAAATAATATGATAGTTCCTGTTTATTTAAAACTCTCTTTTTCCAATAATTATGTCCTTCAATAATATGACTGTTATTAGCTTTATAAAAATCCTTCACAGGAGTCATCTGAAAACAATTATTAATAATAGCATTATCGACATCTTCAAAAGTAACAATCGGTTGTTGGTTTACAGGATACTTCGATCTAACATTATTCAGAACAATCTGCTTACACTTACTGAATTGCCACGGTGAACCAGTCTGCGAAGAGAAATCCACATTATCAAAACGAATATCTTCAGCAATATCAACTATAAATCCAACCTCTGCCTTCATATTAATATTTGAAAAGGACAAACCTTGTACAGGCATTTCTTCAATCCCTTTAATATAACCAATTTGCTTGATATCAGAACCTGTGATATTACTCAAATGAATGTTCCGGAAAACAGGAGTCCGTTCACTGACAGGCTCCATTTTTGACTCTTTATCATAGAACAAATCAAAAATGAAGGCATTCCGCTGAATATTCTTCATGACGATATTATCTACCCGAAGCTCTTCAACGACCCCTCCTCTCCCGCGCGAGGACTTTAGACGAATACCGGAATCTATACCATCGAAAACACAATTAGAAATTGTCACTCTCCTTACACCGCCTGACATTTCACTACCAATAACTACCCCTCCATGACCGGAAAGCATAACACAATTAGTTATCGTTATATTTTCACATGCCTTTCCATATTTCCGTCCATCAGCATCACGCCCCGATTTAATTGTGATACAATCATCTCCCACACTAATAAAACAATCAGAAATACGCACATTCCGGCAAGAAGAAGGGTTTATTCCATCCGTATTGGGACCTTTTGGGTCTTTTGAAGGGTTATATATCGTCACTCCATGCACTGTTACATTATCACAAAAAGCCGGATTTATGGTCCAAAAAGGAGAATTGACAATTTTCACATTCTCTATCAACACATTGTTACATTCATAAAACTGAATAAAAGGAGGCCGAAACATACGACGCTCTAAAGAAGGTTTATAATAATCCGAAATTTCCAGATCTTCATTAGCCTCTTCCCACATTCGTTGTAGTTTATTCAAAGCAGGCAATTTTCCTCCGTTCTTTTTAATCAGCTCCCGTGTTTCTTTCTCCCAGCTCCACCATTTGAATCCATTACCGTTCAACGTTCCACGCCCGGTTATAGTCAAATTCTCCGCATCATGCGCATAAATCAGGGGAGACAAAGTATTCATCACTGTACCTTCCCAACGAATCTTCACAAAAGGAAGATAATCTTCAAAACGATCTGAAAAACGAAGAACAGCTCCGGACTCCACATACAAAGTTATATTACTTTTCATGTGGATAGTGGCTGTCAAATAAACACCTGCCGGAAAATAAATAGTTCCTCCACCTTCAGAAGATGCTTTTTCAATCGTTTGGTTTATTAACTCCGTACAAGATTCAATACCTCGGGGATCAGCTCCAAGCTCCTTCATATTAAAGGTACGAGACCATGCGGTTACGGCTATAACAAGTCCCACTACACAAATAAATAGACGTTTCATTTATAGTTTTCATTTAAAATTTTACCAGTTCTAATTGTCAAAACAAAAGTACGAGGTATCTTCTCTCCTTATAGGGTAATAATTGTGCTTGATAGAGGATAGACAGGTGGATTAAATATGCAAAAGCGTGCATTTTATGTTCAATCACGGTTTTATATTTCCTTTTTAATCCAGTTTTATCTATTTTTGCTCTACACATAATTTATAATATCATGAAGACACTCTATGTTTTCCTTTTATGCTTATACACCAGTCTGACTGTAGCAGCTCAACCTCTTTGCCAGATTAAACACTTCTCTGTCAATAGTGGCCTTTCGCAAGGAGTAGTAGTGAATATAATGCAAGACAAAAAGGATTTCTTTGGTTCGCCACCTGGAATGGACTGAACAAATTCGACGGATACACATTTAAAATTACAAAGCATTCCCGGGAGACGGCTGTACGTTAACGACCAACCGCTTCTCTTATATTACAGAAAGCAAAGACGGAGATATATGGTGCAAATCTTATGATAACCGTGCATATCTATTCGATATTCAAACAGAGAAGTTTATTGACATACTCCTTCCTATTGAATCATCCCTACAACAGACCAACATAGTCAGCAATATCTATACCTTAAATAAAGGGATTACATGGATCACCTGCGAACAAGGTTATGCTTTCAGAATCAATGAGCAAACCTGCAAAGAAGGAAAAGATATCATTTTATACAGCAGTTTCAACCAAAATTTAAAAGGAAACAAGATATTCGACATTTACGAAGATTCCGACGGGGACGAATGGATCATGACAGATAAGGGAGTAACCATCATCGGGAAAAAACGAATCAACAGCGATTATCCGTTCAAAATGGTCAAAGAATATAATAAGAGAATATATCTTATCTCAACTTCCGGAAAAATCGCAATATATGATCCCAAGAACGGAAATATAAAATTCCAGGAGCTACCATGTCCTGTCACAGCTATCTATTCCATATCTTCCATTTCCCCTTCTAATGACAAGATCGGCTTAGGAACTGACAACGGATTTATAACATACGATACAGAAAAGAAAAAATTCCAACATTTTAATATACAAACAGCCACCCAGCCATCCAATGAAGCTCATTTCTTTTATCAGGACAAAACCGGAGAAGTCTGGATCTTTGCCAATACCTCCGGTGTGATAAAGCTAAATCTGAAAACAGGAGATAAGCAGCACTTCACAGCTCCTATACAAAACCTAATCCAATATGAACGCGACAACCGGTACATGATCTAAGACCATGAAGGCACACTATGGATGAGTCCTCAAAAAGGGCATTTGTGCTATTATGACCGCGACAGTAATCAACTGAAACTATACTTTGCAGATGAAAATAATCCCGCTTCCCTATTTGCCCCCTCTATTCGTTATTATTATACCGACCGGCAACAGAATGTATGGATTACCAATGACCGGGGCGTAGACAAAATATCTTTCTATCCCAATAAATACAAAATACGTCCCATAGACAATGGATTGGAAATACGTGCTTTTCTTGCCGACAAACAGAAACGTCTCTGGGTTGCTTCCAAAAAGGGAAACGTCAGAATTTACCGTCCGGATGGGACATTAGAAGGCTACCTTTCTCCACAGGGCATAATCACCCCTCAAGAGGTTACTTTCGGAAAAAGTGTGTACTGTTTTATGGAAGATAAACAAGGAAATATATGGATGGGAACCAAAAAAGACGGCCTCATCCTTCTAAAGAAGAAAAAACGAACACTCTTATCTTTTACAACAATTCGTCCATCAGCCACAAGATACATACAGTTTAAGCAACAATAGTGTCTATAGTATTATTCAGGATAGTCATGACAATATATGGATCGCATGTTATGGAGGTGGCCTCAACCTATTATCACACGCACCTGATGGTTCTACCAACTTTATCCATAGCGGCAACCGGCTGAAAAACTATCCTGTTTCTACTTCACTCAAAATAAGACATATCGCAGAAGCCCCCAACGGAGTGTTATTGATTGGCACAACCAATGGTTTACTTACATTCTCCAATAAGTTCGATCAGCCTGAAGAAATTAAGTTCTATCACAGCAACCGTATCCCTAATGTAGATTCCAGCCTTAGCAGTAATGATGTCATGCAGATATTTACTGACAGTCGAAAAAACACTTATGTAATAACATTCACCGGAGGAATCAGCCAGGTTATCTCTAAAAATCTGCTCACGGAAGATATACAATTCAAAAGTTATACAATCAAAGACGGATTAGCTTCTGATTTGGTACTTTCAATGCTCGAAGATACTCAAAAACAATTATGGGTAATCTCCGAAAACTCCATATCCAAATTCAATCCACAACAAGGAACATTTGAGAATTATGAACTATAATAAGAAAATCGAATACGGTTAACGATAATTAGCATAGATATGCAATTATCTCATTCACGGAAGCTCGTCGGGGCTGACTGCGCAGCCCCTTGCTGCATGGCGTTCCCTCCGCAGGAGCTATTATGGCTTTTCAGACTTGAATCCATCGACATATGGCTTTTCTTGAGTGACTACCGCAAAGGCTTGCCTTACGAGTTTGTTGGCGACTGCAACAACCGCCACTTTTCCCGGCTTGCCGTTAGAACGTAATAGGTCAAAACACGCATTGCATTCGGCATTGCATCGCAGAGATGCCATGGCAGCTATATAAAGCTGACCACGTAAGGAAGAATCACCGTTGCGATTGATGTGACCTTTGACATTGACTGACGTACCGGATTGTTGGTAAGTAGGTGATAAGCCCAAGTATCGGGTGAGTTGCTTGGCATTATCAAAGTACGTGAAGCCTCCCGTAGCCATTATCAAGGCTGCCGCCAGCGTGACGCCGATACCTTTAATTGAGGTAAGCAAGTCGATCTGCTTCTTGTACTCGCTTTGTGCCAAGGCTGCTAACTCTTCTTCCAATCCTTTGGTTTGCTTTTCAAGAAAGACGATTGTCTTCTCAATGGCTTTCTTGCATTTAGGGTCGAAGAAAGGGAGGGCTTCCATGGAACCTTTCAAGTTCTGGGTGGCTATAAGTTGCTTCTTGAGTTGGCGTATGACTGTTCGCTTCTGTTTCAAGGTAAGGATGGCATCGCTACGAAGTTTGTAAGGAGCAGGCTGCATCCTCTCCCCATACAAGGCTATCAGGCGTGCATCCGTCTCATCTGTCTTGGTAACCGAAAGCATCACACGGGCGAAGTTCTTTATCTTGAGTGGGTTCTCCAGACTCACTGTGATATTTGCTCGCGAAAGAAGATAAACAAGCAGGGAACTGTAATTGCCGGTTGCTTCCAGCACACAATGATGCTCATTGGCAGACAAGGTTTGAATGAACTCGTGAACGCCTTTAGTGGTATTCTTGAAAGTTTTAGTCTTACTGTTTTTGGCAGAAGAATAAGCAACGACGAAAGTCGCCTTGCTGACATCAATTCCAACGTAGGTCATAGTCTATAAATTTTCTATTAAACAACATCTATACATCGTGAGCCATCATTGCGAATACGGGGTCAAAGCCCATTGAACTATCCGGTTTCTGATGTGAAAGTGTGGGGCTAAACATAACTCTCGGACTTTATGTCCATGGAAGTATCTGCCTTATTCCACACTTTGATATTGTAAATTTATGCAAATATATAACGATTAAATAATATACAATGGAAGTAATTACTTTCAGAGAGAACTGAACCTCACCGAAGCAGTTCCCACACTAACCAGTCAAAAGAAAATCGTTCTCGGACAAGGGATACTTGAAATCGACACAGAACAAATGAAAAAAAAGTTCTTATGTACCTCCTATTGTATTTACCGGACTCAAAATACAAGGAAGTCAACTTCATGTAGCGCTTGATGACATAAAAGAACTGGAACTAAATCCTTCGGAACGTAATGTCACCTTTCAATTTGCAGCCATTGATTATGTAAATCCCGATGCCATCGAATACGCCTATCGCCTGCAAGGCCTGGAAGAAGAATGGAACGAAGCCGGTAATAACCGCTCTGCAACATACATAAATTTACCTGCCGGAGAATATCAACTGCAAATCCGTTCCAGCAATAGCGACGGAGTATGGACCGATAATATACGCACTCTCCCCATTCATGTTTTACCCACTTTTTGGGAAACATACTGGGCATGGTTATTCTATATTGTCATGTTCGTGTTATTCACTACTATCATTGTATACATTCTGTTCTATATCTACCGTTTGCGGCATCAGGTTGACTTGGAACAACATTTATCCAATATCAAATTACGCTTCTTCACTGATATTTCACATGAATTACGCACTCCTTTAACTTTAATATCCAGCCCTGTATCAGAAATTCTAGCGCATGAAACAATCTCTCCGACAGTTCGGGAACATCTAAATTTGGTACATAAAAACACAGAACGTATGCTTCGTCTGGTTAATCAACTACTGGATTTCCGCAAAATCCAAAATAAGAAGATGAAAGTGTTGGTAGAAAAGACAGAACTCGTTTCCCAATTACAGAAGATAATGGAAAGCTTCCACCTTATAGCAAAAGAAAAGAGAATTGATTTCCAACTTCAAACTAATACAGACAAAATATACGCATGGGTAGACCGTGACAAATTTGAAAAGATATTCTTCAATCTACTTTCAAATGCCTTCAAATATACACCGAACGGGAAGAAAGTAACGGTAAATATGATAACAGGTTCGGAGCAAGTCACCATCTCCGTATCTGATGAAGGCATTGGCATTGCTCCCGAAAAGCAACAATCCCTATTTTATCGATTTGAAACACTGGCACAATACAATATCCTGCAGCCCTCATCCGGCATTGGGCTTTCACTGGTACGCGAATTAATAGAATTACATCACGGAAATATCCAAGTGAGAAGCGAGCCGGGAAGTGGAAGTGAATTCATTGTCACACTTCCTAAGGAAGAAAAATAAGCATTTGCAGACGATCAACAAGCCGAATTTATTTTATCCGACAGTGACAATAATTCACCGACGATACAAGCTACTGAAGAAGATTCGGATAGTACATCCTTCAAGGCAGCATACGCAGAGAATGAAAATAAAACCGACGCAGAGGATGAAAAAACTTCCATTCTTATTGTCGAAGACAACAATGAATTACGTCATTTCCTATGGAATATCCTGTCAGAGACTTACACTGTTCTCGAAGCAGCAAATGGAAAAGAAGGATTAAAATATGCACAGCAGTACATTCCGGATCTGATAATCAGTGATGTCATGATGCCGGTCATGGATGGATTAGACATGGTGAAAGCAATCAAAGCCGATCATAACACCTGCCATATTCCTATTATATTACTATCAGCAAAATCTTCTTTAGATGATCGGATAGCAGGACTGGAACAAGGCATCGATGACTACATTACCAAACCATTCAGCTCTACATACTTAAAAACCAGAATTTTGTCGCTGCTCCGTCAACGTAAACAGTTACAAGAGCTATATTTATCGAAACTGTCAGAGCATACTCAAGAAGAAGATCATATAAATGGGTGGGAGCCTTCACAACCTCAAGTGACTCCATACGATGAACAATTCATGCAACAAGTAATGGCGTTTATGGAGGAACAAATGGACAATACAGATATCACCATCGACGACTTCGCCAACAAACTAATGTTAAGCCGTACGGTATTCTACCGAAAATTAAAATCTATTGTTGGGCTGACTCCGGTAGATTTCGTATGTGAAATGCGCATCAAACGAGCCGCCCAGCTAATTGAAAAAAGTGAATACAGTTTCTCCCAAATTGCTTATATGACCGGTTTCAATGACCCGAAGTACTTTAGCAGGCGCTTCAAAAAAATCATGGGAGTCACTCCTACAGAATATAAAGAAAGAAAGGGAGATGCCTCATAAGCACCTCCCCTTTCCTTACCAGTTTTCTATATTCAATTACAATACACCTTTTTTACCTTGCGTTCCATATTGATTCACGGCAGATACCTTCAAAGCATAATTCACTTTCGACACCAGAAAAGAGGTATCAGTAGTCGTCCCGAGAATCTGTTCTCCATCATATACAATATATCCGATCGCATTCTTCACAGGATTCCATTTAAGAGTGCCTTGCTGATAAACCAGACTGCGCGGACTTCCTAATTTCTCCATCATAATACGCGGATTCCAGCCATCATTACCCGGAATCATATTTTCGTACGTATATTTGTCCGCCTCCTCTTTCGTTATAGTTGCCTGACAGGTACCCGATACTTCCTTACCGGTTTGGCGGTCTTTATATTGATATTCCGTTTTGCGTTTACTTAAATCCAACACATTACCCTGTGCATCACGACTATTGTATTCGGCAAAAATCCCGGGAACCGTTCCCATATTCGTCCATCCTTCATCAGCGACAGGGATAAGCATGATGGTATTGATATACACCGTCTTCGAATTATTATGCCATGGACGCCCCAACTTCAAACGTCCGTCAGCCGCTTCACTGTTTCCATCTATAATGCAATTACGAAAAGCATAACCATATTTGGCATCTTTATGGGAAGGAGCCACTATTACTGCTCCACTCCGTACATTATAAAGCGTACAGTTTTCCAGCAACACATCACCACTACCATAAAAATAGTCTACCGCGCCTTCTATCCAGCAATCTTTCACATAGTGCCGACTGACATCATTATTGGCAGTCATCCAAGTATCTTGAAAAGAACGGAACTTACAATTATAAAAGGAAGCACAATCTGCCTGACTATTCATAGCCAAAGCCTGCGGACCATTATCTGATAAAACTCCCCAGTCATTCACATACGAAATGTTTTCCGTATAAAAGTGGTCTCCTTTACCACCACTACCGATCCCTCGTATTTATAAACTGGAGAGGAAGGATTATGAACCGAGTGTTCCCAATAAGCTGTTTTTCCACCTATTTCTTTACCGGTCAGTTTACTACCAACATTCAAGTTTAAATGAATAATGGTCTTATCCTTATCCTGGCCTATTAAATGTACGTATGGCTTATTCTTAGGGATAATCACCTGCTCATTATACAAGCCATTCTTTATCAGAATCAACCAAGGTTTCGTCTGTCCGTCAGGAACAGCATTGATTGCTTCCTGAACCGTTTTATAATCTCCACTACCATCAACAGCTACAATAGCCTGATAAGGCGATGAGCCCGCCTGTGCATAAATCATTGCACAGGCACTCATCAATAAAATTGATAATACAATATTCTTCATGATATTCTTTATACCTAACAATTATAGGATCAATTAAGACCAACGGGGAGGACCAGCATTACCCGTTCCGGCAAACCCGGCTCCCGGTTTAATATGGAAATCACCGTTCAATGGATCAACGAACAAGTCATCCGAGCTTTGTTTTATTCTCGTTATTTCTTCAAACCTGTTATTGCCTTCCTGCAGGTCGGAAGTGATATAACAATTATCAGAGAAGTTCAAAATGTCATAAGCACCATTTCCACTATTCATTTTCTTTCCTTTGTTCGACCGGAGAAAATCAAATTCCGCATTGTAGCAGATTTCGGAGAAGGCGGAGTACTTGCCGCATTATCAAAACGGAAAACTTTAGGCAATTCCTTCTTAGCATCCATAGAATTATAGAAAGTACAATTTTCCAATATCACATCACCGATTCCCCCTTTCACGTCCATCAACTGGTCACCAATATTAATCAATGTACTATTCGTTATAGAAACCTTTTCCAACTGATCGATATTTTTTCCGAAATTAATCATTCCATATCCGTCCGTACCAACTTCGGATATGACACAGTTATCGATCGTAATATCCGTCATGAACACACCACTTCCATCGCTAATACGTACAAGCGTACGTTTTATGTTCTGTATAGCACAGCCTGTGAATGAAATAGACTGGGCATAAGAACTATTTTTCCAATCCGTCATATAACTGGCCTCGCCATTTCCATTTAGACAAACAAACTCGAATGACAGAGACTGTATCGGAGAAGCCAATGATATTTTATTAGTCACAATAAGCTGTGGACGATTATTTTCATTAGCTTCCGTACTGGTAAACAAAATATTATCCAATCCCGGAATCTTTAGTTCACTTACCTTATACACCGCCCCCGGAGTAAGTTGGACAGTTACATTACTACATTCTTTCTCTTTCACAAAATTAGATAACAATGTACTTAAATCAATGACTCCGGTTTCCGTAGCCTCCACAAAAAGGATTTCGCTACCACCCAATCCCAGTGTTTTGAATACATACGAACCGCGTAATGCATCATTATTATAAATCCGAACACGATAGGTCGCTCCATTCTCCAATTCGGAGAGTGTTTTCGAACAAGCCGCTATATCTTCCGAAGTCAAATCAATCTGTTTTTCCTCACCATATTTCGTATCCACCATTTGAGCCAACGTCAGATGAGTTACTCTGTTCGTTTCTTCCCATATCAAGGTTGCGGAATTAGCTGTAACTTCCACTCCGGTAAATAATTGCTCATCCGGAGTTTTAAATGCTACACTGACATAAGTGCTTGCCTTTCCCTGCGCATCTTCTCCTTTCATACGAACAGAATATTGCGTAGAACCGTTGAACTCCTGAAACAAAGTACGATATTCCACCCTCATAGGCGTATTACTCTCTGAAAATACAGTCAATGTATCTTTCAGAATCGTATCTGTCCTTACATACTTTTCCGCATTAAACTCCAAGCTGTCCGTATAAAACTCAAAAATATAGACTTTTGCATTCACAATCTGCGAATATCTTAATGTAACCGAAGTCGCATCGGTAGCCGACTTATCGAACGTCAACGGACGGAACAAAGCATCATAGTTCTTATTAACTGTCCAGTCATTGGCATCGTCCTCACAGGAAGACATACCCACTATCAAAGCCAATAGTACATACAGGCATGCTCCGGATAATCTATTAACTAGTCTTTTCATTTTTTCCTGCCATTAATTATTTATAACCATACGAATTAGAAACATACCCTTGCGTCTTATTGACATCCTCATAATAAATAGCGAATACATGGCGATAATTACACACTCCATTACCAACAGAATATTTACGGAACTCCGCTTCGGCTTCACCGCCCCAGTTCAGCCTGCCAAACAAATTCGAATAGTCGTAAGACGCATTCAGCCCTGTACCGCAAACCAATATTCTAGCCATTGTTTTCACATAATTAGTATTCAGGGTTGCATTTATATCACCATCCTTATTCAATGTCACCTGCATGCTGATCCAGTTGCACTCATACTGTCCTTTTGATGCAGAAGCAGTACCGGTTCCCATGTCCTCATTGAAATTAACGGACGACATATCAATGTATTCCGGATTATCAGAGTCTTCATATTTATAATAGATTTTTCTCGGTATTTCATCCACTTGATAAGTCTTCCCGAAAATAGTCACCGGCTTGTAGTCATACAACATACAAAGACCTATTTTCATCTCTTCTATTTTCTCCGCCAACAATCCCCAACGTGTCAAATCCTGACGACGAATAGATTCACAACCAAACTCCCATGCCCGTTCATTGACAATAGCCGTGAAGAAATCCGCGTCATACTGCGTGATTTCGGGAGCACCAGTACCAAATGCTCTTTCACGAACCTTTTCCAAAGCCTGTCGGGGAGACATACCGGCAATCGGACTAACTGCATCCGGCCCTGTCAATACATTTTGAGCCTCCGCAAACATCAGGTAAATATCTGAATATCGCATCAAAATCCAGTTGATACCAGTAGCAATACGTGAATTAGCTTTCGGGAAACGGACTTTCATATAATTATCAGTCATCCAATACCAACGCCATTTACCACAAGCCACTCCTAATGGATTACAGCGAATAACTTCCTTATTTTTTCCATTCTCATTGATATATTCCTGGAAAACACAAGTAACATCCCGACGGGTGTCTGCCGGATCAAATGAATAAAAATAGTAAGCAGTAGTAGCCGCATATCCTGCCCCTCCCATACCTTGGGTGGTATTAAAAACCCCTCTGTTCAGGTTGTATCCCATCGTGGCCCCCCACATCTCCATTCTGTCCTTCACCAAAAGCGACTTCAAACAGGTTTTCATTATACTTGTTGTATTCCAGATGATTGACAGTAGACCAAATATTCTCATAACTGGGATCAAGCTCATGAGGATTATCAGTCGCTCCCAAAATCTCCGCACACTGTTTGGCAGCCAGCTCATAATAATCTTTCCAATTCTTAGGGCGACCGACGAAATATCCGTTCATTTCCGGAATGGTCGGATGATGTTCCACATCCAAGTCCGGAAACTGATTTCCATCCCGTACAGACCATCCTCCGGCAAATAGCGCTACTTTTTGCCAGCAGTCCTTTGGCAAAACCTTTATTCATGCGTTCTACCGTATATGATTCTTCTCCCATCCAAGGCAGATATTCAATTGCCTCTTTCAAATCCTCTATGATATAATTATAAACAATATCACGATCCACTTTTCCTATATAGACATTTCCCAATCCGCTTTCAGACGCATGCTCTTTATATGGCACATCTCCCCAATAACGGATCAGTTCAAAATAGCCTAACGCTTTTAGTGCTAATGCCTCTCCTAAATATCTACGCATGGCAGCCTTGTCCGAAGTAGATTGCATCAACGGGGACCGACGTATACCATCTACGATAGTAGTGGCGGATTCTGCCAGATAATAAAGTTTGTCCCATCTGGTATTCCGGTTATAATTATCGTCATAAAAATTGCCAGCACCTTCATCACGAAGTGTCGAATTATAGTTTTCCGTAGAAAACGCACCCGAGCCAACCTCCACGTCAGAAGCTCCCTGCCAGTTGACACACAGTTTCTGACCATATATATAGGTGTCCGTCATTGTTGCATACACACCCATCAGGGCTGCTTCCGTCAGAGCGGTCGATTTAAACAGATTCTCATCACTTGGAATAGAAGGACTTTCGGTATCCAAAAAATTATCCATACACGAAGTGCATAACACAGAGGAGGATAAAACCGCTAAAAATAGTTTCTGTATTTTCATTTTTCAAGTATTAAAAAGTAACATTAAGACCGAATACATAAGAATGTGCTTTCGGATATGCAGAATAATCCACACCCGGAGTCAAAGGGGTAGAACGTTGTGTGCTCACTTCAGGATCCTGTCCGGAATAAGCTGTCCAGCAAAATAGGTTATTGGCCGTAGCATACACGCGCAGATTCTTGACTCCTAGCTTACGAGTCACAGTAACCGGAAGCGTATACCCTAACGTCAGGTTACTACAACGCAAAAAAGAACCATCTTCAATCGCCCAGTCCGTCACAAGCGTACGCCCCATCATAGGCATCCAGATAGAGGCTTTGGAATTGATTTCAACAAAGCGCTCCGGATTGGCATCATTACCATACATTACATTGGCACCCGTTTCCGGATCAATAATCGACCAACGGTTTTCCAAACTCATAAAATCTCTGATATTATTATATTTACGATTCGTATGAGTGGATGCCATAATCTTATTGGCATTATATACTTTATTGCCATATGACCAGTTGAACATTGCCGCCAAGTCAAACCCTCTCCATGCAGCATTCAGCCCGAATCCGCCAATATGCTTTGGCTGTACACTACCGATCACTTTACGGTCATTATCCGCGTCAATCACACCGTCATTATTCTGATCTTTCAGTTTGATAAAGCCCGGACCAAAGTTAGGCAAGTCGTTAGAGAACAAAAAGCCCTGTCGTCTACTACCCCTTTATTCAGTATCCATTTTTTCGTATTCTCATCAAACGTAAAGTCGTCTACAGAATAAAAGCCCTCTACTTCGAATCCATAAATCTGTCCTACCGCCTGACCTACAATAGCACGAAAATCATCAGAGCCGATATCCGGTCGCCAGTTGGATTGCGCACTCAATACAGTTGCCGTTCCATCCAGTTTATTCACTATATTTTTATTGAATGATATATTGAAGTTAGCGCCCAGATAGAAATCTTTACTATTGATAATCGTTCCGCTAAGCGTAAGTTCAACTCCCCTGTTCGTGCTGCGGCCTACATTCTGATACTGATATTCATATCCTGAATTTGAAGGAAGATCCATGCGTAAGATTAAATCTTTCGTTATATCATTATAGAAGTCAACCGTCACATTCAAACGGCTATTAAAGAGGCTGGCATCTATTCCCACATTAGAGGATAACTTCGTCTCCCAAGTCAGATTCTCGTTCCGCAAGGTGTTCTGCAATTTCAGGGCACTCTGTACTGTTTCATTTAGATAATATTGCCTATTGGCAGAAGATTCCATTTTATAATCCTGTCTCCAGTATGAATTGACACGCGCATTACCAACTGACCCGTAACTCACACGAAGTTTCAGATTATCCAGCCAGTCTTCCGTCTGCTTCATAAATTTTTTCCTGGGAAATGCGCCATGCCAATGCCATACCCGGGAAAAATCCCCAACGGTTTTCAGGAGCGAACACATTCGTTCCGTCGGCACGGGCTGTAAAAGTGAACATGTACCGGTCTTTGAAAGCATAGTTTAAACGACCGAAGTAAGATGCCGTACGGGAAGGTTCACCAAGAGTGGTATACGTTGGTTGGGATTCTCCATAGTTCCACATAGCCAACACTTCGCTCGCCGTAAAATCCATAGGATAATATTTGGATGAGGCAATCATCTGATTTCTGTAATTACTCACCATTTCATGTCCGGCCATCAGATCAAGGCGGTGATTCTTTTTCAGAGAGAACCGGTAACTCAATATGTTCTGCAAGTTCCATCGTGCACCTTTCTCATCCGTACGTTTGGCTACGGGCTGACCGGCATTGGAGCTCGACTCTCCGGTTTTCTTTAACCAGACATTATCGGTATAATTATAAGTGTATGCGTAACTACCTTTCAGCTGATAAGTCAATCCTTTAACAATTTCCCAGTTAAATCCGGCATTATAAGTCATAGAAAACTGGTTTTGCTTCTTATACTCATTCACCGTATTATATACAGGATGATTCAATGATGATAACAATGCATCATCCGAGTAATCAATTTCACCCCCCAAAGCATCTCCCGCATCTATACTTGCAAGGCTGTTGATTGGCGAGAAAAGAACGGCATCTCTCAATTTACCTCCATTGGTACCCGCACCGTCAATCACCATTCTAGTCAGACGGCTGGAAAACTCAAACTTCAATTTATTACTTAACTTTTTATCCATCTTCACACTCAAGTTATCCCTCACATAATTGGAGTTGAGCATAATGTACTTCTCATCATCCCGCGTATAACTCAAATTATAACGCAATGTGGCATCCGTTCCTCCTGTTATACCAACGTTATAGCTTTGTTTGAATCCGGTGTTTCCATATACTTTATCCTGCCAGTTCGTGCCTTCTACCGAACGATAAATATTGCGGTCGTCCCAACGTCCATACATCGAATTAATGCTGCTGGTCAGAGAGGTGCCCGGATCAAGTTCTTTCTGATAACAATAGTATTCGTAAGGTGAAAGTACCCCCGTCAGATTATACACATTACTGACACCCCAGTGAGCATTGAATGAGATTTCTGTTTTTCCCGCCTTACCGCTTTTTGTAGTAACAAGAATAACGCCGTTCGCACCTTTAGCTCCATAGATGGCGGTAGAAGAAGCATCTTTCAAAACATCAATGCTTTGAATATCACCGGGAGGAATATCATTGATATTACTCACCTGAAAACCGTCAACAATATATAACGGTGAATTGTCCTGGGTAATAGAACCACCGCCACGTACTGTAATCTGGATTGTTGCATCGGGCGATCCATCAGTAGCCACTACATTCACACCTGCCAGTTTTCCTGTAATAGCCGCAGCCACAGAAGTTATCGGAATATCCTTCAAAACCTTCTCACTCACTGAAGAAATCGCACCGGTCAAATCTCCGCGACGTGAGGTTCCGTATCCTACCACTACCACTTCGTCCAAAGTCTGATTGTCTTCTTCCAACACAACTTTCAGATGTTTTCCTGGTTTCACAGTCGCAACAACTGATTTCATTCCTACAAAACTAATTTCCAACTTTGTTGCATCTTCGGGAACAGACAAAGTGAAATTTCCATCCAAGTCGGTAATTGTACCGACGGAGGACTTTTTCAACACCTTCACACTAGCACCAATAATAGCATCACCGTTGGTATCCACCACCGTTCCTTTCACAGATACCTTCTGTGCATATACTGTTGTCGCCGTTATAAAGCACAAGAGCAAGCAACATATATACGCAAAGCATCTTCTCAAAAATAAATGTCTTTGTACATCCATAGTATTATCTTGATTAATTTGTTTCATTTTTAATGTTACAAAAGTCACACTTTTACAGCTGTTTTCCACTCATTATTTATGCAAAAGCGTGGACTTTTTATATAGAATGCCTTATTTTACTGTAACAATAATCACCTCTCCTTCGCGTGTATCCACATCATACAAATAAGTATCACGTAATGTCACTCCTTTTAAAGGCGCTTTTTCACTAATCATCGGGCGTGAGATTTGCTGTACTTTAAATAATGCGTTCGGATTCGCTTCCTCTTCCTTCTTCTGTTTCAACGATGCTCCTTCAGCAGCCAATTTCCAGTAAGAGCGCAGGCGCAGATTGCCTCCGGTTTCCGAACGTAACACAGCTTTTACCAGCTTACCGTCCTTCCAGGTCAATTCATCAATCAAAAAACCTCCCCGGGCACGCAACCCTTTCACTGTCCCGCTCTTCCATTCCGAAGGCAACGAAGGCAACAGATGAATCGCACCATCATGACTTTGCACCAGCATTTCGGCAATACCAGCCGTGCAACCGAAGTTACCATCTATTTGGAAAGGTGGATGCGCGTCGAATAAATTAGGATACGTTCCGCCTCCCTGTCCTTTTTGTATTTCAGGGCTGACATAAGTCAGCTGATTCTTTATCAACTGATAAGCATGATCCCCGTCAAGCATACGAGACCAGAAACAAACTTTCCATCCCATTGACCAACCGGTAGAAGGATCTCCCCGTTGTATCAATGTGTTTTTTGCCGCTTCAAAGAGTACCGGAGAACGATAAGGAGAAATCTGATAACCGGGATATAGCCCCCAAAGATGAGAGATGTGCCGGTGACGATCATTAGGATGATCCCAGTCTTCAAACCATTCCTGCAATTGTCCGTACTGCCCTACCTGCATCGGAGGCAACTGCCGGCGCATATTCTTCAATGTATCACAAAAATCGGTATCTGCGTTCAGCACTTTGGCAGCTTCGCATGTATTTGAAAATAAATCAAAACCAACTGATTATCCATCGTGATTCCTGCAAAAAGATTACTTTTCTTCTTTATCCAGCGCGGAGAATTCTCGGGTGAGTTGGAAGGAGTGACAACCAGATAACCCGTGTTCGGGTCGCGTACCAGAAAGTCGACAAAGAATTCCGAAGCACTTTTCATCATCGGATACACTTCCTCCAAATACTTCTTATCACCGGAAAACAAATAACGGTCCCATAAATGCTGGCAAAGCCATGCATTAGCCACAGGCCATGTCCCACAATAAGGACGGTCCACCGCACCCGTCATACGCCACAAATCCGTATTATGATGCAACACCCAGCCACGACAACCATACATTCGACTGGCAGCTTCACGCCCATTCTCGCTCAATTCACGTACCATCTGGATGAATGGTTTATGAAGTTCGGCCAAGTTGGTGATTTCCGCCGGCCAGTAATTCATTTCAGCATTAATATTCGTTGTATAATTGCAGCTCCAGGGAGGTCCCGGGTTATGATTCCATTTGCCCTGCAAGTTGGCGGGCTGGCATCCGGGCTGTGAAGATGAAATCAATAAGTAACGTCCATACTGGAAATACAATGCTATCAATGCCGGATCATAGGATGAAGAAAATTCCTTGATACGTACATCCATCGGCTTATTGGCTTGGGAAGTTTCACCCAAATCCAAAGTTACACGATTGAATTGTTTCTGATAAGCAGCAATATGAGCGGCTTTCGCTTTACTATAATCTTTCGCTGCATTTTTCAAATAAGCTTTATTCCGTTGATACGGATCGCCCGATATATCTTTATAGTTGACAAAGTTAGTCGCCATCGAGATATACAATGTAAGTTCACTGGCTCCTTGAACGCTAAGCAACGTGTCATTGGCAGTTATCACTTTTCCACCTTTATGTTTCACATCCAAATCGGCACAATAGTGCACTTTACCCGAAAAATAACGGCTGCCATGCGTAATACCTTCCAGCCGCAAACCTTTCTTTCCATAAATACTACGTTTCGGATCTCTCATCGGGGTATTAAAAAACAGTTCGCAATTGATTGTTCCCGGTTTGGATGCTTTGATATGCCTGATAACCAGTTGATCGGTAAATGATGCAAATGTTTCTTCGGTAAATTCCACTCCGTCTACTTCGTAGCGAGTCACAGCTACTGCATTGCTTATATCCAGATCACGATAGTAATTATTTACTTTTTTGTGATCTGGATAACGGATATTCAGACGACCCACTGTCTGGTAAGGCATTTCATTCCCCACTTGTGAAAGAATCTTCGTTGCCGCCATGTTCTGCGCTTCTTCGTACTTTCCTTCAAAATCAACCGGCGCATTTCCGGCAAAGCCGTTTTTGCTTCTTCATTATAGTTCTGGTAAGGAGAGCCCGCCGAGACTGTTTCTTCGTTCAACTGTATTTGTTCCAGTTGAGGGTCACCGAACACCATTGCTGCAATCCGTCCATTACCAACCGGGAGTGCTTCTTCCCAATAAGAAGCGGGTTTGTCATACCATATTCTATAGATGTTTTGTCCTTCCACATTCCCCAACAGAGAAGAAAAAGCCAACATACAACTGAATACTTTACTTATCATTTTCATATTTTAAAGTTTTAATTGTCATCACTCTTCTAAAGGTTCACTCAAAGACCCATACTCACTAACGGCCTTCACCTGATATGTCTTTCCTTCCTCAACATTACAAGACGTTTCCTTGGTTATTTGTACAGTTTCATCGTTCGCAATTACCAAATAACAAATTGCATATTTTGAAGCATCCCAACTTAATATTCCGTTTTCTCTTTTCAGATTTTCCGGTGCGGATATTTGTTCCATATATTTCTTCGGGTCCCAATTATCGCCCTCACGAACAACGTTTTCATACGTATACCGAGCTGCTTCACCTGCCGTAAGGACAGCCTGACAAATGCCTGTCACCGGATTCTCTTGTTCATCCTGATAGGTATATTGCGTTTTACGCTGGCTTAAATCTACAGCATTCCCCTCCTTATCCTTACTGTTATATTCAGCAAACATCTGAGGAATAGCTCCCATATCCGTCCATCCTTCCGGAGCTATCTTTATATTAAAAATCGTATTGAGATATACAGCTATCGGAGAATTATGCCAGGGACGCCCCAACTTGACACTTTCTGTATCAGCCAATTCATTTCCATCCACAATGCAATTATTCAACACATATCCCCAACGTGTTCCTACTTTATGAGAAGGAGCAACAATAATTGCGCCATCCCTCATATTATAAAAGGTGCAATGTTCGAGAAAGCAATTCCCGTTTCCATAGAAGTAATCAACGGCTCCTTCAATCCAGCAATTCTGTGCATACAGTCTGCCGTTATCCGATTTAGGCCCGGTCTGCCAGGTGTCTTGGTACGAGAGGAATTTGCAATTATTGAATGAGTTGCGGTCATTCTGGGTATACATTGCCAATGCCATAGGGCCTTTCTGTAATTCTTTGCCATATCCGTTTACAAAAGATATATTCTCTGCGTAAAAATCCGTAGCTTTCACTGATACCATAGCAGCTTCCGTTTTTCCTAAGTTCTTATAAGAGTACTTCCACACATCCGGATCAGTCGCACTGGCTTCGGTTGAGCTGTTAATTCGTAACTTGACAATTGTCTTATCCACATCCTGTCCGATGAGATGAATATACGGTTTGTCTTCAGGAATAATAATTTGTTCTTCATACGTTCCGTTCGCCACGAAAATGAGCCAGGGTTCTGTTCTTTTCGAGGGGACATTATCTATTGCTTTCTGTATACTGGTATAGTTTCCTTTTCCGTCAGGACTGACCACCGCATCAAATATGCGTGCTTCCGGTTGAGGACGTTCTCTGATTGTAAACTGAATACTGACACCTTCGAATACATTTCCCTGAAAGTCTATGACTGCACCTTTGGGGAGGCTGAACTGACAGGCCTGATTATAGTCCAAAGCAGTATAAGCGTAAGACGCTGTTTTACCTTTGAAAGTCAACTCCACTTCCTCGCCATTAAAATTCGCTTTCCCTTCTCCCGCTTTCACATACTCGTTAAAAGTAAGCAGAATCGTATTGTTTTCTTCGGCCGTTTCACCATTTGCAGGAGTTACAGACACCAAAGAAGGGGCTTCATGGTCGGGAACAAAAAGTTATTGCTACTTTCCTTGCAACTTGTTGCCAGCAAAGCTGATAACAACAATAGCCCTTGGGACATCTTTGAAAATAAATGTGCTTTCATAAATTATTTGTTATATTCTTAATGATAGATTCTTATTCCATTATTATTTGGTCGTCCTGCCTTGAGCAGTTACTATTTCACGTTACAAAAGTATACGGAACAACATGAATACTTTCTCACTATTTGTTTGTTTGCGTGGACTTTTTTAATATCATTCAAAAGTTGCGGACTTTTTTGTGCAATCTGGTGCACTATCTATGCAACCAGTTGTCTATCAAATTCTATCCACTTACATTTGTATCAGTATCACTATCATCACATTTTATAAAAAATCAGGTAAGATATGAAAAACAACAAGGTAAAATTCATTTTCGTGGCACTACTGTTTGCCACACAAGTAGAATCGTTCTCCTCCTGTTCCACATCTTCAGTCAATGAAGATAATAAAGAACAGGAGACTCCACCGATTCTCCCTCCGTATCTCCACCAGTAGAAGAAACAGCATATGCCTTTCCCGGAGCTGAAGGAGGAGGAATGAACACTACAGGAGGAAGAGGTGGAAAGGTATATATTGTCAGATCCCTGGAAGACTCCAAAGCACCGGGTACCCTCCGGTATGCCATCGAACAAAAGGAGCCTCGTATAATTGTCTTCTGTATATCCGGCACCATTTATCTAAAATCAACACTGGACATTCGGAACGGTGATGTCACGATAGCCGGCCAGACAGCTCCCGGAGACGGTATCTGCCTGGCTCACTTTCCAGTAAATGTATCGACCGATAATGTAATTCTACGATACCTGCGTTTCCGAATGGGAGATACGGATTTGCTGGGCTCTTCGGCTTCCGACGGTGCAGATGCTCTGGGAGGACGCCAGAAAAACAATATCATGATTGACCATTGTTCCATCAGTTGGAGCACTGACGAATGTGCTTCATTCTATGATAATACTAACTTTACTATGCAATGGTGTATTATTTCAGAAAGTCTCCGCTTATCGGGACATACCAAAGGCCCTCATGGATATGGCGGTATTTGGGGAGGAGTCAACGCTTCTTATCATCATAATCTGATGGCACACCATGACAGTCGCACACCACGTTTCGGTTCCGGAGTAAAATATCAAGGTCAGGAACGTACTGATATGCGTAATAATGTTATTTATAACTGGAGCGGTAACGGATGTTATGGCGGCGCAGCAATGGGTATTAACATTGTGGACAACTACTACAAACCCGGACCCGCTACGGATGCCAAAGTGGCCAACCGTGTGATGGCTATCGACATCAGCTCTTCTGATGGAGATTTTGCACCGATCAAAGGGGTATTGGGACAGTATCATATCAGCCGGAATTACTTCGAGGCAGGAAACCAACTGACAGAAGCAGCAGCCGCAAAAGTGAACAAAGACAACTGGACTGGTATCCGTAACAACACCGGTCACTCTCTCGATGAACTGAAACGGGATACTCCGGTAGAAGTAAATGCGGTAACTACCCACACAGCACAAAAAAAGCTTACGAACTGGTGTTGAAATATGCGGGTTGCAGTCTCAAACGAGATGATATAGATACTCGTATCGTTGAAGAGACACGCACAGGAACGGCACAATTCATCGGAAAGAACGAACACAACGGATTAGGAGATGCCCCCTGCCCGAACGGTCCTTGTGAACATTGCGACAAAGGTATCATCCATTGGAAAAGTCAGAATTATCCTAAGGGCGGACTTATCGATAGTCAGAAAGACCTAAAGCCTTCCGGAGCTGGTAGCGACTGGAGCGCATGGCCAACATTAAAATCATTGACACAAATTACTGATTCTGACAATGACGGCATGCCTGACGAATGGGAAACCGCCAACGGATTGAACCCAAACAAATATGATGCAAACGGAAGAAATCTAAGTACTGCCTATGATAATATAGAGGTTTATATCAATAGCCTTGTAGAAACAATAACAAATACGCAAAATAAAAAATGAATGATGTGAGGGAAAACAACTCTTATTAACGCAAAAAACTGGTCAATTAATACAAATCCTGATTCAATGAATCATTTGTATACTATATATGAAACAATATTGCACCTCTATGTTGCTTTTCTCTCTTATCTTTGTCGCAGTAAAAACAAAAACACACTATAAAGATCATGATTACAAGTAGAAAGATTTCTCAAGTCAAAGTTTTTGCTGGTAGTCCTTGGGAGGTAGCCAGCGTAAAGAGTTTGTTGAATGCAGCTTATATTCAAGTGTCAACGAAAGACAATGGTTTAAACAGTATTTTGATTTCTGTTCCTTGCGAATACTATACTGCGGCCATGCGTGTAATTAATAACAGAAAAGTTTCATAGGTTTTAGGTTTACATATAAATTGGAGGGTTCTTATTGTCAGCAGGAGTTTTGGCTGGATAATACAGTGACTAGCAACTCATTGCACCCTGACAATAGGCTATGACAATAGGCTGACAATAAAAAGATCGTACTTTTATTGTCAGCCTATTATTTAATAGATTAAATTCACAGCAGAATTATAGAATTCGTTTCAATCTCCTACATATCTTTCTGATCCAGCAGTTGCTACAAATAGCGTTGTCCAGCATAGAATTCTTCTCGAAGGATCGCAGTCTTTCGTATTGTTCCTCCACCATTTTCCATAAACCGTCCAGTCGCGAACTTTGTCCTCTAATTGCCATTAATTCCTGATCCCGCATATTCAAGAGTGAAGCATACAATCTGCTGGTTTTGTTTTTTTCCATGCAAAGTTGCTCTAACTCATCGATATATTCAGACGTAATTCCCAGCTTAGTCCGTTTTATGAATTGCTGGATACTATCATCATCTATGGAAACTGTATCGTTCTCATAAGACACTGTGATTTTTTTCATTTCCACCCAGAGCCAGATATACTCTTTTTCGAGTCGGTATTTCTCGGCTGCCGCTTCTATGCTAATCCATTGTGACATAGTGTTTGTTTTTAATTTGTTATACAACAAGGAATAAATAGTGCTCTGTTGATGTTGATTCAACAAACATTCGCGCTTTTTGTATTCCGGGCGGACAGGAGATTGGGGTTGGGGATTTATAAGGATCATGAAACCAACCGGGTACAATAAAAGCGTGAATGCTGTTGAATCATTATCCACCTCTGAGGCCTAGCAAACCCGTCCGAAAGATAATGATAACAACAGACATCCACGCTAATTGTGTATATATAACACATCTTTCATCGATATGTTGACATACGGCCGTTCACGTGGAATATCTGTTGCCCCCCCTCTTTGGACAGAAACTTGCTAGATTTCAAATACGAGGGATAATGCAATAATATTCCTATTTCAAAATAAATAACGCTTCTTACCTGTTTCACCACACTGGTGAACAGAAAGCGTATGACAAAGATATGCTTTTTTTTCGAAACAAAGTGGAAATACGGAAATAAATACAGGAAGTTTTGTATTGAAAGAGAGGAAGTTCAATATTAGCAAAGAGCGTATAAGAAATATAAACTCGCTACGAAGCGAATGTCGCCCCCGTTAATTGAATGCTGCGCATCTGGTATCTTTCACCAAAGAAGCAGGTATTGTTCTGCTAAAGTAACAGTATTGTTCCGTTAAAGCAGCAGCATTGTTCGGCTAAAGCAGCAGTATTGTTCGGCTAAAGCAGCAGTATTGTTCAGCTAAAGTACCGGTATCTTTACCTTCCCACGGCCGTGGTTACTTCTTTCCACAGCCGTGACGAATTCCTACCACGGCCGTGGGAAGATCTCGTCACGGCCGTGGCGAACTACCAATACCGGTAAGTTAACGTAAGAATAACGGTGTCTTTATGCAACAATACACAGTGGCGAGCATATCTTTACTTACTTGTTAATGTTTCAAGTCCGCCTTCTTGAATAGAGTATAACAAGAAAGCACATTCTTTATCGCGATAAAGCGCAAATAGTTTGTTTTACAAGTACCTTATCCGTACCTTTGAAACCAATAACAAACACTTACTCTCATTAAATATCAAGAGAAGAAAAATGAAGATTACACAAATCAGGGAAAACGGAGATACGGAGGCACTAAGCGTAACAGACATCGACCTGCTGATAGAAAAAATGAAAAAAGAAACCAAGCTCCGCCCGGTAACCGGATTACGTCAGGCCCTGCATTTTGTTCTACCCGACGAGCCTTGTTCCCTCGCCAACAAACTACCACGAGTGATTCCCGCAGCAGCCTTCGGACGAGTGAACGGAGTGAAGCGAATGAAAACCTACAATGGCATTGTAGAACTGACCATCGGTCCGCTAGCCGGAAAGACAGAAGTGGAAATCGTGAAGCAAAAGGCAGCCGAACTTCCCCAAACCATGCTGGCTTTTATGGGAGCAAGTGGTAAAAGCGTCAAGATATGGACTTGCTTCACCCGTCCGGACGGCACTTTACCGCAAACAACGGAAGAAGCCGAAGTGTTTCAGGCACATGCTTACCGGCTTGCCATTAAATGTTATCAGCCTCAACTTCCCTTCAACATTCTATTAAAAGAGCCGAAACTGGAACAATTCTCACGTCTTAGTTATGATCCGGACTTGATTTACCGTCCCACTCCTGTACCTTTCTATCTTTCACAGCCCATCGGTATGCCCGGCGAGATGACTTATCATGAGAAATCGAGCACTGAAGCATCTCCGCTGAATCGAGCACTGCCGGGGTATGACACGGAAGATACGGTAGCATTGCTTTATGAAGCGGCATTGCGAAAGACATTCGAAGAAATGGAAACGGACTGGCATCGAAACGATCATGATTTGCAAACATTAGTAGTCCCGCTTGCCGAAAATTGTTACTACTCCGGCATCCCGGAAGAGGAGGTAACCCGACGAACCATCACGCGTTATTACAAAAGAAAAAATCCGATGCTGGTACGCGAAATGATAAGAAACGTATATAAGGAATGTAAGGGAGTGCCCAAAAGCAACTGCCTGACTAAAGAGCAACGCCTTAGCCTGCAAATGGACGAATTTATGAATCGCCGTTATGAGTTCCGTTATAATACGCAGATCGGGGAAGTGGAATACCGGGAGCGTTTCTCGTTTCAGTTTTATTTTCATCCTATCGACAAACGGGCACAAAACAGCATCATGCTTGATGCCCAATCCGAAGGTATTGGCGTATGGGACAGGGACATAGACCGATACTTACATTCCAACCGTGTGCCAATCTACAATCCGTTGGAAGAGTTCCTGTTTCATCTGCCTCATTGGGACGGCAAAGACCGTATTCATGCTTTGGCAAACAGGGTTCCTTGCAAAAATCCGCATTGGGAATTGCTTTTCCACCGTTGGTTCCTGAATATGGTTTCACATTGGAGAGGGGTAGATAAAATGCACGCAAACAATACGTCGCCCATATTAGTGGGCCGACAGGGAACTCATAAATCAACTTTCTGCCGTGAAATGATTCCGCCTGCGCTTCGCGCTTACTATACAGACAGCATTGATTTCAGCCATAAACGGGATGCAGAACTGTATCTGAATCGGTTTGCGCTCATCAACATCGATGAGTTTGACCAGATAACGCTGCCACAACAAGGATTTCTGAAACATATTCTTCAAAAGCCTGTGGTCAATCTTCGGAAACCGCATGGTCGCTCGGTGCTTGAGTTGCAGCGGTATGCTTCATTTATCGGCACAAGCAATCAGAAGGATTTGCTGACTGATCCTTCGGGAAGCCGCCGTTTCATTTGTATTGAAGTGACGGGAAACATCGACACTACACAGCCGATAGACTATGAACAGCTTTACGCACAAGCCATGCACGAGATTTATCATGGTGAACGTTACTGGTTTGACAGTGAAGATGAGCAGATTATGACGGAAAACAACCGTGAGTTTGAGCAGACACCGGCTATGCTGCAATTGTTTTATCAGTATTTTAAAGCTGCGCAAACGAAAGAGGAAGGAGAATTTCTTACTCCGGTCGAAATACTGAATTATCTGAAAAAGAAAAGCGGTATGTCATTGTCTGATAACAAAGTATATCACTTCGGGAGATTGCTTCAAAAGTGCGGAATTACCTCGAAACATACTTATAAAGGTACTGTCTATCAGGTAGTAAAGATATTATAAGATACAAGCAAGGCTGACAATAAAAGTCTGGATATTTTATTGTCAGCCTATTATCAATGGTTATTGTCAGGTGATAGAACGTTGATATTCATCTACTTGCGCATAATCCTGACAGTATGACAATAAAACAGGTACAAATCTTATATGAGTAGTAACATACGAATCATAAGAGCCCCTCTCATTCCCTGTTTAGAATAAATCCATTGCAAAGCCTGTGACCAATGTTCCGGATAAGCATAGTGCTCGGCTTCCTCCATTATCACAATCTCTTTAGGGGAAGTAATTACGTTATATACAGAAAATGTGGAAGTAGGAGGACATACCATGTCGTTATATCCTAAATAGAAGAAGACCGGGACTTTCAGCTGCTTTGCGAAATTAGCCACATCATAATAAGAAGATACTTCCAATTTCTTCTTTCTGATTTCGACAGCATCGGTGGAATCTCTGAATAAATGCGGCCATCCACCTGCCCGTCCTTTCTCATAGCCGCTCAAATCGCTAAGTGCCGGAAAGAAGCTAACGACTCCTGTCACACGCGGATTAAGAACCGCCGTGACGATGGCCAACGCACCTCCCTGACTACCTCCCTGCACCAAGAGGTTGCTGCCATCAAATTCTTTCATAGAACAAAGATAATCTACCGCACGTACACATCCCATATAGACGCGTTTATAATAAACTTCATCACGATTGTCCCAATTCTGATATTGATATCGATAAAGTCCTCCCTGGCTCAAACTAGCATAAACGGACGGTTCTAATGTTACCGGAATACCATGGATGCCAATCTCCAACGTAATCATACCTTTTTCCGCTTCTACAATCGCACCGGCATATCCCCGTACTCCCGCTCCCGGTACCCGCAATAAAGCAGGATACTTTCCGGGCTTTACCGGCACACAAAGAATACCATATACCCGGCTGTTCAAACGGTAGTTCTGTACATTCCATTCATAAACATTCACCTTCTCGGTACAACGTTCGGGCAGTAAACGCAATTTCACATTCATAGGAATTCGAACATTCTCCTGTTTGGCACTTTCCCAGAAAGTATTGAAATCGTTTGGCAAAACAGCTGTCGGTTTTATCTTCTCAGGTTCAAAGGCAGCCGTAGCCCGTCCTTCAACAGTTCTACCGTCATATTTTGTCCAGACACGACAACGCAAAAAGCCAGGAGTTTTCATGGTTCCGGCATCCAATGTCAGCACACCATTTTCCAAGACAATGGTATCTTTGAGTAATGGATGCATCATATCCTGAGCAACTTCATACCATACAGTCACATTTTCTTGAGGTACACGATTCTTTGTCACCACAACGTTGAATTTCACCTTCTCACCCAGTTCGTACTTCCAATCGACATGATCAGGTACAACATTCACTTTAACCATTCTTTCCTGCAATTGGGCGGACAGAGCCGCCGCCATGCAGAAAGAAATGAATATAAAAAACAGTCTTTTCATAAACTACTATTCAAAACCTTCGCTACAATACAGAAAAGTCCCATACCCCAAATGAGCAATATCAGTACCGGCGTTTTCAGGACGAACCTTTGTTTCTAAGACTTCTTTCACATAAGGCATTCCCAATCCTAAACGTGTCGCATAATGATTGTACACCCGCTCATAGACAGGAGCAAATTTACCACGTCTTGATTCAGGTCTCTGACCACTGGCTACCTCTTTCTTGTCTACTTCGTCTATTTCATACCAATTATACTTCCCGGTGAGTTCCGGCATATACTTGAATGGCACATCATACCCTAAATTATATTTAGCTGTATATTCATAGCCTTTCAGCAAGCGGTTGTCTAACACACCGTAGAGATCAGTACCTTGTTTCCAGGCCGTCTCACAAAGCATGGACATCATACCTAATCCCAACTGTGCATGTGTTTGGTCACGACCACTTTCCTGACATTGTCCAGTTTCTCCATCTATATAATAACGTATAGAACCATTTTCATATCCGTAAAGATAAATATCTATAGCTTTCTTATACATTTCCATATCATCCAATACAATAGCCATGGCCATGTAACAGTTAATGGCAGATACGCCAAAGTTACCGTCTGCCTTATTCTTAGGCTCTATGATAGAGAAGAAATCATCTAATACGGGAATAAAACACCGCTTAAACATATCACATGCTCCCTGAAAGTCCTCATTCGTCATCCCGGAGCCATCAAGATATCGCATAAGTTCAACAGCATAAACTAGTTTTATGCATAAGTTACCCACCATCAGCACATGATCCAAACCAGCTTGTCTCGCACTATAGACCGGCTTTTTAAGGCTAACGGAATAACCACGTATGATCTCCATTGACTTATCAGCATAGCCTTTTTTTGTTGTGTAGTAGCAAACATAATGGCATTCTGACAAGCTGCCGCGAAATCGTTTCCAAATTGATTCATTATGTTCGGATGAGAAGCATCTTCACCGGCATAAATTTCATCATAAGGACCATTCATTATATATGTACTTTGAGAGAGTTTATCCGCACTCAATAATTCATAAGCCGCATATTGTGGTTGTATCTGTTGGGTAGCAATCTTACGAAAACGCTCGATGTCTTCTACAGTAAAAACAACTCCCGGGTGTTCAAATTCCGTAGGATAGGTCACTTCTATGCGAGGCAGCGGCCAACTATCTATATCTGTCGTCCCATCTTCTATTTCACTGTTACACGAGCATAGTGAGGTGCAGGCAATCACCATGCCTGCTACCTTTATCTGATTCTTTATATAATCTATCTTCATAATCATTTAACTATAAGGTGAATATAAGTCCATATTATTTCCCAGCCTCAACCTCTGAAAACGTCATCATTTCTTCTACACTCTTAAATGTACGTATCCAGTCTGCCGAGAATGAAGGAATATCGACTTTTAATATCTTGAACATAAAGGCTCTAATCGGAACGACCCCTTCTGTATTGGTAAACTGTGCTAAGGAAGATGCGTCATAATAAACCAGTTGTGTACCATCTGACAATTTCTCAACTTTCATAGCCGGTGCGATATTTATGGTATTTCCCAAGTTAGCAAGATTAAGAGTATATTGTGCACCCGATGGTATATCTGTGCATTTCATGGCAATCACCGGATAATCTTTAAAATTCATATCCATCTGATTAGCTACCGTACTATAGACTCTTTGCATATACACGCGCTTATTATTATCAGCAGTCACGGTCATAACCAGTTTTCCGTCTTTACGCTCCATAGAGCCAATATTACTATTGATAACCCATCCCTCAAAGTCTGTTGTGGCATCCCATACATAAAAACCTGAGGCTACAGTCAAGTCGATAGTCGATTTATTGCCAGTCTCTATACAAGTGGCAGTAACAGTGGCTGTTCCGAAGCCCATGGCTTTCACTTTTCCTCCTTCCACAGTCAATACCTTCTCATCGCTTGATGTCCATTCCACAGAACTTACAGTAGCTACTTCCGGTGTTAGCGTAAAGTCTAAATCAAGTTGCTGTTTCCAGTAGAGAACATCCGTATGAGGAACAATCTCAACATTCGTCGCAGGTTCATATTTCATCACTTTCAATGAATATTCTCCTCTTACATTACTGCCATCGTGCGTATATGCATAGATAGTCACATCTCCGGCTTTTATCCCCGTCACTACTCCATTCTTATCTACCGTCGCAATATTTTCATTGCTACTTGCCCAAGTCAAATAAGAATAAGTATGGTCAGCAGGCAATATATCATATTTCAACTGTAATTTATCAGTTTCGTAAACTCCTTCCTCAATGTTTGTAAACTGAATCCCGGTAGTCTTGATTACTTCCGGAATCACTGTTACCTCGATAGTCCGTACAGTGGATGCTGTTCCAAATCCTACCGATGGAGTTACGGTAATCATCGTTTTTCCCAACGATTTGGCAGAAATCGTTCCATCTTGTGATACTGTAGCTACCAATTCGTTAGTAGTCGTCCACTTCAACTCTGTATGATCCGCATTTTCGGGAGTAATATGATAGACAATAGTTGTATCTGTTCCCAACTGCACAGGCAGTTCACTACTCACTTTCAATGAAATAGCTGTAATCAACTTGTTCTCGGGCATGTCAGTAGTAAATTCCTTCTCTCCGCAGGAAGCTATTAACAGACATAAGCCAAGTAATACACCAGCCTCCCAATATCCTTTCTTAAACAATGAATATCTGTTTTTCATGTCACTTACAATTATTTGTTTTTATTATTATTCCCATCCGGGATTCTGTTGCAAATTAGATTCAACTGCAACTGGTCACTCGGCAACGGGAACAGATAGTTCTTTTCTTCCCATTTACGCCCCTTTTCAATAATGATACAACCTTCAGCATTGGTCTCATAAGGACAATTCGCCCACACTTTTTCATACTCCGTACCTTTCCACTGAATTCCTACAATATCCATCGGCATTTCTGTTTCTGCTGTCTTCCAACGTTTCAGGTCATCTAAGCGGAAGCCTTCATTGAATAGTTCAATGGTACGTTCACGGCGGATTTCTGTCCGCATATCCATACCCGCATTTTGAGTAATCAGTTCATTAGTCAATGGAGTCATAGCCGGATTAACACGGAGACGCACCAAATTCAAGGAAATATTCAGGTCAGTATTCGAGATCTTGTCGTCCCGTTCATACACTGCCTCTGCATAATTCAACAAAACTTCAGCATAACGGATTATAGGAAAATCATAACCTTCTTTTTTATCTTCCACCTTACGCTCTGTTGCCCATTTCTGATTGTGATATCCGGTCCCCGTCTTCGGCACAAAATTAGAGATATATGGGTTCTTATCCTTTCCATCCCAAGAAGTACGTGGTTTCTGATTGTTCCAAAAGTTATCGTGAGGACGCATCATTGTATAACGCATACGATTGTCACGATCCTGAAATTCATCATCTATTTTCATATACCCTTTGAATTGAGGGTTTGTTTTTCCTCCATAAGTGATGGGAAGTCCATTTTGACAAAGATACATATTGGCGAATTTACGACTAATCCATATTGCATTATATAATGAACTTTGTGTAATATTCCAGTTGATAGGTGCCAATATTTCATCAAAGCGCCGAGCAAATATATATTCTTTATTAGCACTTTTCTGTAATCCGGCAGGATTAGACTTCGCATCCTCCAAGATGAACATATATTTCTGTGCACTGTCACCCAATGCTTCCGGTTTGAACAAACTGAATGTTTTGCTATCGATCACGTCTTTGGCAGCTTTCGCCGCAATATCCAGCAGTTCTTTTCCACGTTCTACGTTACCACGACTTTTTGCCAGGTACCTTCGTACAACGCCACTCGTGACAAGAATGCCTGACATCCTTCCCGACTTATGCGCCCATACTCTTGTATTTCGGAGAACTTCGGTAACAGAGGAACGGCTTCTTTCAAATCTTTAATGATGAAATCAGCCACTTCACTACGATCATTCTGCTTGACATACATTCGCGCATCAGTTACCTCCATAGGTTCCTTCACCAAAATAGCATTGCCATATAGTTGCAATAAATCGAAATAAGAATAAGCACGAAAGAATTTTGCTTCACCCACATACTGGGCTATGTCACTCGGGTGGCATATGACTCTGCATTTTTCAATAACAGATTCGTACGGCGGATGTGCGAGTAATTGCTGGTATAGTTAGCATCCGCAGGCTGTACAGCATTGCTTCCATTGCTAAATAAATTACGTTCATCTTTATTGGTAAACAGATCTGAAGTATAATCAGAATGTACCGGTTTTGTCGACTTATATTCCATTGCTCCTGAAAAGTGACGTGTCCAGCCATAGAATTGATTGGCAAATAGCATATAGTCATCCGGTGTGTTCCAGTAGTTCGTTTCCGCCAACTGTTCTTGCGGCTCGAGATCAAGGCAAGAGTGTGTGGACAGTCCCAAGGTTAAAACGACAAACAGATTTTTTTATTTTATTTAATCTCATACTATTTAATATTTAAAAGGTCAAGTTTAATCCTACCGTCAGGTTTCTCGTAAAAGGATAGCGGCCAAATGTCTCTACTTTGCGCGACGCTTCCGGATCCCATCAATCCTTGATTTTACTATTCTCCCACAAATCAGCTCCCGATACATAAATACGGGCATAGCTTATGAATTTAGTCTTCGAAAGCACATTTGCCGGAAACGTGTAGCCTAACGTAACATTCTTCAGACGAAGATAAGCACCATCTTCCACTGACCAGGAAGAACAAATATAGTTATACAGATTGATCTGTGTCTGATGTGTGAAGTGGGATAATGGGCGTTCGGCGTTTCTGCCGACCATACATTACCAACCGACTGATTCGTTGAATTATTATACCAAGACATCATCGGTATCCGCCAATTGTCATTCTTTCCCTTTTGATTATTTTCGCCACCACGCCATACTGTGCGTTTACCGGCTCCTTGGAAAATAACCGAGACATCGAAGCCTTTCCACGATAATCCGGCATTAAAAGAGAAAGACACCTTCGGATCGTCAGTTCCCAAATATACATAGTCAGCTTCTGTCAATTTACCATCTTTATTGACATCTTCATACATATTATCTCCCAAACGCAAGTTACCAGGCATAGCAATATTGTTATTGCCATTGGCATATTGATTAATATATTTATCCAACTGATCTTGCGTTTGTATCTTACCGCAATATTTCAAACCGAACACGGAATTCAACGGATAGCCTTCACGATTTGAAACTACACCGGATTTAATCACAGCGTCACCCCCATTATCTACCAATTTGTTAGTGGTATAAGTGAAAGTCCCCCAGATGATAGGAAATTTCTCCTATTTTATCCGACCAGTTAATCGTGCCTTCCCAACCGTTTGCCTTAAAACTACCTCTATTAGCGGTAGGAGCTTTATCCCCAATGTTCCAGGATAGGTGACATCAATCAACATATTGTTACACTTCTTCCAAAAAAGTTCGGCAGTACCTGTCAGTCGATTATCCAGGAAACCGAAATCCAAACCGATATTGTAGTTCTTGATGACTTCCCATGTACGGTCTGTACTCAACAGCTTACCGTTTGTATCCACATAGGAAAGTAAACCACTCCCCACTAATGCACCTCCATTCTGTTTGAAATCGTATAGCTGCACACCATCGTATCGATCAATACCTCCCTGATTACCCACTGTACCATAAGAAAGACGTAGTTTCAAATCATCGAAAACACCCAGCCCTTTCACAAACTCTTCTTCACTGATACGCCATCCTCCGGATACACCTCCAAAGAAAGCCCAACGATTCTCCGGCTGAAATTTAGAAGAACCGTCATAACGGAAATTTCCTTCAAGCAAGTATTTGGATTTATAGTTATAGTTCAAACGTGCAAAATAAGAAAGCAATGCTTCCTGATATCTGGAAGGTCCTTCATTCTTTGTGTTGCGTAATGTTATCTCTCCTATTCCGTTGATAATATTCAGTGAAGGTAAAATATTCAAAGCCTTAGTTGCAGTATAATCATATTCTTTCATGCTATATTGCGTACCAAGCATCATTCCGAGGTTATGACTACCGAATGTCCGCTTCCAGTTCAAATAGAAATTTAACGTATACAGATTGGTTCGTGCAGTTGTTTTAATATAATAAGTATCCTCTTGCCTGGGTTCCACACGCGTTTCCCGTTTTGTACCAGTGTAGTCATAATAATCTACTGTTTGGTTTTTCACGTCCCGAATGGCAGTAGAGGTGTTATACCCCAAAGTGGCTACTGCATCAAAATGCTCGTCAAAACGATATTTAAATGTCTCACTGATATTGATACCGGAAGTGTTGAGTTTGTTGTCTCCTCCCAATTCACAACGCCAGTTGGGCGTAGCCCAGTTACCCCACGCATAAGGTTTCCCATCCATCGTGGAAGAAGGAAAACCCGGTTGTTGCGTTCCGGCTGTCAAAGCTTCTCCAATTTGCGTCGGTGACACTTGATCCTGACGATAATAGAAAATGATAGACTCAAGATCAAAGTTCTTTGTAAGATGGAATGTATTACTCAAACGAAAATTATAACGTTGATTCTTATTGTTACCCCATTTCAAATTACTATCATCATACATATATCGTCCGGAAAGACGGAAGACAGACCTTTCGTTACCACCCGATACGCTCAGTTCATGTGAAGTGGAAGCTGCTGTCCCCCACATGATATCTTGCCAATCGGTATCAAAAGACGAAGTCGTATAAACCTTGGAAAGAATCCGGGAAAGGATTACCCGACTGCTCCACATTAATATAATGTCCCTTATTCTGACGAGCCAAAGCTACGTATTGCAGCCATTGATCGTCTGCCAGCTTTTTGTTATCATTCAAACGAGCTTGTTCCATAGCATCACACCACTCATCCAATGTCATCAGTGTAGGCTGCAACCCTACGAATTTAGCAGTTACCGAACCACTATATTCCACCTTTACCTTACCTTCTTTGGCCTTTTTAGTCTGTACCAGAACAACACCTCCGGCAGCTTTACTACCATAGATAGCTGCAGAAGCGTCTTTAAGGAAATTGATGGACTCTATATCACCCGGATTTAATTGGGAAAAATCGTCAGACTCCACACCATCAATAATCACCAACGGAGCTGAATTATTCTTCGAGAATGAACCGCGTAATTTCATATTCCAGCTCTCATCTCCCGGAGCAGCCGAGTTACGGGTTATAATGACTCCCGGCACTTGTCCTTGCAAAGCCTGTGCAGGATTAGAGAGAGCTCCCTTATCCTTTAACATCTTGTCACTAACTACGGTCACCGCACCTGTTAGTGTTTCTTTCTTCTGTGCGCCATATCCTACAACTACCACTTCTTCGAGCACTTCAGTACTCTCCTTCATTGTCACATTTAGTACCGCTTTTACACCTGCATCAATTATTTGGTCTTCGTAACCGATATAACTAAATTTCAATTTAGCACCCGCAGGAACATCTAGCGAATAGTTACCATCAATGTCGGTAATCGTACCACCCGTTTGTCCGACTACACTCACATTGACGCCGATAAGCGGCTCACCTAACACGTCAATCACTTTTCCTTTAATTTTCTTCAGGGTATGTGCTACCGACTGCTGTTCACCGACAGCCGCTTGTATCCCAGCAACGGGATACACCACACACACCAAACAAGCAAAGATTGTTATCTTCTTCACCTGCTTTACCATACATAGCATTTTCTTTCGGAGTTTCATGAAATTAAATCTGAGGTTTTTACATTATTATTTTTATTCTCAAGACTCGGCAAGATGTGCAGACATCCCGTCATTTTACTTTTTCTGCTCTTTTTCTTCATTGGCTTCACTTCTATTTATTGATTCAGTTCATATTAAATGCAATTCTTCATATATCGGCGCATGTCACGACGTCCTAAAAATAAATGATAATCTACCGTACGCTGACTAAGATTCAACATATTGGCTATCTCTTCCGTATCTTTTTCTTCATAACGGCTCAACGCATACACCGTACGCCGTTGTACAGGAAAGGCAGCAAGTATCCGTTGTTCTGTCTTACACAAGTCATCGGCAATAATCTTCTCTTCTGTTTCATTAGTAAAAGAAGGGATCATATCATAGATATAATTATTCACTTCTTGTTTTTTGTAGTATCTGCGTAAATAATCGGTTACGATGTTACGGGCAATGGTAAACAAGAAATACTTTACAGTATCCGGACGAAGCATTTGTTTATAATCCAATAAACGTACAAATACATCTTGAGCCAAATCTTCTGCCTCACAACGATGAGTGATGCGATAGGTTATGTAATTGAGAATTATCTGGTGATACTCTTTATAAGAGCAAGTTATGATATCATCAAAAGTATTAGCCATCATTGTTATTTTAAAGTTCTCTATAATATTGAATAAAGGCAGCAAGAGGAATTCCCATTGTCGGATAATTAGGATATGGATGGGGATTTCCGGTCTGTATTCCGTCACGATTCCGGTTGTACCCTTTTTTCATTATCAATGGTAATGCCTATGTCAACGACATAGTATCCTTCACTTTCCCTACCATCAAATGTATCAATGATATTTTTCGCAGTTGCCACATGGATGCATTCTGCCGTAACGTAAAATCTCCTCTGATATTGTTGAGCGAACCACAGGTTGTACACGGGATCAGAATTATAAATTTACCATCGGGCACAGCTTTGTAATATGACTCTTTCATCTCGGCAATCTTTTTATTCCATTCCCGATAATCGGCCGTCAAACTGTCGCGATAATCATTGAGCCCCAACATCTGTGCAAAGAACTTAGGTGCATCAAGATTCCACATATCCAGATATTTTCTATAATTGAAAGCCCATTTTCTCTCATCAACCTCAACATTCTTCCACTTCTTTCCTGTATAAACCATGTAGCTTCCACGTGCATTATCATACATTAAATCGTTTTTCTTCGGAGCTGCCAAATAACCTGTCTCCTTATCGAATTTAGTTATGCATTGATCGTATCTCCCACAGTTATAGACTATTTCAGTATCTGTCAGTTCACCATTAATCACCTTATAACAGTTTTTCCAAAACTCACAACTCCCCCAATATCTATATTCACCCACAGGTTGCATATATCCATGATATGATGTCATCTCTCCTTTAGGAATCTCGAAGTATTTCTTCACTGTCCATCCACCCCGCCCTTCATCATATTGTCCTTCTTCATTCTTTATATTCCTTAGTCCGACCAGTTTTATACCGGGAATATAATTCTTCGACAGCAACGCGTCCCTGAAAAAAAGCTCCGTTGACAAAACTGTCCCCAGTATCTGAACAGTAACTTCCTGAGTTCCTATTCCTTTTTTCCCTACGCATATAGAAATTGCTTTTTCTTTTATTATTTCAAACTCATCCGAATTGACCAATTCGATTTTCATATTCGATCCATCCACAGGAGTATCGACAGAAGCTACACGATTCAGTTTTCTCGAATAAACACAGTCACCCGAAAATCTCACAAAGTCATTGTAAGGTCTCCATCTTTTAATTAGTGCTTCGACAAAAACATCATTCCTTATATCCGAAAGCATATACAGTTTGCCCGGAATACAAATGTCATTTTTAAAGTTACTTTTCTGTCCCCAAAGCGGATGAAGTGAAAAAAGAAATAGTGGTAATACAATAAATGTTCTTTTAGATAGAATATTCTTCATGGTTCCATCATTTTGCAGTTCATAGTTATTTTTAATCACACTGCAAAAATAGACGAATCAATCGACACCATTGAGATAATTTGTCCCGATTATTAGGTTAGTTTGTCTCATTATACCCTTTTTAGGGCATTTTCAGTATATAAATGGGAATGGAGAGACTTTTTATTTAGTCTCTCCACTACCATTCGAACGATATTGCGTCGGAGTGAATCCGAACTCTTCTTTAAAGTATTTATTGAAATATTTAATGGAATTGAATCCGACCCTGTCCGAAATCTCCGAAATATTATATGAACTGCCCCGAAGCAACTGGGCAGCTCGTTTCAATCGGACAGAACGAATAAAATCATTCGGTGTCAATCCTGTAATGGACTCAAATTTACGATATAGCTGACTACGACTCATCCCCAAGTCATCACACAAGTTATTAACCGAGAACTCCGGATTTTCCATATTCTCTTCCACCAACCGTAAGGCTTTCTCCACAAATTCTTCATCTAAAGAAGTAATAGTGATATTCTGAGGAGAGATTTCTATTTCTTTATGAAATATTTCCTTACGCTTTTCCTGCTGTTCTAAAAGCATATTAATACGCGTCAGTAATATGTCATAATTGAAAGGTTTCGATATATAAGAATCAGCACCAGCTTTATAACTTTCTATCCGAGCTTCGTCTGAAATACGTGCCGTGAGCAAGATAATCGGGATATGTGAGGTCTGAATATTGTTTTTAATCCGGACACACATTTCCAGACCATCCACTTTCGGCATCATCATATCGGATATTATCAGGTCCGGCGACTTATGTATGGCAACTTCTTCGCCTTCGGCTCCGTCTCCAGCCTCCAGAATATTAAATTGACCTATCAATTGTTCCACCAAAAAACGACGGAATTCTACATTGTCTTCCACTATCAAAATAGTTTTCCTGTCCGAATATACCACCTTTTCTTCCACATCGGGAGACATAGCCGGAACTTTGGATTCACTGTCGTCTCCTTTCAAGTCGGATGGAATATATATCAAAAATGTTGTTCCTACTCCTATTTTGCTATGCACTTCTATCTTTCCGTTATGCAAAGAGACATATTCTTTGACCATATGCAAACCAATACCGGAACCTGTCACACCAGGAATTGGCTCCGACTGATAAAAGCGGTCAAATATCACATTCAAGTCTTTTTCACTGATTCCACATCCTGTATCGGATATTTCGATTCTTACGAATATCTTTTCATCTTTTTCTCCGTCGCTACAATCGTTGAGATAAGCCCTCCATCAGGAGTGAATTTAAATGCATTGGAATAAATATTATTCAGAATCCGTTGCATTTTCGTATCATCAAACCAGATATTCATGCCAGGACATTCACTCTCTATCGAAAACTTTATAGATCGATTTGTCGCCAGTTCTTTAAACCCTGAACCAATGTACCGCACAAACTCTACGATGTCAGCCTGATGTAATTTCAGACTTTCACCTCCCATCTCCAGTTTCCGAAAATCAAGCAGTTGATTAATCAACTCCAACAAATTACCGGCATGGTTATAGATTGACTTCAATTTGTCCTTCATTGGATTCTCCGCTTGTTGAATAAGGATACCTAAAGGCGTCATTATCAAAGTAAGCGGAGTACGGAATTCGTGACTGATATTGGTGAAAAAGCGGAACTTCATCTGATTAAGCTCTTCTTTCTGCTGTTCACGTTTCAATGCCTCTTGTTCGAACTGCGTTTTAAGTTTTTTCTTCCTATAAGCTTTTAAAAACAAATAGATGACTCCACCTGCAATCAATATGTAAAATATGTAAGCAGGAACAGTTGCCCAAAAAGGCGGAGAAACGACAATAGTCATTTCTGCGGCCTGTTCTCCCCAACTTCTGTCATTATTGGCTGTGTATACCACTAATTTATATTTCCCCGGATGTAAACCGGTATAGGTAGCCACTCCCAGACCATTGGTCTTTATTTCATTCCAGTCCGGATCAAAATTCTCGAGTTTATACCTATAGTAGGTTTGCAAAGTATTCACATAGTTAAGCCCGGCAAATTCGAAAGTAACAAAGTTCTCATTATACTTCAAATGAATCTCACGAGTATTATTTATCGGATATTCAAGAATAACACGCCCTTTATATTCTGTGTGTTCCTTAACAGGAGAATTGAACAGACGGAATGCAGTGAATATAGGTTTATTGTGGACATGATTATAATAAATCTTTTGAGGTTGAAACGAATTAATGCCATGATGACCGCCAAAATACAGTTCTCCATCACGGGTTTTTAACGATGAATTCTCATAGAACTTTCCTCCCTGCAATCCGTCTTCTGAACTGAAGTTGACTATGAGAAAATCATATCCTTCAGAAGTCTCTTTTAATTCAATTCGTGAGATACCACTTACCGTTGATACCCAATAAATACCGCTATCATCCTCAATGATTGACGATATAGAATTGTTAGCCAATCCGGTCTCTGTAGTTATCGTATGAGCTTTCTTCTTTTGTTCGTCCCATACACGAATTCCAATATCCATCCCAAACCATTCTAGCGAATGGCTATCTTTGTACACACAATTATAGCTTACCTGAGGCCCCATAAATTTAGGATTATCCGGATCGTCTATTTCAGGAACAAAGATTTTATCTTTATGAGTATCATAGTAGTAAATACCATTTTCCCAAACACCGCAAAAGTAGAATTGCTGACAGGATAAAAACCATAATCGCGTTTATGAAAGCTAATCTTCGGATGTTTATCCCGCAACAATCGTATTTTTCCCGTTGAGGTGTCTAGCTCACCTACTCCTTCATTACTGACACTGACCCAGTAACGCCCATCCGGATCTTCATAAACTGCTCGGGAGATATTCTGCTCCGGGAATAACTCTGTATTAACTAATTGTTTATTGTAATATCTCACATTTTTTCCATCTATGCAGCAAAATCCATTCAAATACGTTCCAACCCACAATCTCTTTTTACTGTCTCTATAAAGAGTCAGACAAAGATCACCGGACAGAATATCTTTGAATGCCCTGCTGACTTCTCCCGTAGAAGGAGAGTAACGCATCAATCCGTATGCAGTAGTACCAATGAGTATCGTTCCGTCTTCGTCTTCCAACAAACAACGCACCGATTCGTTGGTAATCATTGTTTTATTCTGAACAGTCTGAATTAGCTTGAACTTATACATACTCGGATTATAGTAACAGATCCCTTGCCACAAAGTGCCTACCCAAATTCCGCCATTATTATCGGCAAAGATGCACTGTATGTCATTACTTAACACACTGCCGTCACCTAATTTCAATCCGGGCATTGTTTCAATTCTATGTGTAGAGTTTTCAATTTTCCGCAATCCAGACCACGAAGAACCGACCCATGCGTTTCCTTGCTTGTCCAAATCCATACAGGTAAAGAAGTTGGACATACCTTTAATGGTGCTTATCTCTTGCCAACCTTTATCAGTTTTATCACGATAGCAAACAGCCTGATTATACATCAGCCATAGATTCCCATCGGAGGTAGATTGTATTTTTAACCGGTCTGTAGCTTCAGAGATACGTCCTACAAAAAAAGTATCCTGACCGGTGTAATCTCGCAAGGTTTTGTCCCAACGACGAATCAGCCCGCTCGAATATACGATATAATAAGTATTCTTATATTGAGCTAACTCGTACGGAATACCGTGCCGATATGTAAAGTCACTGTTCCCCTTTTCGATTATCTGTAATTCTCCTGCGGATATATCAAAAAAATAGAATGTATTATCTTCGGTAAGAAACCAATAGTTCTTGCTCTCATCAATAAACAAATTCTTCAATTTTCCACTTACTCCCATCCGGCGTAATTCGGAATCAATATCATAAATAAACTGATTGGTATTCAAATCGAATAATAACAAATATCCCGGAGATTTCATCCATATCTGTACGTAAGCATCGTGATAATCTTTAAATATTTGATTCCGGTTGAAATCCCATTTATAGATTTTCCGCCTATCGTGATAAAAATGTTCGAATGTAGCACCATTGTAGATGTTTAAAATAGAAGCTGTTCGAATGACCATACGACCATCCGGTGCCATTGTAAAATATCGTATTTGATTATCCGACATCCCATCAACCACATCCCAATGCCGAAACATATATTGTGAGTATACCTTAAAAATGCTTAGCAGGAGAACGAGTGTGATAATGCTTGTACGCTTTGTATTTTTCATAAGCCAGCCTAATTTGCCAGACAAAAATAGAGATTAAACATCAATACAACAAGGGTATACATTATAATTTTCGAAAAACACAAATGATTAAGCGAGATAGACGTTTCATTCGTATTTCATTTAAATAAGGAACCAATTTATGCAAAATGTAATATGAAACGAATTCTTTATGTCTTTCAGCAGCTTTATATTTACTTTTTATCCATGCAGAAAAAATAAAGCATCCAGCCTTACTTTATACCCCTCAACGAATTGAGCAGGCAAAAATAAGTGTCAGACAGGATACACGAATGTCTGAAGCTTGGAATTCAATCAGGAAAACTGCCGATAACCTATTGCAGAAAACTCAATTGAATAAGATAGACTATTTAGCACTCTCATTTCTAATGACGGATGAAAAGAAGTATGCTGATAAAATAAAAGAGATTTTGCTGGATGTCACTGAGGACGAAACTTGGGGCAATCAAGAAATGATGGCTCGTACCCCAGCCTGGAACGCCGACCTTGAGATTGCACATAAAGCTTTTTATGCAGCAATAGCTTATGACGCCATCTATCAAGAACTTTCTCAATCTGAAAGAAGAAAAATAGCTCACGGATTAAAACGTCTGGCAATGGACCCGCTATTAGGTGACTGGATCTTGGAGCCAACACGTATTCATTCACTAAACTCAATGGGGCACAACTGGTGGACTTCTTGTACGTGTATGGGTGGTCTACTTGCACTAAGCTTACAGAATGAATTGGAAGAAGCAAGAGATGCTGTAAAGATTATCAACGAAGTCCTTCCCGAATGGTTTGAGTTTGCAGGAGATGTGCTTCATCAAAAGCCAAAGACCTTTGATGAGGCCGGTGGAATGTATGAATGTCTGAACTATGCAAACTACGGGATTCAAGAGGCTTTATTATTCCGCTTAGCTTGGATGAATACTCACAAGGAAGATAAAGCAATAGAGATACCCCAACTGGAGAAGTTATCAGATTTTTTTGTACATATCTGTTATCCACGTACAGGTATGCTTTATAATATAAACTTCGGGGACAGTCATAAAAAAACACGGCTGCCGAAAGTAGTCTGATGTTATTATATGCAATGGGGATTCAAAATGATGATATGCTTTGGTATATGAATCAGATAGAGCAAAGGGCAACACCGTGATGGATATTTTATCGACCGCCCGATAGGATTTCTCTATACTCCCGATTTGAGTAAAGCACCCAAGGTTCCTAAACTAAAGAAATCACAATTATTCAAAGACTTCGGTTGGGCAACCATGCGCAACTCTTGGGAGAAAAGATGCCACAATGTTAGCCGTCAAGTCCGGATATACCTGGAATCATTCTCATGCCGATGCCAATTCATTCATAGTCTTTCATAAAGGAGAGGATATTATCAAAGATGGAGGACGATGTTGGTATGCGAATCCCGAATACCGCAACTACTTCTTTCAAAGCGAGGCACATAATGTCGTATTATTCAATGGCAAAGGGCAAAGACGAGAACAGCAATATTATGGTTCTACCTTAAGAGGATATCTGCATTATCTGTTGGATGCCGGAAATATAAAATATGTGTTGGCAAATGGTACAGGTCCTTATTCGGACCAGTTTAGCCGCAACTTCCGTCACTTTTTGTGGCTAGACAACGTCATCTATATCATTGATGATTTAAAAACCTATGAAACCGGTCATTTTGAATGGTTGTGGCATCCGGGAGGAATAACTGAGAAAAAAAAGGGACAGATCTAAACATTACAAATGGAAATTCTTCAGTAATAGTCCGTCCATTATATCCTCGCACGTTGGCACGATCTAATTTTGTGCATGATTATCCGGACGATTTGTATTGGGAAGTAATAGAAGTACCGACTGAAGATTTGAAAAGTAAAGATAGTTATTATTCTTTTCACTTGCCTGACGAAGTCAATAGAGTGAAAGGTGTGACTGCTATTATTTTAAAAGAGACTCCCGATGAAAAAGAGCTTCCTGAGATTGAGAAACGTGAAGGTAAAAACTGGATTGGTTTACGCATCCGCAATAAGGGTAAGATTACAGATATTTATATTAATCAGTTAGCAGACGGACGATTAATGCATAGCAATTCATGGATTGAAGCCGATGGCTGGTATACAGATGCTTATATGTTTATAGTTACATATCCGGAAAAGAGCGCTCCGGCAGATGCTAAAGAGTATTTTATTGGTTATGGCAGTTCATTAAAAAAGAGGAACTACCTCTTATTTCTCCTCGCTGGCAAAACTATTTATTATTCAGAAAGAAGAAAATAGACGCATGCAGCTATGGATTGATGGCTCCACCAAAGTCAAAGCCTATATCAGAAGTTTACAATGCCCGGTATCTGTGTCTGTTAATGGGGAAAGTATTCCCATAGTCTATGATCATTCAAATCTAAAAATCGAATTATAAAGCGCGAACCAAGTGGAGTGAAATGATAGCATCGAGACTATATTTCATTATCAGCCTATTATCAGAGGTTATTATCAAGAGAGCATTGATATTCATTTATTTGAATGTTATACTAACTGTTTGACAATAAAAATAGGTGCAAGCTACAAATACATTCAGTCAAAGATGGCATCTCCTATTTTATAGCTACTTTCGTCTGTAATCTTATGTCATCGGAAGCAGCACCAATCATTATCTGAAAAGTTCCCGGCTCCACAATCCTCTTTAAATTCCGATCGACAAGCGAGAAATCCTCTTCGGACAAAATAAACTTCACTTCCCGTTCTTCACCACGCTTCAAAAACATTTAGATGGAAAAGATATAAACAGGATAAATAGTAACTTCTTCATAAAACAAACATAAATAAAAGAAACCTGCTTACCAAAAGAATATTATCTTTTCAGTAAGCAGGCTTTCACTCATATTCAAAAATGCAAAGAGCAAAATCTCTCACAAATTTGTGTGTTCCATTAATTGATAGCTATCGGAGCATCCAACGTCTTAATAGTAATTCCATTTGTAGTACCGTTTATACGCCCTGTGGCATCTTTGATAACTCCACCTTCCTGAGTCTCCGATCCGTCTAGTTTATAATAAAGTGCCAAGCCTTCTGAAGCAGGGTCAACACCCAGCATATTCTGCTTAAGTTGATTTTCCGTACGGGCTACACTCCAAACACGGACTTCACTCATTTTACCATGGAATGGACGTTCACCCCATTTAAAACCATAGATTCTACCAATATAAAAACCCATATCCGAATTCGGATCAAAACCGTCAATCCCCCAATCTGAACCAGCCCATTTCTCACCATTTACATAAATACCTGTTTTTCCTGTCGGTTGATCATAAGTCAACGCTACATGATACCAACGATTTGTTAACAACGGTTTCGTTACACGGTAGTTCTGTCTTCCGGCCACTTCCAAATAATCTTTAGGAGTAATTCCTCCTCCCGCATCACCGATACGGAGGATCATCACACCTTCAGTTCCCATAATCGTATTATTATCGAGGAAATAATCCACATTAATCAATGCTTCGTAAGTGAATGACGAGAAGAAAGTACCGACAGGGAACTTCACAGAAATATAGTGATTACTGAAATTACCAGCTTTGGTAATTTTCAACGGTTTGGAGAAAAAGAAATATGCAATGTTTGTTCCGGAAAGAGTCGACACCGAAGACGAATGCACCCGCATAGGCAAAACATACGAGTTCCCGGCTTTCAAGGCTTCTAACCCGGAAAGTTCGACTTCTACATTATCCGCATACAATTTTCCACTCGAAATAGAAGATGTCGTACTGCTTAGCTTTACCTGCGAAACATCAAGCATCTCATAATTTGTGCCATACTTTGCATTGTATTCGTCTACTACACTTGGTTCGGCTACACTATATGATACGTCTACCTGAGAGGAAGTTGCTGACGAGAGTCTTGAAACCAGATCAAATGTCATTACATCCATTTCATCTTCCACCGAGAAATTATATTCCTTGCTTTCGAAATAGACCTTAGGCTCCAGCAGGTCATTCATGCTGTCGTTACAAGCGCCCAACAATAACGCCATACTACCTACCATCAAATAATAGAATATATGTTTATTCATCATCTTTTTACTGTTTTAGAATTTTATAAGTCCACTTATTCCTGCGGTTTATTTTCCGCTTCGTTTTGTTTCGCTTTCCATTCATTGAAAACCCGCTGATTGATTTGAATAGCCTGACGCATCCATTTATAATTTGGCGTATTGTCATAATCATTATCGAAGCGATAAGCTCCTACTCCACCTTTATAACCTTCTTGCGGCATAGCAGCAGCCTGCTTCAGCAATTGACCTCCATTAATGGCATACTTTTCAAAGTTCTCTGTGCAGATTATTTTCTTAGGATCAACGCCATAACCATCAAAACCGGGATTGGAACTACCATAACTTTGTATAATCCAATAATCGACATACTCATCCAATTCATGGGTAAGCCCATAAATATTTCCATCAATACAGATCATTTTATGTCCTTTACCTTCCGGATCGCTTTTCGGACCAATGTAATTGTTCATCTCTTTAACCAAATGAATCAAATGCTTGTTCTGACTCAATGTGCCATCCATATCAAACACACCACTACCGATTTCCCAGTCTACATCATAACCGTCCCATTCGTTTGCATACAAAGAATCGCACAGAGCTTTGGCAAACTTCGCCAGACATGCATAATGGTTTTCACTTTCAAACTGACCTTCAAATCCCCAATATTTCCAACGGGCTTGTTTCTTCGCCGTTTCCAATTGAGCCGCCGACCAGCCTTCTTCCTCCGCTTGTTTTTCTACTTCGAGGTATACCGAATTTGGTGTCGCGCCCTTACCAAGATAAGAAAGCAGACTTACCTGCAACAGTTTCGTTCCTTTCACCTTTTGCACAAACTCTTTATCTGCCTTCTGCTCCGGAGTGATTTCATAACGTCCTGGAGCGCCACTCCACATTGAAACAAAATCCATACTATCGGGCATAGCAGAGAGATATCCTCTTCGATAAGCTCCAGCAGGCGCCCAATTGGAATACCATCCGAAAGCTACGGGACGATTGTAATTCCAAGCAGTCGCCTTATAGGCGCGCAGATTGGCATAATATGCCTCACTCTCCGCATTGTTCATTGTGGCATACCCGCCTATATGGTCTATCTCAATATTCTCCACATCCATGCAAGAAGTTACCATCATGCCTGTCAATGGAATAATATATAACAATTTTCTTAATGATTTCATATTCTTCATCTGTATTAAAATGATACATGTAGGTTATCTCTTACAATCCCACCACAAACGGGTAGAAGACTTATCTTCGCCACCTGCACCGTTATTGAACAACTTCAAGGCTGCTTCATAAATAGCCTTTCCCTCGTTAGTCTGAGAAAAACTGGTGGGATAAATCATACGGCGAATACCGCCCTCAAGAGTTGCGCCTTGCACTGCTCCTTTCAAAGTCTTAATGACATTCAACTTCGGATAACCGGTTCTTCTCCATTCCGTCCACGCTTCCTGTCCGTTAGGAAACAAAGCAATCCACTTCTGAATCATAATTTTTTCCAACTTCTGCTCTGTTGTCCCTTCAAACTTGGCAGTAGTCTCACACGGAGCAGAAAGTGTTTGCCCATACTGATAATGGGAAAAAACATATGCCCGAGGTGACAAATTGGAATTCATATAATCGTCTACAGGATCGGTCACACCATTCTCCTGAAAAGACATATCAATGCCCTGTTTATACCATGAATCCGCACTGCCGAAACCTTCCCACACTAAAGCTGCTTCCGCACGCAAAAAATAAACTTCCGATGCACGCAGCCAATATGTAGGAGTTCCACTTTGAATATTGGGCTTTGAGCAAGATTTATAGATATCATTCTGCGCATTGGCATGCCCTGCCGGCACCGCTTGATACGTTTTTCCGTTGAAAGCCTCAACACCATAAGAGGCATTACCATCCATCGGCAAAAAATAAACGCTCAAACGCGGGTCTTCATATCCCATCAGATAAGAAAAGATGGAAGAACCCATACGAGCTTCATTATAGTTGCCTGCCAGCCATTCAATGTTGTTGCGGAAAGTCATACCCGCTCCTTGACTCATTTGAGCCGCATCATCCTTAGCCGTCATCACGCCAATAGAATGATTTACTGCTTGAGTAGCATACTTTTTCGCCAGTTCCGCATCAGCGAAGCGGACACGCATAGCCAAACGAAGCATCAGCGAATTGCCGTATTTCACCCATTTGGTAGCATCTCCGGCATATACCGCATCATAAGCGCCCATTACATTCACCCCATTTTCCGCCTTTTCTGTTAATTCTTCAATGGCTGCGGTCAATTCTTCAAACATCGCCGTATACACCTCTTTCTCCGAATCGAACGGAATGTTCATTGTAGCGTCCGCCGCATGAGAATAAGGCATCGGACCGAAACTTTCAAGTGTCTTGTGCCAAGCGGAAATCTTCAGAATTTGAGCCAAAGCAAAGACTTCGGGCGTACCATTTTTCTCGGACGCTATTTTCAATTTCTTCCAAGGATCAAGAGCATTGGTATAAGACTGTGTATAGGTCGCTTTTATCCAATTGTCCAACAAATAATAAGTAGTATTGTTACTACCTGCGTTCCAACCGTTACTGTTGTTCTCGCCAAAAAATCCACTCCAATTATCGGCCGACAGATGATAAGCTATTTGATATTCATTGATAACATCTGTATCATCAGCCTGTGTGCCTACGGGAATCACTGTCCGTTGCATAGCTGTAATCAGCCCTCCGACTTCAAAACCATCCATCGCACCTTCTCCGTCGCTCATCTCAAATTGGTTGGTATTGATTTCTTCAAAATTGCATGAGGCAAATAGCGCCATTGCGCATATCACCGCTAATAGTTTAAAATGATTCATTTTTCTCATAATAAAGAAGGTGTATTATAATTTAAATTTAATACCGAAGCCAAAGCTACGAACACTCGGTTGCATAAAATAATCATTACCTTGTCCGTAAGTACTAGTGGAAGGAGTCAGTTCCGGATCGAACGGAGCTTCGCAATACAACATCCAAGGATTGTTGGCTATAAACGAAACTGTAACATCTTTCAACACGTTACCAAACCACTTATTAGGCATAGTATAGCTAAAGGTAAGTTCTTGCAAACGAATATTGGTGGCACTGTATACATAGTAACCGGAAGTTTCATAATTTCCCGTACCTGTCATCTGATAATAAGACTTCGCATCTACCAGACCTTGTCCCTTCAACAATACGCCTCCCGCTTCACGAGCCTCAGCCGAACGTTTGGACACACCGAAACGATCAAGCAATGCCTCTGTAGAAGAGGTCACCACGCCTCCAAAACGCCCGTTGATTTGGAATCCGAGCCCAAAGCCTTTGTATGTCAACATATTACTCCATCCCAGATTAAAGTCAGGAGAAGTTTTTCCCAAATAAACGGGTTCCCCCTTTTCCATTCCAAAGGTTCCGTCGCTCTTTACCTCAACATATCCCAGGTGGTCTTTCTTCAAGAAGGTGTTGGCATAAATATCGTGGATACTTCCGCCTTCTTTCAAGATGACACGACCACCATCCTTCAAAACCTCCGGAATATTAATCGGTTCATCCATCAAATCCGTATGATAGTTTTCAACCATCTCCTTAATCTCGTTTATATTACGAGAGAATGTCAATGTTGAAGAGATTCCTAATCCGAACTTAAACTGATCGGAATAGCTTAATGAAGCCTCCCAACCACGATTTTCCACATTACCGGCCTGCAAATAAATCTGCTTGTATCCGGTATATTCCGGAAGATCACCCAAGAAGGTCTGATTGTATGTATTAGAATGATAGTAGGTTACCTCCGCACTTAATTTATTCCACAACTTCAGACTTAATCCAAATTCGTATGACTTTGTACGCTCTGCCTTGAAATCAGTAAACGGATAGATACCGGTAGGATCTAATGCACCACCCACAATAGGGGTAGTTACCGTACCCGGAGTCAGTCCCGAACGGGATACAGGCGCACCGACTTCCGTATACGAACCGCGAACTTTCAGGTACGAGATAAATTCGGGCAATTTGACCATCTCGGAAATAATCCCGGACAGACCGATTGAGGGATAGAAAAAAGATTCTTCATCGGTATTCACCAAACGTGAATTCCAGTCATTACGTCCGGTCAGCGTCAAATAAAGCATACTCTTCCAACCAAGTTCCAAATTGGCAAAAACAGCATGATTACGTACACGACTATCACCACCCTTTTCTGAGATACGACCATTAGCCGGATCGATATTAGAAGCCGCAAATTTATTGGGCACTCCCAATAATGTCCCTTTGTATCCTCTCTCCAATGCCCAATAGTTAGAATAGTTCCAACCCGCATTGGCAGAAATACTGAAATCAGCTATATGTTTATTTACGTTCAACATAAAGTCGGCATATTCCTGACGGTCTTCATAGTTATTGTATCCATACAGTCCTTTCTTTCCTTCCGCAAATTTATCGTCGGATGAAGCGTAAATCTTGCGTTCAAACAATACATGTGTGTCATCCATTCTGAAACGGGCTGTCGCATTCAACCAATCGGTAATATTATAAGTCAACCCTACGTTGAACATATAACGACTCTTTTCATTCGTAGCTACATTGCGATAAGCAGTCCAGTAAGGGTTCTGTGAAGCATATACCGGATCTGCCACCGGCCAATACTGAACCGGAAGTTGGCGACTTTCATCGAAATGTTCGAATGACTTAATTCCATCAAAGTCTTCACCACGAGGGAACAAATAGGCGGCCATCACCGGATTCCAATATTGTCCTTGCGATACCATATTCTTGTCTTTCTGTTTCACATACGACGCACCTAAATCGAGTTGTAATTTATCATTAAGGAAAGTTGCCGTATTACGGATTGTGAAATTCAAACGATCATATTCATTATTAGGCACAATACCTTTGGAATTGGTAGAAGAAACAGAAGCAAAAGTCTGATTCGATTTCGTACCGGTGGTCAACGTAACCGAATTAATAAAGTTTGTTCCGGTATTAAAGAAATCCTTCTTAGGATCATAACTTGTAGGAGTCAACAGTTTCTCACCCCAGCTTTCATACATATCTTTTTGTTACCATACGTATTTTGAAACTCAGGAGTCATATAAGCTTTGCTGAACTCTGAAGAAGAAGAGAACTGCACTGAAAGTTTTCCTTCTTTTCCTTTTTTAGTGGTAATCAAAATTACACCATTCGCTGCACTACTACCATACAACGCAGCAGCCGAAGGACCACTCAAAACAGAAAGACTTTCAATATCTTCGGGATTGAAGTCGGCGATTCCTTCTGTTCCGGCCTTACCTTCACCCATAATACCACTGTCGGTATTTCCCATATTGGTATTGAACAAAGGAATACCGTCCACCACATACAAAGCATTATTATCACCTTCAATAGATTTTGCACCACGCATTACAACACGTGTCGCACCACCAACTCCACTAGCACTTTTGTTAATACTCACTCCGGCTATCTTACCGTTCAGCGAGTTTACGAAGTTAGCATCTTTTACCGTAGTCAGAGCATCTCCCTTGACTTGTTGTACATTGTAAGACAACGCCTTTTCTGCACGTTTGATACCCAATGCCGTCACAACAACTTCATCGAGCACTTCTGTATCCTGCTTCATTACAACCGGATAGAAATCTTTCTTGGAAACAGGAATTATCTGTGCAGCATATCCGATATAAGATACTTTGAGAATAGATTTCTCTGCTGCCTTGATCGTAAAGTTACCATCGAAATCGGTAATCGTACCTGTAGAACTACCATCCACAGATATATTTACTCCAATCAACGGTTCACCGCTTTCATCAGTAACCTTTCCTTTGATATTTTTAAGGGTTTGTGCAACTACAGGCTTCTTTTCAGCTATTATAATGTAGTTACCTTGTATTTGGAATGAAAAGCCCGTCCCTTTTAAGATGGTATCAAGTGCGGTTTCGAGGGATGCGTTCCGCAAGTTTAACTGGGCTATTACTTTTCCTTTTAATTCGGAATCACTATAATTTATAGACATCTTCGACTGTTTTTCCACAGTCTTTAAGGCATCAATGACAGTAATATTCTTTTGTTGGATAGTTATTTTACTATCATTTTGAGCCAAAGCGAAAGTCTGTATAAGAATAAGACTTAAAAAAAGTGAGAAAGACCCGCTTATGAGCTATTTTTTCTGCTATTTTTTCGTAGATTTGTAGCATCTTTAGTATTAGTTAATTGGTTATTATTCTAGGATCATTCAGAATAGCGTCAATATTACGCTAATATTAAAAGAGATTGATTTCATATCCGGGAGGAACGGCCATTCCTTCCGGGTATTTTTTTTTGCATTACGTATTAAATTTAAAAGATTCTACAATATATTTATTCTTTACTAGTTACATAGCACTTATTTCCCTTGATAACATAGTTTACATTTCCTACAACTTGCGATATAATCTTCATAACTTCCTCCAGATTCGCCTGTTTGGAGAAGCGGAAACTATATGTATTCTTTTTCAAGCTATGAAGGCTATATACAAAAGCATAAGGAAATTTGCGTTCAAGACTTGTAAAAATATCCTCCAGATACATATTACTAAAAACCAATTCCCCACGTTGCCATGCCGTCACATCATCTATCTCAGGCATCCGCAGATTGTGCGCTTTCGTATGTTTGTCATATACCAACTGTTCATTAGGCTTTAAAATAATATTGGACAGCAAGTTATTGAATTCAACTTTCACACTACCTTCCAGCAAAGTAGCCATCAGCTCGCTATTTTCCGGATAAGCATTTACATTAAATTCAGTACCTAAAGCAGTAACTTGATAATCATTGGCCTTTACAATGAAAGGATGCTTCTTATCCGGTTTCACTTTAAAGTTGGCCTCACCAATCAAATATACACTTCTAGTCTCTCCTGTAAATTTTTCCGGATATAGTAGTATACTCTTCGAATTCAGCATGACATTTGTACCATCCGGTAATGTAAGTTCACGAATTTCCGCTGTCGGTATATAGCATTCAACTAAATCTTTTTCCGGCCGTTCCTTTTCCAACATCAAATAAATAGAAACGGATGATACTGCTAACAGGAAAATAGCTGCTGCTCTCCATATAAGCAACTGGTAATTTCTACGTGAAGTGATAGACTGCATTCCCAGATTCTGCCGCATTCGTTGTATTGATTGTTGCATGCCATCAGGCACTTTCTGCTCTCCTGCTTGTTTCCAAAGCTCACGAAGAGCCTCACTCTTTTCATCAACATGCTCCTCATCAGCCAACCACTGTTGCACTTTCTTCTGTGTTCCGGCTGAATAGCTATTATGGCCGAATAATTCTACGAGTTGTTGAATATAATTTTTCATGAATCTTTTTCTTTCTTTTTTGGGCTTTATACACTAAATACAACTACTACATACATACTACTTAAAAATATTAGAGAAAAAAAATAAAAAAGAGGAGTACCTTCTTTAATTCGATCAATGCCAAATAAACCTGATGCTCTATTGTTCGGATAGAAACATCGAGTTTATCAGCTATTTCTTTATGACTTAATCCCCTGAAACGACTAAGTTCGAATATCAACCTCCGACGCTTCGGCATTTTCTCCAGGGTGAGTTGAATAATCATCAACATCTCCTTATAATATACGTTATTCAAGATCTCTTCCTTTTCTGTTAATTCATAAAGAAGAGTCTTCTCTATAACTTCCGACTGATATTCCTGTTCTACTTGTTGATGTTTAAAGATATTCAGAACTATATTTCTAGTCATTATAAAAATATAATTGTCTAGTTCTTTATCATTATCCAGCCACAACTCAGGCTGCAACCAGAGCTTACAGAAAACATCTTGAGCCACATCTTCTGCATCCGCTTCCGATTTTAGCAGCATTTGAGCAAAGTTCTTTACCTTTGGAAAATTTACAGTGAAAAACCTCTGAAACTTTAATTCAATCTGCCTGTCATTATTCTCCATCTCTCTAGTATTTTTCAGTGTTAGCGGTTAAATCAAATATTACATATATTTAGGTCTAAGGAATGATTCAATATAATATTATACATTAAATCATAATCTAAAAGCAAAATAAAAGATTAATAACACAATAAAAAAATATTATAACTCTTTTTTGGTTTATTTCTTCCAAGCAGCTATCATATAGAGCTTTCCAGAAAATAAATAAAATGTATATTATACACCCATAAAAATAAAAAGGCTTCATGAATCAATGATTCATGAAGCCTTATAAAGAATACTCGTACTCGAAGCGGGACTTGAACCCGCACAGCCGCAATGGCCAAAGGATTTTAAGTCCTTCGTGCCGGGTCACCATTCGAGCATCCTAATGGCTATAAATCAACACATTACCTAATTTACATCTATCAATGTACCCATGTGGTTTACATAGTGGTTTACATCAACCATGTAAAACAAGATAAGTTATTCAATACGTTAATAATCCCTTTGCAGTATAATACTGCACTACAAAAAAGTAATGAAATTATTTGTTCCAATAGTCAAATTACAGCATATTGATAATAAAAAAACAGCAAATGAATTTCTTCAAATGCTGTTTTTATCGATGACGATTATTCTTCATATATATTCCTTATCTCACGCCAAGGAGAAGTAGTACTGTTAGAGTTAAAACACCCTTTTTAGGAACATATAATTTAGTATATTTAGCTTGGTCAGAATTAAAAATAGAAGCTGCGGAATATGGAGCAATCCGAGTTTTTATATGTACCTCAATATTAGCAGAACACCCCCAAAATATATTATACCCTATATTCTTTAAATTTGAACCTATATTTATTTTTTTTTTAGACCACAGCCCAAAAACGCTTCTGTCTCAATAGTAGTCACAGCCTCTGGAATATCAATATCTTTTATTCCCGACGAAATAAACAGCTGTTTGCTTATTTTATTTAAATTAGACGGTAACTTCACTGTCTTTAGCGATGTACACTTATGGAAACTAGCATTACCTATTTCTGAAATATTATCATGTAAATTAATTTTCGACAACTGAGTACAACAAAAAAAAAGCATATTCTTCTATTTTGGTTATATTATCAGGAAGGACTATTTCTTGCAAAGTCCTACAATTGTGAAATAATCTAATAGGTATAGTATTGGATTTGGTAGTATACTGTTGATGATTATGTATATAATATGTCCCTCCACCAACAAAAAATGCATTAGACAAATCAAGCTTAGTCAACTTTCCGTTTGTTACATACTCATCACCATATACATTTGTTCGGGACATCTCCCTAACAAACAACATATCATCACCATTTACATAACCTCCAAGAGTTAAGTCCGTTATTTCATTCTTTTTGTCATCACTAATATAATTACTTAATGTCCCTCCTTCACTTAAGAATATGACAGCTTTTCCCCCCTTCTATCCGATTTTTACCACCTTGTATTATCTGCACCTCCCGTTTAACATCACTTTTTTCATCATAAAATAGTAAACTTGCACAGCGAATTTTATCCGTTGTATTTTGTTTGATAGTATAATAAAGAGTATGACTTGATATTCCACGAGTATGTGATGCTTCTTGTATCCAATCCACAGCAGGTAATTTTACCTTAAAATCAAAATTACTTTTAACTCTAACAGTAATCATTTCTTCACTATCACTTACTAAATACTTAGCTGAAGTAAGTAACATTCCTTCTCCTGTTTGATAAATATGTATTGTCTCTGATTTATCATTTCCTCGAATTATAATTTCCCCTTCACGTTTATCATATTCCCAACTATACTGTACAGTAAATGATAAAATATTGCTAGACAAAGAGCGAGATTTATTATTTTGAACAATCCAACTTTGATATGCTGGCGGAATAATGACTTCATATTCTATATTCGATTTTACTTCAACATCAATTATATGGTTAGATTTATCCAACTCAAAAATATTTGATGATACTAAAAGTGCGTCGTGCTGTTTTTGAGTAATCTTTATTCTTTTTTCTATTTCTCCGACTTTCAAAGTTAATATAGCATTACGTTCATCATAAAATGTGTTCTCTGTTACTTTTATCGTCAGTGATACAGTACCTGCTACTCCATTATTAGAGGAAACAGTACACCATTCTATATTAGTTGGTATAGCAATATTCCATTTCTTGTTAGTCTCGAAAGTTAAAGTTTTCTCCTCATTATTTGAGGTAAAACAGATTCCTTTTTCAAAATACCCTTCACTTTCTCCCAAAGGTATTAATATAGTCTCAACATCATGGCTTTCTTCCTCTCTTGAATCGTTGACAGGATTATCATCTCCACAACCTATCAATACAAGAAGCGCATATACAATGCTACTAATAAATACAATATAATTATTTCTCATTATTTCATTCATTTAAAAACAGTAAAGGAGTAAATGCTAGCCTAATAAGACTAGCACTATACGGTTAAATCCCAATTATTGTTTAATAAAAGTTTCTGTATGCCCTCCTTCTTCGATTAACTTCAAGCTGTTATCGGAAATTTCAACTGTATAAGTTTCAGGGTCATCATCTCCCCAATCAAGAACCAACTTAGTACTACCGTCAAATGTATAAGAGAATGATTCTGTATTAGACTCATCATCATACACATCATAAGATTCCCAAGTTCCTTTACCGTCTGATTTAAAAGTAACAATTTCTTTGTTTCCACCTCCCCACGTATAAGACCAAACACCTACTAACGGATTTTCATCTTCATCATCATCGCTACAAGAAGTAAAACCTGCACATAAAGCAATAACCAATAAAGTCGCAAACAATCTAAATGTTTTCATATTCTGTAAATAATCTTTTTGTTAATAAATTAATTGTAGTATAAGCTGCTCAAAAATTGAGTTGGCTACTTAAAAGATAGTAGCAAAAGTTGTTTCTTAATGTCTGATTCGTAGTTATATATCGTTTTATCTACCCTGTTCCCTTTGGATAGTATTACACAATGAAAAAGGCGTGGAAACTATTGAATATTATCATATTGAGGCTCTGGACTGCCCAAGGTTGAATAATAAACAATAGCCCACGCCAAACGATCTATAGACTATCTTAACAAGATAGGTATATAACATTGACGTGAGCGTTCTTGCCTATTATCTTCAACCTTCGAAATTGTCCAGATTCCAATATGAGATAATATCTTAAACGCTCTTCGTTAACTAATATGTCCTTTCAGACCTAACACATTAGGCATCTGAAATTGCCACAAAGTTACAAAAAGCGTTTGTAATAGCAAGAACTATTGTTTATTAAAAGTTGAGGTTATTTCTGCTTTATAAATTTATGGTAGTGGAAAAAATCAAGACTACCCATATAAAAACTAAATCTCTGAATTTTTCCACCCCACCGATATTTCATGCTTATGGCTTTATAAACTGATTTTTGATCCGTTGAACGGTGGAAATACCAATACTTTGTAGCTTAGCTATATTTCTGATTGAATAACCTTTTCTTAGTAAAGCAATGACTTCTTTATATTCTTCTTTCTTCTTATCATCCGTTTTGGTTGAACCTGTCTTTCTGCCAAGTTTACCACCTTTGGCAATATAATTTGCCCTACCACTATTCAAACGGTATTGGATATTGCTTCTTTCGATATTTGCCATTTCTGCAAGTACTGTCACCATGATAGACGCTATTGGATTAACTTCCCCATTTGGTTGCAAAGTATATAAACCCAAGTTCTGTATGTAAACCGATACTTTCGATTCATGCAATATATCCAAAGAGCGAAGAACCTGTAATGTACTTCTCCCTAATCTTGACAATTCAGACAAAAGTAGAATATTCACAGATTCACGTTTACAGTATTCCAAACACTCCCCTAAAATCTGTCTTTCCTCTATTTTCTTTGCACCTGAAATATGCTCCTGGAATATATTCACAATTTCTATATCCTGTAAGATAGCATATTTCTTTAAATCCTCTATTTGTCTGCTCGTGTCCTGTCTGTCATTACTTGACGAAACACGAGCGTATATTACAGCTGTTTTCATTTTATTCTTTGATTAAATTGATAACATGAAAGAATGTGTTCAAACCACCTTTACAGATTTATTTGAACACATTCCTGTTTTGAACACTAACGAGGTTTATTCGCTTCCTCAATATCCCATAAGCCAACTAAAAGAATAAGTAGGATTAACGGAACACAACCTGTTATAAAAGACAATACCACCCAAAAGAGCCAAACAAGTATCTTATAATAAAACATGATTTTTTGTTTTACGTAGTTAATAAAATAGGAGAATACCCATTTCTGAATATTCCCCTGTTTAATCAATCAATAAACCACTTATATTTAGTGTCTCCATGCAAAGCGGCATTTATTCCCGTTGCTATTTCGGTTGCATTTACCGCTCTATCCAAGAATGAATCTATATAACTGCTCTTGTTTGCTCCTGTCAATAGATTATACAATTTCCACATACTTATGTCATTCCCCAAGCTCCCAAAGTTCTTATCATTGATATATGCTTTTGCAACTGTATTTATTTGCGAATCAGTGATGAGCATTTTAGAATATCTTTCTGATAACCTTGTGGCAATGATTGATAAAGTCTCATCTTCCCAAGTAGTTGGCAAAATTGATGTTCTGTGAGATATGAGTTACCAAGTGTTTGCATTAAATGTAGATGTTTTGCAGGTTGGTAACTCTGAAACATTTCCAATACTGCCCGATATAAATCCCTTGTATTAGTAACTTCCAAGCAACTAAGAAAACCGTCTGTTGACACACACAAGTTTGTGCATACTTTACAAATAAAGCCAATAAACACTTTAAAGCGTTCTGCTCCTTTCTTTGAATAAAGATTAGTGTGATTATAAGCACGAACACCACCAATAGTTAATATTAACTTATTCCCGTTCACCGTTTCGTAAATCGTAGGAATCTGAATAATAAAAGCACATCTTTCGTAGTAGATAGTCTTATCACTTTCAAGAAGTTGATTAGCGGGTTTGTGTATTGCTTCGGGTATTCTCCCCTTGATAATGTGACTTACACGAATATCGGGCTTATCAATACTTTCACCACTGAAAAACGTATTTGCAGCGTCATAAACAGTATCAATAAATGCAGGGTGAGGAATTGTAAGCTCATTATCTTTGGCAAATACGGGTGTAATACAATCTTCTTTTAAATGTTGCATTGTTACCTCTAACGTATTGGCTTCCAAGAAATGAGGATTCTCTTTCTTTACCTGTGGTTGTTCTTCGATTATTACCGCTTCTTCTGCATATTCACCAAAGTTACTTTCCTTCTTACCTGTGGCACATTGCCAATAATTTGTAAATTTCTCATAACGAATAAAATTTTAAATGATTTATAAATTGATTACGTGGATTGAAATATATTTCGTTTCTCTCCAACTACCCTCGGGGGCGTAAAGTGTACTCTTTTCACCCGTACGTAACTTTCAATTCAGTAAATCATAGGAGAAGTAAGCTGATATATATTTAAGCTCTTATTTTTATAGGTAGGGGGGATTATATATAAGTACCTGTACTTTATTGCACGCATATCTTTCTACTCTCCACAAATGGAACTACTTTAGACCATTACAGAATGTGGCATAAACATACAACCAATGTTTGAAAAATGAGTATCATTCATTTTTTAGCTTCCCCAATTATTCGTAAATTTGTGTATCCCATGAAGGAAGGATTACCGTATTGCATTGAGGGCTTTTTATCTCCATTTCCCAATTACTATCAATGTGGTAAATTCATTTCTTCGCAGTCTTTCATAGATAAAGCCATGTCTGATAGATTTTATTGCAGTCGCCTATATACTAGTATTAGACGACCTTTTTCATTTTTGTAGCATAACCATAAAAAGTAGGGCAATTTGACGTCTGCCCTACCGCTTGTGGTTATGAAAATTTCTTTATATTACCTACCATGTCAGAAGTATATACCTATCAAGAATTACGTGAATTAGCCTTAAAATACGGAATCAGAGATAATAAAGTCCATATCGGTGTATGGTTACAGACACAAGGCTATCAGAAACAGAGAATACAGATTAACCACATTAGAAAAACATTTTATTTAAAATCCCATGATTGAGACAAGAATCCCAATAGCACCTGACACAAGTACCACCCTTACAGATGAAACAACAGAACACATTGTTAATCGCAAGGTAACAATCAAAATAGACAGAGATTATTTAAAAAGAAGTATGCAGAACTATACGAGCGACTGGCAAAACTAAAGCTGCCACCCTCTTACAAGAAGAAATAATATATCAACACAAAAAAGCCGCAGTTGAGCATATTTGTAGGTGTACTCGCCTGTGGCTAATTTTGTATTATTGCAAGTTTTACAGAAAAAGCAGAAGTAAATAGGTTATTGGTATTCACAGTTACCAGTTACCATTTTCCAAAATCCAACACATAAAAATTAGTTCATTACATAACACTCCAACAGTAACACCTTTAATTAAAAGTCATTTTAAGGAAAATGCTTTAATCAACGTATTTAATGTGTAAATAGACTTCACAAATATTTCATTTCCCACCTCTTTTGCGTTAGAAAAGTCTAGATTTAAACCAAAATATCTTATTGCCTTCTTAGCAGTCTTATTTGATTCACTAAATCGATGAGCAGGTGTAATGCAAGAACGTAAATCTTGTAAATATTTAAAATATTCTATTAAAGGAGAAACTGTCAAATGATGAGATGCAAAAAACTTTTTCAACTTAATTATCCCTCTATCACCTGGGTCAAGTTCAATATTTTTTGTAATTTCATCATTTATACAATCTATTAATAACAAAGCCATAGATTGAACTAATTCACAAAAAGATTTAGCTTCATTGTTTGGTAAAAGATGAAGAGAAGCAAATACATATTTCTGCTCCTTATTTAAAGGTTTAAATAATGTCCATCCAAATTTATCACTCCACAATCTATCGAATTCTTCATATAAGTCTTTGAAATATAAGTCCAAGGCTTCATTATTCTCAGTCCAATTACCTTCAATCATTGTTCTATAATAAGATTTACTTATTCCCATTCCAGACTGAGGCGAAACATTAAAGGATTTCCAATATTTTTGTTCCTTGTAAGGTAAACAGCTTAATTCAACTAAAAAAACCGCAACATAATTCTCATTATTATTATCAATCTTTAAAGAGAAATAATCAGATGAAATGCTAAAACCATCAACTTTATATAAAGAAGGATTATTATAATATTTATCCAATACTTCCTTTTTAAAATAAGTAAGTTTAAAGTAATTTTCAGCCGTACGTTCACATGTCAACAACGCTTCATTACCAACCTCATCGTATCCAACAATAAAATTCTCATATTGCTTTTTTATGTCGTAATGACACCCAATAGTTTTAATATTACCATGTTTCAGTAGCGATTTTCCAATTACCAAACTATAGTAATCATTCATTAAACACCTTATTTGAGCATTATATACCAAATCATTTTCATTTTTAACATCATCTTTGTATTCAATATCAAAAGTACATAAGTCCGAATTTAATTGACATACAAAATCAAAACATATGATTAGGTTTATTTTTTTCGTATAGCCAAATATTCTTGCAGATATTTAAGCTTCATAGACACTTTTTCTTCTGTCACAATTATGACTTCATCTGTGTCACCATTATCATCAATAAATAAATATTTTCGATTTTGTTTATTATTACAGTTTTCAAGTAGATTGAAATAACAAATTAGCTCTTCTGATATATCATTATAACGTATATAATTACCATTTGTTTTAAATTCTTTCACATATATAATTGGTTCTATTCCTTCTTTTGCAAAAGAAAAATATGAATTATCTCCGTAAACAGCAATTCTACCACTTCCCATACTTATATCCCAACAATAATCTGTCATACATTTATCACAAACAGTTTCGTTTGTAACCAAATATGAAAAAACAGTAAGAGACACTTTATTTTCCAGATAGCATGAATGACTATACAAAGTTATCCAACCATCTGATATGAATTTTTTTCTTGCCAAATCTAATTCTTTTTTTAAAGCAAAATTCTTCATTCGTCATATCATATTAATTATTTTCATTGTTTATACTATTTACTTTTTAAATATATCCACTCAAGCAGCAGTTCTATTATCACTCTATTGATATAAGCTTCACTCTTTTCTAGCTTTTATTATATTTTCCTTCTGTTATCATGTAAAACCTTTGAAGGAGCAGGATTATAATTACATAAAGAAGCATGCTTTTTAATCAGTTTTTGTTCGATTGAAATTATTACATTATTACATTTAATCTTCAAAATAGGACAAAACACATCATTAATCAAAATATTTTTCTTTATCCATTCAATTATTAGTTTATTATTTATAAATTTGAAATTACAAATTCTCCTACCAATAGATTTTCCCATTACAGGAATTTCTAATATCGTGCCAATGCTTCTAAAAATGTTCCATGCCCTTTTCCCAATAATTTTGCTTTATCCGTTGTAAAAGCCCATTTCTCCCTTCCGCCTTACCAATATAGATTATGCAATCGAGATGCTCCTTATTCTCTCTATAATATACAGGAAGAACTGTCTCATTTTCTATTTTGGAACAATAATAGCCAGATTATTGGGGGATATTTTCCAACAATTCTTCATCTGTTTTTTTTAAATACAGCTCATTTGATAGTCGGTCATCCAGCACAATACTTTGCTTATCTATTTCAACTTCATCTATTTCACTCATTTGTAACTCCTTCATTTTAAATCATTTATTTCTTTTATCCAATACCCTTTGGTTGATTTCCCTTAATTCGCTGAGTATCAGACTCTAGCTCAACCCATTCTTTCAAGTCCGTAGGCTTCTTCATTCCAAATTGTTGTGCAATCGCCTTCAGTTCCGTAGAAGGCATAAATGTACCAACCGTTAATAATATTTTCAGTTGTTGACCAATATCACTATCAGCACAAACATTCTCTTTTTTTAAAGCTTCAAGAGCAGCTTTTACAGCCTTCGCACTTTTTATTTTTTTTACCTGTTCCACTCCCAATTTACACAAAGCGTCTCTTATGAAAGGATATTCTTTTTCAATGCTCTGTTTTGCTTCAATATCTAAACAATAATTTTCATATCAGCATACAAGATAAATGTTTCCAAGAATGTAGGCTTCTTACAAGCAGGCTTTATAAAGTTGTCATCTAGTTGCACCCATTCCACTTTGGAATGTAATATACCCGCCCTCTCATATTCAGCAACTAAATCTTTCTGTGAACGATATATGCTATTCATTAATCTATAATTATAGAGTACAACTTTAGCTGCCATATCATTAACAATAAACTCATCATTTTTTTATCATATTTGAGAAATGAGGATTTACTTAAATCTGACTTTTGTTGCTTTCTTGCTCCTATCGAAAGGCGGTTATATGCAGTAGCCCTTTCTTTAGCATATTCCAATGCTTCTTTTATCTCCTTTTTTTGCCTTTTCATAATTTTCATAGTAGTCTTTTGGTCTTGTATTAAAAAGATGAACGACTAAATTTCTAAACGGATTATTTGTATTTCTTATTCTCCCTGCAATTTGGGGAATATCCATATCAACACTTAATAAAGTATATTCATTATAAATATTACTTACCACATAACAGATACCTGTTTCAGAATAAAAATCCACGCCTTCAAACGATTTGGAAGTTATGAAATTAAATTTCTTTGGTGCATCCGTAGAACTAGAGATTTGATATTCCCCAATGTCCTACGGTTCTTGGCTTCATCAGTACAAATAATCCTGCAATCATCATTTGTAAGATGAGTATGTTCCAATATTTTCTTTATATCTGTGACACTGTTTATAAAGAAGTAAGCTTCGTATGATTTCAGTTCACCTCTTTCGATATATCCCTGTCTCCGATACGTTTCAATAAGATTTGCAGCAAAGTAATAAGGCTTATTAGTTTGGTAAGGTAGAATCATTAAAGGCTCTATATGCTCCCAATCAGCAATATATTCTTCCACGTCTTTTAAAGCATCCGGTTTAAAATCCATAGCAATAGGAGTAGCAGACATGAAACAAAATGATTTAAACTCGTTAAAATGTTCCAATACTCCTTCTACGGCTTCTTTTCTATAAGAATATATTTTCAAGAGGTTATGATACTCGTCAACCAACAACCGATACTCTTTGGGAGTAAGAAGAGAAACAAGAGAAGGTATCTTATCATAAGTGCACATTATCTTCTTCGCTCCTTCTTTAGAAAGATATGCTTTCAGTTCTTTCTTCAACGTAGGAGTGAATGTACCATACAATCCGAAAAGATTTCTAACCGGACTCAATCCTGCCTTTCTATTTTCAGCCTTCCACACAATACTATTTCCGTTCTCATCTTTAGGCGGATAACACTTGTTTTCTATCAATTCAGTGGTAGGAACTGCAATCACATAATTCTCACCATTTTTAAGAGCAATTGTTGTTCCACCACAACCTGTGACTACCTTATTAAAAGATACAATTATGAGGAAGGTCTTCTAAATCAAGAAAGCCGTTATGTTCTTGGATTTCTAGTTTTTTCATGTCTATTATTCAGAAAAAATTGTAACGCTATCATCGACTACAAAATTAATACTTTATAAATACCCGTACTACTATTTTCCTGACTTTCCATATTTTTATATAGCCATAATCTGCAAAAAAAATGTAACGAGAAAAATCGACAAAAAATAGCATCCTCGAAATAGGACATTTTTCGAACAGGGTCTATAAAAGTATTTTTCCGGTAAAATGTCCTTCACATTATAGGATTTCCTCAATCAACAAATAACATCTTTCACCTTTAACTTTACATTCGGACACCATAAAAAAAATCGCTTATAGTCTTACTTGTTATGGCTTTAGGGGGATGTATATTCAATAGAGCATAAATTCGCTTTATTTCTTCTTTTGTATATTTACGAGTGTATTTTTGACCAACAGTAAATGAGTTCTTTATTAAGCGGATTACCTCTGTTCCGGTTGCCTTCTCGCTGTATTGCTTCTGTATCATGGCTTCCGTGATTTTCTTTTTGGAATATTTGAGTTGTTCAATCACTTCTTTACCTACCATATCATAAGCTTCAACAATAAATGAATCAGCCGCAATCAAATCCCGCTTGTATTCCAGCTCCATTTCAGTAACACAATTTCCCAACATCTCCAACTGGCGGACTATCTCTTTACGCTTGTCTTTAATGGATTGAGATTTATTTTCCCTCTTTAGCCGCTCAAAGTCACCTACCGAATAGTAAAATCCATGTTGATAAGAAATAAATGAATCACAATTATCGTATGCCTCGTTTAGAGAGCCCTTATCGTAATAATAATTTTTCATCAATTCCTCATCCATGTAATTGTCTATTGCAAACCAATTCTTTTTCCCGTTCCTATCAAGCATCCTATTGAAAGGAAGACTTTCCAATGCAGCACGATAAGCATCACGGGAAGCCCTGTCTGTTGCACAATCATAAAAGTTCTTCATAGTTCGGTATATTTCTTTGCTGCAAACAATATATCCTTTTTATTTCTTCTTTCGTTCTTTGTGGTATACCTTCTTTAACATTACTAATATGTGTAATTGATGATACACCATTTCTGAATCGTCCAACCATCTGGATAGCATCAGTATAAGGGTCTATCATTGTATGTTCCGCAAAGTAAACATCGGTTAACATTATTACATGAGGTTTCTGTTCTAACTCCATATCCACAGCATTGAAAAAACGGCTAGTGAAAAAAATTGTACCGTTTCATCTTATCAATGCTGCACTGTTCATAGGTATTGGTAAATTTATTCCTTCTCAACTTATCAACACTCTTAGGGGCACAAAAGACTGCGGAATCTTCCAATAAATCTAGTTGCTTCATCAATGAATATATAATATCAGTTGAATTGATAAATACACAAATCGAAAGTGGTGTAGCTTCCTCATTGTTTAGCTTGGATAGTGTATCTTTAAATGCTTGCAGCGTATTATTCGTATGATGAAGCCAAATCTCCTTTTTATAATCGAAAGTCGGTTGTATTTCTATCGTCTGAAAGTTCTGCTCCTTAAATCGAGGGTCATTCAATTCTATCGGTGTAGCAGAAACCAGTGCTTTTTGGTCAAACTTAAAAAAATCATCTATCGGTAGAGTTATATCACTTCGGTAATCTGCATCCTTCACTAGTTTATGACATTCATCGAACAGAAGGAAGCAAGAACAATACGCACTCATTTCCAGTTCTTCAAATGCATCCTTTACTTTCTGGAAACTTTCGGGAGTAGTAAGTATCTTATAATACTTATTCTTACTCTTCTCCAAATATTTTACGATATCGTCAGTATATACACCTTCATATACTCCGAACAGATTATCATCTTTATGTTTAGGGTCATTACATTTACCAATTATAACAGGAACATTCGGCTCAATGATAATCGAGTTACGTTTTGCGGTGATTTCTCCATAGGTAGCACCAAGTCCGGTCAACTTCTTATAAAGAATTGTATTCGTAGGAATTTCGGGAAGAACTTCGGTAAGGTATTGCACCTTACCGAGCTCACTAAGATTAATTTCTATTGTCATCTTCCTCATTAACGTCTATCACATCCATTCCTTCATTTTCGTACTCTTCCTGCTTGATTGCATCAAAATCAGGTGCATCTTGCAACAAATTTCCAGGAGTATTAGCTTCATTAATGAACTGGGACAATTCTTCTACTGGCTTTACATTTAACTTTTTCATAATTTCAAATTTTAATAGATTTATAAATATAGGGAAGGAATTGCACCTTCCCCGTTAATAATTCAATTATGCTATCAATTCTTTTTCCAATAAATAATCATATAACTCTTCTGTCCTTTCCAACCGGAAGAAAATCTTTCCTTTTCTGAAAAAAGCACTGGCAGTAATTTTCGCTCCATACTCACGAAACGTAGGAACAAATTGTAATGCTTTTCCCGCTAAAATCAGTTGCTTAAAATTGATAGTTGAAAATCCTTATCTTCTCCTTCACCATAAGCCGTAACACTATTAGGATTAAAACCAAAATCTTCCGCTTCTCCTGTTTCCAAATAAGTACGTAACCAACTTAATCCTTCTTGATTCAATATCAAACAGAAACCTTGAATCTTTTTGGATTCAATCCAAGCGCATGGATAGTTATCCTTGTTAGTGTAAAACTTAACATTCAATTGCTCACCTCTTTTCATCATTGCCTTTACAGTTTGCATTGCACCTTCATTATCATAAGATTTAACTACTTTCTTTTCTACAAATTCCAAATTCATAATCTTCATTTTTTAAAATTAAACATTAATGAATCTCAAACGAGGTGCGCACCTTTGTTTTTGATTACACTGCAAAACTACGGAGAAATAGAAGCGTATGAAATGAAGAAAAAACATAAAGAAATCCCTTTTTTTATGCTTAATTCTTTATGTAATCACAAATATCATAAATCACAATATATCAACAAATTATATATATTTACACAATAATCATCAATTAAATAAAGGCTATCATTTTTTATCTTTATATGTTTTACCAATATGATTTTAAATGTTCAACCGGATTATTGGGAGACGTTTTGCACATGGGAATTTTCCACCAATTTGGACGAACTTCATATTTTTTTGCAAGTTCCTGATTGTAGCCCGCAAATTCAATATGTCATTTTTAGGACTGTCCTCATCAATCAGTTTGAGATATTTCAGTAACTCAAGAATAAAATTCCCCTCGTTATCTGTTAATCCTTTACCTTTGGCTAGTTGATACTCCTGCACGCTTCAATACAGTAGCATAAGAATGACGAGCGACGTAACTGGAAATCTTCAACTCAATACCCAACTCCTTCCCAATATCCTCTAAATACCCATTCACATTGGCCAACACATCATAAATTCGATTCCTTATCTGACGTGGAGAACGCTCTCTATTATCCAATATAGGGAATATATATCTACGCTGTGGGGAACGATAACGGTTCATTATTTCTATAGCTTTCTCTTGCAATGGCAACATTATCAACTTCTTTGTCTTCTGACGGACATAAACCAAACGTTCCCCTTCAATATTCTTATCTGTTAAACATGCCATATCAGTAAAGTTTATACCCCCCATTAGGTAAGAGAACGTAAACATATCAACTGCCAATCTTTTATAGAAACGTCCCCCTGATGTATCATATTCTATTACCTGCTTCATCTGTTCTTTGGTTATCGCCCGTTTAGCCGTCTCTTTATGCAATTTAGACACCTTATACTTCTTAAACGGATAGCAGTCTGGCTTTACCAATCCCTCAGTCAAAGCCAAATTATAAACCGCTCGTAGCGTTCTGAAACGAATACCAATAGTATTATCTGCCAACTTACAACATCTCAGCCATACTTCATATGATTTTAGCCAATTCACATCTATCTCAGAGAAGTAAATATCCAGATGCCCCTTATACTTGCATAGTGAATTATATACCTGCTGTACAGAAAGTGCATACCCCAACCTGCCTTCCAGCTTCAATTGTGCTATATACTCATTAAACAAATCACCAACAGTCTTAACTTTCTGAGTGGTAGTAGTAGCCTCAATTAGTGTAGCAAGCGAATACTCTCGCTGCTCTGTACTAAATTCAAGTATCTGTTCTGAATACCTCTGTTCCTGCTCATTAATAACCTTTAATATCCGCTCACGATTAGGACAATTACGCTTAGGTTTGTTCTTCTCAAAGTCCCAATACTGAGATTTTACAGAGATGCCAAGGCTTACATACTTCTTCTTACCACTCATACAAACACGAAGCATGAGAGGATGCTCACCATTACTAAGAACTTTAGACCTGTAACACAACACGTTAGCTGTAGCTTTCATTACAATTTCGGTTTAACTCTTGGTTTAACTCAATAGTATAATTCCCGTTTAAATCCGTATTAATGCAAGCATAAACCAGAATAATCCCTATAAAGAAAAAGCTCCGTAAATCAATGATTCACAGAGCTTAATCGAGTACTCGAAGCGGGACTTGAACCCGCACAGCCGCAATGGCCAAAGGATTTTAAGTCCTTCGTGTCTACCATTCCACCATTCGAGCATCCTAAAAAAGGGAAAGGAGAGAGCGGAAAACGAGACTCGAACTCGCGACCCTAACCTTGGCAAGGTTATGCTCTACCAACTGAGCTATTTCCGCATTTGGAGAACGGGTGCAAAGATAAACAGTTTTCCCGTTTCTGCCAAATTTTTTTTTATAAAAGTACAGTACTCGCAGCGGGACTTGAACCCGCAGAACCTTTTACCTGCCCAGCAACTCTTTCTCTGCAGCTTGCATGGTCTCAAAATTGAAACCATCTACCACTTTCTGCATCAGGGCAGAGACTTCATCGTTACAAAGGTTTCCGATACTGCCTTCATGGGTATGATGTACCTCTTTGCTGTGCGAGAAGTTTCCGGCTTCAATATCCAGTCCCACCTTCTTGTAGGCATCGCGGAAAGGCATACCTTCACGTGCCAAACGATTTACTTCCTCCACACTGAAAATAAGCAGATACTTGTCATCATCAAGAATATGTTCGTTCACTTTGATTTCATTCATAATATAAGTTGTCATCTGCAAACAATCCTTCAACTCCTGGAAAGCGGGCAAGAATACTTCTTTAATAATCTGCAAATCACGGAAATATCCAGAAGGGAGATTATTCGCAATCATCATGATCTGTTGTGGCAATCGACTGCAACTTATTACATTTAGCACGTGTCAGTTCAAAAACATCAGGATTCTTCTTATGAGGCATAATGCTGGAACCTGTGGTGCAGTCATCGGGCAACTTGACGAAACCAAAATTTTGGCTATTAAACATACAGGCATCAAAAGCTAGTTTGGAGATAGTACCGGCAATGGTAGCCAAGGCAAAAGCTACATTACGTTCCATCTTTCCACGCCCCATTTGAGCATATACAACATTGTAATCCATTGAATCAAAACCTAAAAGTCAGTCGTCATGGTACGGTTCAGTGGAAAGGAAGAACCGTATCCTGCTGCTGAGCCTAACGGATTCCGATTACACATCTTGAAGGCAGCCTGCAGGAATAGCATATCATCTATAAGACTTTCAGCATAAGCACCAAACCACAAACCAAAAGAAGATGGCATTGCAATCTGCAGGTGAGTATACCCCGGCATCAAAACGTTTTTATATCGTTCGCTCTGACGGATCAAGACATGAAAAAGTTGTTCTACCGCTTCGGCAACCTCTTTTATTTGCGTACGGGTAAAAAGTTTCAAGTCCAACAGAACCTGATCATTTCTGGAACGGCCACTATGTATTTTCTTTCCGATATCACCCAAACGACGGGTCAACATCAACTCTACCTGTGAATGTACATCTTCTACTCCCGTCTTCTATCACAAACTCCCCTTTTTCGGCCGTAGCATATATACTCTTCAATTCCACCAGCAACTGGTCCAGTTCTTCTTTTGTCAACAACCCAATGCTTTCAAGCATCGTAATATGAGCCATAGAACCCAGTACATCATGTTTGGCTAAATAAAGATCCATCTCACGATCACGTCCCACCGTAAAACGTTCGATGTCTTTATTTACCTGCACGGATTTTTCCCAAAGTTTCTGCGCCATAAAAAAATTGAATTAATAATTTATAATCGACAGCATTTCAACCATCTTCTCCAAACCTTCCTGGAGGGGCTTCTGCACCATTGCTTTTCATAAATGGATTAAGATCCATTCCGATAGTAACCTTCACTTTACACTCTTCTTCTGCAGTTTCAACCAGTTGAATCCACATATTAAAGGGAAGAGGAGAGTTAGTTGTTGCCAACTTTATACATTTACAAGGATCGCGCTCTACAATTTGCAAAGTCAATTGTCCAATAGGGGAAACACTAAAACTCAACGTGTCCGAATCAAAACTCAAATCCTGCACCTTATCTTTTCCGGCAAACGGTCTTTGACTGCTTCCAGATTACTTAAATCCGAAAGTTTATTATATACGCGCTTCCTGGCTGTAAGGTATTACCTTGACACTACTCTCAAAATTACTCATAAACTTCTATTAGTATAAAACAAAAAAAGAACAATCCGGCCAAATATTGTCCGAACAGTTCTTTTTACCAAATATGTTTGATCAAAAAATGAATCTTATTTTCCAGCATCCCAATGAGCAGGGTCTTTACGCCATTCGTTCAATGTCTGTATGTCTTCTTTTTCAATATAACCTGTACGAAGAGCAACATCAAGCACTGCTTCATAATTGGTCAACGTCACCAAAGTCACTTTAGCATTCTTGAATGCTTCTTCGGCAACCGGAAAGCCATACGTATAAGCAGCAACCATACCGATCACTTCACATCCATCACGACGAATAGCCTCAACAGCCTTCAAACTGCTTCCACCGGTAGAAATCAAATCTTCCACCACAACAACTTTCATGCCCGGACGAAGTTCACCTTCAATCAGGTTTTCCAATCCGTGGTCTTTCGGAGTAGAGCGCACATATACAAACGGCAGATTCAACGCGTCAGCCACTAATGCTCCCTGAGGGATAGCACCTGTAGCCACACCTGCAATCGCATCCACCTGTCCGAATCGTTCCAATATCAGACGTGTAATCTCAATCTTCACAAAATTACGAAGAGAAGGATAGGACAGAGTTTTACGGTTGTCACAGTAAAAGGGGGATTTCCATCCAGAAGCCCATGTAAAAGGGTTAGCGGGTTGAAGTTTAATAGCCTTAATCTTCAAAAGTTTCTCCGCAAATAGTCTCTCTAAGTTTTTCATAACTAAACTAACTATTAATTATTTGCCGCAAAAGTACAGAAATTGAACGAGAATAAAAAGAAGAATCCGTTTATTTTTTAACTCAATTTGTTCCTCTTCATCGGGAATGTCGATACAACGCTTAATATCTTTGAGTTCAAAGCCACGGCTCATCGCGAATCGCATCAGCTTTCCATTCAATTCATAATCGTCTGCCGCATGAATACTTTTCCGTTTGGAAGCCAGCAGGTCACGCAGAATAGAAAGGTATTCTTCTTCATCAATCTCATTCAGATAACGCCATGCCACATCAGAAGGGATCTTCTTCATATAAAGCCCTTGCGCTATTTTCATTTTCCCCCACTTGGCAAAACGGAACTTATCATTCACAAAAGCTCTGCAGAAACGTTCATCATCGATAAACTTCTCTGATTCCAGTCGGTCAAGAATACGCGCAATGGTATCATAGGCAATTCCCCAACGTTGTAACTTCTCATTTATTTCTGCCCGACAATGTTCTGCAGCAGAGCAATAAGAGGCAACACGATTCAACGCCTCTTCATCTGTTAATTGTGCACTCATCGGTTAGCTGTAAGTATTCTATCTTTTCCAAATATGTCTTTAATAACACGAACATCACGATATTGGTTCATTTCAAGTATGTGTGCTGTTTCCCGGCCATAAGCCTGGTTGATTTCAAAATAAAGCTTGCCACCCGGCAAAAGTAAGTCGCACCCCAGACGGGCTATACGATTATAAAACCGTAAAGGATCCTCGTCAGGAACAAACAGGGCCAGCCCCGGTTCCCATTCAAGGACATTAGCGTCCATTTCGTTCTTTTCCATTTCGGTCACATAAGGCGGATTGCTGACAATAACATCGAAAGACGGTATCTTTTTCCAGTCATCGGCCAGAACATCTCTTTGTAGAAATCTCACCCGAGCTTCCAAGGCGTCATTGTTTTTACGAGCAATAGCCAATGCTTCTTCCGAAATATCCCAAGCTTCTACTTCTGCATCCGGAAGATTTTTATCCAAAGAGATGGCGATGCATCCGCTTCCCGTACCTATATCTAATAGACGACGAGCATTCGGACTCTCCTCTACTATTAGTTCTACAAGCTCCGCAGTCTCCGGCCGGGGAATCAGCACGCCGGAAGCAACCTTAAAATTCCTTCCACAAAACTCCGCAATACCACGAATGTACTGTATCGGCTCATTTTTCTGTAAACGGAATATAATGTTTTCTAATTCACGCTGTTTGCATTCGGATAAAATTATATCTTTGCCCATGTAAATATCGAGCGCATCTAAACCTAACATGTCGCAACAAATCAGCATCGAAAGAGCTTTTACCTCCTCCGGTGGATAGATATCCTGCAAAGATTGGCGAATGTAAGCGGTGATACGATTCATATTTTCACAATTTCGGAGTGCAAAAGTAAGAATAATATGGCGAAGAGCACCAAAATGGAAGAAGAAAAATACATGAAACGTTGCATTGAGCTTGCAAAGAATGGGTTATGCAACGTATCTCCAAACCCAATGGTAGGGGCTGTCATTGTATGCGACGGACGTATTATCGGCGAAGGTTATCACATTCGTTGTGGCGAGGCGCACGCAGAAGTTAATGCGATCCGTTCCGTCAAAGATGAGTCATTATTGAAACATTCCACTATTTATGTCAGTCTGGAGCCTTGTTCCCATTATGGAAAAACGCCGCCTTGCGCTAATCTTATTATAGAGAAACAGATACCACGCATTGTTATCGGTTGTCAAGACCCTTTTTCAGAAGTGGCGGGACGGGGAATTCAGAAATTACGGGATGCCGGACGAGAAGTGACAGTCGGTGTATTAGAGGAAGAATGTAAATCGCTGATTCGCCGTTTTATCACTTTTAATACGCTTCACCGTCCTTTCATTACACTGAAATGGGCAGAATCAGCCGATCACTTTATTGATATAGAACGTACAGACGGAAAACCGGTAAGCCTCTCCTCTCCTCTTACTTCCATGCTAGTGCATAAAAAAAGAGCGGAGGCGGATGCGATTATGGTAGGCAGGCGAACTGCCTTATTGGATAATCCGTCACTTACGGTACGCAACTGGTATGGGCACAACCCGATACGCGTTGTGTTAGATCGCACGCTATCCCTACCTAATGATTCACAAATATTCGATGGCAACGTGCCTACATTAATCTTTACTGAAAAGCAACAGGCAGAAAAAAAGAACATCACATATATCACCATCAACTTTAGCCATAACCCACTGAAACAGATCATGGAAGCATTGTATCAACGAAAAATACAATCATTATTGGTGGAAGGAGGCAGGCAATTGCTGCAATCATTCATTGATAATGAGCTATGGGATGAAGCCTATATCGAAAAGTGCCCCAGGCGGTTACACTCCGGTGTTAAAGCACCACTCAAATGGACGATAATTTTAGTTATTCGATAGAAGAACACTTCGAAAGACAAATTTGGCATTATGTTCGTCGAATATAGCTAAGATAGTTCTATTCAGGGGGTTTTACGTCGATAAAAACAGTGTTATTATCTATAATTTTATATAAAACTTACCTGTAATGTTCATTATCGGAAAAAATGTTTCTATTTTTGCAACTTGTAAATAAACACAATCTTTCAAATGAAAATAAAGTTTTTATCATTCATTGCGAGTTTTTTCATGGTGTCATTTGTTATAACGTCATGTCTTGATGACGATAATAACATCGAATATAGCCCGGATGCAACTATACATGCGTTTGCACTTGACACAGCAGGCCTTGGGAGTTATAAATTCACAATTGACCAATTATCATGTGAAATCTATAACGAAGACTCTCTTCCTGTTCATGCTGATACCATCATTGACAAGATTTTAATCAAAACATTAACAACGGCATCAGGTGTCGTTACGATGAAGGACAAAAGCGGAAACGATTCCGTTTTAAACATCAATGATTCGATCGATCTTCGGAATCCACTTAAGATAAAGGTATGGTCGACAGAAGCCTTAGCGGGAATATCTCCTAATCAAACTAAGGAATATACTATTAAGGTAAATGTGCATCAGCATGATCCGGATTCGTTGAGATGGGAGTATATAGAAGGAGCTGGTGACAATAATATAATTGGTCTTCAAAGATCCATTATTTTAGGGTCTAATGTCTTAACATATACAGAAACGACATCAGGACTTAAAGTATACAAGAACACAGTTAGTGGTTTAAACAATTGGTCTCCTAATTCGATAGTAGGAATAGAGAATTCTATAAAAACATTACCCACCTCTATCATCGAATTCAAAGATATGTTGTATGCAACGTTTAAAGATAATAACAATACTGTATACGCCTATACATCAGAAGATGGTATTAATTGGAGTGCGCTAACTTCTTTAACCAATATTGAACTGTTCTTAGCGCCTATCAAAGAGAATTTTGACTCTGAAAAGAATACAAGGATTAGTTATATCAAAAAAGTTAATGATAATAAGTATATTTTCACAACCAGTACTGATGGAGTAAATGAGGAATACGCTCTATATGACAACAACAAAAAAAATATCTTGATGGAGAAACCAGAAAAAAATTTCCAAGTAAAATCACCTCATATACCAATTATGAGAATAGGAATGGAACTCAAGGTGTGCTATTAATTGGTGAAGCGGAAAAATCTACCACTCTTTCAAATGATGGCACTGACATTGCGATAGCTGTCGCATGGATGTATTCTGAAGAATCTCAAGAGGTCAACAAATTGAATGAGAACAGAGAGCCAGTTTTGGACGACAATGATACCCCTATTAAAGAAAATATTATAGTAAGCGGATGGGGAGATCTCCCTGCCGGTTCAACCTATAGATATTGCCCGGAACTAAAAACCCTATTATTATTCATTATAATTCTCAATTTTATCTATTTGGAGACGGATTTGAAGCATTCTATACTTCACCGTCAGGACGTGATTGGGAAAAAGCTAATAAAAAGTTCTCATTCCCTCATCAAAATTGGTCTAAAGAGAACACTGGATATGATCCTATTAAGTTCCCCCGAATTTAGAGGCAGAAAGAACTTTTCCATGGTAGTGGACACAGAAAAAGATGCCCAGAACAGAGCCAATAATTATTTAGTATTCATATTCGGCAAAGACGACAATGTTAGCTTTGATGAAGAAGTAGAAAAAGAAGACAGCTCACGAGCTACTACCACAGCTAAAACGCCCATATAGTCATAATTCAGAAGTATGGCGCGGTCGTTTGAACCAGCTATGGTTTGACAAGGATCCGCTAAATGCCGGTAAATAATAACGTATACGTTTAAAATAAGAAGATGTCCTATATAGAGCAAATAGACAAAAATCGGATCCCCCAGCACATAGCTATTATTATGGATGGAAACGGACGATGGGCTAAACAACGGGGAAAAGAACGTACTTACGGTCACCACGCAGGCGCAGAAACGGTACAGAAGATTACTGAAGATGCTGCCCGACTGGGAATTAAGTACCTGACTTTATACACCTTCTCAACCGAGAACTGGAATCGGCCGCAAGACGAGATAGCGGCTTTGATGAATCTATTGCTAGAATCTATTGAAGAAGAGACATTGATGAAGAACAATATTCGCTTCAACGTAATCGGTGATTTCAAGAAGTTGCCTGTTGAAGTTCAGAAAAGTTTGACATCATGTATAAAACGCACATCCAAGAATAGTGGAATGTATATGGTACTAGCTCTTAGTTACTCATCCCGTTGGGAAATAACAGAAGCGGTACGGCAAATAGCAACGCAGGTAAAAGCGGGAGAAATGTCTCCCGAGCAGATAACCGATGAGTGTATCTCATCTCATCTGGATACTAATTTTATGCCCGACCCGGATTTACTGATCCGCACGGGAGGAGAAATCCGGCTAAGCAATTATCTCTTTGGCAATGCGCTTATTCGGAGCTTTATTTTTGTGACACCTTCTGGCCCGACTTCGACAAAGAAGAACTCTACAAGGCCATTTGGGAATACCAACAAAGGGAACGCCGATTCGGCAAAACCAGTGAACAGATCAGCTAATATAACTCGAAACATCAAATTATAACATAAATGCATTATCGTATTTCCTTTATATTCATAACGTTTGTCTGCCTGTGCTGCTTTGCGACAACAGGCATTGCGCAAAATGCTAACACTGATGAAGACTCGAAACCTGTCATCTTATACTCCGGTACACCGAAACAGTATGAGATAGCGGATATCAAAGTCGAAGGCGTGAAGAATTATGAAGACTATGTATTGATTGGAATATCCGGACTATCGGTAGGACAGACAATTACTGTGCCGGGTGATGAAATTACTGGAGCAATCAAACGCTACTGGCGTCATGGTTTATTCTCCAACGTACAAATTACAGCCGAGAAAATAGAAGGCAACAAGATCTGGTTAAAAATCAGTCTGACACAACGTCCGCGTATCGCTGATGTACGCTACCACGGTGTGAAGAAGTCAGAACGTACCGACTTGGAAGCTAAGCTGGGAATGGTAAAAGGTATGCAGATCACTCCGAATACCGTTGACCGCGCAAAGACACTGATCAAACGATATTTTGATGACAAAGGATTCAAGAATGCCGAAGTGATTATCGCGCAGAAAGATGATCCATCTAACGAGAATCAGGTGATCGTTGATATTGATATCGACAAGAAGGAAAAAATCAAAGTACACGAAATCCAAATCGTTGGTAATCATGCGATCAAGACTTCCAAGCTGAAGAAAGTTATGAAGAAAACCAATGAGAAAGGTAAACTTCGTAACCTGTTCCGCACCAAGAAATTCGTGCCGGAGAACTTTGAGGCAGACAAGCAGCTGATTATCGACAAGTATAATGAGCTGGGATATCGTGATGCAATGATCGTAAAAGACAGCGTTTCACAATATGACGAAAAGACTGTAAACGTATATTTGAATATAGATGAGGGACAGAAATACTATCTTCGTAACGTTGCATGGGTAGGTAATACGCTGTATCCGTCGGAACAATTAACTACCTGCTCCGTATGAAGAAAGGTGATGTTTACAACCAGAAGTTATTGGAAGAACGTACCATCTCAGACGAAGACGCAATCGGTAACTTATATTACAATAACGGTTATTTGTTCTATAATCTTGATCCGGTAGAAGTAAATATCGTCGGTGACTCCATCGACCTCGAAATGAGAATCTATGAAGGCCGTCAGGCTACGATTAACAAGATTAACATCAGCGGTAACGACCGTTTGTATGAAAACGTAGTCCGCCGTGAACTTCGTATCGCCCGGGACAGTTGTTCAGCAAAGAAGACTTGATGCGTTCTTTACGTGAAATCCAGCAGATGGGACACTTTGACCCTGAAAAACTGCAGCCGGATATTCAGCCGGACCCTGTAAACGGAACAGTTGATATAGGTCTGCCTTTGACATCTAAAGCTAATGACCAGGTGGAATTCTCTGCAGGTTGGGGACAGACAGGTATTATCGGTAAACTGAGCCTGAAGTTTACAAACTTCTCTGTAGCCAACCTCCTGCACCCGGGAGAAAATTACCGTGGTATCCTGCCGCAAGGCGACGGACAGACATTGACAATCAGCGGACAAACCAATGCCAAATACTACCAATCATACAGCATTTCATTCTACGATCCTTGGTTTGGAGGCAAACGTCCGAACTCATTCTCCGTATCCGCTTTCTTCTCTGTACAGACAGATATCAGTAGCCGTTACTACAATTCCAGCTATTTAACAACTACTACAACAGTATGTATAGCGGTACGGAGGTTATGGTATGTACAACTACGGTAACTACAATAACTACGAAAACTATTATGACCCGGACAAGTCTATCAAGATGTGGGGACTTTCCGTAGGTTGGGGTAAACGTCTGAAATGGCCGGATGACTATTTCACTCTTTCTGCCGAATTAGCTTACCAACGTTATAACTTGAGCGACTGGCAATACTTCCCGGTCACCAATGGTAAATGTAATACCTTAGCATTTATTGACTTTGTCTCGTAGTCTATTGATAACCCAATCTATCCTCGTTCGGGTTCAGATTTCTCACTGTCTGTACAGTTGACACCGCCTTACTCGTATGGACGGTAAAAACTATAAGGGATATTACAGCAACCCTGAAACAGGTAGCATTACCCAGGACAACATGAATAAACTTCATAAATGGATAGAATACCACAAATGGAAATTCAAAGGCAAAACATATACTCCGCTGATGGATCCGGTTGCACATCCTAAATGTCTGGTATTAATGACACGTACGGAATTCGGTCTGTTAGGTCACTATAACCAATACAAAAAATCGCCATTCGGAACATTCGACGTAGGTGGTGACGGTATGACTGGTTACTCAAGTTATGCAACAGAAAGTATCGCATTGCGCGGTTACGAAAACAGCTCATTGACACCATACGGATCCGAAGGTTATGCTTACGCACGCCTCGGCATCGAATTGAGATATCCGTTAATGCTGGAAACAAGTACTAACATTTATGTGTTAGGTTTTGTAGAAGCTGGTAATGCATGGCACGATGTATCAAACTTCAATCCATTTGAATTGAAACGTTCTGCAGGTGTCGGTGTTCGTATCTTCTTACCAATGATTGGTATGATGGGGATTGACTGGGCTTATGGTTTCGATAAAGTATTTGGTTCTAAACAATACGGAGGAAGTCAATTCCACTTTATCTTAGGACAAGAATTCTAATGTATCATCAAAAACTAAACGTCATGAGAAAGTCTGTTCTATTAATCATGTTGCTGGTTGCTGTCAGCATGGCGGCAAATGCACAGAAGTTTGCACTGATCGATACGGAATATATCATGAAGAATATTCCGGCAGCTCAAAGCGCTAATGAGCAAATGCAAGAAGCTACGAAGAAATACCAGAGCGAAGTAGAAGCCCTGGCTAAAGAAGCACAGAAGATGTTTCAGGATTACCAGGCAAAATCTTCCACTCTTTTCTGCCGCACAAAAAACAAAGACAGAAGATGCAATCGTAGCGAAGGAAAAAGCGGCAGCCGAGTTGAAGCGTAACTACTTCGGTCCGGAAGGCGAATTAGCCAAGATGAGAGACAAGTTGATTACTCCGATTCAGGACGATATTTATGAAGCCGTGAAAGCTATATCACAGCAACATGGATATGATTTGATTAGTCGACAGAGCCTCTGCTACAGGTATAATATTTGCAAATCCACGCATAGATATTAGTGATGAAATCCTAAGAAAATTAGGATATTCAAATTAATTTCATACATTTGCAGTGGAAATAACTAAAAATCATTCAAATAAATTATAGAACTATGCTAAAAAAAATTGCACTTGTAATGTTGCTTGCACTCCCAATGGGTGTATTTGCACAGAACCTGAAATTCGGCCACATTAACGCACAGGAAATTATCACTGTGATGCCGGAATTCACCAAGGCTCAAAATGATATTCAGACTTTAGAAAAACAACTTACTGCCGAACTTCAGAGAACTCAGGAAGAATTCAACAAGAAATATCAGGAATTCCAACAAGCTATCGCTAAGGACTCTCTTCCTGCTAACATCGCTGAAAGAAGACAGAAAGAGTTGCAAGATATGATGCAGAGACAAGAGCAATTCCAACAGGATGCTCAACAGCAAATGGCGAAAGCTCAAAATGATGCCATGGCTCCTATCTACCAGAAGTTGGACAATGCTATCAAAGCCGTAGGTGCTGCTGAAGGTGTGATCTATATCTTCGACCTGGCAAGAACTTCGATTCCATACGTAAACGAATCACAGAGCATCAACTTGACTAGCAAGGTAAAAGCAAATCTTGGTATCAAATAAGAGCTGACCAAGAATAAAGAAATACCAAAAGGGAAAGAGAAAGAAGGATCATCTTCTTTCTCTTTCCCTTTTTTTGGTGTACATTTGCGTATATAAATCAAGTGTGTCATGAAGCAACATCTATCCCATACGCCCGGACCTATCGGAGTATTCGACTCCGGATACGGAGGTCTGACCATCTTAGACAAAATTAGAGAAGTATTACCGGAATATGATTATGTCTATCTGGGAGACAATGCACGCTCTCTATGGAACACGTTCTTTCGAAGTCGTATACGAATTCACTCGGCAAGCCGTCAACAAACTATTTGAAATGGGCTGCCATCTTGTTATATTAGCTTGCAATACAGCTTCCGCAAAAGCTTTGCGCAGTATTCAGATGAATGATTTACCAGGCATCGATCCGGCTCGCCGTGTGCTCGGAGTCATCCGCCCTACCGTAGAGTGTGTCGGAGAGATTAGCAAGAATCAGCATATCGGTGTACTGGCAACAGCAGGCACCATCAAATCCGAATCGTATCCATTAGAAATACATAAACTATTTCCTGAAATTCAGGTTAGCGGCACAGCATGTCCGATGTGGGTATCCTTAGTTGAGAACAATGAATCACAAGAACGAAGGAGCAGACTATTTTATCCGGAAGTACATCAACCAATTACTGTCGAAGGATCCTCAAATAGATACTGTCATCCTCGGATGTACTCATTTCCCCATACTCCTACCCAAAATCCGGCAATATATTCCGGAGCATATCAGTGTAATTGCGCAAGGCGAGTATGTTGCAGAAAGTCTGAAAGACTATCTGAAAAGACATCCCGAAATGGATGCAAAATGCACGAAGAATGGGAACTGTCAGTTTTACACGACCGAAGCGGAAGAAAAGTTTTCAGAATCGGCCTCTACTTTCCTGAAACAGCAGATTAGCGTAAAACATATCACACTCGAATAATTTTTAAGAAAAAAAGTAACCGTTTCTCTCTCTTTTTTGTTATATTTGTAGATAACAACCCCTAATAAGTAAGATCATGAAAGAAGAAGATTATAGCAAAGCAATAGAAGTATTCTCCGGATCCCCCTGGGAAGCCGAGATCATCAAAGGGTTATTAGAAAGCAATAATATCCGTTGTGTAATCAAAGATGGAATTATGGGGACATTAGCACCCTATATCGCTCCTTCCGTATCCGTCCTCGTGACAGAGGAAGAATACGAAGCCGCTACTGAACTGATCAGAAGCCGCAACGAGAAAGATACTGACTGATACGGTCCAGTCCTTCTTTGATACTCTCCAGCGAATTCGCATAGGAGAAGCGAACATATCTTTCGCCTCCCGTTCCAAAGTCTATACCGGGAGTGATGCCGACATGTGCATTTTCGAGAACATCGAATGCAAAACGATAAGAGTCGGTAGTAAATTTGCGTGCGTTGGCAAAAATGTAAAAATGCTCCTTGAGGTTCAACTTTTATTTCGAATCCCATTTCCCGAAGGCGGCTGATCATATACCGGCGGCGTTCATCATAGATCTGTTTCATCCGTTCCACGTCCGGGTCAGCCTGTCGCAATGCGACAATTCCCGCTTGCTGGGCGATACTGGACGCACAGATAAATAGATTCTGCTGCAACTTCTGCAAAGAACGCATACAAGATTTAGGTGCTATCAGATAACCCAGCCGAAGACCTGTCATCGCAAAACGTTTAGAAAATCCGTTCAAGACAAAAGCCTGATCGGTATATTCAAGAATGCTGTGCGCACGTCCTTCATACACAAGGCCGTGATAAATTTCATCTGAAATGACAGGAACTCCTAGTGCAGCTACGTCCTTCAAGAATTTTTCATCCAACAACATTCCGGTCGGATTCATCGGAGAATTGATAAAGATAGCTGCAGTATGCGGATTCACACACTTACGAATAGCCTCTATATCGTATTGCAGATATTCTTTAGACAAAGGAACCAAAACGGGTTTGGCTTGCGTAGCCAACACAAAATTGCGGTAGCAAGCATACCCCGGATTGGAAAGAATCACTTCACTATCCGGATTGCAGAGCAACATCAATGCAAGAAGAATAGAAGGAGAAGACCCGGAAGTCACCACAATACAATCCGGATCTACCGTTACCCCATATTCGCGCAGATAAAAAGCAGCAATTTCCCGCCGGAGTTCCGGGTCCCCCAAAGAATGTGTATAGTGAGTCAGATGACGATCATAAGCCGCTTTTGCCGCTTCCGCCACACAGGCCGGCACATCAAAATCGGGTTCGCCAACTTCCAGATGAATAATATCAATGCCTTGTTTTTGCAATTCGTTCGCCCTCTCCAACACATCCATTACGATGAAAGAGGTCATCTGTTCTACTTGTGGATTTGTATGTTTCATTGTTTATCTTTTCTCTATCTGACTGCAAAGATAATTCTTTTTAGCCTGTTTAGGTAGCATATCGGCAAAAAGCTCTATATTTGTGCTTTCAAATCGTTAGTAGGAATGAAACAGGAATTTACACGAATCGCAGTAAAAGTAGGAAGCAATGTATTGACACGCCGCGACGGAACGCTGGACGTAACCCGTATGTCGGCACTTGTTGACCAGATAGCAGAATTACATAAGTCCGGGGTGGAAATCATTCTGATTTCTTCGGGAGCTGTTGCTTCCGGGCGCAGTGAAGTGCATCCACAGAAAAAACTCGATAGTGTAGACCAACGCCAGTTGTTCTCTGCCGTAGGGCAGGCTAAACTGATCAACCGTTACTACGAACTTTTCCGCGAGCACAATATACCTGTTGGTCAGGTACTGACAACGAAAGAAAGTTTTGGTACACGCCGCCATTATCTGAATCAGAAAAACTGTATGACAGTAATGCTTGCAAACGGAGTAATTCCTATTGTCAACGAAAACGATACGATTTCTGTCAGTGAACTGATGTTCACTGATAATGATGAATTGTCCGGACTCATCGCTTCGATGATGGATGCACAGGCTCTCATTATCTTAAGTAATATCGACGGAATTTACAATGGTTCTCCTTCCGATCCGGGTTCTTCTGTTATCCGGGAGATCGATCACGGCAAAGACTTATCCAACTATATTCAGACAACTAAGTCCAGTTTCGGACGGGGGGGGATGTTGACGAAAACCAATATAGCCCGCAAAGTAGCAGATGAAGGGATTACAGTGATTATTGCCAACGGGAAACGAGATAATATTCTGGTAGATTTGCTTCAGCATCCGAAAGAAACGCTTTGTACACGTTTTATCCCTTCAAACGAACCGGTATCCAGTGTAAAAAAGTGGATTGCTCATAGCGAGGGGTTTGCTAAAGGAGAAATTCACATCAACGAATGTGCGACAGAAGTCCTAAACTCTGAAAAGGCTCTCAGTATCCTCCCGATTGGAATCACTCATATTGAAGGAGAATTTGAAAAAGACGATATTGTACGTATCATGGACTTTCAAGGAAACCAGGTTGGCGTTGGAAAAGTGAACTGTGACTCCAAACAGGTGCAAGAAGCAATCGGCAAGCATGGAAAGAAACCAGTAGTACATTATGACTATCTATACATTGAATAATTAATAATAAGAATTTCTGTTTTATCCGATTTTAGACTAAAATTAGCTTGTTTCTGTACGGTTTTCACCACAGAGTACACAGAGGTGAATCTTGTTCATGACTGCACGGTAATAAACTGTTTCATCCTATTCTAGCAAGGGTATATTCTCACTGCAATGAGAAAAAGTTCTCATTATAATGAGTATTTCTTCTCATATCTATGAGTATTTTTTCTCATAGGGATAAGTATACTTGAGAATGTTTACGGAAGTTTTTTGAATTATAATTGTATGAGTTTACCTCATTTCTGCACCCAAATGAAGCTCTTATTCAGGTAGAATATTAGCTTCTTTAGTGAAGATAAGCGCTTTTATTTTCAGTTATATAATGTATTATAGATAGACATCTGCAACATAAATACAGGGACTTTATTTGCAAAAAACTATTAATAGCAGTATATTTGCCCTCTAAACAAACAATATAATCCCATGCTACTAAAACATTGGAACCTTATACTCATATTTTTAACATTCTCAATTATATCTTGTGAGAGCAGTAAGAATGAACCTGAAGTAAACAGTACACCGTCATTTCCTGTCGGCAGAGAGTTTAATGTCAGTTTAAATATAGCTCCTTTTCTTGAAGTAGCCGAACAACCTTTAAGCCGTTCCACCTCCACGGTGGCTGACGGAATATATGCAGTTAATGTTTTTGGAAAGGAAAAGGCCTGACTTCTTTTCAGCCCTATGCTTCAGGCCTTTTCGATAATCCATATCGAGTAGAAATCGGGTTAATCGAAGGATATGTGTATCGCTTTGACTGCAGCTTCCTGGGATATAAAGACCGCCCATATTATACAATACAAAGTGACAGCATACTTTATGGACTTCCTTTTTCATCTACTCTGCAGAAAGAGGTGAACGGGTTAGTCAACAACGATTTAAAGATTTCAATCAATCCCCTGAATATCAATGGGGCATTTCACCAACATATTTACAAAGGAGAAATGCATATAAAATGCGATAGTACTAGTACTCACCCTACCGTCAAACGCTTTTTCGGCAGTGAGGAATTGGACTTTTCAAATCCCAATATGAATACCTCCGTTTCAATGACATTGAAACGTGCTTATTATTCTATACAATTCGTTACAGACGAACTTGCACCGGGTGACTCCATCAAAATTAAAGCAGCGGACGTTGCTCCATTTTATCTACTATATTCCAAAGATGGAACATCCCGGACGGAGGAACGAATTATCTCTATGTACGATATATCCGACTATTATACGGCCAAACTTAAGGAAGAAGAAACAATCGCTTTCACTATTTCCTACCGCCCGGCCAATGAAGAGAAATGGTATTCTCTATATACCAATCAGAGTATTAAAATGAAAAGAAACAAAAAGAACATAGTCAAAATAGTCAAGATAGATGAGCATATAGGGGATGCTACTATCTCTTTTGGTGAAGAAACAGAAATGGAAGAATCAGAACAAGAAATAGGGAAATAATTATCATACTCAACAACTACTAAAAAGATTCATATGAAAATCAAACATCTTATGATCGCAGGCTGTCTATTCACAGCTTTTACTCTACAATCATGTATTAAGGAGAAAGATCTGTATCAGGCACCTCCTACTACGTATTCCGAACTTAACTTACAACTGGACGGAGACTACCTCTCAACCGAACTGCCCATGGCACGCGCTACAACTCCAACCAAAATTAATGAAAGTGAAACATTAGTGGGAATCGCCATTACCATGACACCCAAAGAGGGACAGAATCCATCTTCAAAACCATACGCTTATGGTATTTTCCAGTTAGACAAGGCGAAAGATCCCAATAACCTAAAAATAAAAGTTATTGATGGATACACTTATCGCATCTCTTGCTCTATGATTGCAAATGCAAAGGACTCAATCATAAAAGACGAAAAAGGCTTCTTCGGAGCCCCTTTCGATTTGGAACGTAGCGGAAAAATCAAAGGGGAATGCCTGAACAAATTCCTGACTGCCGAACAAGCAGATGGAATCAAATTCTTATACAATATTGAAAACCCGAGAATACAAACGAGAAACGGATCACAAGACGCCTGCAACCGCCCGTTCATCGAACGTTATCATGGATTAAACGATAAAGTGGAAGTGACAGATGGCATGCAAAATCACATCATGCTCTATCGCCGTTTTTTCGGAGTAAAATTCAAACAAACAGGTTTAGAGAAAGGACGTCTTAGAATAAAACTTGAAGACGCACCAAGCATCTATTTGAATGCTAATGCAGATATTCATAAGACTGTTGAATCTGAATTAAAAATGGTCAGCATGAGAAATCTCACTGCCAATATACCTACTGGTGATAATCAACATTTAACAGAGAATGTAAAAGTGGAAGTATTTTGGGAAGAGACTCCAGGAGCAGAAGAAAAGACAATCATCAGTAGCAGTATCACATTCAAGAGAAACTATACCCATTCTATCGCACTAACCAATATTGAACACATAGGAACACCTAGTGACATAGGAATTGAAGTCGAATCAGGAGATATGGGAGAAGATATTGAACAAGACATTCCATGGCAATGAGATAATGCCAAATAGGAGTTCGAATAACAAGCACTATACCAATATAGTGCATAAATGAAAAATACGAGATTCAGAATTGAGTCTCGTATTTTTTTAGTATTAATCTTGTAAAAAAACCAGTGAATAAGTAAAGAGCAACATTTATTTCTGTTTTCAACAAGTTTTATTCACATCATTCACTATATTTGCATAGTTTATCTTTCCATTTAATGCAAAAAAGGAGCAAATGACTACAAATTTAAACGAGACCTTTGCTGCTGTACAAGTAGCAAGTCGGGAATTAGCCCTGCTGAATGATGACATCATCAATCAGATTTTAAATGCAGTAGCCGATGCAGCAATTGCAGAAACACCTTTCATTCTTGCAGAGAATGAAAAAGACCTCGCACGGATGGACAAAAATGATCCGAAGTACGACCGGTTGAAATTGACGGAAGAACGTTTAAAAGGCATTGCTGCCGACACACGCAATGTAGCGACACTCCCCTCTCCTTTGGGTAAAGTGTTGAAAGAAAGTGTTCGCCCCAATGGGATGAGATTGACAAAAGTCAGCGTTCCTTTCGGAGTGATAGGAATTATTTATGAAGCCCGTCCGAATGTCAGTTTCGACGTCTTTTCCCTTTGCCTGAAAAGCGGAAATGCCTGCATATTGAAAGGAGGAAGTGATGCCGATTGTTCCAACCGGGCTATCATCAGTGTGATTCACGAAGTATTGAAGAAATTCAATATCAATCCGCACATTGTAGAACTACTTCCGGCTGATAGAGAGGCTACGGCAGCGTTACTGAACGCTGTGGGCTACGTAGACTTGATTATCCCCAGAGGCAGCAGCAGCCTTATTCATTTCGTACGCGAGAATGCAAAAATTCCCGTCATTGAAACAGGGGCAGGTATCTGCCATACTTACTTCGATGAATTTGGAGATGTAAACAAGGGGGCAGCTATTATTCACAATGCGAAGACACGCAGGGTTAGCGTATGTAATGCGCTGGACTGCACCATTATACATGAGAAAAGACTGACCGATCTCCCTATGCTTTGCGAGAAACTAAAAGACAGCCATGTCATTATCTATGCTGACGCACAGGCTTATCAAGCATTAGAAGGCCGCTATCCTGCCGAACTTCTGAACACGCCAAAGCAGAAAGTTTCGGCACAGAGTTTCTGGATTATAAAATGGCTGTCAAGACCGTAAAGAGCTTCGAAGATGCCTTAGGCCATATTCAGGAAAACAGCTCCAAACATAGCGAGTGTATTGTTACCGAGAACGGGGAACGTGCAGCCTTATTCACAAAGATTGTGGATGCAGCTTGCGTATACACCAATGTATCTACTGCCTTCACTGACGGAGCGCAATTCGGATTGGGAGCAGAAATCGGTATCAGTACGCAAAAACTGCATGCGCGCGGTCCGATGGGACTGGAAGAGATCACCTCTTACAAATGGGTCATCGAAGGAGACGGGCAAACGAGAAGAAATTGAGACGATACCGTTATGTTAAAAATCAAACAAGGTATTGAGCGAAGCTAATTAAAAATTAAAAAATAAATGATATGAAGAAATTTACTTGCGTACAGGACATCGGCGATTTAAAATCAGCCCTTGCAGAAGCATTCGAAATTAAAAAAGATCGTTTCAAATATGCAGAACTTGGACGAAACAAGACATTGATGATGATCTTCTTCAACTCCAGTCTGCGCACCCGCCTTAGCACACAGAAAGCTGCAATCAACTTGGGAATGAATGTAATGGTACTAGATATCAATCAAGGTGCATGGAAATTGGAAACCGAACGTGGCGTAATTATGGATGGAGACAAACCGGAACATATATTAGAAGCCATTCCGGTTATGGGATGCTATTGTGATATCATCGGAGTACGTTCTTTTGCCCGTTTCGAAGACCGCGACTTTGACTATCAGGAAACGATTATCAATCAATTTATCCAATACTCCGGACGTCCCGTCTTTTCGATGGAAGCGGCAACACGCCACCCATTGCAGAGCTTTGCCGACTTGATTACCATTGAGGAATACAAGAAAACAGCACGTCCTAAAGTGGTCATGACCTGGGCTCCACATCCACGTCCATTGCCACAAGCTGTTCCCAATTCTTTTGCCGAATGGATGAACGCAACGGATTACGAATTTGTCATCACCCACCCCGAAGGTTATGAACTCGCCCCGCAATTTGTAGGCAACGCAAAAGTAGAATACGACCAGATGAAGGCTTTCGAAGGAGCCGACTTTATATATGCCAAGAACTGGGCAGCCTATGCAGGCGACAATTACGGACAGATATTGAGTAAAGACCGAGAATGGACTGTCAGCGACCGACAAATGGCAGTTACCAACAATGCTTATTTCATGCATTGTCTTCCGGTTCGCAGAAATATGATTGTGACAGACGATGTGATCGAAAGTCCGCAATCAATCGTTATTCCGGAAGCTGCTAATCGTGAAATCTCGGCAACTGTCGTTCTGAAAAGGTTATTGGAAGGACTGAAATAACCCCAAAAAATAAAGTGCTGATAAATCAGCACTTTATTTCTCTATTTCTTTGCCAGCCTCCTGCCAGGAATTAAATCCCTTATCAAGTTCAAAGACCTTATAGCCCTTCTCACTCAAAATTGCCGCAGCCTTCTTGCTCCGTTTTCCACTACGACAATACACAGCCACCGGTTTATCCTTCTGTAATAATGAATCAGCCATTGAAGCAAAAGAATCATCCATCACATTGATGTTGATTGTCTTCGTGATGTGCCCCTCCGAATATTCCGCAAGTGTACGGACATCCAGACGTTGTATATCCTCATTCTGAATAAGAGAATCAAACTCCTCTACATTCATAGATTGAAAATCTCCTTTCTGCTGACAAGAGAAAAGAGGAAGAGAGAAATAAAAATATCCCCACGACTAATTGATTCAATTTAAACATATATACTCTATTATTCAATTCTGCCCAGGAATATAGTTAAACCCGGGATCACAATACTTTTCAGATACTACCGCAGAGCCATCCTTATCGTACGTATAATATTTAAACTTTACCTTTATCGTCCGACCCGGATTCTCTTCATCTATATATTGCGCCAAAGGAACAGAAATGTAAGCACGCCGATTATAGTATTCTCCATCACTGTTCGCATCATGGTATAATAACATATTCACAATACCATTTGTTTTAAGTTCAGACACATCTTCCACTATGCCGAAGGTATGTCCTTTGCCTGTACTGACTTTTAGATTCAGAATCATATTCAGATAATCCCGCCCCAAGCCAGATACTGACCACCTCTACCGGATCTAGCTTTATACCGTCCTTGTAAATCGGATCATCTTCCGGTTTAGGTACCGGCGTTATGAGCGATTGCAAAGAATATATAGTAGCCGTGTTCTCACCGGAAAGCACTTCATAGTTACTCATTACACGTCTGGAGGTATTTGCGGCAATAGTAGAACCCGTACGGTCTTCCGCCACAGGCAAAGCCTCTCCCTTATCAGGAATAAGCGTTTGTATACGACCGTCTTCCCCGGCCTCTACAGTCACAAATTCCAGTTTCACCGAAGGATAATAATAATCATCATCTCCACAGGCAGTCATCAGGAAAAGCAATCCCCACAACCAAATAACATGTAATTTTCTTCTTTTCATCGGCAAGCTGCTAAATAATTAACTAACGGATTGGAATACATTAATAACAACTTCTCACGCAAAAAGTCTTCATCCTTATTCGGAATCTTGATCTTTGCCAATTGTTGTTCAATATAGTTCATAAACTGTTGTTTCTCTTCTTCCGTGTAATTGGCCCCGAATTCCGTCGTGCCATTCAACCAATCGTACGCCACATAATTTCCCGGATATATCCGGTAATTACGATGAATGCGGCGGTCAATACAAGCAGAGATACGGGCAAACAAATCCGGTTTCGGCAACGAACGGTCCAACTCTTTCAGATCATCATTCAGACAAGGGGCAACTTGAAAATGCACTTTACCTTTATATCCGAAAAGGCCGGTTTGCATATTAATCAAGTCGTCCTGCGTTGTTTTCTTATACCCTTCTATATCCCTTTTCAACTGAAACTCCTGCGCTTTCAGAAAATCACACGGGTCATATTCGTATGAAATGGCAAGCGGAGCAATATTCATTTCCTCCAAGCGATCTATCAAATCTCCTTCACCACCCATTGCCAGCATTTTCAGGACACTATCTTGCGTGCGGTCGTTAGAGTCCTTGGCCCGTCCTTCGCGCTGGGCAATCCAGATGGACTGGTTTTTCTCATTAATGGTATAATGCATATAACGGGACATCCGTGCTGAAGATTCTAACATCTGCCGCATTGTCAATGCCCGCTGCACAATAAAAGACTTGTTGACACGCACCAGCTTCTTTATCCAAGGATAAATCAGCAAATTATCTCCAATCGCTATTTCTACCGTATCCATTCCCTGGTCAATCAACAAAATAGAGAGAAAGCCCGAATCGAGAATAATGTCTCTATGATTCGATATATACGTATAAGCTTTACTTTTATCCGGTATGGCGGTATGATCCAGTGTCAGTCCGGCGGTATGATCTGCCGCTATCTTCCACAAAATGCCATAGCAAAATGCCTCCTGAAAATCAAGCTTAGTCTTACAGGCACGCATTTTCTGCGCCAGAAGTTCAAATGGAACGTTCGGTATAGCCCCGGTAGCAGCTTTCCGAAAAGCCGGATCGGCAATCAGTTCCTCAAAGATTTGAGGAAGCTCCTCATCATTATAAGGACGAATCTCATTAAACTCTGTCAGATCCATAAGTCTCATATTAAGTAATAAGTATAAAGTATTAGACTGCGTACAAACCGCATGGTTAATACTTTATACTTTACTTAAAAACTTGTTTTCAATAATATCAGTCATCACATCCTTTATCTCCAGACCGGCAGCACGTACTTGCTGGGGAATAAAGCTTGTCGCAGTCATTCCCGGAGTGGTATTCACTTCAAGAAGATTAATCTTTTCACCGGCTGTAACAATGTAATCCACACGGATAATGCCGGAACAACCCAATATGTCATAGATAGCTGAAGTCAACATCTGCACGCGGTCGGTCAGTTCGTCCGAAATGCGTGCAGGAGTTATCTCGTCTACCTGACCATTATATTTAGCATCATAATCGAAGAACTCATTATGAGTCACCACTTCCGTAGGCGGGAAAGATAACTGTCTTCTCTTTTTTTGTCTTATAACAGCCGCAAGTCAATTCCGTACCTTCCATAAAAGCTTCTACAAGTACCTCTTGCGCCTCTCCGAAAGCTTTAACAATGGCCGGCTGTATTTGTTCTTTCGTCTTTACCTTCGTAACTCCAAAGCTGGAGCCACCCAGACTTGGTTTGATAAAGCAAGGCAAACCGATCTTTTCCAAGACATCCTCGTCGGACATCGATTGTCCCTGACGCAGTAACAATGATTCGGCAATACGTACTCCAAAGGCTTTCAGATATTGATTGCAAGCGAACTTATCGTATGTAATGGCAGCTGCCAATACTCCACAACAAGAATACGGAATACGCATCATATCGAAATAGCCTTGCAGCCTGCCATCCTCACCCGGCGTACCGTGAATGGTGATATAAGCAAAATCGAACACAACCTTCTCCGTTCCGTTCATAAAACTAAAGTCGTTTCTGTCTACCGGTACTTTATTTCCGTCCGGCAATTGTACCTCCCAGCGACGGCCTTCCATCTCCACGATGTACAAATTATACTTTTCCTTGTCAATAAAGGAATAAATGCCCTGTGCGCTACGCAGGGAAACTACGATTTCAGAGGTATCCCCTCCTGCTACGATAGCAATGTTGCGTTTCATTCTAATTCTCTGTTACTTATATAGCCTCTCCACTTCTCGATAAGCCGGGTCATGTCATCCGGAAGTTCGGAAGTAAAGTACATCTCCTCGCCTGTGACGGGATGTACGAACCCCAATGTCATGGCATGCAGAGCCTGCCGGGGACAAGTGTCAAAGCAATTATTTACAAATTGTTTGTATTTACTAAAGTGGGTACCTTTCAGAATTTCGTGACCGCCATAGCGTTCGTCATTGAAAAGTACATGCCCGATATGTTTCATGTGGACACGAATCTGATGAGTACGTCCGGTCTCAAGTATACATTCCACAAGGGTTACGTATCCCAGTCTTTCCAGTACCCGGTAGTGAGTAACGGCATGTTTGCCCACTGTCGGATCGGACATCACCGCCATTTGCATCCGGTCCCTCGGATTACGGGCAATGTTACCGACAATCGTTCCTTCATCCTGTTCCATAGTTCCCCCACACCAAAGCACGGTACTTGCGTTTGGTTGTCTTATTAAAGAATTGCATTCCCAGATTGGTTTTTGCATCCGGTGTTTTGGCAATCACCAGTAAGCCGGATGTATCTTTATCGATCCGGTGCACAAGCCCGACGTGCGGGTCATTGGCATCATAGTCAGGAATATCTTTCATGTGCCATGCCAACGCATTGACAAGCGTACCGTGATAGTTTCCGTGTCCCGGATGTACGACCAGCCCGCAGGCTTGTTCACTACCATTACATACTTATCTTCATATACGATATTAAGAGGAATATCTTCAGGAATAATTTCATTTTCATAACGCGGGCGATCCATTACCACAGTTATGACATCCAACGGCTTCACCTTATAGCTACTCTTCACCGGTTTGCCATTGGCCATAACGAATCCGCCTTCGGCAGCCTTCTGAATACGGTTGCGCGAAGCATTGACAATACGTTCGAACAGATATTTGTCGACTCTGACCATCGCCTGCCCCTTATCTACCACTACACGGAAGTGTTCGTAGAGTTGCAATTCGTCACCGACAGGTTCTATATCATCCAAGTCATTTTCCAATTCATCCGGAAGTTCTTCCTCTATCATGCGAGTCCGTTTCTGTTATTTATCTATTAAAACCAACTATCATCTTGAGCAGGTGATGATTCCGACGTAATCGGCTGGTCCGTATCTACGGAAACATCAACCGAGTCCTCTTCTTCCGACGTATCACCGGAGCCGTCTCCGACCATCAATGTTAACGAAGATCCCACAGGTATCTTTCTCACGGCAGCCAACTGACGTCCCTGGTACTTCACGCCGTATACCCAGTCTTTCTCACCATTTACCAATTGAACCTGATTCAGTTTGAAACCGGCATTTAGTAATTTGGCCTGCGCCTGGCGGAGCGAGCTGTTGTCCGCCACATCGGGAATGGCACGTAAAGGGACATCCAACGTATTGACAGTCAGGTATACTGTACGTCCTTCCTTCACTTTCTTCACCGGCTCCCGGTTTCAGTTCAAGAATGATACCCGCTGCTTTATCTTTGACATATTTGGTATCAGAAATCACATATACCAAACCGTGATTCCGGAACATCTTCGTAGCTTCTTCCACTGTCATTCCCTTCACATCGGGAACTACCACGCTTTCACCATGATGTGTATGTATATCAAGCCATTTCAACACACCAAATATCATCACTACCATCACAACAATCATGGCGATAATGTTCACCCAGAAGAATTTATTGGTTTTAAAAGAAAAGAATTCTTTAATAGTCATACGCATTGCTGTTAATATGCGCCAAAGATACGACAAAATAGTTGAATTTTTGAATAGTAGGCAATGAAAAATGTCCCTACCTATGATGTTAGGACGCTTATCATCGCCAGAATTGCTGCAACTATAATCCCCACTCCTATAGATTTCAACAACCTTATTATAATGATGCGGGGTTTCAAATCCCGGATCTGCTCTTCCATCGCGTATGTTCGTTTATGAGTCTTATTCTATCCCACAAAGAAAAGCAAAAAGTCATAAACAAGAGCAAACAATAGCGCTTTTTAACATACTATCCCCTGGAAAACAGGGAAACAAAAAAGGCGAAGATTAAATTCCCCGCCTTTTTTGTTTCTTCTGATGACTAGTGATTACCACTTCTGTCCATTGTACTCATCAGAAACAGTCAGTTTCTTTCTGCCTTTTGCACGGCGAGCAGCTAATACTCTACGACCATTAGCCGATGCCATTCTCTCACGGAAACCGTGTTTGTTCTTTCTCTTTCTGTTAGAGGGTTGAAATGTTCTTTTCATTACTGTATCTTGTTTTTTATGTTATTATTCTACGTAATCGGGCTGCAAAAATAGAGACTTTTTTTAAATTAACCAAGCGATAAGTCATTTTTGCTCAAAAGTTTTTGTGTTTTTTACTGATTTAGATTACTTTTGCAGTCGAATTCCTGCGAAAACAATTAAATAACAATAATATATTAAGAAAAATAGCAGTATGATTAATGCTCAAGACATCAAAAACGGAACTTGTATCCGTATGGACGGAAAGCTCTATTTCTGTGTCGAATTCCTGCATGTAAAACCAGGTAAAGGTAATACTTTCATGCGTACTAAACTGAAAGATGTAGTCAGCGGTTACGTTCTCGAACGCCGTTTCAACATCGGTGAAAAGCTGGAAGATGTACGCGTAGAACGTCGTCCGTACCAATTTTTGTATAAAGAAGGAGAAGATTATATCTTTATGAATCAAGAAACTTTCGACCAACACCCTATCGCTCACGATCTGATCAACGGCGTTGACTTCTTGCTCGAAGGCATGGCTTTGGACGTTGTCTCCGACGCTTCTACTGAAACTGTACTCTATGCAGACATGCCTATCAAAGTTCAGATGAAAGTTACTTATACAGAACCGGGCCTGAAAGGTGATACAGCTACCAACACACTGAAACCTGCTACCGTAGAATCAGGTGCAACAGTACGTGTTCCATTGTTCATCAACGAAGGTGAAACAATTGAAATCGACACTCGTGACGGTTTTGCAAAAACATATAAAAATAGCCGGGAGTCCAAGGACTTCCGGCTATTTTTATATTCATACAGTTCTATTATTTATATCCTGCAGCTTTCGCAATTCTTTTAGGAATTTCTGTATTGTCAATCTTCTCACCAAACAGTTGAGAACCTGCGCCGATAGCGAATACAGGTACATAACCGGCAGAGTGACCGCCACTTACCCAACCTATCATAGCGATTTCATCCATCACTTCCTTTGCACGTGCAGCCATCGGTTCGCTCTTAGAGTACATACTTTCAGCAAATACGACTTTATTCTTCACGAATGATTTCTCAAACTCGTCGCGTAATTTCTTTTCTTGCTCCCAAGAAAGAGGGAATTGTTTCCAAAAGCCCATTTCTTCACCAAGGAATGTTTTCATATCCTCCCAAGTGACTTTGTTTCCTTTGGATTTTCTTAGTTCGCTGATACGTTGGGAAAGTCCGTCAGCAGAATGTTTCTGATGCTGCAATGCTTTCAGGTTCAATTCATATTTTCCTGTACCCAGCACGATACCACCTGTTTCATGGTCGGCAGTAACGACAATAAGGGTTTCTTTCGGATGCTTTCTTATAAAACTCATAAGCTACCTTGATAGCATTATCCATATCCTTTACTTCATTGAATACTGTAGCTGCATCATTTGCATGACAAGCCCAGTCGATTTTGCCACCTTCTACCATTAAGAAAAACCCTTTCTTTTTATCTTTAGTAAGAAAGTCAATGGCACTTTCTGTAATCTGCGCTAAAGTCAAATCATTCTCTTTGCGGTCAATAGAATAAGGCAGACATGACGGATTGGCTCCCTCTTCCTGAATCAGGATCATCTTTTCTGCTTTTGCAGCTTTTGCCTTATAGTCATTGTAGCCACGTGCTACTGTATATCCGGCTTCTTCAAAAATAGGGAAAATGCTTGGAGCTTCTTTCTTGTCAAAAGTTGTAGTCGGTTTCAAGAAACCACCGCCTGCATAGAAATCGAAATTTGCTTTCGGCAAATCAAGAGCAATTTCATAATACATATTACGATCGGGTTGATGTGCATAGAATGCGGCAGGAGTAGCATGATCCACACTGACAGAAGTAGTTACGCCAACCTTTTTTCCTGCTTTCTTTGCCTTTTCAGCTACAGTCTGAATAGCATTCTTGTCCTCTCCTACAGAAATAGCGCCATTATAAGTTTTCTTTCCTGTTGCCAATGCAGTACCTGCAGCTGCAGAGTCTGTTACTGAATTTTTAGCAGAGAAAGTGGTTGCTACAGTAGCAACCGGGAATTGAGTAAATAACAAAGGCTCGACTCCAATACGACCATTTTGAATTTCCGCCTGATACATCTCCGTACCATTTACCTGATTGACTCCCATTCCATCTCCGATGAAATAGAATACGTACTTTGCCTGCCCGTTGGCTACAACGGAGATAAGGACAAAGAACAGTGTGTAAATTAACTTTTTCATTTTTTAGTATATTTATTTTAGATTAGTCGTCTACAAAGGTAGAAAAAAAAAGAGAGATGCACAGTGGATTATTGAACACTAAAAGTAGATATTTGCTTTATACACAAGCATTATTGGCTCGTATATTACGAAGTAATAACATATTGCTATCTGTGAATAACATTATAGGTTCATTACATTCTGCTCGAACATATCTTTATCTCCGGCAGCTTTATTACGCATCCGGCTACGATAATTATAGATAGTTGCCAAAGAATAACCGAGAAAATGAGCAATCTTGTTACTGTCTACTACTCCCAGACGGATAAGGGCAAAGATACGAAGTTCTGTTGTCAGAAGTTCATCGGATTTAGGATACACTCTTCCTTCTTCTACCAGCAAATTATTGAAAGCTGAAATAAAGTTCGGGAAAAGTTTCAGAAAAAGACCTGTCGAACTCATTATAGAATTCATCCCGCTCATCCCGGATAAACTGTTCGGACTTGATGGCTTTAAACAAATCTTCGATACGCGATGCCATTGCCAATTTTGCCAATGAACGACGATAAGTTTCCAGTTTGTCGAGATAGTTGACACATCTGTCCAGATAGCGGGCGATATAGACTTCTTTTATTTTTCCGGTTTGCTCCAGTTCCGCGTTGACCGCAGACATTTGTTTGTTAGCCAGACTAAGATTCCGCCGCATAACAGACAACTTCTTCATCCAACGATATAGATAGAAAATAGCAATCAGAAGAAACAAAGACAACAAACTGACACTAATCAACATAGCGCGGGAAACGGCACGTTCTTTTTTCTTCTTTTAATTTATAAGCCTTGTCGATAATAGGAAAGAACTCCGTCACCTCAATAAACCGCAAACGGGCATTGCACGCCACAGCATCTTCCATCGAGCAACTCAAGTATTTGTAGGCACGGTCAATATCTCCTGATTCATACATCAGATGCGCGAGTTTCTGCAATGAAGCATATTCCCTCACCGGAGATTCCAAATCGGCAATAGCAGTCAAAATCAGATAGTATACTTCTTTTTCCATATCTTTCTTCATACTATAAGCTTCGGAAAGAGTATAATAAATATATACTTTCTGACGTTCATCCTGAATTTCTTTCAAAGCATTGTTCAGCATATCCACAGCGACATCGGCTTTCCCGTTCATTATGCATTTTTCGGCTAAAACAATCGTTTTGTTTGCCTCTGGAGGCATCGCAGCAATAATGGAATCTCTATATAAATCGGTTTTCTTCAAATACTTTTCTTTTTCATTCTTATTGGTCGTATAATCTGCTAACCACCCGTAGCAGGCACGATACGTCTGATAATAAGATAACCGAGTCCACTCATTCAATTTTTTTAGGATCAATCCTCTCCAACTGTTCAATGGCTTCTATATACATTCCCATTACTCCCATTACCGTAGCACGATTAATGATGATCTCATACTCCAATTCCGGGCGGTTCAACAATGGAAGGATTTCCATCTCACGGTTAATATAATATAAGGACGAGTCTGCCTGATAATGCAAATAAGCACCAAAAAGAGAGGCATATAATTCATATTTTCGAACAGGATCAGTAGAATGGGCAAGTTCTAATTTCAAGTTATTAATCTCTTTCTCTTTCCGAATCTGGAAAGTCTCTTTCTTGCTTATAACTTCATCCAGCTTTTTAAGAGCAGCCGCATTATCCGTATGCATTGCACACAACGAAAAAGGAAAGAGCAAAAGAAGAAATAGCATATAAAGGGTTAGATTTTTCATAAGGTTCCTTTTTAAAGATGTTACAAATATAAGAAATATAGTAATGAAAACGAAAAATATGGGTATAACTATTTTCATTTTCACTTGTATTTTTCGGCAGAAGGTATTAGAATATCCAACTAATTATCAGCAACATAGTCAGATAACAGGTTTATATTTCCATTCTAATCTCACAAAGGTGCACAGCATCCCCCCTACATTTGCATCATCGGTTCTCCGAGCAAACAGTTAAAAATCTAGCTACCATGAAACGAAATTTGTTATTTGCTATTTTACTATTACTTCTATCGGGTTATCATCAAGCATTCGCCGCAACCAATATAAAGAAAGTGGCTCCTACCTTTTTGGTGGGCAGGAATGAAGAATCCCGAACTACAAATACTTCTATACGGCGATGGCATATCATCCGCAGAGGTAAGTATTTCTTCTAATGACATCACCCTGCAGGACGTGGTGAAACAGGAAAATCCTAATTATCTGATCTTATATTTAGATCTTTCAAAAGCTATCCCTCAGCACTTCGACATTCTCCTGAAACAAGGTAAAAAACAGACTAAAATACCATACGAACTTAAACAGCGCAAAGAGAATGCTTCAGCAGTAGAAGGCTTCAACTCCAGTGATGTACTTTATCTCATTATGCCGGACCGCTTTGCCAACGGCAACCCCTCCAATGATATAATTTCCGGAATGTTGGAAGCAAACATAGACCGTAACGACCCTTTCGCCCGTCATGGCGGTGATTTAAAAGGAATAGAGAAACATTTGGATTATATTGCAGACCTCGGAGTTACGAGTATATGGCTGAACCCGATTCAGGAAAATGACATGAAGGAAGGCTCTTATCATGGATATGCCATCACCGATTACTATCAAGTAGACCGTCGCCTCGGAAGCAATGAAGAGTTTCGCAATCTCGTAAAAGAAGCCAATGCTAAAGGGCTAAAGGTAGTCATGGACATGATCTTCAACCATTGCGGTTCGAACAATTATCTATTCAAAGACATGCCTGCCAAAGATTGGTTCAACTTTGAGGGAAACTACATGCAGACCAGTTTCAAAACTGCCACCCAAATGGACCCTTATACTTCCGATTATGATAAAAAGCTGGCCATTGACGGTTGGTTCACACTGACTATGCCGGACTTCAACCAACGAAACCGTCACGTAGCCACTTACCTGATACAGAGTAGTATCTGGTGGATAGAATATGCGGGTATCAACGGAATCCGCCAGGATACACATCCTTACGCCGACTTTGAAATGATGGCGCATTGGTGCAAAGCGGTCAATGATGAATATCCTTCATTCAACATTGTCGGTGAGACATGGCTGGGCAGCAATGTACTGATCTCCTACTGGCAGAAAGACAGTAAACTTGCTTATCCGAAAAACAGTTATCTTCCTACTGTCATGGATTTCCCACTGATGGAAGAAATAAATAAAGCTTTCGACGAAGAAACCACCGAATGGAACGGAGGACTTTTCAGACTCTACGAATACCTCTCACAGGATATTGTCTACGCCGATCCAATGAGTCTGCTGACCTTCCTCGATAATCACGATACTTCCCGTTTCTACCGTTCGGAGGAAGATACCAAGAACCTGAACCGATATAAACAAGCCTTGACATTCTTACTGACTACCCGTGGAATTCCACAAATATATTATGGAACTGAAATCCTGATGGCAGCCGACAAAGCAAATGGAGACGGATTACTCCGATGTGACTTTCCGGGAGGTTGGCAGAATGACGCCAAAAACTGTTTTGAAGCAACCAACCGTACTCCGCAACAAAATGAAGCCTTCTCTTTTGCAAAAACTGCTCCAATGGAGAAAAGGAAATGAAGTCATCGCCAAAGGCAAACTAAAACATTTCGCACCCAATAAAGGCATTTATGTTTATGAACGCAAATACGGTAACCAATCAGTCGTTGTCTTTCTGAATGGAAACGACCGGGAACAGACTATTGACTTACATCCTTATCAGGAAATACTCTCCACCTCGTCTGCTCATGATTTGCTCACAGACAAAAAAGATTGAATTAAGAAATGAATTAACACTTCCGAGCCGTGGGATATACCTTTTATCCTTTTAAAGAAGTTCACTACGACTTATATTTATCCAATGAAATCAGATAGATAAACAATTATAAAACAAGATACTAGCATTTATACAAACTTGTATTTTTATTCTAATCAAGCAAAAAAAAGTGAAGGTGGTTGCTACATTTGCAATATCCGAAACAAACAGAAATAAAAACATAGGTTAGCTCACAATTTAATACCATAAAAATAAAATGAAAAAGAAAAAGTTTTTTCGATCATCGCATTCCTTTGCATCTCATTCATTGCGAATGCACAACAGAAACTGACCTCACCGGATGGCAATCTGGTTCTGACCTTTCAGGTTAACAAAGAAGGCGCACCAACCTACGACTTGACTTACAAAGGCAAGGTGGTAATTAAGCCGAGCACTCTCGGACTGGAATTGAAAAAAAGAAGATAATACCAGAACCGACTTTGACTGGGTAGACCGCAGAGACCTCACCAAGCTCGATTCTAAATCCAATCTTTATAATGGCTTCAAGCTGAAAGATGCGCAAACGACTACCTTTGACGAAACCTGGCAACCAGTCTGGGGAGAAGAAAAGGAAATCCGCAATCAGTATAACGAACTGGCAGTCATTCTGTTTCAGCCAATGAACGACCGTTCCATCGTTGTTCGCTTCCGCCTGTTCAATGATGGTTTGGGATTCCGTTATGAATTTCCGCAACAGAAATCACTGAACTACTTCGTTATCAAGGAAGAACATTCCCAATTTGCCATGGCAGGCAACCATATCGCATACTGGATACCGGGCGATTACGACACTCAAGAGTACGACTACACCATCTCCCGTCTATCGGAAATCAGAGGTTTGATGCAACAGGCGATCACTCAAAATTCTTCTCAAACCCCATTTTCACCGACAGGTGTACAGACGGCACTGATGATGAAAACAGATGATGGTTTATACATCAATCTGCACGAAGCCGCTTTGATTGATTATTCTTGTATGCACCTCAATCTGGACGACAAAAACATGATATTCGAATCCTGGCTGACACCGGATGCAAAAGGGGATAAAGGTTACATGCAGACTCCGTGCAACTCTCCGTGGCGTACGATCATCGTCAGTGATGATGCACGTAACATTCTCGCCTCCCGCATCACCCTCAACCTGAACGAACCTTGTAAGATTGCAGACGCCGCCTCCTGGATTAAACCGGTGAAATATATAGGCGTATGGTGGGACATGATTACCGGAAAAGGTTCCTGGGCTTATACAGATGAACTGACCAGCGTGAAACTTGGCGTTACAGACTACTCCAAAACCAAACCGAACGGCAAACATTCTGCCAATACAGCTAACGTGAAACGTTACATCGACTTTGCCGCAGCCAACGGATTTGATGCAGTGCTGGTAGAAGGTTGGAATGAAGGATGGGAAGACTGGTTCGGCAACAGCAAAGACTATGTATTTGACTTCCTGACTGCATATCCTGATTTCGACGTACAGGAAATCCATCGTTATGCTGCAAGCAAAGGAATTAAAATGATGATGCACCATGAGACTTCTGCATCTGTTCGCAACTACGAACGTCACCTGGATAAAGCTTACCAATTCATGGTAGACAATGGATATAACTCGGTTAAAAGCGGTTATGTGGGTAATATCATTCCACGCGGAGAACATCATTACGGTCAATGGATGAATAATCATTACCTGTATGCCGTGAAAAAAGCCGCCGATTATAAAATCATGGTCAATGCACACGAAGCAACCCGTCCAACCGGTATCTGCCGTACATATCCCAATCTGATCGGTAATGAATCCGCACGTGGAACAGAATATGAATCATTTGGAGGAAATAAAGTATACCACACGACGATTCTGCCTTTCACACGCCTGGTCGGTGGTCCGATGGATTACACTCCCGGCATCTTCGAGACTCACTGTAACCAGATGAATCCGGCAAACAACTCCCAGGTACGTTCAACCATTGCACGCCAACTGGCATTGTATGTCACCATGTATAGCCCTTTGCAGATGGCTGCCGATATTCCGGAAAACTACGAACGCTTTATGGATGCTTTCCAGTTTATCAAAGACATCGCTCTCGACTGGGACAAAACAATCTATCTGGAAGCAGAACCGGGAGAATACATCACAATTGCCCGCAAAGCAAAAAGGAACGGACGACTGGTACATAGGCTGCACAGCCGGTGAAAACGGCCACGACTCCCAATTAACGTTCGATTTCCTGGAACCGGGAAAACAATACGTCGCTACCGTATACGCAGATGCCAAAGATGCCGACTGGAAAGATAACCCGCAGGCATACACCATCAAAAAAGGTATCTTGAATAATAAAAGCAAACTGAATCTGCACGCTGCCAATGGCGGTGGATACGCAATCAGTATCAAAGAGGTGAAAAACAAATCAGAGGTTAAGGGATTGAAAAGACTATAAATAAAGGATAGTCTTAAAAAAGTGTTTTCAATAGGTATTTTTAAAGAAACTTTTAAGAGAGAGAAATAATATTACTATATTGTTAACTTTAATTTTTTAAATGCATGAAGCAAGTTAAATTTAGAATCGTTCAAACGATTCTCCCCTTGTTAATAGGGATGTTTTTATCACTGGGCGCTTATGCACAGCAAATCACAGTCAAAGGACATGTGAAAGATGCTATGGGCGAACCCGTGATTGGCGCCAATGTCATTGCCAAGGGTACCACAACGGGTACCATCACTGACTTTGACGGTAACTTCACATTGAATGTTCCTCAAAATTCTATTCTGTCCATTACATTCGTCGGTTACAAAGCAGCAGAAATTAAAGCAGCTCCTTCGGTAATGGTCACACTGGAAGATGACTCTCAAGTATTGGACGCCGTAGTCGTTGTAGGTTACGGAACAGTAAAGAAAAACGACTTGACGGGATCAGTTACTGCCATCAAGCCGGATAAAATCAGCAAAGGAGTAACCACCAGCGCACAGGATATGATAACAGGTAAAATAGCCGGTGTGAATGTAATTTCCAGCGGTACTCCGGGTGGAGGAGCTACGATTCGTATTCGCGGTGGTTCATCATTGAACGCCAAAAACGATCCGTTGATCGTTATCGACGGACTGGCAATGGATAATAGCGGTGTGCAAGGTTTGACTAATCCTTTGGCAATGGTAAACCCGAATGACATCGAAACTTTCACTGTTTTGAAAGATGCTTCGGCCACCGCCATCTATGGTTCACGTGCTTCTAATGGTGTGATTATCATCACTACAAAGAAAGGGAAAGCAGGCAGCAAACCACAGGTGAACTATGAAGGTAACGTTTCCGCCGGTATACTGCAAAAGACAATAGACGTAATGGATGCCAATGAATTCAAAGGATACGTATCCAAACTTTATGGTGAAGGAAATGCTCCAAGCCCCTTCGGTGAAGCAAACACTGACTGGCAGAAAGAAATTTTCCAGACAGCCGTTAGTACAGACCATAACGTGACTGTAAGCGGTGGTTTGAAAAATATGCCTTATCGTGTTTCTTTCGGTTACACCAATCAGAATGGGATCCTGATGACATCTAATTTCGAGCGTTATACCGCCTCCGTCAATCTGACACCCTCTTTCTTTAAAGATCACCTGAAGTTCAATATCAATGCTAAAATGATGTGGGCCAACCAACGTTATGCTGACGACGGGGCTATCGGCGCAGCTTTGACCATGGACCCGACCCAACCTGTATATGACTCTTCGGACATGTACAAAAACTTCGGTGGATTCTACCAACCGACCAGTGACGGTAGTTCATATAACGATCCGGAATGGCCGCTTACACTGGAAAGTAATTCAACCGCCAACCCTGTTTCCCTACTGAAACTAAAGAAACATACTTCCAGAAACACCAGTTTTATCAGCAATGTAGAAGTAGACTATAAATTCCACTTCCTCCCTGACCTGCATATCCATGCTAACGTAGGCGGTGACTACTCGGAAGGTAAGGAAAAGAATGTAAATTCACCTTATGCCCCGGGCTCTTATTACTATGGTTGGAGCGGGACTGACTACGGCTACAAATATAACCTGTCGGTGAATGCCTATGCACAATATTCCAAAGAAATCGGGGATCATTATGTCGACGTAATGCTGGGTGGTGAAGAGCAACATTTCCACTATACCGGATATAAAGTCGGACAAGGAACAAATCCGTTAACAGGCGAAGCCTACAATCCGAATCTGCGCTCACAAACAGCCTGGGGACATCACAGTACATTAGTTTCTTATTTTGCCCGCGTAAATTATACATTACTTACTTAGCCGTTATTTGCTGACAGCCACTTTCCGCCAGGACGGTTCTTCCCGTTTCTCTAAAGACAACCGTTGGAGTAGCTTCCCTTCTGTTGCTTTGGGATGGAAACTGAAAGAAGAAAATTTCCTGAAAAACGTAGAAGTATTGTCAGATCTGAAGCTCCGCCTCGGATGGGGTATGACGGGTCAGCAGAACTTAGGCGACGATGATGATTTCCTTATATGGCACTGTACCGCGTCAACGCAGCCGGAGGTTATTATCCTTTCGGGGATACCGATTATGGCACTATGCGTCCTAAAGCTTATAACGAAGACCTGAAATGGGAAGAGACAACGACTTATAACGCAGGTTTCGACTTTGCTTTCCTGAACGGACGTATCTCCGGCTCGATGGATTACTATTACCGGAAAACCGACGATTTAATCAATACCGTAAAGATTGCGGCGGGGACTAACTTTAATACCCAACTGATCAGCAACATCGGTTCATTAAAAAATACGGGGCTTGAATTCACCATCAATGCCAAACCTATTGTAACCAAAGATTTTGTCTGGGACTTGGGATATAACATCACTTGGAACAAAAATGAAATCACTAAACTGACCGGAGGAGATGATGCTAATTACTATGTAGAAACCGGAGGTGTATGTACTGGTATTAGCGGTGCAACCTGCCAGGTACAGAAAGTAGGTTATCCGATGAACTCATTCTTCGTTTACCAACAAGTGTATGATAAGGATGGAAAACCGATTGAAAACATGTTCGTAGACCGTAACGGAGATGGTGTCATCAACGCTTCGGACAAATATATCTATAAAAACCTGCCGCTGACGTATTGATGGGACTGACTTCCAAATTCACTTATAAAAATTGGGATTTAAGCTTTGCCCTCCGTGCCAGCCTGAATAACTATGTGTACAATGACGTACTGGCCAGTAAATCCAGTGTCGGCAAGGGAGGAATCTTTAATCATGGATACTATTCCAACCGCCCGACAGCTGCCGTGAATCTGGGATTTGAAGGAAAGGGAGACTATTATCTGTCCGATCGTTTCGTTGAGAATGCTTCATTCTTGCGTTGTGATAACATAACAGTAGGTTATAGCTTCAAAAATTTACTGAAGTCCCAGGCTTATAAAGGTATCAACGGCCGTATTTACGGTACTGTACAGAATCCCTTCGTTATCACCAAGTATACAGGACTCGATCCTGAATCGGTTATCAGTTCAGGAAATGATGCCGGAGTAGCAGGTATTGACAGGAACATTTATCCTCATCCGATCACTATCCTGTTCGGGCTAAGTCTTCAGTTCTAAGATTGTAATTTATTAAAAAGTAGACTATTATGAAGTTCAAATATATAAAATCAATAGTTTCAGCAGCGTTGTTCCTTAGCCTGACCACCGGAATGACCTCCTGTATCAATGACCTGGATATATCTCCAATCAATCCTCAGATGACTGCCACCTTCGACCAAGATATGTACTTTACCAAACTATACGCTTCACTGGGACTTACCGGACAAAAATTGAGCGAAGATCCGGATATCGCAGTAAAGGACGAAGGTCAATCCTGTTTCTATCGCGCTCTTTTCACTAACAATGAATATGGCACTGATGAGATGATATGGACCTGGCAAGAAAATGCCGGTATCCCCGAACTAACTTATATGCGTTGGAACTCCTCTCATCAGCAGACAGAAATATTATATAATCGTTTAGCATATAATATCACACTCTGCAATTTCTTCCTGGATCAGATCGCCGGAAAAGAGGATGCTACCTCCGTTCAGCAACGTGCCGAAGCCCGTTTTCTCCGTTCCTTATTTTACTATTATCTGATGGACACCTTCGGAAAAGCTCCTTTCACCGAACACTTCTCCAAAGAGAATCCTCCTCAAAAGACGGCCTCGAACTGTTCGCTTATATTGAAAGCGAACTGGAAAGCATCGAAAATGATATGAGCGAACCGCGTCAAGCTCCTTTCGGACGTGCCGACAAAGCTGCTTGCTGGTTGCTGCGTGCCCGTTTGTATCTCAATGCCGAAGTATACACCGGACAACCGCGTTGGAATGATGCTATCACCTATGCCGGCAAAGTGCTCGATCCCTCCAATGGATACGGATTGTGTGGAAATTACGAACAACTTTTTATGGCAGACAATGATGAAAATCCCGATGCTAAAAAGAAATCATCCTTTCTATCCGTCAGGATGGTGTACAAGCAAAGAGTTACGGAGGAAGTTACTTCCTGATTGCTGCAACGCAAAAGAGCGACATGCCGAATCGCGGAACAAATGACCCTTGGGAATGTATCCGTACACGCAAAGCACTGGTTGACAAGTTCTTCGCAAACAGTGAGGATATTCCTTTCACCGAATATACCGATAATAAATGGCAGAATGTGAGAGATGTGCAGGCTGCTGCAAAAGATGAACGCGCCTTGTTCTATACAACCGGTCGCAAAGCCGAACTGGAAAGTGTAGGTAAATTCACCGACGGACTTTCATTTATGAAATGGAGTAATCTGCGCTCGGACGGACAACCCGCTCACGATGCTAAAATTCCTGATACGGACATTCCGTTCTTCCGTTTGGCGGAAGCTTATCTGATTCGCGCGGAAGCCTATTTGAGAGCAGGCGGCGCAAATGCACAACAAAATGCCTGGTTGGATATCAAAGCCCTCAGAGACCGTGCCAAAGCAACAGAAATACCCTCTGCCAATAACCTGACATTAGATTATATTCTGGATGAACGTGCCCGCGAATTGTATCTGGAAGGATTCAGACGCACAGATTTGATCCGTTATGGCTATTTCACCTCAAGCACCTACCTCTGGGATTGGAAAGGCGGTTCCTTTGAAGGAAACGGTGTGAGTTCGATCTATAATCTCTATCCGATACCGAAAACAGAAACGCTGACGAATACAAATATGACTCAGAATCCGGGATATTGATAGAACCTTTATTCACGTTTTAAAGACTGAAAACAATGAAAAACCTATATAAACTATTTACATTGACAATGGGGCTACTAGCTCTGTCCGCCTGTGAAGCAGACCGTGACAGCAACCCTGTGTTGAACGAACCGGATACGTTCGTACTGAATGTGCCAGCTTTTTGCTTCCAACAACGTGTACGACCTTAAAAACTCCGAATCATTGGAATTAACCTGTACACAACCGGATTACGGGATTCCGATGGCAACCACTTATTCAGTACAAATTTCACTGGAAGAAAATTTCGTTGACGCTCATGCAGAGACAAATACGGAAGCTAATTATACAACTTTGGGTACTACCCATTCTTCTGCCAAAATGGAAGTGAAAGCTTTAGAATTTGCATTGGCACTGGGAGACTTGTGGAGTGCATCCTCCGATGAAGAATTTCCGACCACTCCCATACCCGTTTATGTACGCCTGAAAGCGGAACTGACCAATAGTGGTCGTGGCATCGCTTTTTCGAATGTAATTGAACTTCCCAAAGTATTGGGATATAAAGCTGTACCGCCTCTCGAATTACCTTCCAGTATATTTATCAATGGCTCGATGGCAGGTAGTAATTGGAGCAACTGGGTGCCTTTGGCAGCAGTAAACGGAATGTCCAAGTTCTTCGGTTTATTCTATTTCGGAGGCACTGATATGTTCAAGTTCGGTACTAAAGAAGGAGAATACATCGGATTCAACGATCCACGTCTGACAATAGCCTCGGATGCATTCACCGGATCGGATGATGGATTTGGCGGACAAAATATCAGCGTTAATGTCACAGGCTGGTATACAGTGATCATGTCTGTAAGCATCAAAGGGACTGATTATGCCTTTACGCTGGATATTGCTCCGGGCGAAGTTTGTCTGATAGGCAATGCTATAGGAGATTGGACATTCGGCGATAAAGGCAAATTCCAAGCACCAACAACGGCAGATGCAGACTTTGTTTCACCGGTATGCACCGGAGGCGGAGAATTGCGTATGTCCGTCAAAGTTCCGGGAGAAGACTGGTGGCGTACGGAGTTCGCTATACCTAATGGAAAAATCGTGTTCCGTGAAAACAAAAGTGTGATTGACAGTTGGTCGGAAATAGGTCCTGAATATGCGATAAACGTTAAGGCAGGGCAGAAAATAAATCTGAACTTTGTTCAGAAAACAGGTTCCGTTACTCAATAATCGTTAACTTTAATAACTGAATATCATGAAAAGATTATCATATATGGCGTGTCTGTTGCTTGCTTCGGCAGCTTTCACCGCTTGCGATGAAGATTTTAAGGACTGGGCTGATCCCCAGTCCAATCCCCAGGAAGAAGCTATAACTGCAATGGTAGATATAACTCCGGTTGCCAGTATGAAACTTGAAGAACAGCCGGGCGATTCTGTGGTAATCGCCTCTGTTTCTTCGATTGCAGAAAACTTCTCACTCACAGCTTGTAATATAGAATTAGTTGCCGAAGGGCAGATATTAAATCTACCGTCAAAAGTAAAAGATGGGAATATAAAAGTCAGGTTGACAGAACTTGACCAAAAAGTGGCAAGTTTGTATAAGTCACAAAAATCTTTAGAGCGCGAAGTCACTTTAAAGCTGACACCGGTAGTCATGACAACCAACGGTGAAGCAACTTCACTGACTGAATACCCGGAAATGCAATCTGCCATCACTCCGGTCGCAACTCCGGCTGTGGATACGGAATACTATATAGTAGGTGATCTAAACAGCTGGCAGATGGACAAATCGACAGCCACAAAGCTCGAAGTAGACAAAGACAATCAGTATCTCTTTTCAGTAGTCGTCGAGTCGGAAGAGAAGTTTGATTTCAAGATTGTCCCGGGAAGTGCGATAGAAGCTCCGGATGCCTGGCAAAGAGCCTTGGGTGCTTCCAAAGTAATAGAAGATCCGGATCCGGGATTATTGGCTTTCAGGGATAAAGAAGGAGCCGACCCGGATAATCTCACCTGCGCCGGCGGAAAGAAAATGAAAATTACGATTAATGTAGAAGATTATACATACACAATCAAGGAGGATCTACCCGAGCACATGTACATCAATGGATCTCCGTACAGTCTTGGGTGGGATTGGGCAGTAGCTCCTGAAATGGTTCCTGTCACACAGACTCCCGGAATGTTCTGGAGTATACAATATTATACGGCGGGAGACCAAATCAAGTTTGCTCCGGTTAGAAAATGGGAAGGAGACTTTGGTTATGACGAAGAAATCTTATCTCCGGAAGCAATTGATTTCGCCGAATTAACATCCTCAGGAGGCAATATTGGCATTGGTAAATCCGGATGGTATCTGGTAATTGTCGCAGTGACTACAGAAGGAAAAACAATTTCATTCCGTTTGCCGGAAGTTTACCTGTTGGGAGGTGTGATTAACAATTCGTGGAATTGCGATGAAACGACCTTGTTCAGGATTCCGACCGATAAAACAAGCGACTTCATATCACCGGCAGCAACCGTTACAGGCATGGCACGTATTTCTACTACGGCTGTAGATGCCGGAGGCTGGTGGAAGAGCGAATTTACACTTGATCTGGCTAATGAAGGCGATGGTACTATCGTTTACCGTGAGAATAAGAACGTATCGGATAATCTAAGCGAACTTGGCTACGAATGTAATGTAAAAAGCCGGTCAGAAAGTCCATATTAACTTTACGACAGGCAAAGGTAAAGTCGAATAACTATCAGACACTCTTAAACAGCACAACGAGTAGAATCAATTACGATCATATCTCAAGTCTCCCTCTTCGGGAAAGAGGAGATTTGAGATATGATCGAAATCTGACACACTCAAAGCTAAATATAGTACCACTACATTGGAAGAAGAATTCTAAAATAAGGCTTATGAAAGACTTTAAATATATTTGGCTCCTTTTATTGCTGATACTCAACAGCTTTGGAGCTTGTTCAGATGATGATCCGTTGATGCCGGGCGAGCGTCCTTCGTCCGGAACTGATCCTGCCCCGGAAGAACAAGTTCTCCACGACGGATTTAATTTTGATCCGGCTATTCCTAAAGCGGATGAACCACTGACTATCACCTTCAAAGCACCCGAAGGAAGTAACTTCTATGGTTACGCTGACGACTTGTACTTACACTCCGGAACAGGAGCAAACTGGACAGGTGCACCTACATGGGGAGATAATCAGAATAAATACAGACTGAAAAAGACAAAGGACAATGTGTGGAGTATCACCCTTTCCTCATCTATCCGCCATTTCTATTCTGTTGCTCCATCTACTCCCTTACAGACCATTAACCTGATTGTACGTGATGCGGAAGGTAGCCAACAAACCTACGATTACGCAACTTTAGTAGAAGATAGTCAAAACGGATTTATCTGGGAAGAACCGCAAAAAGCCCCTCTCCCCATATCCGGAGAAGAAAAAAAGAGGGTATTCATATCCATTCGGTCACTTCGATAACGCTTGTATTATATGATAAGGACAGTCAGGGCGGTCATAAAGATTGTGTATTTGTAACAGGTAATTTCAACAACTGGAAACTGGATAGTCGCTACATGATGAAATATGACGAAACAAACCATTGCTGGTGGATCACTCTGGAGGAATTGACTGCCGGTGAAACACAGTTCCAGTACTTTGTGTACAGTGCTTCGGATGGCGGTACTTACTTGTGCGATCCTTATTGTGAGCAAGCATTGGAAAAGGGAGTGGATACCAACTTTCCCACTGGCGCACAAGCACCTTACGTATCAGTCGTAAGCACAAACCCACAACCCTATCAATGGAGTGCCGGAGAATTTGAGATGAAGAATAAAGAAAATCCGGTTATCTATGAGCTCTTGTTGCGGGATTTTACTTCCAGTGGAAATCTGGCAGGAGCAATGGAAAAGCTGCCTTACTTAAAAGAACTGGGAATAGATGCTATCGAACTGATGCCTGTACAAGAATTTGCAGGTAATGACAGTTGGGGATACAACACCGGACTATACTTTGCACTGGATGCCTCGTATGGAACTCAAAATGAATATAAAGCTTTTATTGACGCCTGCCATCAGAATGGAATCGCCGTTATTTTCGATGTAGTCTACAACCATACGAACAATGATAATCCGTTTGCCCGTATGTACTGGGATACGTTTAATAACCGCCCTTCCACTAAGAATCCATGGCTGAACGCTGTAACACCGCATCAGAAGTATGTTTTTTCACCGGATGATTTCAATCACACTTCAGAACAAACAAAAGCTTTTGTCAAACGCAACCTGAAATATCTGTTAGATACTTACCACATCGACGGTTTCCGTTTCGATTTCACCTAAGGTTTCACACAGAAACAGACAACAGGTGATGATGATTTGGCGGCAACCGACCCTGCTCGTGTATCAGTACTGAAAGAATACTACGAAGCCGTAAAAGCTGTCAAAGAAGATGCAATGGTTACCATGGAACATTTCTGTGCAAATGAAGAAACAACTTTAGCCACAGAAGGAATTCATTTTTGGAGGAATATGAACCATTCTTATTGTCAGTCGGCTATGGGCTGGAAAGATAATAGTGATTTCTCCGGATTATATGACACCACCCGTCCGAATCAATTTGTGGGCTATATGGAAAGTCATGACGAAGAGCGGTGTGCCTATAAACAGATTGAATACGGAAATGGAGCCTTAAAAACCAACCTGTCCGAACGGCTCAAACAGTTATCATCCAACGCCGCATTCTTCTTTACGGTTCCAGGTCCGAAAATGCTTTGGCAATTCGGCGAAATGGGGTATGATATTTCAATAGACGAAAATGGACGTACCGGAAAGAAACCAGTCCTTTGGGAATATCAGACAGAGCGTAAAAGCTTGGTAGATATTTATACAAAACTAATCACTCTACGGACAACACACTCCGATTTATTCAACGCTTCTTCTCAATTTACCTGGAAAGTCAGTTATAATGATTGGGATAATGGACGTACACTGACATTGAAAGCTGTGAATGGGAAACAACTTCATGTGTATGCGAATTTCACCAATGCATCTATCGATTATACTATTCCTGAAGGTACATGGTATCTATATCTGGAAAATGGGAATCCCGTGGAGGGAGAAAAAAAAAGATCAGTGTTCCTGCACACGAGTTCCGCTTATACACCAACTTTGCCGAATAACGAGCGGGTGTTTTGAGCAGAAAGGAAGATTTAACTAATAAGCATTGAAGATTCTCTAACGACAAAGGCACAAAGATGGCAGGTTATTTTTCTGCTACTTCTTTGTGCCCTTGTTTTATATTTTGTTCCGTATTATGCCTGACCTTTTATTTTGTTGAAACATAATTAGACCTGTGTCTCTCCCTCGATATACTCTTCCAAAAAGAGATTCTCTCCCGTCAAACACGGCATAAGAGAAGAAGTTAATCCAGTCTCCCAAAATCAACACACGGGAGGTGGCGCTCAACATCAAATCAAGTTCAATGTGGCGATGTCCGTAAATAAAGAAGTTTATATTGGGATGACTTTTCAAGTAGTCTTTGGTATATAGTACCAAGTGTTCCTTGTTTTCTCCCATATAATCCGGTTCCTTTCCGTCCGCCCGTTTTTGTCGGCTGTGCTTAGCCCATGTTAAACCCAATTCAACACTCCAGCGGGGATGAATAGCAGAAAACATCGTTTGCAAAGTTTTGCTGTGGAACATCGAACGAAGTAGCTTGAACTTCTTATCCGGATCACCCAAGCCGTCACCATGAGCAAGATAAAACTCCTTTCCGTAGATTTCAGTAGTCAATGGTTCGCGATGCATGATGACACCACACTCTTTGGTGAGATAGTCTCCACACCAGATGTCATGATTACCTATAAAAAAATGCACCTCTACACCCATATCTGTTAGTTCGAGAGCTTCCCCAAGAAACGGGTGTACCCCTTAGGAACTACCAGCCGGAATTCATACCAGAAGTCGAACATATCTCCCAGTAGATAAATGGCGGAAGCCTTATGCTTTATACTATCGAGGAAGTTCACCAAACGCCGTTCTTGAGTACGCCCGTGCTCAATAGCACGAGAACCAAGATGTGCATCGGAAAGAAAATAAATGTTCTTCATTTAATTACCAGTTACGAGATCTAATAACGAATTACAACTTATAAAATCAGAGCACTGCCTGACATAGAACGATTAAAGAAAACCTAATTCCAATTTGGCTTCTTCACTCATCATGTCTTTATCCCATTCAGGTTCGAAGACCAGATTGATGGTGGCGGAATTCACTCCTTCTACTGACTCCACTTTTTGGCGAATATCCTCCATAATAAAATCAGCAGCCGGACAATTGGGAGCTGTCAGCGTCATATCGAGTGCCGCTTCTCCACTATCGGAGACGTCAATCTTATAAATCAGTCCAAGATCGTATACATTGACCGGAATCTCCGGATCGTACACTGTCTTTAGCATAGCTACAATCTTCTCTTCTATTTCAATTTTTTCCATACGTCCTTATTTATTATGTATCGCAAAGATAGAGATAAAAAATGAAACATAAAAAATTAGGCACGGAATGCGTATCCCGTGCCTAAAGAATATATCATTTACTCTCTATCTCCGGTTACTAAAAACACACCGGAACAGTAAATTGTTGTAAGAGTAGTCTTAATCTACTTTCTCACCGAAATCTGTCTGTTGTTGCTCCACTTCTTTCAGTTTTAATTCATTCAGTTCACGACGGCGGCGTTCCAACTCCAGTTCAGCATCACTCTTCTTGTCCATGGAGAACGATTCGGATGGCTTAGGCAACGCTTCTTCTTTCTTATCAAATATCAATGGATACATTGGAGCGGAAGATGTTAGTTCCAGTTCACCGCTTACGGGCATCTGTGATCCCTCAAACAAAACACTGGCTCTTACCTTAATCTTTCCGGGAGTCGTGGTCGACTGGATCAATACGGGAGCACTGCCCCATTTCACCGGAGCAGGATTTGCCAATACATTAGCTCCGCCCAAAATACGTCCCTCTCCTTCTACAAAGAACTTGATATAATAATTATTCAAACGCTTTACATTTCCATTCTTATCTGTGATTTCTGCCACAACAGTAACAAAATCAGATCCATCAGCACGCAGTCCGATTCCTTCGTTGTCTACTCTCAAACGAATCTGTTCTGCACGGCGGGCGGGCATTACTTTATGTGTAGCCACCACCTTGCCATCCATCAGTCCCTCTGCCAGGAAATAGACGTCCGCATCATGCTTTTCACGAGTCATCTTCTTATCAACCATAAAGTCAAATATCCCGGGGAAAGTTATTACCGGAGAAGGCATTCCTTTTCGTGTCTTGTCTTTTTTATAGGTATAAGTTTGCCCATCTTTATTCACAGTCAAACGAACTTCATCGCAGTTGGAATACACCGTTACATCTCTGCTTGAGAACGGTGTCATCTCGTGAGCGATATAAACCATCGGTCCGCTTTCTGCCAAACTCTCGGAAACGACAGCCGGACGTTGCGCCTTAAACATATAATAGGAATACTTAGGCTGACGGAATACATCCATCAATCCACCATAGAACGGGTCCGGGTGGTATCCCCGCTGATGATCGAACGAATGCCACAAGCATCCGCCGACATGCCAGGGAGACTCTTTATACAAACCATCATAGCAAATGTAATTATAATAAGGAGAAGCGTAATGAGCAGCCTGTATAAGCATAGGCTGTTCTCCCCAGTTACGGGCTGTGCGACTTGGAGAATTGTGCGAACTCCAATCATCGACATTATCTCCCCACTCGCGTGTAAAATATGTAATTTTAGGATCACGTTTTGAAAGATCCATCGGATGGGCAAACTGTACCGGAAAATATTGCGAGCCCTTGGCTTGCACATCACAACCGGAATAGCAAGACGGATAAGGATATTCCTCATCAACAATCCCTTTCACACGCCCGGCAAAATCTTCCGGATACCATGTTTCATTCAAGATCGGTTCCCACAGCCATACACAAGGATGGTTACGGTCACGACGAACCATATTACGTATATCATTATAAACCCGTTTGGCAAAAATGGGTTCGTCATTCCAGAATTGCCATCCCGGAGTATTCACGATAACAAACAGACCAAGTTCATCACAAGCATCCATAAAAGCAGGATCTTGCGGACAATGTGCATTACGGATTACTTCCAGCCCCAAATCTTTCAGTTTCTTGGCGTCACGCCAGTGAATACTATTGGCAACCGCATTTCCTACAACTGCAAAATCCTGATGCCGATTAGCTCCCATCAAAGGTTTACCATAAGGTTTTCCATTCAGCCAGAAGCCATCTTTTCCCTTAAATTCGATACTACGGATACCGACGCGACGACGATAACCGTCTACTACATTTCCATTCTTATCATAAATACGTACACACAGATTATACAGATAAGGTGATTCAGGAGTCCATAAATGCGGCTGCTCTACTTTCATCTTTCCATTATGACTTGTCGCAGTCCCTTTACGGATATTCAGTTTCACATCTGACGATGCCACTTCTTTTCCTTCACGGTCTACTAAAGAATAGGAAATTTTTCCTGCAAAGCCCTGTTTGTCTTCATTACGTATATGCGCTTTCAAGAGAATATCTGCCGATTGCTCCGATACACGATCTGTGGCAATAAACAGTCCGCCTCCTGCTATTTCGTTCTCGTAATTCGGATCCGTGATAAACACATAATTATGTGCAATCAGCCAGCAATCCCGATAAATGCCTCCCAAATAGGCATAATCTAACACATCTTGTGGTTTTCCAGGCGCATAGGTCGGATCGTCGCTATTATCAGCCCACACCGCAATCACATTGTCCTCTCCCCACTTTAATGCATCAGTCACATCTACCGATACGGGAAGATAGCCTCCAAAGTGCTCTGCCAATAATTTACCGTTTACATAAATCTTACTTTTTTTACCCATAATGGCTTCAAAGTGCAGAAACAGTTTCTTTCCTTTCAATGCTTCGGATGGAGTAAAGTGTTTACGATACCATACTTCCCCCTGATAATTGATGCAACCACTAGCCTCAGTAGGAAGATACTCGATACCATTAGGTAAAGACACCACCTGCCAGGTTTTGTCGTCAAATTCTTTTTGCTTCGGCACCCACCACACTTCCTTTATAAAAGCGCCAGGCAGGATTCATCGAGTACACATCACGCCCGGTATCCGGTAACCGGAAGAAACCGGCTGTTGAAAATTCCGGCTCATGGGCATAACCCATAAAAACAGAGATAAAAGCAGTAAGCTAACAAAGATTCGTCTCATATAAAGTTTTATTTTATAATGAATGTCATGTTGTCTGTCGCAATCAACCCAAAGATGTCTTCGACACACAAAGATAGTATATTCAGATACGAATCCCCTATTTGTCCTCTTCATATACAAAACAAGGATAAATAAGGGGATTCAAACTAATACCTGTCAGTTATTATTCATCCGGTTGAATGAGTAAAGGTACTCTGGCACTATCGGTTCCTGTATTTTCAACATACTTGTAACCAGAGCCAGCTATCGCTTGATTCATGGATGCAATTTTATCAATAAGGGCAGCAGCATCGCTTACCTTAGTTGAAGTTGGTAAGTTTCCACCCGGATTCGAAACTCCGTCGGACATAAAATAACATTCGTTTGCTGTCACTGATCCGTTGATATTCCACAAATGGTAACAGAAGCAGTGCCAGAAAGCACAGAAGTTGAATAACATCCTGTCAAAGTTCCACCATTTTTCACCAAACCACCAATATTTCCGGACGCTTTGGCCACTATTTCACCAGCAGCAAACGAAGCGGTTACAGGTCCTTCGTTTCCTCCCACCAGACCACCGGCATTCACAGCTGTAAATGCAGTAATAGTCATCAAAGAATAACAGCCAGTTATGGTTCCCTGAACATTCCAACCCACAAGTCCTCCGATGGCACCTTCACCATTACCTCTATATACAAAGGATACCTCCTTGTCAATCGAAGAACCTTGTATTTGTGCCTTAGACCACCATCCGTTCACACCTGCCAATCCACCGGCATTTACTTTACCACCGGCAACAGTCAGTACCACATTACCTTTTACCTTACAATCCTTTATCATTGACGCACCAGTCTGATTATGTCCGGTAATAGCCCCTAACTTAGCATCTGCTCCATTGACAGTCAACGCTCCTCCATCAATGACGCAATTCTGAATCGTTCCGGTATTTATTGCTGCAAATGCTCCAGCTGCGCCTGACACTTGTTTCACTGTTACATCTTTAAGGGTTAAATTTTTAATGATACCATTATTAGTTATAAACAAACCGGCATCGTTTCCTGTTGCTTCAATTGTAAGACCGGAAATAGTCTTGCCATTGCCGTCCAATATACCTTTAAACTCCGTAACCGGTACCCATGCCTCTTTAGTCGACATATCAAGATCAGCATCTAATGTAATTACCGTAGCAGCATTCGTCATAACAGTCGGTTCACTTGCCAAATTTATCAACCCGTCTTCTTTCTTGACTAAATACTTACCCGCTTCAGTCTCCTCATATCCCAAGTCTGCCACCAGCATAAATGATATACCATATCGCTTTCCAGCCACATATTTATATTCATCTCCTGCTACCACCGATTCGGCATTATAAAGTTCACTGATCTTTCCTTTTTTCTCTATTGTTTCCGTAGAGGAAGAATCTCCCACTTTTTCTATCGTAGCAGTAAAGGTTAATTCTGTATCCTTTGTCATGTCTGCCATCGGAAGAAACTCAAATAACCGTATGCAACTTCATTCTTTGCCATTTCCAAACTTGTCATAGACAAAGTCAGACTATTACTTTTATCACCATACGTTTTCTCTTCTCCCGAAACTGTCAACGTTTTTGGGAAAATAGCAGCATCAGCCGAAACAACCACCTTTGTCACTTTATAGGCATCCGGTCTTCGATTGGTGAATTTAAACTGATAAAGAGCTGTCAAATGTTCAAACTTAAGATTGGTGACGGTAGTCCCATTCACCGTGCCTTTAGCAAGCATGTGCATCGTATTCTGCAGCTCTGCTTTTGGGGCACTTTGCGTAGCATCTCCCAACGTAAAAGTGAAAACATTCCCTGAAGTCGGAACATCTTTTTTCGGATAGATTCCCCAAACAGTAGCTCCCTCTTCAAAGTTACCATTCCCTGCAAATTCCACATTTCCAGACGGTTCACTCTCATCATAATTTATGGTTGTGAAATCATAGCCATTTGTTCCATTCCAAAGTGTAACCTTATCATCGGCATTCCACATAAAGGAACTACCGTCATCTTGTACGTTGGCACGTGTAGACGATTCTTTGTCCGTATTTTCATACCCCCGGATAGAAGCAACAGCCACATAAGTCTGTGATTCTCCCCGTTGCAGTTCATCCCCACCTTCAATGAAAACATCTTCTTTACAAGAGCTTAGGGTGGCTGCACTTAGCAGCCCGATCCCTAATAAAGAATAGATTTTATTCATGATTTATTTTTTTCTGTTATCAGTTATTTAAATATCACCACCATCTCCAAAATCTGATCCACCGAAGCCAGGTTCTTTCACAGCCCCTGTAGAATCAACGGACAGTATATATTAGTTCCGGCATCCTCATTCACTTTAAAGCTAAAACCAAATTCTGGATCCTTGGCTTCTATTGCCAAATTCATCTGACGTTTCTTATCCTTGAGTTGAGTAGCTGTTACCTTACTAATTCCATTTACAGATCCGCTTCCTACAGGATTAGTCACCGTCTCGCCTACGAAATAACACTGGTTGATTCCTGTTGAATTCGAAGCGACGAAAGCTCCCAATTTATTACTTCCAGCATTATTAGTCACATTTATCTGCGTGGTCGAGTAGCAAGCCGTCACAGTAGCATCAGCATTATTAATGGTATTCTGTGCAATGAAACCGCCAGTATTATTATAGATAGTTCCACTAATTGAACCGGCTACATAACAGGCCAGAACCGTACCGTTACTATTAGCCCCTATAAGTCCTCCTACTTGTCCGGAACAAGAAACCTCAAGTTTGGCTAATGAGTAACAACCTTTGACTTTACCGGAGTTGTTCCAGCCAACAAGTCCGCCGACACAGGATGCACCACTAGAGTTACTAGGATGCTTGATTGTTACATCTGCACCGACATACGAATTTATAATAAGAGCCGTTCCATTAAAATGCTCACCAACCAAGCCACCATAATTAGAATTACCAGTACCACTCAAATTAAGGTTAATAGTTCCACTGATAACTTGACAACCTTCTATTCTTCCTTCGGAGTTTCGACCGATCAAACCACCAAAAACTACCGGTTTTATAACGGTTGCAGTCACTCCCTTGACTGTACAATTCTGAATGACACTCGTTGAACTTTCGGCAGCCAATGCTCCTGCTCCCTCTGTGATATCAGCAGAGAAACTTACATTTTCCAAAGTCAAATTCCGGATAGTTCCCGTATTGGTAGCTATAAAACCTTTATTAGCTATTTGCAAATTGCGGATGGTAACACCATTACCTTCAAATACACCTCCAAACGCACTAATAGGTTCCCAAAGTTCATTACCCATATCAATCACTTTTATTCCATCCCCTGCCGGTTCATCGATATATTCTTTTTCTAAAGTAACAGTTGCCTTACGGTATTCATCCGCAATTTTATTCCATCCGAATAATCCAGTCTTATTATAGATATGAATATTTCCATCATCATCGATCATATAGCCCTCATCAGGAATTCTGAAACGATAATCTACCTCAAAATCCATTTTATAATGCTTGCCGGCTGCAAACTGATTGGCAGTAGCATCCATATCAAGTCCGATGTTATCCTCCAAATCTTTGACTTTTACTTTTTTCAGCAGGATAATATCCTGTTCCACTTCATTATTCAAAACGCTTACTGTAATATTCAGTTCGGTCGTACTTTTCATCAACCGGGTATCACCATAGGTTGTAGGTAATATATTCAAATACCCGTTTAATGTTTCATTCTGCGCCAATGCTTGTCCACTCATGTCAAGTGTCAGTTTGTTACGCATACCTGAAAGACTCTGTACCACTCCGTCTTCGTCGATCTTCAACTCTGCGGGAAATACATCATCATCACTCTCCAGCGTAATATAGCGAATCTTCAGTTCCCGGTCCGACGTGTTTTTCAAACCAAACTGTATCAATGCAGTCAATGGTGAAAACGTTAATGCAGGAATCTTATTATCAGTCACATCCCCGGTGGCAACCATATAGGTAGTGGCTGCCAGTTCTGCTGTTTTTCCAGTCTGAGTAAATGTCTCCGGCATAGAAAAGGTAGCCAGGTCATTAAATGTTTTTGCTTCTTTCCGTGGAAATACCGCAATCAGCTTATGGCCATTTTCTACAGCAGCTTTTCCTGTGAATTCAGCAGATTTGTCAGGTTGGTTGTCATTATACCCCGGGGTGATAGAGAAATCATAGCCGGCTCCGAAGTTGCGATTCCATAATGTAACAGCACCTCCTTTATTCCATGTATACACTCCATTCTGCAAATTGCTGCGACCCAAAGGGGCGGACTGTTTAATAGAAGCTATAAATGAATAATCAGTCAGATTCTTGTCGGTTTCGTTCCCTTCACCGTTATTTTCATTCACTATCTTGTCCTCTTCGCAAGAGGTTAGTGCCATTGCGCCCAGCAGTGCAACGCTCAATAAGTGATAAACCTTTTTCATAACTATATAAAAGTTTGTTCGATTAAATATCTTTATTTCAACAACCATTAATACATTGGTTTGTTACGCGTTGGAGTACCACTTCCAAAATAGTCGTAGGTTGGCTTCTTATAGAAACGTATCCAGTCGATTTCCATACGTGGCGTATCATTGCTAGACTTACTTTCCTGATAAGAAATATGCTTAAAGTCGTTTGCCCAACTACCATCTTTAGCAGCCTGTTCTGCCGCAGCGTCACCAAGCGCCCATTCATTACATCCGGCAAATGTCAATAGTAAATGTAACCCTTCCGTATTGTATTTGTCCGTAAACGGCCAATGTGTAGACGAGTTCCATGAAGCCGTTCCATTAGCTATTCCGGTATAGCTGCCGTCAGTCCTCATGCGTACATTCTCTTTACCATTAATACCTAAAAAGCAATCTCGTTATTATCTCTCCATTCCATCCAATAGATATCGAATTCATCCATATCCGATATTATCAACTGTCCTGAAGACGGTTTATACTTATCACCGGATGAAGTGGATATATCATTCCAGTGGAAAGTCTGCCAAGCGCCATTCGGATTCGCATTGGTAGCCGGATTTTCCAGAAGATCAACCTCACCATAGGTAGACCATTGCACACCTCTGATATTTCCTTGGAACCAGACTGCCGAGTTGAAAGAGTGTTTCTTTCCACGCACACGGATTCTAACTTCCACACGAGTGCCCGGCAAAATGTGTACATTGCTGGATTCCCAAGAATCAGCACCCGTAGGCACACCATCAAACTTACTTGCATAGAGGGAGGAAACTCCAAAATCTCTTGTTCCCGTAATTTCCCCTGTCACACTGATTCCCGGATCATACGCACACCACATTTTCAAATATCCATCTTGAGTCATCGTTGCATATTTCTCATTTACAACCGCTTGTACTTTCTGTGTGTTAGCCACATTCTGTGCCGCCATAAAACGTGGAGGACGATTACCATACTGATTGGGGAGTCCGGTACCTTCTGTCAAAGCATCAATCGGATGGAACTCATAAGAATTCAGGAATGTCCATCCTTCAGCAGCTAACGCTTCATTCGGATGCGGATCACCCTCCTTTATCAATAGTGCTGACGCAGCTCTGACCTCATCCCATTTTTCTACAGCCTTTTTATTGCTGGCTGATACAAATATCTGATCCGGATCTGTATAAACCCATTGCTCATTGGTTAACTCGGTGCCCGGAGTCAAACCTGCATCCGTATCAGTAAGCTTAATTTCCAACTCGTCCCCATATACCGGATGAATTTCAGAATCGGTAGCAAAGACATAGACACAGAAGTGAAAGTATTCGGTCCTTTCTCTCCTTTCACCCATATAAGTTCAGATTCAGCTGTTTTATACCCGGCTTTCACCACCAATTCGCTCGGCAGATTCTCATATTTATCCGCATCTTCACCCGCATCAATATGAACGACTACATCTTCCTTAGCTGACGCTCCTACCGTAGCGACCAGAATAAATGAGCCATACTCTTTCACCGTATTGTCCGAATTGTTCTTCAATGACAAGATGGTGTAGTGTTTATCAGATACCACAATCGGACGTTCAGCCGCATTGATCTTGTATCCTCTGACATAAGCGGTGATAGTACCCGATATAGGATATTTAGCCAGATCGTTCTTTACCTTAAATTCGGTAAATCCCTGTTTCTCACCTTTCTTCATAAAAAGATGACCAGCAAAGCCTTCAAAGACATCAGATATAGGGACATCCTTTCCTCCTACATTCTTACCTGCAAAAGTCAGAACAACGTCTATATCTTCTTCGAGTGCCAACTGATTGTCTTGCTGATCTACCTTCACAGTAAAGGTCACATTATCTCCGATAGCAGCACTTTGAGTACTGATTTCGGCCACCAGATTCCGGCTTCTCCGATAGAGATAACCGTCTCGGTGTCATTACAGCCTGTCATTACAAGGATAAACAGGCAAATTGGTAATAATCTATAGAAATATTTCTTCATAATCTATCCTATTATATCATTATTAATGATTACCATTTCGGGTTTTGTTTCAACTTTTTGTTCAATTCCAATTCTGAAGGAGGGATCGGTAACAGATAATCCCTATCTGCATGGAATTGATATCCGCTTGGCAGAGTCCCGGCCATCGGATCCGCCCATTTGTTATCATCAAGGGTCAGACGCTCTCTGATTCTTTTCTGATTATCCGGACTGTAAGATTTGAATAAAATAGATTCATCACCTACATAAGCACCTTTACCACGCTTTCCGACAATCAGTTTATCGGCTTTCCAACGCATGAGATCATCCAGCCGGAAACCTTGCAAAGCAAGTTCAGAACGGCGTTCACGACGGATTTCCTGTAAAACAGGAGTCAATGTATAACCGAAATCGGTGAAATTAGCATCCTTTGCCGGTGCCAGATATTTCACTCCTGCACGTTCACGAAGCGCTTTCAATGTCTTATTCGCTATATCATCGCTCCACATTTCCAGTTCAGCAGCAGCTTCTGCATAAGCCAAAAGACCTTCGGCATAACGAATAATAGGTAAAGCAGTCTCACCATTACCACTTACAAAGGTGGTATCTATTCCCAAACGGATGTGATAACCCGTCAAAGAACGTGTGTTTCCATCTCCTGCCAATTTAGGAGGACTAATAGTATTCTTCTTCTCATCCGTATATTCTTCCAGATGCATTGGGGTCGCAGTAGTGGCAGAAGCAAATTTGGCACCTTCATTCATCACCGTTTGAATCAATCTAGGGTCACGGCCTTCAAATGTTTCCTTAAAATCCTTAAATTTCTCATTTGTCGGATCAATAAATGTTCCATCGGCATTCAGATAATTATCCACCAGGCTTTGAGTAATTCCGGCAGCTCCTTCCGAGTCGACAACACCTGCCTTCAGATTACCGTTGACATCATGAAAGACTCCTTCATCACTCGAATATTTCCTCCACAATAGCACTTCGCCCATTCCTGACAAATCTTTGCTATTGAACAATGCCGCAAAAGCATCTCCCGGATTTTGCCCGGTTTTATACAGATCAATGCCACAACCGAACAGTTCATTTCCCCAGTTAATAACTTCACCCAAGAAATAATTTGATTCGTTAGTGGAAGATGCAAAATCATCGCTGCTGTGATACTTTTCCCAAGTTCCTTCATACAACGCCACATTCATTGCCAAAACCATGGCAGCTTCTTTATTGATACGAATTCCGGAATATTTACCGCGCGAATGCAACAGATTCTTCGCCTCAACCAAATCACTCAAAATAAATCGGGCTACCTCATTACGTGTCTTTGCGGGAATCTGTAATCCTGCGATTGTCGCATTCTCATCCCAAAAAGCATCCATTACCGGAATAGAACCGAATTTCTTCAATAAATCGAAATGCCAATAGGCACGTAAAAAGTAAGCCTCCCCTTTCAACGACAGTACATCTTCGTTTTCCTGTGCTTCGGGTACTTTATAATTATGGAAAAAATAGTTCACTTTACGCAGGTTCTGATAACCAGTCTGCCAATCGGAAGCTCCGCTAAACTGGTTATTCTGTCCATGCAAACGGGCATCATACTTTTCTGCAATAATATTGTCACTATTCTTTTCTTCACTGCGAACTCCCAAACCGAACTTACTAAAAGACGGCAACGTCATATATAGTCCGTTAATATAGTTTTCAACCTGTATGGCACCTGTCAGAAAATTACCGGCTTCCGGCTTGGTTATCGGTTCTCTATCCAGAAAATCTGAACAGGATGAAAATGGTAATATTGAAGCGGCTACAAAAGCCATTATATATATTCTTTTCATATCTTATGGTTTAAAAGGTAAATTCAATACCAAATACGTAGTTTTTATTCAACGGATATACCTTTCCGTTACCATTTTGCTTCATTGGGGAAGTCAATCCCGGAGCAGTTTCGTTACTACCCCCAGCCCATGTATTTACCTGATTCAAGGTTTCAGGATCGAATACGTCCGGCAAATTGTCAATCGTGAAGAGATTATCACAAGTGAAATACACTTTCAAGTTCTCCAATCCCATCTTCTTAACCAGTTTAGGCTGGAAGTTATAAGAAATCATCAAGTTTTTGAGTCGCATATAAGCTGCGTTCAATAAATAACGTGAAGTGTTGTAACCTACGTTCGCATTATATTCAGGACTGTCGGGTTTTGTCAGACGCGGCAGGTAAGCCCCCGGGTTGTACACATTATAATAATCCAAATGTTCTTTAAAGAAGTTGGAATCACCGCTAAACAGATAAGTACTTGCAGCCATCGGGAAATCACGTTTCATGACTCCCTGGAACAATGCGGAAACTTCAAAACCTTTATAACCGGCATGTAAGTTCAGACCGAAGGAGTAACGAGGAGTCGTATTACCGATAATTTTCAAATCACCGTGATCTTTCAATGTACCCGAACCCGGATCAATTTTACCATCACCGTTCGAATCGATATATTTCAAATCACCACGTTGCCAATCCTTATTCGGTTTGAAGAAAGACATGTCTACTCCTCTCAGATATTCATCCACTTCCTGGTTGGTGAGAAACAGATCATTTGCTTCATATCCCCAGATTTCACCTAAATCCATTCCCTGGTAATAACCTTTGTTACGAACCAGACCGGTGTGGTTGTTATAAATCAATCCTTCCGGATTATTGTATTTGGTTACCACTGCTTTGTAGTCAAAGATATTGAAACCGATTCCATAACTGAAACCATTCTTCAGCTGGTCAGACCAGTTAACCGACAATTCCCATCCACGGTTACGTAGTGTTGCATTATTTACTTTAGCACGTTGGTCAACAGCAATACCGCCAATATCAGGAATTGCTTCAGCCGGGCCAATCATGTCTTTGGTCGTACGTTGGTAAATATCCGCCGTAATCGTCAAACGATTGTTAAGCAGAGTCAGGTCGAAACCTAAGTTGGCATTATCCACTTTTTCCCATGTAATATACGGGCTTACCATAGAAGGCGTTAAAGCGACTGTACCACGTACCGGAGTAGCCGAAGTGACACCGGAAAGCAACCATGCATTTGAATAGTCCGGTCTCAATGTCATGAAGTTCAGATAATCATATAGTCCGGCTCCATTCTGATTGCCTAAACGTCCGTAAGACAAACGCACTTTCAACTGTGAAACAGGCAAGCTCCATTGCTTGAAGTAGTCGGTACGGGCAATGTCATAACCGGCAGAGAAAGAAGGGAAAAATCCCCAACGATTGCCGGAAGCGAAACGACGAACCATCATAACGTCCGCTAAATTCCAGAAAATAGACATTCTGGTAGTTCCAGTTCAAACGGGTATAGAATCCCATGGTTGCCCAATGGTCACGCGCTTCACTATTATAGGCTTTTCCGTTTGCATTGTCAAAAGAGAATGTATCATCGCTCATCACTCCGTCTTTATACGCATACATGCTTGAGTTTTGCTGCACTTCCATCTGGAAACCGGCCATTGCCTTAAAGAAATGGTCACCCCATTGATTCGTATATGAAGACGACACACTGGGAGACAAATAATAGTTGAATTGATTTCCACGAGTCATTGATCCCCACAAAGAATTCGAATATTCGATACCGGGATAAGAATATCCCTGCCGGGGAGCGGTAACATTCTCTATGGTTCCGTCGGGCCGTGTGGTACGGGGCTGCTTCTGCAAGAATTCATCATTCTGCACATCAAAACGAACTTTCATCTCTCCGATAATGTCCCAGCCTTTCAGAGGCGTAACAGTAGCTGCAAAGTCATGGCATCAGAAATGCGGTTCTGCGAATAGCCCACATTGTCCAGATACAAAGCTTCATTCCATGAAGGAAGATTATAAAGCCCGGAAATAGGAACTTCAGTCACCATATTAGGCTGCGAACGAGCTATCTGATGATAAAGAATAGACATATCGGGGAGCGGACGGGAAATCAGATTCAATGTGATATTGTTATTGAAGTTAAACTTCAACCAATCATTCGGCTTGATCTGAAATTTGGTATTCACATTGTATTTATCCAAAGAGTCTTCTACACGATCCAGCAAACCACCTTGGTAGGTATAACCCAGACCGACATAATAGGTCACTTTGTCCGATCCACCGGAGATACTTAAATTGTGTGAATGACGCAAAGATTTGTTTTTATAGAAATAATCAAACCAGTCGGTATTGGCATACTGCGATTCACCGCCACGCCAACCGGTATTCTCCTGATTGGCGGTAATACCGGGCAGACCTTCACCATAGGGGTTCTGCAAAAACTGATTCATCAAATCAATAGTCTCCTGTGAGAAGTATGGAGACTCACCAATTGCCGAACGGTACGCATTTTTATAATTGGCAAACTCTACAGAGTTCATCATTTCGTGCATGTTGATAGGTGCACTCATACCCACAGAACCGCGATAAGTCACCCGGGCTTTATCCTGTTTACCGCTCTTGGTCGTTACTAACACCACACCATACGCAGCACGAGCACCATACACGGCTGCTGCAGAAGCATCTTTCAATACACTGATACTTTCTATATCGGCAGGATTTACATTCTGCAAGCTCTGTTCCACACCATCCACCAATACATAAGGCTCTCCACCATTAATAGAACCGATACCGCGAATATTAAATTTGATTTCTCCGCCAACTTCACCACCGGTACCGCTTTCAGAAGCATCCGAAGCAAAGTTCAAACCAGCCACATTACCTTGTAAGGCGCTGGTTACATCCGTCACAGGACGGGTAGCGATTGCATCCGCATTAACTGTTGCTACAGCCGCTGTAATAGTATTACGTTTCTGTGTTCCCATACCGACTACCACCACTTCATCTAAAGTTTTGGAGTCTTCCTTCATCACGAACCGATTTCCTGTTAGCTTAGTGATTTTCACTTCCAAAGGAGCATAGCCCACATAGTTGACAGTTATCGTTGTACCTACTTTACCGTTAATTTTAAAGTTTCCATCCAAATCGGTAATGGTACCATCAGTAGAACCTTTCACCATAACGGTTGCTCCGATTACGGACTCGCCACGTTCGTCTACCACCTTACCAGTGATAGTGCCCTGTTGAGCAAAGAGCTCCACAGGGAAGAACAGTAAAAGCATTGAAAAGAGACACACCAGTTGCATCCTAATCTGCATTTTCTTCATAACATTATATTAAAGTTAATACTAAAAGTTTTTTTTTGAGTTCCATTTGCCAATAGCCCACACTATCCGGCATTGAAATACACCACAAAAATAGATTGATTGGCAGAATGGCGAGTTCATAAAATCGCCAAAATGTTTCCAAAAACATCCATATTCCGTTTTTGAACGTCTTTGTGGCGGTTTTTGGAAATATTTCTTTTGTTTTAGCGGAATTAATCATACTTTTGTTTCACTAATCTCCCCTTAATAATCTTGACTGATGAAAAAAAGTATTTGGATAAAACACTTTTTCTGCTTACTGGCTTTTCTTATCGTAGGCACATTTCCAGCAATAAGTATAGGTAACCATTACGACTTTAAACTGATTGGTTCCCAAAACGGAATGCCGTCTATCATCAGCTGTATCTATACCGAACAAAAGGGATTCATCTGGATCGGTACTCCGACAGGACTAATCAGATTTGATGGAACGGAACTCAAAAAGTACACCGCACAACCTGATAATGAAAATTCCCTGCCTAACGACAGTATCCTGCAAATTATTGAAGATAATCAGCAGACAACCTGGATATTGACCACCACAGGAATCGCCCGTTATTCTCTTATTCACGACAACTTCTTTATCCCCAAACTAAATAATCAGCCCATCATTGCCAAATCGATCTGCAAAATAGCAGACGGGCTTCTGTTCGGAGGATCAACAAGATATATAAATATTCTTATGCCACCAACACGATTTCTCTCATACGGGAATTCAAGACCGACGAGCCGTTCATTATACGATCCATACAAATGTGGAAACCCGATACCATATTGTGTCTAAGCTGGCAACAGGGAATACTGCAAATGAACCTCAAGAATTTCGAGATAACCCCATTTCCTTTCCAATACGGGAACGACAACGTAGGAATCATCATAGACTCCCAACAAAGAATATGGCTGTCAACCTACAACAATGGCGTCAAGTGTTTCTCCGCCCAGGGAAAATTGATAGCCAGCTATGCCACTCAAAACTCCCGTTTGAGCAGTGACATCGTATTGTGCATGACCGAATTCAAACAAAAAATATGGATGGGAACAGACGGGGAGGTATCAATAAATTCATTCCTTCTCAGAAACATTTGTGCACTATCCCGACACTTGGGGAGACAAGATGGTCTCCATCACCAGCTTCACACCCAACGAATTGTTAGTATCTGCCTTTTCCAAAGGTATCTTCATATTCGATAAAAAGACAGGAAAGAAGCGTCCTTTCGCTATTATGAGCCCTTCATTAGAGCATCACATCCGCTATAGCGGACAGCCAATCAACTTATACCGGGATACTCCCAATTCGATCTTAATATTAAGTTCGCCTCCTTACCGCTACCATACTTCCACCCGGCAACTCACTCCTGTCCCTTGTGCCAAAGAAGTGAAAATAAAAGGCTTGTTGAGTTCCATTGGATATGATTCCACTGCCATTTACCTGAACGATCCTTATAATATATATAGACTGGATCGTAAAAAGACACAGTGGAGATATTTGCAAGTGCTCCACAGGGATTCTTCAATGCTGTATCCAGGGATGACAAGGGCGTATTCTGGATTGCAGGCACCCGTGGCCTGTACACCTATCACCCTGATACCCGCAAATTCGAAAGAATTCCTACCACCTTATTTAATGAAGTAAATACCGTGTTATGCGACAATAAAGGAAAAGTGTGGATAGGAGCTGAACAGAAACTCTTTATATGGCTCACCGATACCAAACGTTTTGTATGGTTCGGAGAAGCGGATGGAATTTCCCCAATGAATACTTGGCCGAGCCCCGTCTCATTTCCCCCAAAGGCAACATCTATATGGGAGGTGTAAAAGGCTTACTATGTATCAATGCAGACACTCAAATAGAAAAGAGTAGTGACTCTCCGGAAATACGCCTTGCCGAACTGACTATAAACGGAGAGAACAGGATGTATCAGCTCAATCAAGACAAGATATCCATCCCCTGGAACAGTAAAAACATTAAGATCCGTGTCATGACTTATGGTGCGGACATTCTCCGGCTCAAAGTCTATCATTTCCAAATGGGAGACCTTAAAACCGAAGGCTACAACCCTGAATTGATGATCCCATCTCTTGCTCCGGGAAGTTATCCCATCATGGTGAGCTGTAACACACAGGAAGGAAATGAAACAACTCCCCAGTTTCTTTTCACATTAAACGTACTGCCACCCTGGTACAGAAGCTGGTGGTTCGTTTCTCTCTGCATCATTGCTTGCATAGGCATTGTGGTACAAATTGTTTTCGTTCTGCTTCGACGCAAAGAAAACAAGATGAAATGGATGATGAAAGAACACGAGCAGAATGTGTATGAAGAAAAAGTTCGTTTTCTGATTAATATCAGCCATGAACTGCGAACTCCGCTCACACTCATATATGCCCCGCTAAGCCGCATATTAAAGACACTTCCTTCTACAGATGCCATTTATCCACCGTTGAAGAATATACATAAACAGGCTCAACGGATGAAAGATCTTATCAACATGGTGCTGGACGTACGTAAGATGGAAGTAGGAGAAACCAAGTTGAAACTCCAAGCCTATCCATTTAACTCATGGATAAAGGAGATGTGCCGATTTTACGGACGAGGGAGCTGCCCAGGAAGTGCAAATAGATTATCAGCTCGACGACAGCATAAAAAGAGGTGGTATTTGACAAGGGTATGTGTACAATCGTAGTCACAAACTTATTGACGAACGCACTGAAACACAGTCCTAAAAACACAACCGTCACTATCCGTACCAGCAAAAATGACTCATACGTCCGTGTTTCCGTTTTGGATCAGGGAGAAGGTATGCAAGAGGAAGACATGGAGAAAGTATTCATCCGTTTCTATCAAGGCAAGCAGGAAATTGGCGGTAGCGGAGTCGGACTTTCATACGCCAAGATGCTGGTGGAATTGCATAAAGGTAAAATCGGAGCCATGAACAACGAAGCGGGAGGAGCCACTTTCTTCTTCGACTTACCTTTGGGATTGGAGTCGGGCGAAGTCATCTGCCAGCCGAAACCTTACATCAATGAATTGATTACACCGGACGTAGATCATGAGATCAACGCTCCCGAGACACTCGACTTCTCTACGCAGAATTACACAGTGCTATTGGTAGACGACAATCATAACCTGACAGATTTCCTCTCCAAAGAATTGAAATCCTTATTCAAAGCAATTTATATAGCACATGATGGCCGGGAAGCTTTCGAAATAGCGCAAAAGCAAGTTCCGGATATTATAGTGAGCGATGTGATGATGCCGGTTATGAATGGATACGAACTGTGCAAAGCGGTAAAAGAGAATATCGGCATCAGTCATATTCCTGTGATTCTGCTCACGGCACGCAATGATGAACAGAGCCGACTGTATGGGTATAAAATCGGGGCGGACGCTTATCTGGGAAAACCTTTTGAGATAGACACTCTTGTTAAGATTATACAGAACCGGCTATACAACCGGGAGCAAACGAAAGAGCACTATCAACATATAGGCAACTTCCCTCAACCGCTGGAGAGTACTTTCAGCCAGGCGGATGAAACGTACTTGTTAAAGTTTAACAAGCTCATTTCCGAGAATATCAGCAATCCGTCTTTAGATATTCCTTTTATCTGCAGAGAGATCGGAATGAGTAAAACATCTCTTTACAACAAGTTGAAGGCTATCACCGATATGGGGGCAAATGACTATATCAACAAATTCAGGTTGGAGCAAGCCATTACTCTGATAAAAACCACCGATCTGACATTTACTGAAATATCAGATCAGATAGGTTTCACTACTTTACGTTATTTCAGTACTGCATTCAAACAGTACACAGGCTTGACGCCCACGCAGTATAAAAATGAATGCAGGAGTGAGAATAAATAAGATATTCTCACTTAAATAAGGTAGTATTACTAATTAGAGTAGGCCCTCATCTGCAAAGCTGAAAAATCCGTCTTCACAAACGATGACGTGATCTATCAGACGGATATTCATCGTTTCCGCCGCTTTATGGATATGCTCTGTCAAACTCCTGTCCGGTTGGCTGGGTTGGATATTTCCCGAAGGATGGTTATGCACTACGGCTATTTGCGTGGCTCTCTGCAGCAATGCTTCCCGAAGAATGGTACGTACATCGGTATAAGTTCCGTCTATGCCACCAGTACTTATACGTACCTTATCAATTAGTTTGGTTGCCTGGTTCAATAGGAGCACCCAGAATTCTTCCTGTTCCAAGTCACACATGATCGGTTGGAAAATATCATAGATATCTTTTGAGCAAGTGATTCGAAGTCTCTCTTTGGTTTCTTGCAGCTTTCTTCGTTTGCCTAATTCCAAGGCTGCCATCACTGTAATGCTCTTTGCGGGTCCCATACCTTTAAAAGGGGAATAGTCACACACTTCCCATTTTGCCAATGAATTCAGATTGTTATCACAAGACAGGAGCAGGCGTCTCATCAATTCGACAGCACTTTCTTCCGTATTTCCGGAGCCAATCAATATAGCGAGTAGTTCGGCATCACTCAATGCGGCTGCTCCCTTCTCCATCATTTTTTTCCCGTGGGCGGTCTTCCAGTGCCCACTGGTTGATGGATAGTTTGTGTTTACTTTCCATTATTAATCAAATTAAGTCACAAAGATACTCCTATATAACTGAAAAAATGAATTTTGGAAGCTATAAGTCTATTTTTAGAATCCCTTTACTTCCAAATATCGTAGTTTTGCGCTATCAAGATTAATATATAAACATCTAATAAATATGAAAAAGAGAATAAGCATCTTATCCATCTTACTACTATTAGGAATGACAGTATACGCTCAAACGGATATCCCGCAGGTGATTCCCTCCTTACAACATTGAATGGGGCAAAAGGCAAACTGACACTACCGGAAACAGGAAAGATTATAATCGCTCCGGAAGCAGAAAGCCTGTTGAAAGAAACTGCGGAAATAATGGCAAAAGACTTAAAAGATATGTTCGGCTGGAATTATCAGGTAACCTCCGGAAAACCGAAAAATCATTCTATCTATCTGTCAGTGAAAAAATCGCCTTAATCATTGGGAGAAGAAAGCTATGAACTGGATATACGCAACCATGTAACCATCGAAGCCTCCACCGTAAAAGGAGTATTCTGGGGAACTCGCACACTGTTGCAAATGATCCATAACCAGCCTTTTGGACTCATGAAAGGAAAAGCATTGGATTATCCGCAGTATGCTCACCGCGGACTGATGATTGACGTAGCCAGGAAATTTTTCACAATGGACTATTTGCAGGATTACGTAAAAATTCTCTCGTTCTATAAAATGAATGAACTGCAAATACATCTGAATGATAATGGTTTCGTTGAGTTTTTCGATAATGACTGGAACAAAACATACGCCGCCTTCAGATTGGAAAGCGACCGTTTTCCGGGACTCACATCCAAAGATGGTTCCTACACCAAAGAAGAATTCCGCAACTTCCAGCAAATGGCCGCACGATATGGAATCAATATCATCCCAGAAATTGATGTTCCGGCACACTCACTCGCTTTCACTCATTACAATCCGATACTGGCAGCCGACAAAAAAAGAATATGGTATGGATCATCTCGACCTCTATAAAAAAAGAGGTATATGATTTCCTTGATACTTTGTTTGACGAATATCTCTCGGGAGATCACCCGATATTTGTCGGACCGGACGTACATATCGGCACTGATGAGTACAACCTCAAAGAAGCGGAACAATTCCGCTATTTCACTGAATACTATCTGAAGTATATCACCAAATATGGAAAAAATCCGCGATTATGGGGAAGTCTGAAACACATGAAAGGAAATACCCCCGTAAATCTGAAAGGAAAAACGGTCAATGCATGGAATTATAGCTGGCTAGACTTAGAAACCGCACTGCAGGAAGGAGCCAAAGCGATTAATACATGCGATGCATTTCTATATATCGTACCAGCCGTGAATTACTACCATAACTTTCTGGATCATCAATGGATATATGAGAGTTGGTCACCACGAATGATGCAAGAGGGAGAAATGATAGAGCAGTCTACTAATTTATTAGGAGCCATGTTTGCTGTATGGAACGACCGTGTCGGAAATGGAATCAGCCAACAGGATGTACATATACGCACCTTTCCTGCCATGCAGGTTATGAGCGAGAAACTTTGGAAAGGAGAAAACACAAGAAACATACCGTTTGAAACCTTCGAAACGTGGTGCAGGACAACACCGGAAGCACCGGGCGTAAATCTACAGGCCAGCATAGATGACAGAAAAGACCTAACGCTTTCCGGCCAGGAAATTATCCTGCAAGGTAACGACTCGGTTCTTACCTCTATACCCGAAATCGGTTATCCATATAGTGTGGAATTTGAAATCTACGCAGATCCAAAGCCCAATATCGATGCGGTCTTATTCAAAGGTCCCCATTCTGTTTTCACCGCGAACTGGCAAAATACGGGTAAATTCGCATTCTCGCGCGACGGCTATGAATTCATCTTCCATTCCTATCGTTTGCCTGTGGAAAAATGGACAAAGGTTCGTGTAGAGGGAGATGCCAAAGGGACCTCACTTTACATAAACGGAGAGCTACAAGAACGTTTGGAAGGACGAATCGGTGTAGTTTACAATCAGAAAAGCCTGCGTAAAGACAGCATTTGGTATCAGGAAACACTTATCTTCCCATTGAAACAGATAGGCGACAAATTGCTGGGGTTTAAGGGAAGAATAAGAAATGTAATTTGCACTCCACTAAATGAAAAAAAGATATAGCCTATAAAAATTTCTTCGATTGCATCCATTACTTTTTTCCATGAAAGTATAACTTGTCTGACACCCGGGTGTCAGACGTATTGAGACCCGGTGTCATGCAACATTCCTTTTAAGTAAAAATAGGAATGGTAGTAAACAAATTAAAAGTAGGTTACTTATAAAAATTCTTTTGGAAAGCCTCAAACTCATCTTTTCCTCTGACACAACGCTGCCACCATGCACGCCCAAAGCCTGTACCATAGCCGATAAGTTGTATAAATGCAGCGGCTATGGAATATATGCCAATAGTCAGACTCTTATTCTGAATAGTAGAATCCATGCATACCAGCAATGCATAAAGAATGATCGGCGTAAAACTGAAAAGACAGAATGGGGTTCCTAATAATAGAAGTGCCACTCCCAATGTAAATACGGCTGGAAGCAAATGCACCAGTTTCAGAGAATCCGGATATTTCTTATAAAGATTAATACGGGCAATGCCGGAGTTACGCACTTGCTTGAAGAACTTCTTCAAATCAGTGCGGCGTTTGTGATACACCCAGGCATCCGGAAAAAGACGGCAGATATAGCCGCCTTTGAATATACGGATACTAAAGTCAATATCCTCTCCGAAACGCATTTTAGAAAATCCTCCCAAAGCCTCGTACACTGCCCGGCGAACTCCCATATTAAAACTACGGGGATAGAATTTGTCCATCTTCTTTTTTCCGCCACGGATGCCTCCGGTCGTGAAGAAAGAGGTCATGGAATAGTTAATTGCCTTCTGAATATCAGTGAAAGAATCGTGTGCACGGTCGGGGCCGCCGAAAGCATCGGCAGGAGAAGCGGCAAGCTCCTTCTCTACCGCATCGAAATAGCCTTCGGGAAGAATGACATCAGAGTCTAATATAATAAGGTATTCTCCTTCGCTACGTTCTGCTCCGTAATTACGGGTCTGTCCCGGACCGGAATTGGGTTTAGAGAAATATTTTATATTCAACCGATCTGCATACCGGTCTACTACTCCTTTACAGGGAATGGAAGAACCATCTTCAACAATAACTACCTCAAAACCCTTAAAGTGTTGTACAGTAAGACTTTGCAAGAGTTCGTCCACTTCATCGGGACGATTATATACAGGAATAATGACGGAGTAACGCATATCAAAAACGGGATATAACTATTTGATATGCAAAGTAAGACAAAAAAAAATGGACTCGAAATCGAGTCCATCTTTTTTGTATATCAGCAATAAAATTATTACTTATTCAGGATATCCATTGTATCCGATGCAATCAACAATTCTTCGTCTGTCGGAATCACTACTACTTTCACTTTAGAAGCAGGAGTAGAAATAATTGCTTCCTCACCACGAACTTTAGCATTCACATCGTTGTCAAGCTCAATACCCATGAATTCCATATCCTTACAAACTTCACGACGACATTCCATCTGGTTCTCACCTACACCACCTGTAAACACGATAATATCCACACCACCCAATGCAGCAGCATAAGCACCGATATATTTCTTAATACGGTAATAGTACATCTTCTCTGCAAGGATAGCTTTCTCATTGCCAGCCGCACAAGCAGCCAAGAGTTCACGCATATCGCTTGATACACCCGAAATGCCCAGTACACCGCTCTTCTTGTTCAGCAGGTTAGAAATGCCTGTTGTATTCAAGCCTTCTTTTTCCATGATAAATGTTACTGCACCGGCATCAATGTCACCGCTACGGGTACCCATCATCAAGCCTTCCAACGGAGTCAGGCCCATAGTAGTATCAATACATTTGCCATCTTTGATAGCAGCGATAGAACCACCGTTACCAATGTGGCAAGTGATGATTTTTTTTCCTTCCGGATTCACGCCAAGAAATTCACACACACGTTTGGAAACGTAACGGTGAGATGTTCCGTGGAAGCCATAACGACGCACACCATACTTTTCATACAATTCATAAGGAATAGCATACATGTAGGCATAATCCGGCATGGTCTGATGGAAAGCCGTATCGAATACGCCTACCTGCGGAATGTTAGGAAGAATAGCGGAAACTGCGTTCACACCTTTCAAGTTGGCCGGATTGTGCAGCGGAGCCAGATCGTTGCAAGCTGTAAAGGCTTCCAATACCTCCTTGTTCAGCAATACAGATTCACTGAAACGCTCGCCTCCGTGTACCATACGGTGACCTACGGCATTGATCTCATCCAAAGATTTGATAGCGCCATATTCGGGGTGAATCAGCGTATTCAGGATAAACTCTACTCCTACTGTATGTTCAGGAATATCTTTCTCCAATATTTTCTTTTCGCCATTCGGCAAAGTAAATTTAAGGAATGAGCCTTTCAGACCGATTTTTTCGATACCACCTTGTGCAATCACTTCTTTGGTGGTCATATCGAACAATTTATATTTGATGGATGAACTTCCACAGTTCAATACTAGAATTTTCATGTCGTTGTCGATTTATACTTAATAGTTTATATCTAATACTTATTTATTCGCTTTTGCTGCAATGGCCTGATTAGCTGTAATAGCAATCATGCGATATACATCTTCGATAGAACAACCACGAGACAAGTCATTCACCGGACAGGCAATACCCTGAAGAATCGGGCCGATAGCGTCAGCATGTCCCAGACGTTGTACCAGTTTATAAGAAATATTTCCTACTTCCAGACTCGGAACGATCAGCACATTAGCCTCTCCCGCTACGGGTGAACCCGGAGCTTTGCTTGCGCCTACTTCAGGTACAAGAGCAGCGTCAGCCTGCATTTCTCCGTCCAGATCAAGTGTAGGAGCCATCTCCTTTGCAATCTTAGTAGCTTCTACCACTTTATCCACTACTTCGTGTTTAGCGGAACCCTTGGTTGAAAAGCTCAACAGAGCCACTTTCGGATTTTCAATACCGGCAACGGCTTTCGCAGTTTGAGCAGTACAAACAGCAATCTGTGCCAGCTGATTAGCGTCCGGAACCGGAGTTACGGCAACGTCACCCATGACCAAAATGCCATTCTTTCCGTATTCAGGAGCATGAGTCAGAAGCAACATAGCACCGGATACGCAAGTGATTCCCGGAGCAGTCTTGATAATCTGCAAAGCAGGACGCAATACATTACCAGTAGTGTTACGGGCACCAGCCAACTGACCGTCAGCATCACCGCTCTTAATCATTAAACAACCATAGAACAAAGGATCGTTCGTCAATTTACGGGCTTCTTCGATAGTCATCCCCTTCTTTTTACGAAGTTCACACAACAACTGTGCATATTCTTCGTGTTTCGGAGAAGTTTCAGGATCAATAATAGTAGCTTTACCGATGTTTCCCAATCCCCATTTTACAGCAAGTTCGATAATTTCTGCCGGTTTACCCAGTAAAATAAGGTCAGCAACTTCATCTGTCAAAATCTGATTGGCAGCTTTTAATGTGCGTTCTTCAGTTCCTTCAGGAAGAACAATACGTTGGCGGTTTGCTTTCGCACGCGCCACGATTTGGTTGATTAAATTGAGCATAGATATATTGAATAATATTATAAAACCTGCTTACAATTTGTAATTTGCGGTGCAAAAGTACTCAATTTTGTAATATACACATTACAAATCCGGCCATTTTTCGAACCCAAGTCTAAAATATTATAATATTTAACACTGTACTCCTATTTTTTCTACCTTTGCAGTGTTTTCAAACAAATCAATAGGTAATTAGTGATGATACGTCAGTGCGCCATTTTATTTGGCTGTTTGGCTTTGGGTGAATTAATAGTTTATCTTACAGGCATCAAACTTCCCTCCAGCATTATAGGCATGCTGCTGCTCACCCTCTTTTTGAAATTAGGTTGGATTAAGCTGCACTGGGTGCAGGGCTTATCCGACTTTCTGGTAGCTAACTTAGGTTTCTTTTTCGTTCCGCCCGGTGTGGCGCTTATGCTATATTTTGATGTAATTGCTGCCGAATTCTGGCCGATAGTGATAGCGACAATTGTCAGTACCGCCCTTGTGCTAGTCGTAACGGGTTGGGTACACCAGATTGTTCGTAAATTCAGACTGGCGCGTCAGATAAAGCTGGCGCGCAAACTTCACCTGACGGATTTCCATCTGTCGGAGAAACTGCACCTTAAAGATAAAATCAACTTAACGAATAAAGACAAATGAGCTTCTTAGAAAATAATTTCTTCCTGCTGGCTATCACCTTCGGGATTTTCTTCTTTGCCAAATTGCTTCAGAAGAAAACAGGACTGGTATTATTAAATCCTATATTGCTGACCATCGCACTATTAATCATCTTCCTTAAAATGACAAATATCTCATACGAGACCTATAATAAAGTAGGACATTTGATCGAGTTCTGGCTCCGCCCGGCTGTTGTTGCTTTAGGCGTACCTTTATATCTTCAATTGGAGATGATAAAAAAGCAGTTATTGCCTATCCTTCTGTCTCAACTGGCAGGCTGCATTGTCGGAGTTATTTCAGTTGTACTGATTGCCAAACTTATGGGAGCTTCCCAAGAAGTAATCCTGTCTCTGGCTCCCAAATCGGTTACGACTCCGATTGCGATGGAAGTAACCAAAGCCATTGGCGGTATTCCGTCACTGACGGCGGCTGTTGTTGTGGCAGTAGGTTTATTAGGAGCAATCTGTGGTTTTAAGACGATGAAAATCATGCACGTAGGCAGCCCGATAGCACAAGGGCTCTCGATGGGAACAGCCGCCCATGCTGTCGGAACTTCCACTGCAATGGATATCAGCAGTAAATATGGGGCATACGCCAGTCTGGGACTGACACTGAATGGAATCTTCACTGCATTACTGACACCTACTATCCTTCGATTATTAGGTGTTTTGTAAAAACAAAATTCTTTCATTTTTCGTTATATAAAGAGTTAAACGCAAAAAGCAATTTTATGATTCCATTTAAAGATATCACATTAGCAGACAAAGACACAATCACCTCATTCACGATGAAAAGTGATCGCCGCAATTGCGATCTTTCATTCTCCAATCTTTGCAGCTGGAGATTCTTATACGACACTCAATTCGCAGTGGTCGACAACTTTCTGGTATTCAAGTTCTGGGCGGGAGAACAACTTGCTTATATGATGCCCGTAGGCACAGGAGATTTGAAAGCAGTATTGTGGGAGCTGATAGAAGATGCCCGCAAAAGAGAACCAGCATTTCTGTATGTTGGGAGTTTGCAGCAATATGCGCGCCGATCTCGAAGCCATCCTTCCGGAACAGTTCACTTTCACAGAAGACCGCGACTATGCGGATTATATTTATTTGAGAAGTGATCTTTCTACGCTGAAAGGGAAGAAATTCCAGGCGAAAAGAAATCATATCAACCGGTTCCGTAATACGTATCCCGATTACGAATATACACCGATTACGCCGGACCGTATTCAGGAATGTCTGGATCTGGAAGCAGAGTGGTGTAAAGTGAATAACTGTGACCAACAGGAGGGGACAGGCAACGAACGTCGCGCCCTGATTTATGCTCTCCACAACTTCGAGGCACTCGGACTGACGGGAGGTATCTTGCATGTGAACGGTAAAATTGTAGCATTCACTTTCGGTATGCCCATCAACCAGGATACTTTCGGCGTACATGTAGAAAAAGCTGATACCAATATAGACGGTGCTTATGCCATGATTAATTATGAGTTTGCCAACCATATTCCGGAACAATATATCTACATCAACCGGGAAGAAGATTTGGGCATCGAAGGCTTACGCAAAGCCAAACTGTCTTACCAGCCGGCAACGATTCTGGAAAAATATATGGCTTGTCTCAAAGAGCATCCCATGAATATGGTTAAATGGTAAACTCTTTATAAATATGATGATAAAGGAGCAAGTAAAAGCATTGTGGAAAGTCTGTTTTGACGATAGTGAAGAATTCGTCGAGATGTACTTCAGACTGCGCTATAAAACAGAGGTGAACGTTGCCATCAAAAGTGGTGATGAGGTAATCTCTGCCCTTCAAATGCTTCCTTATCCGATGACTTTTGGTGGAGAGACTGTACAGACCTCCTATATTTCAGGAGCCTGTACGCATCCCGATTTCCGAAGCAAAGGAGTCATGCGCGAGCTTTTATCACAGTCTTTCGCCCGGATGTTACGGAATGGAGTACACTTCAGCACATTAATACCGGCAGAACCCTGGTTGTTTGATTATTATGCCCGTATGGGATATGCTTCGGTATTCAAGTATTCAACTAAAGAGATCGTTTTGCCGGAGTTTATCCCTTCTAAAGAGATAGCGGTCAGTGTGGTTCCGGAATTTCAGGAGGAGGTCTATTCCTATTTGAATAAGAAACTTTCCGAACGGGCTTGCTGTATTCAGCACACATCGGAAGACTTTCAGGTTATTATGACTGATCTTGCCATCAGCGGAGGATACTTATTTGTAGCCAGACAAGAAAACGATATCAAGGGGATGACTATTATATATAAAGGAGACAAACATATCATTATCAATGAGCTTTGCGCTGAAGATAAAGATGTGGAATATAGCCTATTGTATGCGATCAGGCAGCACACCGGCTGCAAGCGCATGGTTCAACTACTACCTCCTGAAGATCAACAGTCTCAACATCCGCTGGGCATGGCACGTATCATCAATGCCAAAGAAGTGCTGCAAATCTATGCCGCGGCTTTCCCCGAAGATGAAATGCAGTTGGAATTATCGGATAAACAACTGTCGGTAAATAACGGTTATTATTATCTGTGTAAAGGGAAGTGCATGTATAGTACCGAGCGACTGCCCGGTACACATATACAGATGAATATTAGCGAATTAACCAATAAAATACTTCAGCCGTTAAAGCCATATATGAGCTTGATGCTGAATTAAATTTTAGGCACGGATTACACGGATTACGCTGTTGACTTATATTAAGGCATGCCTCTAAGAGCTGTGAAACCCGTGTAATCCGTGCCTGTATTTATTTATTCAAATAACGAACCCGTTCACAGGCTGCCAATAGAAACGCACCTACTCCAAAATTCGAAGTTGAGTTTGCGTCTACCACCTGACCGGGTATCGCTTTCTCACCAATCGGTTGCACATAACCAATCTTGCCATCAGGCTGCAAAGCAACTGTTGAGAGATATTTCCATGCTTTTTCAACCACCGGCTGATATTCTGCAGCATCCAGAAAACCGTTATTGATTCCCCATTGTAAACCATAGGTAAAGAAAGCCGTTCCACTGGTTTCCGGTCCCGGTGCATGCAATGGATCGAGCATACTGCGTGTCCAGTAACCTTCCGGCTGTTGACAAGCAGCAACCGACTTAGCCAGGGTACGGAAACGATCTATATATTCCGGACGATACTTATCTGTTTCAGGAAGTTCTTTCAAGACTTTTGCCAATCCGGCCAATACCCAGCCGTCTCCACGTGCCCAAAAATCCTTTTTGCCGTTCACACTTTTGTGTTTAGGATACACGTATTTTCCATCCCGGTAATAAAGTCCGGCCTCTTCATCATACATAATACTATCAGCATAGGCGAGGTATTCATGCAGTTTCTCCAAATAGAGCGGATTCTTAGTAATGTTATACATCTTTGTCATCACCGGCATTACCATATACAAGCCATCGGCCCACCACCAATAATCACGGTTAGGTGTACTCATCTGATACTCCATTACTTCGCGGGCACGGGCTATTTTTTGTGTATCCGGCTCCAAATTATATAAATCGGCATAGGTTTGAAAACAAATCTGATAGTCTCCGAAAAGCACATAATCATCACTTTCACCGTAACTGTACTTCCAGTTTTCCTTATGATCTGATTTTGCCCCTTTCCATTGATTATGCTCAGCCCACTCTTTCGAATATTCCAGATATTCCGGTTTCTTTGTTAAGAAATAAACTTCCATATTCCCGGTATGATAGGCGGCATTATCCCAGAAAAAGACCGACCATGTTCCGGATGATTCATCTGCCAATAGTTATTCACTTTATGAATAGTGTTTATCACTTCTTCAGCAGAAGCATCCTTCTTATCCGTACAACTTGCACAGATTGCACCGCCTAGAAAGAGTGCAGAAAAAAAAAGAGTTACATATAAATTCTTCATATCTTTATTTATTTGTATCCATATTCGTTTCTAATACATATACCATTTGAGGGTCAATTTCCGCTGTACGTTCACCATCTCCCTGACGGGTGTGTTGCACAAAGAGGTGAAGTTTCCGCTGTTTCTTCCAGAGCTCCGTATCATGGGACGGTTCCCAGGCATCCACCGAAAAATCGGTTAGATCCGTTATCGTCCACTTACTCGTACCCACATCAGTCGCATGTGCCATCGATACACGGCTTCCCCGTTCTTCGTCGCGGAAAATATAAAAGACTTCCCCACCCTCTACCACAATACGCGGACGGGCAATAGGTATCATTTTCGTACCTCCACCCTTCAAGGTAAAAGGTGTTGGCGATCGGTTATCTGCCGTTGATGCCACATCTTCCCGTCATTCCAGACGATGCGGTATTGAGGAACGTCACTGTCGGGATCCCGCCAATAAGTGGCTATATACGGATTTCCTTCTGCATCGGCACTCATACTTGTTTGATTAATCAACTCACAGTTTTGAGGCAAACGACAGGCATACTCTGCATTAGACAATTTGATAGGAAGTTCATATTGCTCTCCACTTGATTTATACCAAGTTACTCCATTATCAAATGAACGGGCATAACAGATATCGTGGTTTGTCTCCACTTGCCAACTTTCACGCCACACCCAGGAAAGGTGGATGGTTCCTTGCTCGTCGACATACAGTTGCCAATAAGCATTCCGTTTATTTTCTCCATCAATCAGTATATCCTGCATACGAGTCCATTTATGTTCTTTCAATGAATAACGGTTCATCACCAAGTTACCACGACCGGAAGAACCGGAGCGATAAACAAACAATAAATCTCCTCCGGATAAAGAATAAAACTCCGGATAGGTGACATTTCCTTCGTCAACTCCGGTCATCGGTATTTTATCTCCCAGTTCCAGAGAACCGGGAGCAATACTCCGGCAATAATTCAGTTTATGTCCATGATGATCGAAAGACACGTGTATGTAACCTTCTCCATCCACCATCATACTGATTACATTATGAGCATCCTTTACATTTCCCTGATATTGGGTACGGTGTAAAGTCCATTGTTTCGAATCCAGTTTCCGTTTTCCAAGTATCAGATAGCCGTCGTTATCGTAATAACTGATATATTGTTCATCACCATGCGTCACCAGCGAGTTATTGCGAAAGACCGTCGTATTGACCGAAGTACAGCTATACCCCTTTCCCACTTCCACCAAACGCTGGGAACAGACAAGAGTAGGGAACAAGTATTATTCCGCAAAGTAGTAGTAATATCCGTTTCATGCTTATCTTCTATTTGTCAAAGATGGAAAGAGTCCATTTTTCATGCCAAGGGATAGTTATTTTCCCATCTTTTACCAACACAGGCAGCCATACATAACGGGAATCTTCCAAATCTTTCTTTTTCCAGCGGTCGAACATAGCGATGTATGCGTCCTTCTTTCCGATAACAGGCTGGACATAAGTGCTCTGTGCGTAAAACGTTTTATCCGCATCCGGTCCCGTACAAGGATTACCAATCGTCTTCCACGTTCCCATAATAGAATCGGCCACTGCTATTTCCGCCACATTCGGATCCCAGCCTGTGCAACCGGAGCTCAACATATAGTATTTACCATTATATTTAAACACAGCCGGAGCTTCACGAGACTCTCTGACGAAATTACGAGTAAACCGTCCGCTAGGTTTCAGATAATCATCAGTCAAAAGACTAATATACATGGTTTCATTATTTTCCGAAGAATAGAACTGATAAGCACGACCGTCATCATCCACAAAAACTGTCTGATCGCGGCTCATCGCATTGTTCGGACGGAAACTTTCCTGATAAACGAACGGTCCGACAGGAGAATCGGCAACCGCCACGCCGGCACAAGCCTTACTGTAATCAGCACTTTCCACATGTGCCCACATTACAAACTTACCGGTCTTCTTATTAAAGATAACTTTTGGACGTTCCAAGACTTTGGACGGATGCAGATCGTGATCCGGGTCATTTTTGACAGCCGGAAGCACAATTCCCTCAAATTTCCAGTTCAGTAAGTCCTTGGAAGAGTAGCAACCTACTCCGGTCACGTCTGTACGATAACATTCCCACGTAGCCCATTCGGGCAGAACGGTTTTTCCTTTCTTATATTCACCATACCAATAGTAAGTGCCATTGTGATAAAGAGCCCGCCACCATGAGCATTGATCGGATTTCCATCCGTATCATTCCACACTTGTCCGGGGATAAACTCCGTATACTTCTGTGCATGCACTGATACAGGCAGTAATGATATACAAACCACCCCTAATAATATAAACTTAATTATTCCACAATGTCTATTCATATTCATGATATTAAATAAGATTTCTTGTTTACAAAGATAGATGATACATTAAATATAAAGGTACACTTATGTGTCAAAAAAGGACTAAAAAACAATCATTCTCTATTAAATGTATGATATTATGGAGAATTTGTACTTCGAACTTAGTCCTCATTTATTATATAATACGATATAAACGAGGATTCCACTTATTAGCCCACTCCATAAAAGAGTTCGCTCGCTTTCAATCAAAGTCAATTCTCTGATCGAGCAGGTCATTTATATATACACATAAAACACCTTTCTTATATTCCATCCTCAAACGAACCTCCCCATATTTCTGCGGAGTATACCACTTGCCACCGGTTCCACGAGCCTGTGTTTTCCAACAATCCGATGTTCCCAATACATTTGTGCTGGTATATACCTTCCCTTTATATCTGATTTCAGGTTTCATCGTTTCTCCGTTTAGATAATATTCCAGATCACCGAGTTGCAACAAGCAACCTTGATAATTATCTGTGCCAAGAGTAATCGTCTGTTCCAGCACAAAAGGCTTTTCAGGATTAAATCGTATTTCTTTGCCGGATGCCGCTATCATCTTCTTCTTTTTTTTCTATCGGGGAATCCTTTGAAGTCGCAGGCTATCCCTGTAGAATAGCCTTGTGGATGTTGTAAACTGACAATCCAATCATAATAGTTGCCATACATCCAAGTCAGCCGCAATGGGGTACCCTCTGAAGCCGGTATCATATAAGGACGGACATTATTCAGTTGCGAGTCTTTTGTGACTGCCTCCTTAGAAATAACCTCTCCATCTTCACTCATGATAAATCTTACAATCTCATACACCTTACCATATTTTCCCTCTACCGGTAATGAGCAATATACCTCATTAACATTCGACGGATCGATAGCCATACCGGCACTATAACACTTTTCTAAATTCGGCGTCTGATGAAAATGTCCACCGGCATTAATAAGAAAAGTCTTTTTCCACTCGTGTCCGTTCCATTTTGCATAGTAATAATCATGAGATTCTTTATTATCGCTGATACGTACCATTGCTATCACCGGATTTCCGTTCCTGTCCGAAGAAGCTATTTGCCATACCCAGTCACGTTCAGAAGGATTATCCACTACCGTAGACGGGTATTGTTTCGCATAATCACCTGTCTTGTTCACCTTAAATGTGCCGTCGGCAATAGTAGAAAGTACGGTTCCCCCTGACATCAGTCAACTGCAATGTTTTGATATCGATATAATTAAAATAAAGGAAGTTGGGAAGTTCATTATCCGGATGTCCCGTGGTGTAAGTCAAATAAATCTTATCTTTCCCGTTAGACATGTATTTCGCATACGGACGGGCGCCGGTAGATTGTACGATTTGATACGGTCCCCATACTACATCCACCTCATCTTTGTCGTCCGGTAATGAAAGCTTGGCAATAGTCGGATGCCAACCGATTCCACGCCAGCATAAATAAATATGTTCAGGATCATCCGACAGAATAAACGGAGAAGGATAAGTCGTATTATTTTTTGTTTCAATCCTCTTTTCTTCACCTAAAGTAGTAATATCCCCCGGTATTCGGGAGACTCTGTAATAAAAACAAGGTTCATCCGTATGTCTTGAATAGAAAATCATGATTCTTTCATCGGGCAATACAAGAAAAGTGGGATTGTTATGATCGTCCGGCTGAAAATACGAACGGATCAATACTTCTTCCTGTTCCTTCTTTTTTTGAAAGTCATACTGCATCGCCTTTATATTACCATGAATATCGATGTAACCGATATATGTCTTATTTATAGTTCCCTCCTTGTTTTCATAATGCAAGGCTCTCGGATCGGCAAACCAACACCAAGCTCCTTCAGCTGCAACTTGATACCCGCCGCCAGTAGGATTATTTTCTGCATTTTGGGCATTCAAATGAAAGCTACACAGATATAAAACGACAAAAATCCAAACAATCTTCTCTTTCATGATAGCAATATGTTTCTTAATTAAATATCAGTTACTTGAATGAGATTCATTACTCAAACGAAATAGTTTTTATTTCACCGTTTGATAAACAAACCGTCACCTGTTTCTTATCCTCTGACACATGGACAGATTTCACCGGTGTCAGCTCTTTTGAAGTAAAACCTCTTTTCTCATTCTTCTTCCATAATTGAAGTGTCACATATATTTTTTCACCGGATAACTGATCGGAAACCATATTTAATGCACATTTCTCACTTACAGGATGCACTCCCTCCGGATATACCGTATATGTTTTCTCCCAACCTGTCAATGGTATCATTGCCAATTCATATTTTCCGTTAGAGAGTACCGGAATATTCTGTTTACCCACCTTACAACCTGTTTCCTTTATATCGGAATCCAGACGAGGCAGGGAATAATGTCCCAAACAAATCTCCGCCGGTTCTGAAACAGTCACCTTATCTACCCGCAGAATTCCATCCGGCAGAGGAATATCCGCCAACTGATATTTCACGCAACTATCCGTTTCGAGCACAGCATCACGACGATAAATACCATTCTCGAAGCTTTTGAAAGTATACAGCCGCAACACTTCCCATTCCCCTTTTTTATTCCTTGTTCCATAATTCATGGAAATCTCCCCATTCTTCCCATCTGCCATCCAGGGAACTCTGTATGGTAAGCCAGTTTATTATAATTTTCGGTACTGCGGAATTTCTGCCAATCTTTTGCCACAGTCTCATGACACCATGAACGCATTTCAGATCCGCCACAATTCGGGTAATTGGTTATCAATAGATTAGTTCCCTGTTGGAACTTATTATACACTTCCCCTTTTTTCAGTTCTTTCTCCCAAGGACCGTTGTTTTCTGTAGCCGACCAATAGTTAGAGTTTTCCGGCAACAACAAACTAAGAAAAGCTTTTCCGCACCAATAAACACTACCCCGGCAACTATAAATCTGAACAGCAGGAGCAAAAGGTCCGTAGAAACCCATTGTCGGAACACCATCTTCCAGAAATTCCGGACGTTCTAAAAATTGCAACAACGTAGAAGAAGCTATCCTTCTCATCCATCCATAATTCACATTACCACTTTTGTCATATTCATACAAAGACAAAGGAGCAGTAACGGCAAAACGATAACAAATACTCCGTCCCCACATATTCATCCTGCCATCACGGCTGAACAGAAATGGATAATTATCAACCATGTCATGCTGATTTTCCATAAACTGCCTTGCATATTGAGGGTATTGTTTCTTCCCGAACATTTCCGCCCAAATAGGTCCGTAAGTCTGATAAGCCCACGCACTATAATAGTCATAAGCCGGAGCGTCATTGTACCAGCCTTCGCCCCGATAGCGTGCGAGAAGTTTTTGCAGGTTCGACTCCAGATAGCTTTCATTCACGGCATATCCCTGATCTTTCAGAAAACTCAAGATAAAGACATTGAAAAACATCCAGTTGGAACCAATAGTCGGTCCCTCTCCATAACTCAACATGGTAGCAGCCAGTGAATCTTTCTGTTTCTTAGTGAGAGGATTCCATAACACTTCCTGTGCAGCTTTCATCGAGATTGCCAAAGAGCCCAGTTCCAACAATGTCTGACTGGGACCTCCCGTACGATGCGGAATATAACTTTTACTTTCAGGGTTAGAGATATTTATCAGTTGATAACGATAATAGTCTGCCACTTTTATCCCGTTCATCTCCAGTTCTGGATTATCTTTCAAAAGAGGAGCAGCTACAAATAGAGTCCGTGCCAGACCTTCCAGCTTTGCTACCGGAATTTCTCCCGTATTTCTCGGATATGTTTTATCCAGCTGTTTCGGAAAATACATTTGATCGTCTAATGTATGTATATAGTTAAATGCACCTTTTAATAAATACTCGCCTGCCTGTATCCAGTGCTGACGAGTCATTCCCGTATAAGGGCTTTTCTGATAATCCGGCTGCCGGACGGTGAATATGTTTTCCTGCGCAAAGACCACAGAGAGTTTTAATGATAAAATAGCAAACAATAAAAATAATGCAAATCTTGCTTTCATGGTAATGATATGTTTATAATGTCAGATTCATCGCAAAAGTAAAGCTTTATATACAAACATTCGTCTGAATATCATTCATAAAAGCCCAAAATTAAGTCAAAATGCCACTTTTTATCAGCTGAATGATAAATAACTGCCTTTAACAGATAGAAAAGTCGTGCTTCATAAGCCGACTTTTTTTATCTTTGTAATCTTGAAACATAGCCATGACTACCAATAGTTTGAGAAACATACGGATTCTGCTCTGCTTATTTTTCTGTTTCAGGATGACACCGTTCATATATGCCGGTGAATTCCTGTTCACCACCATCAATGCGTCGCAAGGATTGAGTGATAACCAAATACGTTATATCCTCCAGTTGCCCGACGGAAGAATGGTATTCACCACCAGCGGTAATGTAAATCTATACGACGGTGTACATTTCAGCTATCTTCACCGCACCACGGAATACGTATATCCATTAAACCAATATAACGGGCATTACCGCATTTACCAGAGTGGGGATTCTCTGTTATGGATTAAAGATACTCACAAACTGATGTGCATTGAGCTGTACAGAGAGGAATACATTCCTGATTTAGATGCTTACTTTAAGAACAGAGAGATACAAGCCCCCGTAGAAGACCTTTTTGTAGACGATTCAGGACACATCTGGCTACTCATAGCTAACGAATTACTGGAATTAAACAACAAGACCCGTATAACCTTGCCCGGCAAGTATTCCGGAAAATTGCAGAACCTGAATGCCGACAGTACCTCCCTATATTTATTCTATGACACAGGCGAAGTGTCCTGTTACCACATAGCCGACCAAAAAACTGTATACAATATAGCCGCTTATCCTGCATCCGAACAGGCTGAATATCAAAATACTTCTCTCGTCGTCAAAAGTGCAGACGGCTTCTATCAACTACGCAACGGGCGTAAAGGCGGTTTATTCTATTTCAATAGCCACAAGCGCACATGGAAAAAACTCTTCGAACAGAACTATACTCTCAACACCCTTATCATTACCCCTAATGGTGAGAAAGCCTATATCAGTTGCGTTCACGGGTTTTGGATGATTGACCTCCACACAGGAACACAAAAATACATCCCCTATTGGAAACCGGAAACGGACAGATTGTCTCTACCGAAATCAGCACTGTCTTTCAAGACCGACAAGGAGGGTTATGGCTCGGAACTTTCAATCGGGGTTTATTATATCATCACCCGTCCATGCATAAACTGACTCATATAGGTCGCAATGCATTTCCCGTCTCCCCGGAAGAAGAAATCAATATTGAATCTTTCGCCGAAGATAAAGATGGAAATATCTATCTGAAAGCTCATTCCCGAATTTATCGACTGACAGCTAATGAACAAAAAATCCTATGTATTAAAGTCAGCAGCTATCCCGTCTGTCTCTCCTGAAATACTGAATCGGTTGAACCCCAACAAGAACCATCATTTCAGAAATAAAGTATACAATACATTATATACCGACACACGCGGATGGACATGGGCAGGAACTCCTGACGGACTGGAACTTTTTACCAGCGAAAACGACTCTGCCCCACGTATCTTCTATCGTGAAAACGGATTGAGCAATAACTTTATCCAGGGCATTATTGAGGACAAATATCGAGACATCTGGGTAACGACCAGTAACGGTGTCACACGCATCCACATAAATCCGGAGAATAAGAACATCAGTTTCACCCGGTTCAATCAGTTGGACGGTGCTTTGGACGGCGAATACATAAAAGATGCCGTATTCAGTTCTTCCGACGGTACTCTCTATCTGGGTGGTATTGATGGCTTTAGCATATTCCATCCCGACAAGGACTCCATTCATCCGATGCTTCCTGATCCGCCGGTTTTCACAGCCTTACGCTTGTATGGAGAGAAAGTGAATACTGGAAAAGAATATGGCAACCGCATCATCCTGTCCAAGGCTGCTCCTTATACAACCGAAATCGAACTGGACTATAACCAAAACTTCCTGACTTTCGAATTTTCGGCATTGAATTATATCAATCATGAACGCACATACTACCGTTATCAACTGGAAGGTATCGACCCGCAATGGATGAGTACATTTGCAGGAAGACAGGGAAATGCGACTGTAGGGAAAGGTCTTCTTCAAGCTGTTTACACCAATTTACCACCGGGAGATTATACATTCAAAGTCATGGCCTCGGACAATCCTCTTCAGTGGAACGGCAAAGTGACAGCAATAAAATTAACCATCCATGCACCGTGGTGGAAAACAACCACGGCTTATATCCTGTATGCAGTCATTTTATTACTGATTGCTTTCACCGGTATCCGGTTGTATATCTATTGGAGCAGAAAGGAAATGGAACGCAAGCATAAAGAAGAGATTCTATTACTCCGTATCCGCAACCTGATCGAACAAAATAATTCTCTAACCTGTGGCATAGAAGAAACGTCTCCCGACCATCAGCAACAGGATACGGAAGAATCTGCATTTCTGGCACAAGCCATCAAACTGGTGGAACAGAATCTGCACGTCAATGGCTATTCGGTGGAGCAACTAAGCCGCGACCTCTGTATGGAGCGAACGGGATTATACCGCAAACTGGTGACTATGCTCGATCAGTCTCCCAGCCTCTTTATCCGTAACATTCGTCTGCAACGGGCAGCACAACTGATAACAGAGGGCAAGCTAAGTATTACAGAAATTGCGGAACACACAGGTTTTAGCAGTTCCAGTTATTTAAGCAAATGTTTTCAGGAAATGTATGGATGCCGCCCGTCAGAATATGCCGAAAAAGCGAAGAAATCAACGTGATTACTGTTTGTTTCAACCTGATTGTTGTCCGTTTTGCTTGCCTCTGCCCTACTTTTGCTGCATCATAAAGTACTTAAAAACCATGAAAATGAATCTTATTAGAAAAGCCGGTTTCTTGCTTGTATGTGCAACAATGGTTGCAGCAGGCAATGGTACAGCACAAAATGTACAGCGTACCTCACAAGGCATCAAGTGTGCCACACAGGGGATGGATGTCAACGTAGAGTTTTATTCACCCTCCATTGTCAGGGTTTATAAGACGCCCAGTCAGAAATCTTGCAATAAAGAAAGTCTGGTCATTGTCAAAACGCCCGAGTCGACTCCTGTTTCTTTCGGTGAAAAGGGGAAAAATGTGACATTAAGCAGCCGTCTTATCCAAGTGGAAGTGAACCCGGAGACTGGTGGTATCCATTTTTTCGATTCGTCCGGGCAACGTCTGTTGACGGACAAGGATTACGGAACACAATTCACTCCTTTCAATGATGCAGGTGTTCCGTCTTTCAATGTCCGCCAGGCCTTTTTGCTGGATAAAGACGAAGTAATCTACGGTTTGGGACAGCAGCAGACGGGTAAAGTGAACCAACGCAATCAGAAACTGTTTCTCCGCAATCAAAATATGAGTATCTGCATTCCATTCATTCATTCCGTCAAGGGATATGCCCTTTATTGGGATAATTACTCTCCTACTACTTTCCTCGACAATCCGCAAGAGATGTCGTTCGACTCGGAAGTAGGCGATTGCGCTGATTATTATTTCATTTACGGCGGCAATGCGGACGGTGTAATAGCCGGAGTGCGCGAGCTGACCGGTCAGGCCCCGCTCTATCCGCTCTGGACACTGGGATTCTGGCAATGCCGCGAACGCTATAAAAGTCCGGACGAACTCTGCGAAGTAGTAGATAAGTACCGTGAACTGAAAGTACCTTTGGACGGTATCATCCAGGACTGGCAATACTGGGGATGCAACGAAAACTGGAACTCGATGAAATTCCAAAACCCACGCTATATCAACAAAATGGGTGATCCGGAATACATGAAATTCCTCCCGAACGGAGAAGACAGAAATGCTAATTATGGAACGCCACGCATCAAAAGTCCGAAAGAAATGATCGACTATGTACATAAACAGAATGCACATATCATGATTTCAGTATGGGCCTCGTTCGGTCCGTGGACAGAGATGTACCAGAAAATGGATAGCCTGAAAGCATTGCTTCACTTCGAGACATGGCCTCCCAAAGCCGGAGTAAAACCTTACGACCCGTTCAATCCGACAGCACGCGATATGTATTGGGCAGAAATGAAAAAGAACATCTTCGATCTCGGTATGGATGGTTGGTGGCTCGACTCTACCGAGCCGGATCATCTGGAAATCAAGGACAAAGATTTCGACACCCCCACTTATCTGGGTTCATTCGGCAGAGTGCACAACGCTTTTCCTTTGATGTCCAACAAGGGTGTATACGAACATCAACGTGCCACCACTGCCGACAAGCGAGTATTCCTGCTCACACGTTCGTCTTTCCTAGGACAGCAACGTTATGCGTCACATTCATGGAGCGGCGATGTAGTCTCTACCTAGGAAGTGATGAAGAAACAACTGGCGGCAGGACTAAATTACTCACTATGCGGCATACCATACTGGAATACCGACCTAGGCGGCTTCTTCGCACGGAAATATAACAATAATGTACACAATATCGCTTATCATGAATTGCACGTGCGCTGGTATCAGTGGGGAGCATTCCAGCCGATCATGCGTTCACACAATTCCAGTCCGGTAGCTGTGGAAATATACCAGTTCGGCAAGAAAGGAGACTGGGCGTATGACGCACTCGAAAAATATACTCACCTGCGCTATCGCCTTTTGCCCTATCTCTACAGCACTTCATGGGAAGTTACCAACAAAGCGGGCAGCATCATCCGACCACTCATGATGGATTTTCCTAAAGATAAGAAAGTACTCGAGATGGATACAGAGTATATGTTTGGCCGTAATTTCCTTGTCCGCCCCGTAACTGATTCGCTTTATACATGGCAGGACGACAAACAGAACGGCTATCAGAAGAATATGAATAAGATAGGAAAGACAGATGTTTATCTACCCGCAGGTGCCCAATGGATTGATTTCTGGACCGGAAAAAGCCTGAAAGGCGGACAAACCATCCAGCGTGAAGTGCCTATCGACATCATGCCTGTCTATGTCCGTGCTGGTTCTATCCTACCCTGGGGACCGGCTGTACAATATTCCACCGAAAAGAAATGGGATAATCTGACACTTCGCATTTATCCGGGCGCCGACGCTGAATTTACTCTTTACGAAGATGAGTTCGACAACTACAATTACGAAAAGGGAGCATACACTACCATTGCCATGAAATGGAATGATAAAGACCGTACCCTGACGATTAACGACCGGCAAGGTAACTACAAAGGAATGCTGAAAAATCGTAAATTCAACATTATCATTGTAGAACCGGGAAAAGGTTGTGGTGACGGTGATGCTACGACATTCGATCAATCTGTTTCTTATAGGGGAAAGAGAGTAGACTTAAAATTATAAAGTTTCAACTTTATTCCCACCATCTCACACTGGGGAAATAAACAGTAACCAATCGGTAAATTTCCCTCTAACACCTGTTTTTCAATTTTACAAGTACAGCCTTCACCCTTCACAATGCCCTATTCATCGGCATTAGCGGGTGAAGGCTGCTCTTTCATCCGCCTTTCACCCTCCGTTTTCTTAACCCTGTATAATTCTTCTCCACCTGTTACTTCTAAAGACATATCTAACCTGTTTCCCACTCATTACTAACTAACTTCTTTTCATTAATAACAAACTTTCTTTTTTGATTACTGGTAAACTTCTTATTACCAGTATGTAAACTTGTTTTTCATTAAATGCAATCTATAATTGCAAGTTGCGTTTATAAAAACAAAAGCTTTGATTATATAAATGCAAGTTTCATTTATATAATCAAAGCTTGCATTTATAGTTTTCTTATGATGCAAAGAAAGTTTGGTTCCTATACAAAGGAAGTTTATCCCTTATAGAAAAGAAGTTTTCCTATAATAGTCTGGAAGCTATCTGCTAACACTTCTTCTGCCAACTATAGATAAAAGATTTAGCAGACTAGACAATCTGTGAAAACCAGGGTAGAAAGGTGAAAGGAAAGTGAAAGCCTACCCTTCACCCGCTAATGCCGATGAATAGGGCATTGTGAAAGGTGAAGGGTATTTTCTTGAATTTCCATAAGATCCCGCAACGATTCAAAACGGAACTTTCCGGGAACTATCGTTTCAAATAAGTCTTCTAAAACGAATGTACTCTTCCTTCAACAATGGCAAATCTATACAGAGAGAAATTATCAATCAGCCATTATCTTCACATCAGGCGACGGAACACGGAACCAATACTCCACCCATCGTTTTTCTTTATCGGGCATTGAGAACGATAACTTAATCAGATTGTCGTGGAGACGTTCAACACTAATTTCATTCTCTGTTCCCGGAACGAAAACAGGATCGGACGATTTTCCCAATATCTCGACATACACGCTGTCTGAAGGCAAACGATACTCTCCCTGGGAAAATATAATGACATTCGATTTCGCATCCCTGCCACGTGTCATGATGTTTATAAATGTTTTATCGGCAGAAATTACTTTTAAGACCGGTAATAATGCAATCCGAAAATCATGTGCACCGGGCTGCACAAGACAGCTTTGCCATACTCCCTCCAGACTCTTATTAGTGACTTCCTGACCGCTAGGGACAGTAAGTTCAGGAATATTCATATTCGAGTATTGCCATTTTGCTTTTTCGACAGGCTGAACATTACAGGAATAGTGAAACGCACTTTGACAGCCTTGCCATCCGCCATTCCGGGTGACCATTTAGGCATTGTTTTCACCACGCGCAAAGCCTCTTCATCCAACAGGGGATCAACTCCTCTCACTACCTTTCCCTGTCCCGGTGTTCCATCTTCCATCACTACGAACTGGATAATCACCCGACCGGAAACTCCTTTCTTCTGGGCTTCGACAGGGTATTTTACGTTAGTTGCCAAGTATTTCATCATGGCTTGCATGCCTCCCGGAAACTTCGGCATCTCATCGGGAATTAAATAAACTCCCTCACTATCTATTCTGGGGACTGACTCTTTCTGTGCAAACAATGGCAAACACAGAAACAACGCTATGAAAAGACTTACTAGTTTTGTATGCATGGTTTTCCGTTTTAAGGTTGAACAATAAACGAAGATAACATCTTTACGCTAAAAGAGCAACAAAAAAATCGTTTATTTTCCTCATACACAGCAGTTATTTATTGCACAATAAATACTGTTGCCACCAAGCCACAAGTAAATAACAAATAAAAATGTGGAGGTTGTGTCAAAACGCTGACACAGCCTTTTTTTATGCGCAAAGCCCCGACTTTCTCAAGCCCGGGCTTTGTTATTACCCAAAGTTTTCGTATCTTTAGGTATAAAGTTTTTCGTTATGGCAAAGTTACATTTTCGTCCTTACATTCCCAACCAAACCGTTCTTTTTCCACAAAGAATTGATGAAAACATAGCTGCGACCGACCCGGTCCGCATCGTGAATGCTGTTATTGACAATCTCAATCTTGAGAGTTTCAAGAAGCTTTATAAGGAAACGGGCCGTTGTCCTTATCATCCTAAAATGATGCTTAAGGTGATAATCTACGCCTACATGAATAATATCTATTCTTGCCGTAAAATAGAGAAGTACCTCCTTCGTGACATTCATTATATTTGGCTTGCCGGTAATGAGCATCCGGATTTTATCACGATCAACCGTTTTCGCAACCGTGTAAAGGAGGAAATAAATAATGTATTTACCCAGTTGGTTCTTGTCCTTGCCGATAAAGGTTTCATCAGCCTTGATGTGGAGTATATCGACGGCACCAAGATTGAATCCAAAGCCAACAAATATACTTTTGTCTGGCGCAAGACAGTCGAACGGAACCGTACGAGACTAATGGATAAAATCCGTATTCTCTTGGAGCAGGTGGATGAAGCCATTGCACAGGAGAACTCTATAAAAGACACATCCGTGGAGTTTACTCCCTGCAGGCTCTCTGACATAGTGGATGAACTTAAAGAAGCCCTGGAACACCAGCCTGCAACAAAGGATAAGGAAGAAAAGAAAGCCCTGCGCAAAAAGAAGAAGCAGGTCATGGAACTTGAAGGGTATCGTGACAAGCTGATAGAATACGACAATCACCTTGATACCCTTGGAGAACGCAACTCCTATTCCAAGACCGATCCTGGTGCCACATTCATGCGCATGAAAGAAGATGCCATGAAGAACGGGCAGACCAAACCCGGATATAATCTGCAAATAGGTACTGAAAACCAATTCATCACAGACTTCCGTCTGTTTCCCAACCCTACCGATACACTGACCCTCATACCTTTTTTCCACTCTTTCCAATACCGCTATAACCGTTTACCGAATATCTGTGTGGCAGACTCCGGTTACGGTTCGGAAGAAAATTACCGGTTCATGCAGGAGAATGGGATAGAAGCCTTCATCAAGTACAATTACTTCCATAAAGAACAGCGTCCTCGTTATACTCCCAACCCATTCCATGCCGAAAGTCTCCATTACAATGCCCAAGAGGATTATTACGTTTGTCCTATGGGACAGCACATGAACCGTATAGGAACCAAACGTGACAAGACAGCGAGCGGATACATCATCGAAAGTGCCCGGTATAAAGCAAAAAGATGCGAAGGTTGCCCTTTGCGTGGCAGTTGTTTTAAAGCTCGGGGGAACCGTATTATAGAAGTCAACCACCGATTAAATCAATACAAACGGCAGGCACGGGAAAGGTTGCTCTCAGAAGAAGGTATCAAGCATAGAGGCAGGAGGTGTATAGAACCAGAGGCTGTGTTTGGACAAATGAAATACAACATGGCATACAGAAGATTCCGGCATGTGGGAGAAGACAAGGTTACAATGGACTTTGCTTTCTTTGCTATAGCCTTTAATATCAAAAAAATGTGTGCTAAACTGATAAAAGAAGGAAAGGGGCTCATTACAGTTGCCAAATATATGTTTATGGGACTATTTATAACCCGATATAATTGGAATATAGCAACTTGTTGCCAAATGCATGAGGAAAAAGCAGCATAGCCAAAAGAAAATATAGCAGAACTGTAAAATATAAAAGAGGTTGTGCCAACGTTTTGACACAACCTCCACATCCAAAAGAAATATCATCTAGTTGTTCACCAATACAACACCTCCCTGCGGAAGGATTTCCAGTTGCACTTTTCCGCTTTCTTTTACTTTCAACGTCACAAGTTGTGGTTCTCCTTTTTATCATCCTTATACAGGGTAACCGTTTTTCCGGCAAACATATCTAAATCCAGTTTCAACTTCACGATTTCTTTCCCGGCATTCACAGCAGCCAGATACCAGGTGTCACCGTGGCGACGTGCCAAGACTACATATTTTCCCGGATATCCGTCAATGAAACGTGTTTCATCCCACGTGGTAGGAACCGCTTTCATATAGTCCATACAAACAGGAGAAACATCTTCCAGGTTGTTGGGAGCAAGCGCAAAGTTTTGTACCGGATTTTGGAATAATACGGTAGTGGCCAGTTGGAATATATCAGTAGTACGGCGGGTAGTTCCTCCGTCATTGTTGCGATTCAGCCGTTTGTTCAGGAAACAACCGCCGAATTCCATGCTACCCACTGCATTGCGGATAAACGGATGCAGACAAGCATTGAAAGCCTCTTCATCGCAGAAATGCTGGTTGAATACCATATTCTCGGATGCCAGTACGGCTTCACTACCTACATAATTCGGATACATGCGTTCCCATCCGCGAGGGATTGTACAACCGTGGAAGATCACCATCAGACCGTGGTCGTCAGCATCACTCAAGATATCTTCATACAAGCGCATCGTCTCTTGCTTGTCACCACCAAAGAAATCGACTTTAATGCCTTTTACTCCAAGACTCTGTAACCATTTCATCTCCCGTTTGCGAATAATGGCATTGTCCATGTGATTAACCGGCCCTTGCTCAATATCATTCCAATAGCCGGAAGAGCTATACCATAAGAAGAGTTCCACGCCTTTACTACGTGCGTATTCTATCAAAGACTTCATGCGGTCGCGACCGATGTTCGTATCCCACCAGTTATCAATCAACGCATACTCATATCCCATTGCCGCAGCAAAATCAATATATCGCACCTGATCGTCATAGTTGATACTACCATCCTGCCAAAGAATCCAGCTCCATGTGCCGCGTCCGAAACGGTAGTCATGTTTTGTTTCATAAAGAGGACGTACGACATCCCACGCAACAGTTGTTTCCACAATCGGTTTCAAAGTTTCGCCAACAGTTATGGTACGCCAGGGAGTAGCACCTGGAAGAGCGAACGCCGGAGCAGAAGTTCCGTTACCGTTATTTTCTTCTGCCATCGGGAAAGCAACTGTATACAGATTACCTTCGCTCACATCGCTCAAACGTGAGCCGCAATAACGACTGTCTACACCTGTTTCGCTGACTAATACCCAACCATCGTCACCGATACGGAACAGACAAGGGAACGTGTAACCATGCCCGTACTGGGAACGGTCACTCATCGGAGCATCTGCCTTGTATTCTTCCTCATAACTGGGTTTGTACGCTTCCATCCTATCATGGCATCGCTTTGCGGACACAAGAAAGTAGTAGTCTGTTGCGGGAAACGGAAGCCGGTTTCTTCGGCAGTTACCGTTACACTTCCTTTTCCATCCTGACGCGGCAGGGCATAGCGGAAAGCTACATCATGTTGCTGACACGAAAGACTACATCTATTTTCTGCCCTTTCGAATTCTCAAATTTACAAATCAGTTCGTTTGCCTGATAATGCACTTGTGAGGTTTTAATACGATCCTGACGATAGACGGTATCAATCGGGGTGACCGTATGCCCTGTCAGTTTCATTCCTTTTGCAAAGTCACCAATATTCGTGTTCATACCCAAAGGAGATTTCTCCAGCATGGTCTTCCCATTATAGGTAATCGAATAACTTGGCTTTTCGGCAGGGGAAGTAAAGACAACCAATTGCAGTTTTTCATCCGGTCCTTTCACGACCACGTCTTGTGCCATCAGAGAAGTCAGACAGCAACTAGCCACCAGTAGAGTGCTTATTATCTTCTTCATATTATTCATGTTATTATGTTCTTCATTTATTTCCTGTTATTTCTCATTTGCCTTTTTTATCCGGATCACCGTAAAAGAGTAGGCAGGCAATTGGCAATCAAACTTTTCTGCCACTTCCACTGTATCTTCAACAGGTAGCGGGGTATCGGCCGGTTTGCCGGTCAGTACGGTTCTCTTTGCAGAAGGCTGTATAGCACCGATTCCGGAAAGGTCGACATTCGTATTCACCTCTACGGGAAGTAAGTTGACCAACTTCACTATTACATCTCCACTTGCCGAGTCACGGACAATAGAAGCGGCAATGCGTTTCCGCACTTTATCGTCTCTATTATCCAAAGTGATCTTCGCCGGCAGATATTCGTTTCCGGCATTCTGTCCGTAGAGTTTCTGCACATAATATCCGGTGGTAGGTTTCACTTCCCGGTTATTGAAGTAAATCAAATCCGGATTCCATTGGGTATGTCCTTCTTTGGCGAGAAGAGGAGCATAGGAAGTCATGTGTACAACGTCTCCATTGCGTTCCAAGGCAGCAAGATAAAGAGCTTCCGTCAGTGCAGTTTCGATATTCGCTTTTCGTCCCGGGATATGAGTCGCATATTCGCCCAGATATACTTTTGTCTTTTTCGAACGATCGTATTTGTCGTAGAAATCCTGGTTGTTCAGGAACCATCCCGGAGTCTGATAATAATGTTCGTCCACCATCGGCACACCCAGTTTGTCGGCCAGTTTCCATCCTTCTACGTAGTCTGTACCCTCATTGAACGGTCCTACTGTACCTACAACGATCATTTCCGGATATTTTTCTTTGATGGCATTAAATATCATTGTAAAACGTTCTTCGAAGATATCGGTGATGAGATCTTCATTTCCGATACCGATGTATTTCAGGTTGAAAGGTTTCGGATGGCCTGCTTCGGCACGTACCTTTCCCCACTTTGTCTTCTTAGCGTCGCCGTTTGCCCATTCTATCAGATCAAGAATATCCTGAATATAAGCACCCATTTCGCTCATCGGGATACCACCTTGTTGTCCTCCTCTCAAGTCGCCGTGACAGGCAGAGTTCTGGCAAGGAACACCAGCAGCCAATACCGGAAGCGGTTCTGCGCCAATATCTTCGCAGAATTGGAAATATTCAAAATATCCCAGTCCCATGCTTTGATGATATCCCCAAAGGTTACGTTGCGCCTTTCTTGCTTCTAACGGACCGACTGTATTTTTCCATTGATAGATATTCTTCAGACCATCACCATGAGCCACACAGCCACCGGGAAAACGGATGAAACGGGGATGAATGTCAGCTAACACTTGAGCCAGATCCTTGCGGAGTCCGTTCTTACGTCCTTTAAATGTATTCTGCGGGAATAGGGAAATCATGTCCAGATTCAATTCACCAACAGATTGAGGGATGATTTCGAGATGAGTGTCCGCAGTAGCTTTAGCAATTATCACCGCTTTATATGTTTTCCATTGACGGGAAGATACAGTCAGAGAAGTTTCTCCACATATATTTCCTTCTCCATCTACCAAACGAACCTGTAATTTATTTGATTGCCCCTGCGGAACTCTCGCGAATATGGAAAAATCATATTTCTCTCCGGTGTTCAGTGCGATTCCATCAAAACCTGTATTTTCTAATGCAGCTCCCGGTTGTTCTACATTCAGCACGGCATAATGTGGGTTATTGATATGAATAGGGTCGGTAGTATCAATAGTGAAAGTCGTTTTCTCTCCTTTCAGTGCCCAGGAATGAGTGCTGTTCCAGTTCTTATCTCCTTCCCTGTCTGAAGGGTCGTATTCGAAATCACGGTTCTGGATCAGCTCTGCATAGAGTCCTCCGTCTGCCGAATAATTAATATCTTCAAAGAAAGCACCCAACAAGACATCGCTGATGGCCTTGGCACGTTCGGGCTGTACGGTGACCGTTGCATTTACAGGCTTCAAACCGGCAAAACGTTCTCCATCCTGTACCGGACGTTCTCCATGCAATGAGTTCCGATATTGATTCCAGCCATAATTCTTATTTAATCCATCTACCAAAGTCCACGCTACCCGGTTGATAGTTCCTTTCTGCTCCTCTCCGGCAACTACGGCTTTCACTCTTGCTTCCGTTAAAATCGGAAGTAGTACGGGGATATTTCTGGCTGGTCCAGTTTATCAAGTCCTTAGAAGTGGCCTGACCGTATCCATCACGATCATTCAATTTCCAGGTACAAATCCATTCGCCAGCGGGCGACTGTTTCAAATAAGGGTCGAGCATTTTCTTCTGTGATCCCCAACGGCTATAATCACAACGGAGATAGCCGTAGTTCCGGCCGACTTCAAACCAGTTTTCCTTATCCATGCTCCAGGCAAAACGAAGCCCGCTACGTCCGTCGTCTCCGGAAGTAGCGAAGGAAAAGAGATAAACCGAATCGGGGGTACTCGTCATTTCTTTGATTGCAGCTAAAGTGACTTGCTGAAACGACAAAAACAAGACAACTAAAAACAGGAATAATTTTCTCATGGTATCTATTGCATTAAGATTATCAATCGCAAAGTTAAGATTTTCATTATTCTAACAAGCGTGTTTGATATAATAATTGGTTGTTTTACACTTAAAAATATATAAGAAACAAGTAAACAAGGGTAAAATATACACTTTTTCCAATATCGTATACTATTTTCCTGGATTACAACTAGTTGAATCCACCTTATCTTAATAACTCAAAAAAGAAAACAAAAGGATGGGAATACTCACTGGGAAGCGAAGATTACCCGCCTGAAAAACAATTGGTTTAACAAATCAGGGACAGGTGTTTTTCTCCCACGAGATATTTTAGTTCAGAAACCTTCGGGTTTGCCATAGGCCTTGAAGAGGCGTTTCAACTCTTTTGGGGTAATCGGTATGACAGTGCCATGGCGCGGATGGAAATCCATACTGATAGCATGGTCAATCACTTTGAAATGTTCCAGATCGGAACTTTCGGTAAACTGGTATTTACCTTTCGTATATACATCGTACATCAAGATATACTTATCGGAACCAACCAGCGGGAAAATACCCGAACCTTCTACCGGATCCTTCGTCTGCTGTTTATAGTCATCCGATTCTGTCCATTGGCCGGAGGTTAGAGAGGAGGTAGTGGCCTTTTTAATTCCATTTCCATTCCCTTCCGTTTTGTAGAACAAATGATAGAGTCCATCTTTGTAAATAATGTCGCCGTCAATACATGATTTTTTGTTTTCCGGAAGAAACAGTGGCTTCGGTTCTCCTTCTATATCGGTAAAATCTTTGTCGGCATAAGCATAATAAATGATATCGGGACCATTGCCATGTTGCATGGACCAGTAAACCATGTACTTTCCTGCTTCCCTATCATAAATAGTTTGTGGAGCCCACACACGTTTCAGATCCTCCTGATTGGGATATTTTTTCTGGATATTCACGATATTGGAAGTCCAGTGTACAAGGTCTTTTGATTTCAGCAATACCATGGCGCGATTAGAACTCCATCCATTGGCAGATACCATGTCTGTAACTACCATATAAAATGTCTTCCCGTCTTCACAACGTAAAATATGAGGATCACGTACCCCACCCGTAGAACTAATCACACGGGAATCAAGTACAGGTTGGTTACCATTCAGGGCTTTATAATTATATCCGTCGAGACTAACAGCCATCCGGACGGCTTCTTCACTCATGCGATTGCCGGTGAAATAAACAAACAGGTAAGCAGATTGTTGGCAATACCCAGTCAACACTCCCACAAATAGGAATGCGAAAAGAATTATATTTTTCTTCATATTCATCATCATTTCAATGCTTTTTCATCCATTGTTTTATTCTTGTTCATTCACTGTTTAGTAGTTGAAATCAGCAGATTTCACATACACCCGATATTCTTTAATCATGCCCGGATATTCTTTCTCGGCACGGGGCAGATAGCGGAAGCCAGTCACTGTTTCCACTTTACTCAAGTCAATCACCAATTGATGAGGATAAGGGACATTATCCACAGTCATCCAGAAAGTAGATTCCTGCAAGTCGAATATCTTGTCGGCTGTACGGTTGCCGCTGCGCGTTTCTTCACTATCGGCATAACGAATCTTCCAATGCTCACGAGATACCGGTTTGCTATCGGCTCCCAGGACATCGAACTCTGCTACTGCCGCGATGTTATCATTTGCTTGCGGAGAAAGCGCTTCCAGACAGAAATAACGTCCTTTTACCGAGCAGCAAATCGCACTTCCTGCCAGCCGTTGCCCGGAGTGAAAGCACCTTCATGGACCACTTTCTCGCCCGTCAGTTTCAGTTTCTTCTCCCTCTTTGCGATGAGTTTCCGGTGCTTTTTCACGAAGCACATCAAGAATAGGTTTCCTCAAGCCTTTAATAGAAGCCCGGGTAGGACCTTTCAAATCCAATATGAGGATTTCATTCTCTCCTTCTTTGAGCCAGCACCCCGGCATAAAGAGAGTCTGCTGCGGACCAATTTCCCAGAAACGCCCCATTGCATGGCCGTTCACCCAGACCATACCTTTACCCCATGTGCTCATATCCAGGAATGTATCTCCTACTTTATCCAGTTTAAAAGTTCCTCTTGTAGTAGGCAGGCATAGCCGGTAGTATCTTTGTATCGCTATATTTCTTGTCTTTTATAAAGGAATAATCTACCGGGAAGTTGTACACAGTCCAGTTTTTCAATTCCTTAGCTGGTTACCCGAAACTAGTTCCACCTTTTCTGTAATACCTTTGCGGTCGTGGATGGATTTGTCAAAGTTGACACGTCCCATTGCTTCCACCAGAATATCCAGTTGCGTACCTTTTTTCAGCGCGGGTAGGGTCGTAGTAAATTCTCCTTTGCGACGGTCCAAGCGCGCCAGAAGTTTGCCGTCGGCATAGATCTGCGCCCAGTCGTGCACTTCCGTAATCTTCAAAGTGGTGCCTGCGGGAGTCGCTTCAGGCAGTGTGGTGCGATACAGAATAGTTCCCCATCCCTGGTTGAATTGTTCCATCGGTTGAATATCCACCGTTTGTTTGGCCTCCGGCAGATTTGAGAATAGCGGAGCCACTTTATTGAAGTGAATTTCGGGGATCTCAATAACAGGCAGAGCTGCGGGGAGTGCGGGCAATGATTCACCGCCCGGAAGATAGTTTTTCAACAAGTCGCGAAGCAAGAAAAACTTGTCGGTGGTCCATCCGGGTTCGCTAATCGGAGCGTCATAATCATACGAGCTGCACATAGCGGAATAAGCCGGGTTGTTCGCACCTCCCCAATGACCGAAAGTCGTTCCTCCGTGAGTCATATAGAGACTGAAAGAGATATTCCGGTCGAGCATATCCTTGATGCCCTGTACCATATCTTTCGCAGGACGTGTTTCGTGTTTCCGTCCCCAGTGGTCGAACCATCCGCTCCAGAACTCGCTACACATCAATGGAGTTTCGGGGCGAAGTTCTTTGAGTTTTTTAAATTGCTGGTCGATATTGGCACCCGTTCCGAAGTTCACGGTCCAAATCAGGTCGTCAAGCGCGTTATTAGTGAAGTTACTGCTCCAGTCACATTGAAACAGAGGTACATCGGAAAAACCGGATTCACGTACCAGGTCGCGCACGGCAGAGACATAAGGCTTGTCGGTTGCATAAGAGCTGTATTCATTCTCTACCTGCACCATGATAATATTACCACCTTTATTTACTTGCAGTGGCGCCAGTTGTTTGCCGACCTCTTTCATAAAGATGCCTACGCGCTCCATATAATAGGGATCGAGCGTACGAAGCGCCACATCTTTTTTCTTCAGCAGCCACCAGGGAAGACCTCCCCATCTCCCACTCCGCACACACATACGGACCGGGACGGACAATGACATACATACCGTGCTTTTGTGCCGCACGACAGAAAGCAGCAATATCGTTCTGACCGGAAAAGTCGAACTTACCTTCTTCCTGTTCATGGATATTCCAAAAGATATAGATACAAATGGTATTCATCCCTAATGCTTTGCACATCTCTATACGATGTCTCCAATAAGCCTGTGGGATACGAGTGTAATGAAGTTCGGCGGCCTTCACCACAAACGGTTCACCGTCCAGCAAAAAGGTATTCTTGCCGGCTTCAAATTTGCGTGCAGTAGTTTGTGCCTGTGCAGTACTAAAGATAACGACTGTAAAAAGTACCAGTAAAGCAATCAATCTGTTTCTCATGGTTTATTCAAAATAGAATTTTAATAGTATACGACAAAGGTAGGCGATTCACCTAAAAAGGAGGGCATAATTATCATTCAAAAAGGGTTGGAAATAAAGCAAAATAGCGCCAAATAGCAGATAAAACAACAATGGTCGGAAGATGAGAGGCATTTTACCATGCTCATCTTCCGACCATTTAGTCCGGTAAAACAACCATCATTGTGATTACAATAAAATCAGTTTTCTTTCGTCAACATACTTTCCAGTTCTTCCGCATTCAGGCGAAGATAGAATTGCCGCGATAGGCGACAGAGATAGCTCCCGTCTCCTCGGAAACAATAATGGCGTGTGCATCCGACTGCTGTGAGATTCCCATCGCGGCCCGATGACGCAAGCCGAGTTCCTTCGGTATATTCAAATCGTGGGAAACAGGAAGGATACATCCCGCCGCTTTGATACGTTTTTTGCTGATAACCATTGCTCCCTCATGTAACGGGCTATTCTTGAAGAAGATATTCTCAATTAAACGCTGATTGATTGCCGCATCAATCATTTCACCTGTACGAACGATTTCGTCTAAAGGAGTATTATGCTCAATGACAATCAATGCACCGACTTTTTGTTTTCCCATATTTAGACAAGCCATTACCACCGGCATAATATCGTCATGTTTTAATACCTCTTTCTTCGCCCCGCTAAAAAGACGGGCCAGTGCGCTGACATGCCCGTGAGATCCCAAAGTCAAGAGGAAACGGCGTATCTCATCTTGGAAAAGCACAATCAACGCGATTACACCCACATTCATCAATGTGTCGAAAATAGAGCCCAACAATTTCATTTCCAGCACTTGCGTCACCACCAGCCAGATCAGGATAAAAACCAAAATTCCGGTAAACACCTTGATAGAACCGGAAGCTTTCATCAATTTGTACGTATAATACAAAACAAAAGCTACCAGCAGAATATCTATAAAATCTTTTATGCCAAACTCAAAAAACATGCACCCTCCTCTTATTTGTCATATCCACTCTCTATTTTTAATTTCTCTGTGATCCGGACAGCTTCCACCGCTTCACGCACATCATGCACCCGCAGGATATGCGCTCCTTTCATTAACGCAACGGTATCCAATATAGTTGTCCCGTTCAACGAATCCTGCGGAGTTCCTCCCAACAGTTTATAAATCATAGATTTGCGGGAAACTCCCACTAACACCGGAAGTTCGAAGATATGAACTCTTCCAGATGTGCCAATAGTTCATAATTATGCTCCAGCGTCTTCCCGAACCCGAATCCCGGGTCGAGAATGATATCTTTCACTCCCAAGTTGCGAAGTTGCTGCACTTTACGAGCGAAATACAGGAAAACATCTTTATCAGATTATCATAAGACGGTTCTTTCTGCATACTTTGGGGAGTTCCCTGCATGTGCATCATTATATAAGGTACTTCCAAGTCGGCTACTGTCTGAAACATCCGATCATCCATTTCACCGGCAGCTATATCGTTAATAATAGCCACGCCATATTCTTTCACACATTCTTCGGCTACATCAGCCCGGAAAGTATCAACGGAGATGATGGCCTCGGGATGATTCCGATTCAGGATTTCCAGCCCGGTGCGAAGTCGTCGCATCTTTCTTCAGCAGAGATATGTTCGGCATTCGGCCGTGAAGAATAGGCTCCTATATCAATTATTGAAGCACCTTCATCAAGTATCTGCCGGGCCCGGGCAGCAATGTCCTCTTCAGTCTGCATCCGGCTGCCGGAATAAAAAGAATCGGGAGTAACATTTAATATTCCCATTACCTGCGGAGTAGCAAGATCGAGCAACCGCCCTTTTACATTTATATAAATAGGAGATATAGGTTTCATCATTGACAACATTCCTTTTAGATCGCCTACAAATGTAGATAAAAAAAGCAAGTATTCGTACTAAAAAGAAGAAATAAACGTATATTTGCAAACTATAGAAGAACCCGAAAAATTCATACCATGAGCCGATTAACCCTATTTCGCGTAGGATTTCTTTTCCTCATTTTGTTCTTTACCACTACTGCTAAAGCTCAAAAAGAGGCTGAAACTTTCAATGTTGACTCTACTCTCTATGAATATTATCAACGTTGTCAAGAATACTTGTTAGAGCCTGTTGTACTTAATATGTCCGACACTTTATTCCGAATGGCCGGCGAACGGCAGGACGAACGAATGCAGGCAGTAGCCATAGCCACTCAACTGGATTATTATTATTTCCAGGGAACCAATGAAGATAGTGTAATCCACTATACCAACAAAGTAAAAGAATTCGCCAAGGCCACTCATCAGCCTAAATATTATTATTTTGCATGGGCCAACAGACTAGTTACCTATTACCTAAAAACAAGCAGAACAAACATAGCACTTTATGAAGTGCAAAACATGTTAAAAGAAGCTCAGAAGAGGATGACAAGACCGGCCTCTCCCGTTGCTATAACATCATGTCGCAAATCTACACCATCAAAAGATTCGATTCGATGGCCTTCGAATGGCGGTTGAAGGAAATCGAACTAACTGAAAAATACAAGATCGAAAACTACAATATTTCCCAGACGTATGCCCAGATAGCCAACTATTACATCAGCCAGAAAAACAAAAAGAAGCATTAGCTGCTGTGGAAAAAGGCCATTTCGACAGCCAATTCTTCTACACAGCAAATATCTGCCAAGTTGGAATTCGTAAACTACTACAGCAAGTTCGGCGACTTTCAAGCTGCCGAAAAATTACTGAAGGAGTGTCAGGCAGCATTTGAACAGGACAAAAGACTGGAGTCTATCAAAAAGAGACTGTATAATATAGAATGTTTGTACTACCAGCAGACCAGGCAATATCAAAAAGCACTGGAAGCTGCAGAGATGCAAGAAAAGGAAGAGCACCGTTTAAGCGAAAGCATACTTAGCAGCAGTCACTATCGCACACAGGGAGAAATCTACCAGAAGATGGGGAATATGAACATGGCAGTCAAATATCTGCAAATGTATATCAACACCGATGACTCCTTAAAAATAGCCAATGAGCAAGTGGCCAGCAGCGAATTCGCCACCTTATTAAATGTAGAAAAACTCAATGCCGAAAAGAAAGAACTCATGCTTCAGGCACAAGAGAAGGAGTTGCATAATAAAACAACATTGATTATCTCATTGATTATTTTATTAGGTATCTTATTCATATTCCTTTATAGAGAAAACTTCCTGAAACGCAAACTGAAAGTTTCGGAAGCCGAACTTAAAACAAGGAATGAAGAACTTATGGTATCGAGGGAAGAATTGCGTAAAGCCAAAGACATAGCGGAAGCGAGCAGCCGGATGAAGACAACGTTCATCCAGAGCATGACCCATGAAATCCGTACACCGCTCAACTCTATTGTAGGCTTCTCGCAGGTGTTAAGCGACCATTACAGCAACAGTCCGGAAACACAAGAGTTTGTCAATATCATCAAAAGCAACAGTAACGACTTGCTTCGACTGGTGACTGATGTACTCACGCTGTCCGAACTGGATCAATACGAACAACTGCCCACAGATGATGAAACAGATATGAATACGATCTGTCAACTTGCCTCTGAAGTGGCCAAAGACAACAGGCAAAAGGATGTGGAAGTTCTGTTCGAACCTGCAAAAGAAAACCTGCTCATACGCAGTAATTCGGAACGCATATCACAGGTGTTGAACAACTTGGCACATAATGCCGCTAAATTTACGACTCGTGGCAGTATTCGCATCGCTTATTCCGTATTGGAAGCAGAAAAGAAAATTGAAATCAGCGTCACCGATACAGGAACAGGCATTCCGAAAGATCAGCAGGAGGCGGTATTTGAACGTTTCTACAAAATGAACTCTTTCACGCAGGGCACCGGGCTCGGACTTCCGATATGCCGGAGTATTGCCGAAAAGTTAGGAGGCAGCCTCCGGATCGATACTTCTTATACAGAAGGATGCCGGATGATCCTGACTCTTCCTTTGATATATGCCTAAGCAAAAATCTGTCCGAACTCCCATCAAATCCGAAAGAATAGCCTATCTTTGCAGCGTTTTAAATAAAAGATCAGGTTATGAAACTTTCTGCTCTTTACCAGATTTTTCTGGATTGCCAATCAGTAACTACTGATAGCCGGAACTGCCCGGACGGTTCTTTGTTTATCGCCTTGAAAGGTGAGTCATTCAACGGTAATGCATTCGCAAAATTAGCGCTGGACTCCGGATGCGCGTTTGCCATTATTGATGAAATCCAGTATGCCATAGAAGGCGATCAACGATATATACTTGTAGACGACTGCCTGCAAACCATGCAGCAGCTTGCCAACTATCATCGCCGCCAACTCGGAACGCGTGTGATCGGCATTACGGGCACTAATGGGAAAACGACCACCAAAGAATTAATTTCCAGCGTTCTCTGCCAAGCCCATAACGTGCTTTATACTTTAGGTAATCTCAACAACCACATCGGTGTACCGACTACCCTGCTACGGTTAAAACCGGAGCATGACCTTGCCGTCATTGAGATGGGCGCCAACCATCCGGGGGAAATCAAGTTTCTTTGCGAAATAGCCGAACCGGATTATGGTATTATCACCAATGTAGGTAAAGCTCACCTGGAAGGATTCGGTTCTTTCGAAGGAGTGATTAAGACTAAAGGAGAGTTATATGATTTCCTCCGCAAGAAAGATGCCATCACCTTTATCCATCACGATAACGCTTATTTGATGAATATTTCACAGGGATTGAACCTGATTTCTTATGGAACAGAAGATGATCTCTATGTCAATGGCCGGATTACTGACAATTCGCCTTATCTCGCTTTCGAATGGAAAGCCGGCAAGGACGGTGAACGCCATCAGGTTCGCACACAGTTGATCGGAGAATATAATTTCCCGAATGCCCTGGCTGCCATCACTATCGGACGTTTCTTCGGAGTGGAAGCGAAGAAGATTGATGAGGCTCTGGCAGAGTATACGCCACAGAACAACCGTTCCCAACTTAAAAAGACGGAAGATAACACGCTTATCATTGACGCATACAACGCAAACCCAACCAGCATGATGGCTGCCTTGCAAAACTTCCGGAACATGACAGTCCCCCACAAGATGCTCATATTAGGAGATATGCGCGAACTGGGTGCTGAAAGCCCGGCCGAACATCAGAAAATCGTTGACTACATAAAAGAAAGTGATTTTGAGAAAGTATGGCTCGTGGGAGAACAGTTTGCCGCACGTGAACATTCTTTCAAAACTTATGCAAATGTGCAGGAAGTTATAAAGGATTTGCAAGAAGATAAACCCAAAGGGTATACTATTCTTATTAAAGGTTCTAACGGAATCAAACTTAGCTCAACGGTAGAGTATTTATAACGGAAAAATAAACGAGTGAACAGTAAATGATAAACGGTGAATATTGGATGCAACCATTATTCACCGTTTCTATTTTTCATTCACTGCTTATTCATCATTCTGGGGCGTACGACATAATAGGCTATTAAACTAGCCAGAATCGCTCCCGTAGTATTGGCTGCAAAATCCAACCAGTCACCACCCCGGTAAGTAGTACAGTATTCCTGCAACAACTCCACACAACCGCTGAAAAGCACCGGACAAAGGAACGCCCCTACCCACGCATGCCACATCGGAGCATGATCCCTGCGATGTGCACGCAAAAACTCCAGCCACAGCATCCCCGACATACCGAAATACATACAAACATGAACCAGTTTGTCTAGGTTGGAATTTCATTCAAATCCGTCTTAGGCGGTTTAAAGAACGACAGATAAATCACTGTCAAAATAATAAAAAGCGAGATAGGATATTTCTTAATATAAGATAGCATATCTAAATAAAATTACAGTTTCAGCACAAATATAAGTATCATTTTCTATATTTGCACTTTAACTCGCATATTTTATAACGATTTGTAAGATAAAACAAGATTTATGGCAAAAATGATAGAGCGAACTTCGGCAGCAAATTAGGGTCATACTCGCTTCTGCCGGCTCTGCAGTCGGATTGGGTAATATATGGAGGTTTCCCTATGAAACAGGAAACCATGGAGGCGCTGCTTTTATATTGATCTATTTAGGCTGCATTCTTCTTCTGGGATTGCCTATTATGATTGCCGAGTTCCTGATAGGACGCCGTTCAAGAGCTAACACAGCTAGAGCGTATCAAAATTAGCACCTGGAACACATTGGCGTTGGGTAGGCCGTATGGGTGTATTGGCAGGCTTTCTGATACTCAGTTATTATTCTGTAGTAGCCGGATGGACACTTGAATATATTCTTGAGGCTGCCACCAATGGCTTTGCCGGAAAAAACTCCGGAGAGTTTATCTCTTCTTTCCAACAATTCTCCAGTAGCCCGTGGCGACCGGTCGTATGGCTGGTAGCATTTTTATTGATTACTCATTTCATTATCGTGAAAGGAGTAGAAAAAGGGATTGAAAAGTCTTCGAAGATCATGATGCCTACCTTGTTTATCATTATCCTCATACTGGTTGTTTGTTCGGTCACTCTGCCGGGAGCCGGTGCAGGTATCGAATTCCTGCTCAAGCCCGACTTTAGCAAAGTGGACGGAAATGTATTTTTGAGTGCCATGGGACAGGCTTTCTTCTCTTTGAGTCTGGGTATGGGATGCCTTTGCACGTACGCCTCTTATTTCAGCAAAGAAACCAACCTGACTAAAACAGCTTTCAGCGTAGGAATCATTGATACCTTTGTGGCAATACTAGCCGGATTTATCATCTTCCCGGCAGCCTTTTCGGTTGGCATACAACCTGATTCTGGTCCGAGTCTGATCTTTATCACGCTGCCTAATGTATTCCAACAGGCATTTAGCGGAGTTCCCATACTAGCATACATATTCTCTGTAATGTTCTACGCGTTGTTGGCGATGGCTGCTTTAACTTCTACCATCTCTTTGCACGAAGTAGTAACCGCTTATCTACATGAGGAGTTTAACCTCTCCCGTGGAAAAGCAGCAAGGTTAGTCACCGGCGGTTGTGTCTTCTCGGAATATTCTGTTCATTATCACTGGGAGTCATGAAAGGATTTACCGTTTTCGGACTGGGCATGTTCGATCTCTTCGATTTGTAACAGCTAAAATCATGTTACCACTTGGCGGACTGTGCATCTCCCTCTTTACCGGATGGTATCTGGACAAGAAGATTGTATGGTCGGAGATTACCAATGACGGTTCATTAAAGGTACCGGTATACAAACTCATTATCTTTATATTAAAATATATGGCACCAATCGCCATCTCACTGATATTTATCAATGAACTGGGATTAATCAAGCTATAATGTGGAAAGACTTCCTTTATTATACTAAAACTGAACGACAAGGCATTATCGTCCTTGTCGTTCTTATTTTAGGAGTATATGCCGCCCCTAAACTCTTCTCCTTTTTCACACACGCTGAAGATACCGACTGCAGAGAGAACGAGAAGTTCGATAAGGAATACAACGACTTTATTTCCTCCCTCCGGGAAACAACCTCACCAAAAGTCCGGTCATTCTTTTCCATCAACCCCTCAAAGGGAAATCAAACTTGCGGTGTTCGATCCGAACATCGCAGACTCTACTATCTTTCGCTTGGGTTTACCATCCTGGATGATAAAGAATATCCTGCACTATCGCCATAAACAAGGCAAATTCCGCCATCCGGAGGATTTTCAGAAGATATACGGACTCACAGAAGAACAATACCAGATTCTTCATCCTTATATCCAAATTACAGAAGATTTCAGTTCGACAAATAAAGACACGGTACGATTGTTAACCGTACCAAGCATACAACGGGACACACTTGTGAAATACCAACCGGGAACTGTCGTCCGCCTCAACTCTGCTGATACCACCGAACTTAAAAAGATTCCGGGAGTCGGAAGCACTATTGCCCGGATGATCGTGAATTACCGCGAACGGCTGGGGGGCTTTTGCCGGATAGAGCAGTTACAGGAGATTCATCTAAAAGCAGAAAGGCTCCGCCCGTGGTTTTCTATTGACACCCATCAGATACACCGTATCAATTTAAACAAAGCCGGTATGGAACGAATGATGCATCATCCATACATAAACTACTACCAAGCAAAGGTTATCATAGAATATCGGAAAAAGAAAGGAATCTTAAAAAGTCTAAAGCAATTATCCCTTTATGAGGAGTTCACTCCTATTGATCTTGAACGGCTCGAGCCCTACATTTGTTATAATAAATAAAAAAAAGATGCATTCCTATCACACCAGACAAGAATGCATCACACACAAACAAAACAAACACTCTACTATCATCTTCACAGACTTCCGTAGAGAAGCGACTATAAATATATAGCTAAAAGATAGAACACTTGCAAGGCTCTACCTTTTTGGTATACATTTTTAGAAATTAGGTTCTCTAATTAATATTTTTTAATCATACCATCCACCATATGGACTGTCCGGTCCGTAATTTTGGCAAGCCCCTCGTCATGCGTCACAATGACAAAAGTCTGCCCCAGCCGGTCTCTCAAATCGAAGAACAGTTGATGTAAATCTTCTTTATTATGTGTATCCAGACTACCGGATGGTTCGTCTGCCAGAATAACTGCCGGATCGTTGATTAAAGCCCTCGCTACCGCCACCCGTTGTTTCTCGCCTCCCGACAATTCATTCGGTTTATGAGAAGCCCTGTCAACCAGTCCCATAAAATCCAGAATCTTCATAGCGCGTTCGTGCGCCTCCTTCGAAGATACCCCGGCGATTAGAGCGGGAATCATCACATTTTCCAATGCCGTGAACTCCGGCAGTAGTTGGTGAAACTGGAAAACAAAACCAATATTCTTATTACGAAATGCAGATAGTTCTTTCTCCTTCATCCGACTCACCACTGTTCCGTCAATCTGTACCACACCTGCGTCCGGTTCATCGAGAGTGCCCATGATCTGCAACAAAGTCGTTTTACCGGCACCGCTCGGACCTACGATACTGACAATTTCTCCTTTATTGATTTCCAGATCAATGCCTTTCAACACTTGTAATGAGCCGAAACTCTTCGTAATACCTTCTAGTTTTATCATAATAGCCTTATAATCGTTTAATGACATATTCAGCCAGATAGCACCCAAACACGGCCGGCATATAACTGACTGTTCCACACGTCGATTTCTTATTCTGTTCATCATCCGTCAGCAACACGGCTTTCGGGTCGGCTTGCTCCGTACTGAACACTACCGGAAGTTTCCGTTTCATTCCCATCTTCTGCAAGCGTTTCCGCACCGCCTTGCTCAAACCGCAATGATACGTTTCCCAAAGATCGGCAAAACGAACCTGGGTAATGTCACTCTTCGCTCCTGCTCCCATACTGGAAACAATCTTTATACGACGTTTCATCGCTTCATAAATCAGAAAGCATTTCGGACTGATCGTATCAATAGCATCTACTATAAAATCATATTTATCGGCATCCAGCAGTTCCGGTATATTTTCATCCTTCAGGTAAACAGGAAGGACAGTCAGCTCAATCGCCGGATTTATATCTTTATAACGGGCTGCCAATACTTCCGCTTTCGCCTTTCCCAGCGTGGAATGCATAGCCGGCAACTGACGATTCATATTAGTAGGCTGCACTGTATCGGCATCTACAATCGTCATCCGCCCGACTCCTGCGCGGCAGATCATCTCGGCGGCGTAAGCTCCCACTCCACCCAGTCCCACGACCAATACGTGCGCGTTCCGGATGCGTTCCATCTTTTCCTCTCCTAACAGGAGTTCCGTTCTTTGTTGCCAGTCGTTTTTTTCCATCAGTTTTTCTTTAACCATTTATAGAACCATTTACCCACTTTCTCATAATGTTGAGACTCATTATGCCCGCGAGGATCAGAGAATGACACAATTTCCTGCGGTTCTCCAAACTGGTCGGGATACAGGATAATCAAACTATTATTAGAGAAATATTTTCCTAATTGTGCCGGGAGACGTTCAAAAGAGGGATCATAAGAGATAGATCCGCGACGGGCAGAGATAACTACCAATAAATGGTCATAATTCACCTGTCCTGTCAACAGCAGGAGATCCTCCCACTCCTCCAATATGGAGAATTCTGTCGGGGTACCTGCATGTCTTTTCTCACCAGTTGCTGAAGGCGCATCAATGTACGCTCATTGGCAAAGAAATGCACGCGACATCCGAGAATACTTCCCATACGGCAGAAGTGTTCCACCCACTTAGAGAACCCGGTTTCATATTCCGCCTTTGGCGGAACGGCAATATTGATTCGACGCAGGGTATTAACAGGCATCAGGAATTTGGCAATCATCACTTCACGATGCGTACCTTTCAACAGACTTTCGGCCAGATGTCCGAAGAAAGAGTCGACAATATTGGCTTTCCGGTGCAGACCGATCACAACATCCGTAGCTTCATACTCTTTGATCGTATGGATAATCCCCGAAGCAATATTCAAATCATAACGGGACTCACCATCGTGACAGGCACATCGGCGGCGGCAGCAATCATAGCAGCCTTCTCCAGGTTACGTTTACCCTGCTGCTCTTTCTTCTCCGAACTGTTATTGTCATTAATCACATTCAATGCAACCAATGCATTCTTCTGCTTGGCATCCTTTATCACCAAAGCCAGATTAACCAAATCTTCAATCGTCTCCGGATTAGCGACGGGAATCAGGATCTGTTCCTTATTTATCTGTTTAGCTTCTTCTTCCGCTTGCACATTTTCATCCAGAGCAAAACGGCGGGCCGAACGTTCGGTTACCAAAGAACTGATGACGCAAGTGAAAAGTATCATCACTACCGTGCCGTTCAATACATCATCATTCAACAAGCGTTCTCCATTCTCCATAATAATTTCGTGGCCGATCAGTACTGCTGCCAGTGTAGCCGCAGCCTGCGCATTACTCAGGCCAAATATCATGCTCCGCTCATTCGACTGCATCCGATAGATCTTTTGCGTGATCCATGCAGCCAGCCATTTACTAAAGGTCGCCACTACTGTCATTACAATAGCCACCTTCAATGCCTCGCCTCCGGTAAACAGGCTCCGTACATCAATAATCATCCCTACGCCAATCAGGAAATAAGGAATAAACAAGGCATTTCCTACAAATTCCAACCGGTTCATCAAAGGAGATACATGAGGAATCAAACGATTCAACACCAAGCCTGCCAGGAAAGCGCCTAAAATTCCTTCCATTCCCACGAATTCCATCAACCCTCCTCCAAGGAAAACCATTGCCAGTACAAACACAAACTGCATCACGCTGTCATCATACTTCCGGAAGAACCAACGTCCGATGCGGGGAAAGAAGAAAACAATCAGGAATCCGAGAAAAGCAACTTTTGCCACAAGGAATCCCCAGAACCAACCGTCAACAGTGCCCTTTGAACATACCGCCTATGACGGCTAGGATTATCAAAGCAAGAGTAACGGTAACAGCCGTACCACCAATCGTTATATTGACACTGCGCAAACGCGACAATCCGTAACGACTGATAATAGGATAAGCAATTAAGGTATGGGAAGCATACATACTTGCCAACAGCACCGCCGTGAGAAAACCATAGCCCAGCAGACTCATACTGCTCCATATTCCCAACGCCATAGGAATCAGAAAGGTGAGCCAGCCGAACACGAAACTTTTCGTCCGGTTCTTCTTAAAGTCCTCCATATCCATCTCAAGACCGGCAAGGAACATGATATAATATAGTCCTACTTTACCGAACAGTTCGAAGCTGCTGTCTCGATCGAGCACGTGAAAACCATGTTCGCCAATCAATACACCCGCCAGAATCATGCCTATAATATGAGGTATATGAAGACGCCCCAAAATCATCGGAGCAAAAAGAATGATAATCAATACCAAAAAGAATACCCAAGTCGGATCAGAAATTGGCAACGTTAAATTGAGATCAAACAGGTTCATAGGCTGTGTTTTTTAGGAATTTTGTGCAAAGGAACAAAAAAGTTTGCAGAATCCAATGAATGTCTAATGGTCATTTCACTCCAATAACCACGTCCAACTATACGGAAGCATGAGTAATCCGCCGAAAAACTGAAATATTTCTCTCAAAAGCGATGTTTATATGCTAAATTGTTATAATTTTGCAGCCAAATCTTTTCTATTCGACAGGAAAAGGAGAGAAATTCAATATTCACAATTTAACAAAAGAAAAAGATGAAAGTAGCTATTGTTGGCGTAAGCGGAGCCGTGGGACAAGAATTCCTGCGCGTGCTCGATGAGAGAAACTTCCCGTTGGACGAGTTAGTTTTGTTCGGTTCTAAACGTAGTGCCGGAACAACTTATACTTTCCGCGGTAAACAGATCGAGGTGAAACTCTTACAACACAACGATGACTTTAAAGGGGTAGACATTGCTTTCACTTCTGCCGGTGCAGGAACATCCAAAGAATTCGAAAAAACAATCACCAAGTATGGTGCTGTGATGATCGATAACTCCAGTGCATTCCGTATGGATGCCGATGTACCTTTGGTAGTGCCTGAAGTAAATGCCGAAGACGCATTGGAACGTCCTCGCGGCGTCATCGCCAACCCGAACTGTACGACTATCCAAATGGTAGTTGCACTAAAAGCCATCGAACAGCTTTCTCATATAAAAACCGTGCATGTGTCTACCTATCAGGCAGCAAGTGGCGCGGGTGCTGCTGCTATGGACGAATTGTACGAACAATATCGCCAAGTATTGGCAAACGAGCCTGTGACAGTAGAAAAGTTTGCGTATCAGTTGGCTTTCAACCTGATTCCGCAGATTGACGTGTTTACAGAAAACGGTTATACGAAAGAAGAGATGAAGATGTATAACGAAACACGTAAAATCATGCATTCTGATGTAAAGGTTAGTGCAACTTGCGTACGTGTTCCTGCATTACGCGCTCACTCTGAAAGTATCTGGGTAGAAACAGAACGTCCGATTTCCGTAGAAGAAGCCCGCGAAGCATTCGCCAAGGGCGAAGGATTGGTTCTTCAGGACAATCCGGCAGAAAAGGAATATCCGATGCCGTTGTTCCTTGCAGGTAAAGATCCGGTTTACGTAGGACGTATCCGTAAAGACCTGACGAACGAAAACGGACTGACTTTCTGGATTGTAGGTGACCAGATCAAGAAAGGCGCTGCCCTGAATGCTGTTCAGATTGCCGAATATTTGATTAAAGTAAAAAATATCTAATATAACAGACTGGATATAATATCCAGACAACTATAGATAAGCCCAATAAATCAGCCGGTTTGCAATGTGATAGTGATCACAATGCAAGCCGGTTTTTTTTTATTCTCCAAGCCGTAATTAGAGAGAAAATACCTATTCGTAGGTAAGAAGTCACTAGTTATAGGTATCAGCATTTACCAAAATAACTATTTATAGTGATTGATATAAAGTCACTTTTTTTATCGAATTTTGCACAAAACTTATCTATGAAATATTGTCTTTTTAACATAGCATTCTGGGGGCTGCTATTTTTCAATTTATTTGAGGCCGCAGCTAATTCAAACATCTATACAATCTCGGGACGTGTGACCGAGCCCAAAACGAATTCCCCCTTGCCCGGTGCTTCCATTCTCATTAAAGGTACCTATTTGTGGGCCGTATCCAATCAGAAAGGAGAATTTACGATACAAGGAGTACAGGAGGGAAAATATAATCTGGAGGTTTCTTTTCTGGGTTATGTACCGGCAACAATTCCGGTAAATGTGCACAGTAATATCAAAAACCTACATATCAGACTCAAAGAAAACACGCTTGCACTGGATGATGTAGTCGTTACTGCACAAGCACCCAAGAATGAGTTAAACACTACGCTCACTATCGGTAATAATGCGCTGGAACATTTGCAGGTATCCAACGTGAGCGATATCTCCGCTCTTCTTCCGGGAGGAAAAACAAAAGTGCCGGATCTCACCACTAATAATATCTTCTCATTGCGCGACGGAGGGTCGACAGCCGGTAATGCAGCCTTTGGGACAGCCGTTGAAGTGGATGGGGTTCGTATTGGAAACAATGGTTCGTTTGGCAATATGAACGGAGTGGATACCCGGAATATCACTGTTGCAGATATTGAATCGGTGGAAGTCATCACCGGAGTGCCTTCGGCAGAATATGGGGACTTGAATAGCGGAATAGTCAAGATTCACACCCGGAAAGGGAAAACACCCTGGAACATATTATTGTCCATCAATCCCCGCACCGAACAGGTTTCCTTCTCCAAAGGATTGGATTTAGGAAACGACAAAGGCGTTATCAATATAAACGGAGAATGGACAAAGGCTACCCAAAAGTTGGTATCTCCCTATTCGTCTTATACGAGAAGGGGATTCTCTGCCGGATATAGCAACACGTTCCGCAACGTATTAAGATTCGACATCGGTGTTACAGGCAATATCGGAGGAATGAATACCAAAGATGATCCGGATGCCTATTCGGGAGAATACAACAAAGTGAGAGATAACGTATTCCGGGCAAACACTTCACTGGCCTGGCTGCTCAATAAATCGTGGATTACCAACCTCAAGTTCGACGCATCGGTATACTACAATGACAATAACTCCCATGCACATACTTTCTATTCGTATGCATCGGAACAACCTGCTGTTCATGCCACGCAGGAAGGATATTTTATGGCAAACAAACTGCCATATACTTACTTTGCCGACCAGATCATCGACTCCAAAGAACTGGATTATGCCGCATCGTTAAAATATGAATGGAACAGACGGTTCAAGACTGTAAACAGCAACCTGAAAGCGGGTGTTCAGTGGAAAGCAACAGGGAATGTGGGGGAAGGAGAATATTACAAAGACCCTGCATTGGCTCCGAACGGTTATCGTCCCCGTCCTTACACTACTTATCCATATATGCATAACGTTTCGCTTTATGCAGAAGAGAGTCTGTCGTTACCTGTGGGAAACACGATGCTTAGACTGATGGCGGGAGTGCGTTGGGAACATTTGTTTATCAAGGGAACGAACTATAAAAACCTGAATACTCTTTCACCGCGTTTCAATGCCAGATGGCAGTTGAACGAACATATCGCTATCCGTGGCGGTTGGGGAATCACTGAAAAGCTTCCCTCTTTCTATACCTTGTACCCCAAACAGGAATACCGGGACATACAGACATTCGGCTTTTCCTATAATAACAATGAATCATCTTATATCTATTACAGCCAGCCCTACACATTACTGCACAATGAAAACCTACGCTGGCAACGGAATCAGAACGCAGAAATCGGTCTGGACGTCAACATTGCCCGGACCAGGATTTCGCTAGTCGGTTATTTCAACCGTACCAAGTTACCGTATAAATACACGAGTTCCTATAACCCGTTCTCTTACGATGTTCTCCAATTACCGGAGGGATTCACTATGCCGGCCAATCCGCAAATCAATGTGGATAACCAGACAGGGATGGTGTACATACGTGACAATGCATCGAGCTACTGGACTCCTATGGACGTAAAGGTGACCGACCAGACTTTTATCAAGTCAACCTCTCCCGATAATGGAATGGACGTCATTCGTCGCGGAGCGGAAATGATTGTTGATTTCCCGGAAATAACTCCTATCCGTACGCAATTCCGGTTAGATGCCTCCTATGCTTATACTAAATATATCGACAATTCTTTGTCTTATTATTATCAGAACGGATGGTCGCACACCAGTCTTGCCAACCGCTCCTACCAATATGTAGGTATCTATGCCAATGGCGACAACTTATCGACGACTGCCAACGGTAAACGTACCCACTCATTGGATGCCAATATCACAGCCATCACCCGTATTCCGAAAGCCAGGCTGATTATTTCATGCAGACTGGAGGCTTCGCTTGTGAAGCGTTCGCAGAATATCTCCGAATATCAAGGGAAAGAATACGCGTTCAACGTGAGCGAAAGCAGTAATACCCAAACCGGGGGAAGCATCTATGACGGTAACTCTTATACCGCTATCTGGCCGGTAGCATACCTCGACCTGAATAATGAGATGCATCCTTTCACGTCAGCCGAAGCCGAGAATCCGGAATTCTCTTATCTGATACGCAAATCGGGCAATGCCTACACATTTGCAGCAGATGGATATGATCCTTATTTCTCTGCCAATATCAACATAACCAAAGAGATTGGAGACTATGTATCCCTTTCTCTCAATGCGATTAATTTCACCAACTCACGGCCTTATGTAAAATCTCATGCAACGGGTGTAAGCGCTCTCTTCACCCCGGATTTCTATTATGGACTTACTTGCCGTATCAAATTCTAACTATATGAAGCAATCCATCTACATATTATTACTAACAGTGACTGGCATCTTTGCAGGATGCACGGATATCGATAAAGAAAATCCGTATGACGATCAGTTGCACAGCCTGCAAGTGACTGCCGTATATCCGGACGGATACACGGATCATCTCCGGGAAGGAGTGACCGTAAAGATTGAAGATGTCGACCGTGGAAATTCTTACAAGGCTAAAACCGACAAGAATGGAGTGGCGCAATTCTCTTTGACCAAAGGTATATACCGCGTACAAGTCAGCGACAAAGGCGGAAAGGATATTTTCAACGGATTAGCTGATAATGTCAAACTAACCAGCGGAGACATGTCTCTTAATCTCCCGCTCATTCATTCCAAGGCCGGGACGATCATTATTAAAGAGATTTACTGCGGAGGATGCACAAAGTTACCGCTGGAAGGAAATTATCAGTCCGACAAGTACATTATCCTGCATAATAACGACTCGGAAGTGCAATATCTGGATAGTTTATGTTTCGGAGCGCTCGATCCTTACAACTCACAAGCTACCAATGTATGGGTAACACAGGATGAAGCAACCGGAGCAACCATCTTCCGGGATTTTGCTCCCATCGTTCAGTGCATCTGGCAGTTTGGCGGTACCGGCAAGACTTTCCCGCTTCAGCCGGGAGAAGATGCAGTGATTGCCATCAACGGAGCGGTTGACCATGCGGCACAATATCCGCAATCTGTCAACCTGAACAAACCCGGATATTTTGTATGCTATAATAATGTTTATTTTCCGAATACGCAGTATCATCCGGCTCCGGGCGACCAGATCACACCGGATCATTACCTGAACGTAGTGTTGAAGACTGGCCAGGCGAACGCCTATTCATTCTCGATATTTTCTCCTGCCACGGTTATTTTTAAAGCTAAGGATACCACGATACAGGACTTTGTTCTAAAAGAGGGAAGTGTGATACAAAAACCGGGAAGTACCACCGACCGGGTGATAGCAGTTCCGCTCGACTGGGTGATTGATGGCACGGAAGTATACTACGGTGGTTCCTCCAACAACAAGAAACGTATATCTCCTTCCATCGACGCAGGATATGTCACTCAAAGTGCGACATACAATGGACGCAGCTTATATCGACATGTGGACGAAGAAGCTACGCAGGAAGCGGGTTACGAAGTACTGGTAGATACAAACAATTCTTCTACCGATTTTTATGAAAGAGAAAAACAATCTTTGCATGAGTGAGATGAAAAAAATATATATAACAGGTCTTTGGATTCTATGTCTGACATCCGGAGTTTCGGCACAGACTTATGACATCATCGAACGGCGTAACTCCTGGAATGCCGGGGCAAATGTCACAGGTATCATGATGGACAGTATTTCTGCTTCCTATGCCGAACTGTACGGAAAGAATAACCACGGTGATTTCCGCAACTATTACGAAGCAAAAGAAGCATGGAGTGCCGGAGCAATAGCCAAGTCTATCACTCATCTGAAAGGGTATTCGCTGACGGGTTCGTTCTCATTCGATCATACTTCCGGTAAGGACATGAGTGGTTCCATGTTTATCCACCCAGGATTTTATCCCGTAGACCTCCTGGAGTTCACACCCGGACGTAAAGACTTGCAAACTTACGCTTTCATGGGTGGTATTGCAACTGATATTTCACCCAACTGGCGATTAGGAGGAAAGATAGACTTTGCCGCTTCCAACTATTCCAAACGAAAGGACTTGCGGCATACCAATTACCGACTGAATTTGAAAATAGCCCCCAGCGTCATGTATCATTCGGGAGATATGGCGATCGGCTTTTCCTATATTTTCGGTAAAAACAGTGAATCTGTGAAAGCAGAAGTCATCGGTACAGCCGAAAACTCTTACAATACTTTTCTGGATAAAGGACTTATGTATGGAGCTTACGAGGCATGGGACGGGAGTGGAATCCATCTTAGTGAATCGGGCGTCAACGGTTTCCCCATCAAAGAATTGTCGAACGGGGTAGCCTTGCAACTTCAATGGAAAGGATTTTACGGAGATGCTGAATACACGTATTCTTCAGGTTCTGCCGGTGAAAGAGATGCTATCTGGTTCAAATTCCCCACTCACCGGATTGCCTCTCATTTGAGTTATCATTTCAAACAGGGAAAGAAAGAGCATTTTCTGCGACTGAATTTGCAATGGTCACATCTGGTCAACAATGAAAATGTGATAACCAAGGAAACGGTAAACGGGATAACGATCACTCACGTACACGGTTCCAATCGTATTTTTGAGCAGGATGTTTTCTCCGTCCATCCCGAATATGAATTGATTAGTCCCCGCACGGAACTTCGCCTGGGAACGAATATATCAACATTCAAACGACTGACTACCCAGATGTATCCGTATGTGGTTTCGGAAAAGATGCTTTGTAGCCAGACTTATATCTCCAGCGTATTTCATCTGGGGAAACTCGACCTGAAAGCGGCTGCATCCTTTGCCATAGGAAACTTTACCGAGAAAAACAGGACTACGGCAACAGATACGGAACCGGGTGACCCGCCTTATCGACTGACTGATTATTACAATCTGAAAAATGAATATACAACTGCCCCACAGACGACTTTTCACCTCGGATTGCGCTATCATTTCAACCATGGGATCTATGCTGAAGTACAGGGAAGTTATACACGCGGTTTCAACCTTCAATATATAGATGGTTCGAGCCGTTGGAACGAGACTATCAAATTAGGATATACTTTTTTGAAAACAATGAATATATAAACTAAATTATTAAGCAATGAAAAAGAGTTTAACATTTATCTTTGCAGCAGCACTTTTGGTATCTTGCCAGCAGGAAGAGAACGAAGCTACGACACCTGCCAACAGTCGTATTACTATCTCGCCTGTTATTACACGTGCTACGGAAGTTAACTTTGAGACCGGAGATAAAATTGGCGTTACAATCATCCAAAACGATGACTTCGTATATGCGGAAAATAAACAGATGACATTCAATGACGGAGTATTTGCAGGTGACTTGCTTTGGTACCCGGAAGGAAATGACAAATCGCAAATAGTAGCCTATTATCCCTATAAAGAGGGTAATACTCCGGCTTCATTTACTGTAGAAACCGATCAGACTAGTGGATATGGAGCGTCAGATTTTATGGCAGCAAAGAAATCGGATGTACTTCCGACTACCAACGTTATAAGCATGAACTTCAAACACATGTTTACTAAATTAGTGATTAATGTAACAAAGGAAGTAGAAGCCAACATCTCATCCATTGCATTGAAAGGTTCCATCCCGACTGCAACTCTTGATTTGAGTGCTCTCACAGTGACTGCTGATGCAAACGCCTCCGCAACAAGCATTGTTGCACAAGCCGTTAAAGCGAATGAGACATACCGCGCCATTATCGTTCCCCAAACAGTAGCCTTGACGCTCGAAGTAGCAACATCTGATGGCAAGACCTTGTCACAGAAGCTCACATCTACCACTTTGGCACAAGGAGGACAATACAGTGTGAACATTCGCGTGTTACCTGACGATATAGAAGTCAAACTTAGTGGTGACATTGAAAACTGGACAGATGAGGGTGAAATCGGAGCTGACAATGAGATTCCTTTCGAAGAACATCTCGATGAGAACTATTTCTTATACGATAATGTAAAATATAACACGGTAACTTTGGCAAACGGTACTACGTGGATGGCTGAACCGCTTATCTATCTTCCGAAAGGATATACTCCTTCTACCGATCCTACTGCTGATAGCCATGTTTGGTACCCGTATGAAATCAAGCCTGACGGTGCAACCGTAGCCACAACAGAGGAAAGTGCTATCAAAGAATTAGGTTATCTATATGATTTCCAAGTTGCACTGGGCGGTAAGGAAATTACTGAAAGTAATCTGAACTCTTTTGAAGGAGCGCAAGGTATTTGTCCGAAAGGATGGCACATACCAACACGTCTGGAGTACTTTAATCTGGTAGGAAAAACAACGAATGATGTCGACGGCAAGGTACCGGCTGATGGTGATAAAGCTCTTTTCTTATGATGCAGTTTATGACGGCGCCAAAATATCATCACTGAATAATGCAGGATTCAATTACCAATTCTCCGGCGTTCGTATGGCAACAAGCCTTACAGGTGCCGGCAGCTATCAAAAAACGGCAATAGCAGAAGATGCCAATATTCAAACTGCATGGCACGGAAAACCGGCAATGAATTATCTTATGACTTCGACTGCCTTCAAGCCCGTATACAATAGTACCAGCGGCCTACTAACCAATATACAGTTCTTTGGATTAATGAGTACAATCAATGCAACCAAGTATCCGGAAGGCAGATTATCATTATCTTATGTCAGCATTAAAGCCGGTATGCAACTCCGTTGCGTAAGGGATCAAGCTGCCAACTAAAAGACTAATATTTGTTTCATGCCTTGAAACCTTTAGTTTCTCGGTGAGAAACCAACAGTTTCAAGGTTTGAAACTACCAGTTTCACACTGGGAAACTAAAAGTTTCAAGTAAGGCTACCCCCCTCGCCCGTAAGGCGAACTACGATAAGCTATAAACAAACGAAAAACAGATTACAAACTATATAAAAACGAAGCAATAACAATGAAAACAAAAAAGCTAACAATCGCAATTGCCCTTATGGCAATGACTTTTATCGGAACTTCATGTGGTAACAAACAACAGAAAAGCGCATCAGAAGCGACTACAGAACAGTCTGCATCTTCCGCTTTGGAAATTGATTCTCTCCTTGCCAATGCCGAAAACCTTGCAGGACAAGAAGTAACTATTGAAGGCGTCTGCACACATACCTGCAAACATGGTGCAAATCTTCCTGATGGGTAGCGACGATACCCAAGTGATCCGTGTAGAAGCGGGCACTTTGGGAGCATTCGATCCTAAATGCGTGAACTCCATCGTTCGTGTTACCGGAACACTGAAAGAACAACGCATTGACGAAGCCTACCTCCAGAACTGGGAAGCGCAACTCAAAGCACAAGCTGCCGAAAAACACGGAACCGGTGAAGCCGGATGCGACTCTGAAAAGAAAGCGCGTGGCGAAACAGCCAACAGTCCCGAAGCCCGCATCGCAGACTTCCGCGCAAAAATAGCCGACCGCAAGCAGAAACAGGAAAAGAGTATTTATCTTTCTATTTTATGGAAGCCAACTCGTATGAAGTGGAGTAGTAACATCCGTAAGTGGAGTCGGCTCATACACCGTGACTTATCATTTTTCTTTTCCGGAATGGTATTGATATATGCCATTTCCGGAATTGTAATGAATCACCGTGACACGATTAATCCGAACTTCTCCATCACACGGAAAGAATATAAAATAGCAGAAAAGCTACCGGACAAAGCAGGAATGAATAAGGAGAAAGTGCTCACTCTACTGGAACCGTTGGGAGAAAGCGGCAACTATACCAAATATTACTTCCCGAAAACGGACGTAATGAAAGTATTCCTGAAAGGCGGTTCCAGCCTTCTGGTAAACGTGAAGACAGGGGAAGCGGTATATGAATCCGTCACCCGTCGCCCGCTTATCGGAGCAATGTCCCGTTTACATTACAACCCGGGACAATGGTGGACTTACTTCGCGGATATTTTCGCCATCGCTCTTATTATCATTACTCTCTCCGGCATTATCATGCTGAAAGGGAACAAGGGCATTATCGGCAGAGGAGGAATAGAACTAATAGTCGGAATCTTGATTCCCATTCTTTTCCTTTTCTTCTTTTGAATCGAAATAACAGATTAAATCAAATGGAACATATTATCGAATGTAACAATCTGACGCACTATTACGGCAAACGGTTGATTTACGAAAACCTTAGTTTCACAGTGCCCAAAGGACGTATCCTGGGACTATTGGGAAAGAACGGTACGGGCAAAACCACCACTATCAATATCTTGAGCGGTTACCTGAAACCCCGTTCGGGAGAATGTCGCATCTTCGGACAGGAGATACAGACCATGGCACCGGCTCTGCGCCGCCATATCGGACTGCTCATCGAAGGTCATGTGCAATACCAATTCATGACCATCACCGAAATAGAAAAATTCTACGCAGCCTTCTACCCCGGCCAGTGGAAAAAAGAAGCGTACTACGAACTGATGAATAAATTGAAAGTAGCTACCCGGACAGCGCATCTCACGTATGTCCTGCGGACAGCGCTCTCAAGTAGCTCTCGGACTGATTCTCGCACAAAACCCGGAACTTCTGGTACTGGACGACTTCTCGCTCGGACTCGATCCCGGCTACCGCCGCCTGTTTGTGGACTATCTCCGCGACTATGCCCGTTCGGAAGGTAAAACCGTCTTTCTGACCTCGCATATCATTCAGGATATGGAACGACTCGTTGACGACTGCATTATTATGGACTACGGAAAGATACTGATTCAGAAACCAATCACCGAATTACTGGAAAAAGGACGCCGCTACACCTTCACCATTCCCGAAGGTTACGAGCTTCCTGCATCGGATGATTTCTACCATCCTTCCATCATGCGGAACCAGTTGGAGACTTTCTCCTTCCTGCAACCGGCAGAAACAGAAGCCAAACTGAAATCAATGTCAGTACCTTACACTAATTTTCATAGTGAACAGGTAAATTTGGAGGATGCATTTATCGGCCTGACAGGCAAATACTGATTAAATTAAGAATAAAAATTGGCAACTCGTAACCCATAAATCATCATTCATAAATCATAAATCCTCAAGAATGTACGCTATATTTTATAAAGAATGGATAAAGACACGGTGGTATTTTCTGCTTGCCGTGCTCGCCACACTCGGTTTTACAGGCTATTGTATGCTTCGCATCAACCGGGTGGTAGAAATGAAAGGGGCTGCCCATGTATGGGAAGTCATGCTGCAACGGGATGTCATCTTCATTGATATGTTGCAATATATTCCTCCTGATTGCCGGAATCCTGATGGCAATCGTGCAATTTGTCCCCGAGATGCAACGCAAATGTTTGAAACTGACCCTCCATCTGCCTTATCCGGAACTGAAAATGACGGGCAATATGTTACTCTCCGGACTCATACCGCTTCTTGTCTGCTTCGCTTCCAATTTCCTGTTGATGGAGATCTATCTGAACGGAATCCTTGCCCATGAGCTCAAAAACCACATACTGCTTACCGCTTTAACGTGGTATCTCGCCGGCATCTCCGGCTATCTGCTCGTCGCATGGATTTGCCTCGAACCGGCATGGAAACGCCGTATCCTGAATCTCATTATCGCAGTATTGTTACTCCGAATCTTCTTCCTGTCGCCTACGCCGGAAGCATACAACAAGTTTCTCCCTTATTTAGTGGTCTATACTTTGTTGACAGCCTCTTTCTCGTGGCTCTCTATCGTACGGTTCAAGGCCGGAAAGCAGGACTAAACAATTAAAAATTAAAGATTAAAAATTAAAAGATTGAGAAATGAGACGTTTCAGTACCATACTATTATATGTAACCATCGCTTTTCTGCTTCTTTGGCAGTTGCCCTGGTGCTACAATTTCTTTGTCGTAAAGCCAGAGAAGACTCCCTTTACCCTGTATAGTTTCGTAATTGGCGATTTCGCCCAGATGGGACAAGAAGAAGGGAAAGGAACCGTGCGCCGCGACCTTGCAGGAAACATTTATTCGGAAGCTGCTTTCGACAGCATCCTGCCTATGTTTTATTTCCGTCAGTTGATGTCTGATGAGCGTTTTCCGGATACCATTCAAGGAATCGCAGTGACTCCTAAAATGGTGCAGACGGAAAACTTCAACTTCCGCAGCGTGCCTTCGGATATAAACGCACCTTCTATCGGGCTTTACCCACTGATGGAATCTATGTCAGGACGTGTGGACCTGAAAATGCCGGATGACGTATTCCGTATCACCTCCAAAGGGATCGAATTTATCGACATGGCTACCAACAGCGTGAAGGAAGACAAAAGCCTTCAGTTTACCGAAGCTATGACTAAGAAGGATTTTCGTTTTCCGGCAACGGAAATCGTAGGAAATCCGACGGTGAAAAAGGAGTATGACGAAGGTTATCTTCTGTTGGATGCCGACCGTCGTCTGTTTCATCTGAAACAGGTGAAAGGACGCCCGTATGTCCGTGCCATCACCTTGCCTGAAGGCCTGACATTAGAACATCTGTATCTGACCGAGTTCAGAAATAAAAAGACGCTTGCTTTTATGACCGATGTCAACAACGCCTTCTATGTGTTGCAGAACCGGACGTATGAAATCGTAAAAACAGGAATCCCAGCATTTGATCCCGAAACGGATGCACTAACCATCATCGGTAATATGTTCGACTGGACAGTCCGTGTGACAACTCCGGCTTCAGATAACTATTACGCATTGGACGCCAACGATTATTCGTTGATTAAAAAATTAGAGAACGCATCGTCTACTCATTCCATGCCCGGTATTACTTTCACATCTTATACTGATAAATATGTAATGCCACGTTTCGAATAGTATTCCCATATTGAATGTAACAGTTGTAAGGGACTATCAAAAGTCAATCTATTAAATATGACTTAGGGTAGTCCCTTACTGTTTTCTTCCCATGCGTGTATAGGAAACAAAAAGAATTACAATCTTTTCTTCTGTAAGTATGGGTTTTTTCCGGCAAGAAAGTTTACCTTTGCCGACTCATCAACTATTTAAACCGCAATTGCTTCTGCATTATACTCAAACAAATACGGTAAAACGAAATAACTCAAACTAAAAACCGTATGAAAGTTTACCAAGCATTTGCTTTCCTAAGTATCTTCATCATATTGTTCTATAATTGTTCGCTCCCTGCTGATGACGAAGAAAAAAGGAGATTTAAAAGAGAGGAGACACTAACACCCGAACTTCCTTGGGAAGGAGAGATGGACAAATTCACCATCAATTCTAAAGAAGGAATCCATCTGAATGATCCACAGGAAGACGCCGGAACAGCATATATCACCATTCCTTCTACCTCTGTAAAAAACACCCGTTGGGAATTTGGAGTTCACCTCACCTTCAACCCCTCCGCCAACAATTATGCACGATTTTATCTGACTTCTTCCTCAAACATTCTTTCCGGTAATTTAAACGGCTATTACATTCAGATTGGAGGAGCAAAAGATAATGTAGCTCTTTATCGCCAAAACGGAAACCAATCTAAACTACTGGCTTCGGGAAGAGAACTAATGAAAGGAAACTCTTCACCGAAACTATACATAAAAAAGTAGAATGTGACAATAACGGTTACTGGACTTTTTGGACACGGCTTGAATCCGAGAATGAATACGTAAAAGAAAAACAGATAAAAGATACCGATATACAGACTTCCCGCTACTGCGGTATATACTGCATTTACACCAAAACCCGTTGTAAAGGATTCACGTTCCATCACATACAGTTGTCTAATGACGTAGAAACGAACACATCACCCGACGAAACACCCGATCATCCCGAACAGACATTCCAGATAATCCGGACACTCCCGAATTACCGAAAGATGTGAGAGGTATGCTTCTTTTCAATGAAATCATGTATAACAATGCTACTGATGGTGCAGAATATATAGAAATCTACAATCCGACTGAACAGGCTATCATTTTACCGGCACTTTATCTATATAAGATGTATAAAGACGGGGCAATATACAATACTACCATCCTTCAAAATGAAAGTCCTTCTACTCCCCTAACCATCCCTGCCAAAGCTTATCTTTGCTTCACGAAATACTTCAACAGAGTCGTTCAGAAACATAAAGTTGGTGGAGAAAATATAATAATTATACCGAACTTCCCGGCACTGAACAATAATGGTGGGTATCTGGCACTTTCGAGTAGTAAAGAGACTGCACCAGGACATACTTTTGACACTTGTTGTTTTAGAGATGAAATGCACACCATTGACAAAATAACCGGCATTTCGCTTGAAAAGAAATCTCCGGAGTTGTCCTCGCTCAATAAAAACTGGCGTTCGTCCAAACACGCGACCGGAGGCACACCGGGAATAAAAAATAGGTAAGAGTATACATATCTATGATAAATTCCCTACTTTTGTAGACAAAGTAAACTAATTCCGGATATTCATCCTCAAACGAATTTAAATAGCAGATATGAGTCCAGCCGTTATATCTATCACTATTGTGGCATACTTTATAATCCTGTTCACTATCTCTTATATAGCAGGACGCAAAGCCGACAATGAAGGATTCTTTGTAGGAAACCGTAAATCAGCCTGGTATATCGTTGCCTTTGCCATGATCGGTTCCACCATTTCCGGAGTCACCTTCGTTTCCGTTCCGGGTATGGTACAGGCAAGTAGCTTTTCTTACCTGCAGATGGTGCTGGGATTCATAGTAGGACAAATTATCATTGCATTTGTGCTTGTTCCACTGTTCTATCGGATGAATTTGGTTTCCATTTATGAATACTTGGAGAACCGCTTCGGAAGTTCTTCCTACAAGACGGGAGCCTGGTTCTTTTTTATTTCAAAGATGCTAGGGGCAGCCGTCCGGCTCTTTCTCGTATGCCTGACATTGCAGTTTCTTATCTTCGATCCTTTCCATCTCCCATTCCTGTTGAACGTGATCCTTACGGTATTTATCGTATGGCTTTACACATTCCGCGGTGGAGTGAAATCATTGATATGGACGGATGTTCTAAAAACATTCTGCCTGGTAGTGTCGGTTGTACTTTGCATCTATTATATTGCTTCCAGCCTGCATCTGAATTTCAGCGGTCTGGTTAGTACGATTTCAGATAGTGACTTTTCCAAGACATTCTTTTTTGACGACGTGAACGACAAACGCTATTTCTTCAAACAGTTCCTGGCAGGAGTGTTCACTGTCATTGCCATGAACGGGCTCGACCAGGATATGATGCAACGCAATCTTAGTTGCAAGAATTTCCGGGATTCTCAAAAGAATATGATTACAAGCGGTATCTCACAATTCTTTGTCATTCTGCTTTTTCTGATGCTGGGAGTACTATTATATACGTTTACAGCACAACAAGGCATTGGGAATCCGGGAAAAAGCGACGAGTTGTTTCCGATGATTGCTACCGGAAATTATTTTCCCGGCATAGTCGGAATATTATTCATTATCGGACTGATAGCCTCCGCCTATTCTGCAGCGGGTTCTGCCTTGACGGCACTGACCACTTCCTTTACTGTAGATATTTTACATGCACAGAAAAAAGGAGAGGCGGCACTTAGCCAAATACGCAAACATGTACATATCGGTATGGCAGTTGTGATGGGAGCAGTCATTTTCGTATTCAATCTGCTGAACAACACGAGTGTGATTGATGCGATTTACACATTGGCCAGTTATACGTATGGCCCTATCTTAGGACTGTTCGCTTTCGGCATCTTCACCAAGAAACAAGTTTATGATAAATATATTCCGTTGGTAGCTATCGCTTCTCCCATTCTTTGCTATATCCTGCAAAGAAATTCGGAAGCATGGCTCAACGGTTACCAAATTAGTTACGAGCTGCTATTATTTAACGCTGCATTTACTTTCATCGGACTTTGCTTCCTCATTCGAAAGAAATCAACGATGGACAATACGACAGTTCTTTAATATTAAGATGAAGATGAAGAAGAAAATTAATTGCTTCATACCTTTCGGCACTCCGGAAGATACCATGCAGACAGTAAAGGAACTACAAGTGTCAGAGCTAGTAAATAAGATCTATTTATTAGGTTCGGAGCCCGGTAAGAAAGCTCTTCCGGGTTGTGAATATCTCTCTGTTAAAGGGTTCTATTCCACAGACACAATGAAAACAATTGCAGCCAATGCCAATACGGAATATACTCTGTTCTACTTGAAACAAACTCCATTAAAACTGGGACTGTATGCCTTGGAACGCATGGTGCAAATCATAGAGAACGATAAAAAGAATGGAATAGTTTATGCCGACCACTATCAGCTGATTAACGGAGAACTTAAACAAGCACCTGTCATTGACTACCAATTAGGAAGCGTCCGGGATGATTTCGATTTCGGTTCCATGCTTCTATTCAGTTCTTCTGCCTTCACTAAAATAGCAGATGCTTTGCGTGAAGAGTACAAATACGCAGGACTATATGCTATGCGTCTATTCATCTCTTACAAATATTCAATTGTGCACATCAATGAATATCTATACACCGAAATTGAAACAGATACCAGAAAAAGCGGAGAGAAACAATTCGACTATGTAAACCCCAAAAATCGGGAAGTACAAATTGAAATGGAAGCTGCCTGTACCGAATACCTGAAATGTATTGATGCTTATTTCATGCCTACTTCTTCACGGCCTGTAAATCTTCACAGCGAAAACTTTGAATTCGAGGCATCTGTCATCATCCCTGTACGCAATCGTGCTCATACAATCCGCGATGCTGTCAATTCGGCTTTAAACCAACGGACCACTTTCTCTTTTAACATTATTGTTATCGACAATCATTCCACCGATGGAACGACGGAAATTCTCCAGGAACTAAGTAGCGATAAAAGATTGATCCATATCATCCCCCAAGAAAATGATTTAGATATAGGAGGCTGCTGGAACAAGGGTATATGTCACGAAAAATGCGGAAAGTTCGCTATACAGTTAGATAGCGACGATTTATATAAAGATGAATCCACTTTACAGAAAATCGTAGACACCTTTTATAAGGAAAGCTGCGCAATGGTTATAGGTACCTATCTAATGACCGACTTCCAACTGAACGAAATCCCCCCGGTATCATTGACCACAAAGAGTGGACACCGGAAAATGGAAAGAACAACGCTCTACGTATCAATGGTTTGGGTGCTCCACGAGCTTTCTACACTCCTATTCTTCGTAATATCAAATTGCCGAACACCAGCTATGGTGAAGATTACGCCATAGGATTACGAATCTCACGGGAGTATAAGATCGGACGTATCTATGATGTAATATACCTCTGTCGCCGTTGGGAAGGTAACTCTGACGCCGCATTAAGCACAGAAAAAGTCAATCGGAACAACTTCTACAAAGACCGAATCCGCACATGGGAAATTAAGGGCAGAATCCAGATGCATACTATTGATGAAGAGTTTCAGGAACTTGTAGAGGAAATGATAGAAAACCAAAAAGAAAACTGGGAACTTGCGAAAAGGAACTATGAAGCGTTGGAAGAAAATCTGGAAAAGAAAAAAGTATTGAAACTGAAGGAAGAAGATAGAGAGATGAAAGTTAGAATTTTCCCGAATCCTCAACGCATCCTCTCGACCATGGCAAAAACAGATAGTCGTTCTATCCAGGAAAGGCCTTGTTTTTTATGCGGAAAAAACCGCCCCGCAGAGCAAACATATCTACCATTCGGACATTATGAGGTATGCCTCAACCCCTACCCCATTTTTCAGCGTCACTTGACAATCATCGACAAGGAACACACTCCACAAAACATGAAAGGACGTTTTGAAGATATGCTTCACTTAGCTGAAAACCTGGACGAGTTCTATATACTCTATAACGGACCGGAGTGCGGTGCTTCCGCCCCTGACCACATGCATTTCCAGGCAGCAGGAAAAGAAGAAGAACTGACTAACCCTTTTGCGCTGAATTTCTTGAAGAGTATATTAGAAAATGAAAACGGCGTAACAACTTATGTAGACAATGTATTCACAACTTGCATAGGTATGACATCAGGTCTGAAAGTTGACTTAATGCAACAATTTGAAAAGGTCTACCAAAATCTTTCCATCATTTATTCGGATAAGGAACCTTTAATCAACATGATAACCTGGTATGGTCTCGATAAAATAAGCCATTTCGGAGGTGACGAAATAGAAGTATGGAATTGCATCATTTTCCTACGCTCAAAACATCGTCCCGATTGCTATTATACCCCAAAAGAAAAAGGGCTATTAATAAGTCCGGCTGTTGCAGAAATGGGTGGCATATTCCCGATTGTCAGAGAAGAAGACATGGATAAATTAAACGCCAAAAAACTCACAGAGATTTACAAGGAGATAAGTTTATCTCCCCAACAATTAAATACTCTATGCGATCAATTATTCAAAAAGAAATAGTAATAAAGTAATATGCGAGTCCCCTTAATAAGTGTTGGTATTCTTTCCGGGAAAGAGATTGAATTTTCTTTCCCTATAAAATTTATCTCCTCCGACGGAACGGAAAGCTCCGGTATGCAAAAAGGCTATTTACCGGGATGGGAAGATTCATTGGCAAGGGAAAGAATATAATGAATTATCTTTCACTCCCCAACAAGGTGCACATGCTTTCTTTGAACTGAAAGATGTGACCATCGGAATCAACTTCCATTGGGAACGCAAAGAAGTCCAGAAATTCAAAGGGGAATTAAAGATTATCATCGAAGGAGAACAACTAACCGCCATCAATGTGATTTCCATTGAAGAATATCTTACCAGTGTAATTTCATCCGAAATGAGCGCAACAGCTTCTTTAGAACTACTAAAGGCACATGCTGTTATTTCCCGAAGTTGGCTGTTGAATAAGTGTAAGACAGAGAGTAGAAAACAGGAAATGAAGAACGAGAAAACAGGAAAGTCTATACAGAAGGATAGCGCAACCTGTTCTCCATCTTTCGTTTCGGATTCTCAATTTATCAAATGGTATGACCACGAAGCGCACAAAAACATTTGACGTATGCGCAGACGATCACTGCCAACGGTATCAGGGAATTACACGAGCCTCAACACCACAAGCCATCGAAGCAGTCTCCGCCACGCGGGGGGAAGTGCTGATGTATAAAGGAGCGATTTGTGATGCCCGTTTCTCTAAATGTTGTGGCGGAGCTTTTGAAGAGTTCCAAAATTGTTGGGAAAACGTAAAGCATCCTTATCTAATCAGACAACGGGATAGCAAGACTGAAAAACAACTTCCCGATTTGAACATAGAGGCGGAAGCTGATAAATGGATACGTACCTCGCCTGTTGCTTTTTGTAATACGCAGGATAAGAAAATTCTAAGCCAAGTACTAAACAACTACGATCAGGAAACAGCAGACTTCTATCGTTGGAAAGTCAGTTATACCCAACAGGAACTTTCAACACTGATTCATCAACGTTCAGGGATTGATTTCGGACTAATTCTGGATTTAATCCCTGTAGAACGGGGAACATCCGGACGTCTTGTCCGATTGAAAATTGTAGGAACCTTGCGAACGCTTATTATCGGGAAAGAACTGGAAATACGCCGTACCTTATCTACTTCCCATCTGTATAGTTCCGCCTTCGTAGTAGACAAGGAATATGAGGAAAAAGGACATAAAGAGGATAAAATCCCTTCACGATTCATCCTTACCGGAGCCGGATGGGGCCATGGAGTAGGACTTTGCCAGATTGGTGCTGCCGTAATGGGAGAGCAAGGTTACAAATATGAAGAAATACTGTCTCACTATTACCCCGGCAGTACGCTCGAGAAACAATATCAATAAAAAAGAATAATACCATGACAACATCCACTACAAAAAGAAATCCCTGGAGCTGGATACCCACCCTCTACTTCGCAGAAGGGCTGCCATACGTAGCGGTAATGACGATTGCTGTTATCATGTACAAGCGTTTGGGATTATCCAATACGGAAATAGCCTTATACACTTCCTGGCTCTATCTTCCCTGGACTATCAAACCGTTATGGAGTCCATTCGTCGACCTGGTGAAAACGAAACGCGCCTGGATTATTGCCATGCAAGGTTTCATCGCTGCCGGATTTGCAGGAATAGCCTTCTTTATTCCGACTGCTCATTATGTACAGTTGACTCTTGCTTTTTTCTGGTTGTTGGCGTTCAGTTCCGCTACGCATGACATCGCTGCAGACGGTTTCTATATGCTCGGGCTCAATAATAAAGAACAATCTTTCTTTGTCGGTATTCGAAATACGTTTTATCGGCTTGCCAATATTTTCGGGCAGGGAATTCTAGTCATGCTGGCAGGATGGCTGGAAACATCACAGAACAATATTCCCTTGGCATGGAGTATTACATTCTACCTCCTTGCCGGATTATTTCTGACTCTTACTATCTATCATCGGCTTATCCTCCCCCATCCTGATTCGGACATTAAACGTCCCGGCCTCACACCGGGTAAGTTGTTAGGAGATTTCCTTTTGACCTTTGTCACATTCTTTCAGAAAAAGAACCTCGGTCTCATGTTCTTTTTCCTCCTCACCTATCGGTTGGGAGAATCACAGTTAGCCAAAATAGCTTCTCCTTTCCTGCTCGACACCACCGATAAAGGTGGGCTAGGCTTATCCACAGCAACTGTCGGAATGATCTACGGTACCATAGGTGTCATAGCTTTATTGCTCGGTGGAATCATTAGTGGTTTCCTCGTTTCCCGTGACGGATTCAAGAAATGGATATTACCCATGGCATTAGCCATCAACATTCCCGATCTATTATATGTATGGATGGCTGCCGCCACCCCGGACAATCCTATATTTATAGCCATTTGTGTAGCGATCGAACAGTTGGGGTATGGTTTCGGCTTTACCGCTTATATGCTATATCTGATTTATATAGCGGAAGGTGAACACAAAACGGCGCACTATGCTATCGGAACCGGATTTATGGCACTGGGCATGATGATTCCCGGTATGCCTGCCGGATGGATACAGGAACATCTCGGATACACAAACTTCTTTATCTGGGTTTGTATTTGTACCCTGCCCGGTATCGTCGCCTCATTAATGATTCGCAACCGACTGGAGGATTCTTTCGGAAAGAAACAATAAAAAACTCAAAGATATGATACTCATTGCAGATAGTGGTTCTACCAAAACCGACTGGTGCATCGTTTTCAACGGCACCCCAATCAAACGAATTGGAACGAAAGGGATTAATCCCTTCTTCCAATCAGAAGAAGAAATTCAACAAGAGCTGACACATTCCCTCCTGCCACAACTACCGGAAGGAACGATCAACTCCATCTTTTTTTATGGTGCAGGATGCACTCCCGAAAAGGCTCCCGTCCTCCGGCGGGCTATTGCCGACAGCCTGCCCGTCATCGGGAACATCAAAGCCTACTCGGATATGCTTGCCGCTGCCCGCGGACTATGCGGACATGAAGCTGGGATTGCCTGCATCCTCGGCACAGGTTCCAATTCCTGTTTCTACAACGGTGAAGAGATTGTCAACAACATCTCCCCTCTTGGATTCATCCTGGGAGATGAAGGAAGCGGCGCAGTCCTAGGAAAACTATTGGTAGGCGATGTACTGAAAAACCAGCTTCCACCCACCATCAAAGAAGCTTTCTTAAAACAGTTCGACCTGACGGCCCCCGAAATCATCGACCGTGTTTACCGCCAACCCTTTCCGAACCGTTTTCTGGCTAGTCTCTCCCCTTTCCTTGCACAGCATCTGGAAGAACCGGCTATCCGTTCACTAGTGCTCAACAGCTTTATCGCTTTTCTCCGCAGAAACGTGATGCAATATGATTATAAGCAATATCCGGTACATTTTATTGGTTCCGTAGCTCACTGTTACAAGGAGATTTTGCAGGAGGCTGCGCAAACAACAGGTATTCAGATCGGTAAGATTCTTCAAAGTCCGATGGAAGGACTGATTCAATACCATCAACAATAATTCTTTTACCTATTGTAATTTATAACCAGTAATTATAAAAATGCAGATAACCGAACAACCGTCACCTTACGATCATCTGGAAAAGAAATCTGTGCGAGAGATCTTAGAAGATATCAACCAGGAAGATCAGAAAGTAGCGTTAGCCGTACAAAAGGCTATTCCACAGATTGAAGAGCTTGTCAATCAGATTGTACCCCGCATGAAGCAAGGCGGACGCATCTTTTATATGGGGGCCGGCACAAGCGGTCGCCTGGGAGTATTGGATGCTTCCGAAATTCCTCCTACTTTCGGTATGTCTCCCAACTGGATTATCGGACTGATTGCAGGAGGCGATACAGCCCTGCGCAATCCGGTAGAAGGAGCCGAAGATGATGAAAATCGAGGTTGGGAAGAACTCGTCGAACACCAGATCAACGAAAAAGACACCGTTATCGGCATTGCCGCTTCCGGCACTACCCCGTACGTAATCGGTGCTTTACGGGAAGCCCGTAAACACGGTGTCCTGACAGGTTGTATCACCAGTAATCCCGATTCTCCTATGGCAGCAGAAGCGGATGTTGCCATTGAAATGATCGTCGGACCGGAATATGTCACAGGCAGTTCCCGAATGAAATCCGGCACCGGGCAAAAAATGATTCTGAATATGATTAGTACCTCGGTGATGATTCAACTTGGACGGGTGAAAGGGAATAGGATGGTGAATATGCAGTTGACCAATCATAAACTTATAGAAAGAGGGACGCAGATGATTATGGATGAATTAGGATTGGACCATGACCGTGCGCAAAAACTCCTTTTACTTCATGGTTCTGTAAAAAAGGCTATTGATGCATATCAGAAACAATAACAAGTGTCTTTGATTCAAGCTAGAAGAAACCTACAGGTCCCCAATTAAGACAGGATTCTTTTTCTGCTTTAATTGGGGGCCTTATAAATAAAACAGTACAGCTATCTCTTTATATTCACAGTCACAATACTATATGCCTTTATATCCAGCCCATTCTCTAAAGAAGAAATAGCAGATTCTACTAACATACCTTTATTTGTTTCAGGAAAAGATTCTGTAGGTACTGTCGACACAGTCATTTTTACTTCCGCAGGAATGAAAGGAAGAGCCAGATTCAAACCTTTTATATCCGAAGAAGTCCTATTGACAAACATCAAAGTAAGATTTCCCTGACTATCTTTATATGCCGTACAATCTACAGAGGCAGATACATTTTTGGAAGCAACGACCTTGACACGCGTTTTTCCCGTCAGATTTTTTGCAAACTGTGCATACATATACCCTCGGGGAGTAATAGCACTCATAGTAGAGTTAGCCAGACCATCACCCAACATTCCATAATAGCGACGACCATACCAATAAATATAAGCATTGAATCCCGAAGCCATTGCAGTATTAATCTCCGCTGCCAACTGTAATGTTTCCGCACGGACATCACCAATCAACAGGTAAGGAGCTTTCTTTTCCCATGCTTCATTCAGCAAATGTTCAGTCATCCAATATTCTTTACCTTTAGCTTTTGCCAGATCATACGGAGTATTTCCACCTCCATAGATGTGTCCTCCCACAACATCAATTACAGCGCAGGCTTGTTCATCTTCAAGAATGGGATCTGTACTCTCATGCCTGTACTGGAATGACTCTCCAGTCATTAGTTTCACATCGGGATGAGCAGCTTTAATACTCGCACCATACTGTTTAAAGAACTTAGCCTGCTGCAAACCTGTCCATCTACAACTTTCATAAGTCACTTCAAAATCCGGTTCATTCTGAATAGATACTACATCAACCGCAGCGCCCTGTTGTTTCATATAAGTAAGGAACTCTTTCAAATATTCAGCATATCCAGCATAATCAGCCAGTTCACCATCCACAATATTATCAATTGTTTTCAAAGACACAGGTGGCGTCCAAGGAGTTGCCAGAATCGTGGTTCCCAGATCCTTTGCCACTTTCGCAACCCGAGCAACAGTTCCCCATCGACGATCCGCAGTCTGATTCTTATCTTTAGGGGCAATGCGGATCCGCAAAATATTACATCCTAGCTGATCAGCTCCCGTACCAAACAAGGTATTCATCTCCTCCTCTGTCAGTGCAGTTTGCTGCCAAGATGTTTCCATCACTCCAAAACCCTGCACTTTCTGATATTCGATATCCGGTTGAATAGTCAATGTAGCCGGAATCTGTTCGGGTACAGTATAGCCTGTTGTATCTTCATCACTGCATGAGGCTAACAAGAGTAATAGAGAGTATAAAGTATACATATATTTAATCGTATTCATAATTCTTCTTTAAGTCTAAATTATTATTCCAAGATTACTGCTTCTCCGGCTTAGTATAAGGCACCAGGCGGAAGTTTCCAAAACCTAGTTGATAACCAATCATGTCGGTTCCCTTTGAATACTTGCCATCTGTTCCCATATAGCTACCCGCTTTCAAAGACAGATAAGTATTCAGAGAAGCCGGAAAGCTCGTCTTTGCATCGTTTACTGTCAAGCCACTAAAACAGGACAACTGTGACAAAGGAATGACCATCGTACGCCATCCGCCATAAAACTCAAAAGGTACAATCTTACCATTTTGGTTCCAGGAGATCAACGTGATTCTGCCATCTCCGTCAGAGGAATTCTTCCCTGTCTCCCAACGCCAAGCTCCTAAAGTCCAATTGCAAGTCATATAGAAGTCAAACTCTATAGCTAAGTCGGAACACAAGGTAGCATCCGTAATTAAACCACCCGAGTTTGCAACGACTACTGACCATACTTTTCCGTAATCAAATCTAAATTTCAGTAAATCATCTCCATTCGAACTGATCTTATCCACAGTCACATCAATCGGATTTCCAGTGGGGATAATGCGATACAGATCGGGAGCTGTCGGAGCTTTATCCGGATTAAGAATAGGGAACGGATTGGCTGATGCTGTATTATTGGATGACATAGCGAGATTAATTCCATCAAACCTAGCCTGATTACTACCAGCATAGGCATCCCCTCCATTCGCAAAACGGTTAATGAATAAACATCCCTTACAATTTATATCTTTATAAGAATATCCCTCACCTGAAGCAGATACTACTGTAATATATCCGGGCGTCTGATCACCTCCGGTTGGAACGACCACTTTTATGTTCTTATTATCAACCGTTTCAAAATCCGTTGCTTCCACATCTCCCGGGAATATGATCTTCTGAATGCTCTCGAAGTTCATACCATAAATGTAAATAAACTCCCCAGCCTTAGCCATCGTATGAGATACACTAGTAATAAATGGAGCGCCCGCATTACCTGCAAACTTGATTTCAATCAGCTTCTCCGAGTAATCAGAAACCAGTTTAATGGTATTCATATCCTCCACATTCGTCACATTGCCCTCTCCGACAGGAAGATCTGACGGAACAGAAATTGTAAGAGCCGTTTCCGTGGCAACAAAACTAGTAACCAAAGTTCCGTTACAGTAAACCTCTTTCACCAGATTCAAATTTGTTCCGTTCAATACAACATCACTTCCCAAAATAATTAGAGTGACAGGTTGTCCGTCCGTGCCAACCACTGTCTCATCAACGGTTATCGTAGGCCCTGATATTGTAAATGAATAGTTATAGGTTTCCCTAACTCTGTTTCAAGTTTAATCACATTCTCATCGTTTACATTCTGAATCTGTTCCCCAAAGGCGTTTCTTCAGGAATGACAATGCGAAGAGCAGTAGAAGCAAGATGATTTTCAGAAGTCATATTTACAGCATAACCGTTAAAATATACACTTTACTCACATAATTCAAACCGGCACCTTCCAATTGAATCTCTTCACCAATTGATGCAGTTGTTGTCAATGTACCTACCAGATCATTCACATCTGCAAAAACCCGTACTCCATTCACTGCCAATTTCCAACTGATAATACTCAGAGAAAAGATAAATTCATTTCTATCACTTTTCACCTTCACCGTATTCTTTAATGACTCTTCGACAACCTGATAACCCAATGGGGTATTTTGAGGAATGACTACCTCAATATATGTATTTCCTTGTTTCAGAAAATCCTTAGCAGCCACTTCCAATCCATTAAAATATGCCGCAGAAACAGTGGATAAGTTGTTACCCTCCATACGTATTTTCGTTCCCACCTTCACTTGAGTCGCCTCTTTCCAATCATTCCCACTCTGTACATTCACACTTTGAATGACAGCATTTGTCAAGCTTCCGCTTCCAAGATCCTGGTCGTCATCATCACAAGACAAGAAGCCCACCATCACAGCCGTCAACAACATAATAGTTATGCTTTTATTCAAATATTTATATAGTTTCATCATTCATTCCTGTTTAATCATTCTTATAAGAACTTTTCACATAAGGCACAATACGGAAATTACCAAAAGACATTTGTGCATTCTCCATAGGATTACCAGAGAACCAGTTGCCTGATTTATCTTGGAAACTTCCACATATCCAGAATATAGCCCCACTCATATTATTCAAAAGGGAACGTAAATCTCCAAGCGTCAGTGTTGCATAATTTGTTATCTCTGCAATAGGCCATGTCATGGTCTTCCAGCCGTTTGTAAAAGTAACCGGAACGACAGCACCATTATTGATCCATGGTACCGGAGTACAGCGTTCACTCGCAAGCGTCAGTCGAAGAGCTCCGGATTGCCAAGGACATTCACATAGTAATCACATTGGAAGGCCAATTCATTGCATGGTGTATCTTCTGTGATCACCTTACTTTCAGCACACGCATCCAACACTATTTGAATTGCTTTATCCGGATAGAAATTGAAACCTCCGATTTCCCCTTGTGTCGGAGTATCCGCCGGTTCTCCAGGAACAGAGCGATACACTTCCGGACTTTTCGGTCCCTCAACTCCAGACGGAATCACAGCAGTTGTATTAGTGGAAATACTTCCTCTCCCATAGTTATACGCTTTCTTATCTGCAGGATCTTCACTGAACTTCACAATAAACAAGCCCGGTTTGAAATTGAAGTTATTATAAGTATAAGCTCCTCCATTAGCCCCTTCAATAATCAATCTACCGTAGTTGTATTCCACACCGTCCGGCACCTGTACTGAAAGCACCGTATAATTGTTATTTACCTTAAGATTAGTAGAAGCTATACCACCCGGAAACGTTACTTTTTCAATATCCTTCAGATTTGTACCATAAATGTCAATCCACTCACCTACTCTTGGCATCGTATGGGAAACATCCGTCACAGACGGAGCAGCTGCCAGAATTGAGAACGGGAATACAAAATCATCGTGTTTCGTAACAATACGTATTGTATTACGCACCGTTTCATCTGTAACTTCCGTCCCGGTAGGAATTGTAGTTGGGATAGTGAAAATAATCGCATTATCAGTGATATAATTTGAATTAACGCCTGCAACTTCCACGCCATTACAATAGATGGCTTTGGTTGTAGTAAAACCACTGCCTTCAATACGGATTTTTTCACCCAGACGTACTTTCGTCAATACAGTCTCTGTGTCAGTAACTTTCTGGGCACACACACGAGTGACGGACACACTTTCGTCATCTGAACACGAGAAAAAAGAACAGGCAATGCTACCAGCAGTCCGAACAACCAATTATTAATTATATATTTTTTCATCTTGGATAGTCTTTTATCTTATTTCACATCAAAATGTACAGGTTCTTCGCTCAACAAAGGATTTAGAGTTTCTTCATTCAACGGATAAACCAATTTTAAGCAACTAGCATCGGGAGTCTTCATTTCACGTCCGTCTGACGCTCCCCAGGAAAATGTAGGAGGAGCACCATAATCATAGCGAACACCACGTTTCTGATTCTTCATAAACTCGACGACCCAGTCTGTATCCCAATAACCACGACGAACAATATCATACCAGAACTGACCTTCCATTGCCAATTCACAACGTCGTTCATTCCAAATATCCTGCAAAGTGATTTCATCCATTCCATCCAACCCAGCACGTTTACGAACCAGATTAAAATAGTACAACGCATCCTCATCACTTGTATTAGATCCAGTCCCTAAAATAGCTTCCGCATAGAGTAGATATACCTCTGCCAAACGCAACATGGGAGTTGCCATCCCCGAATTCTGGCTTACACTCTGTATGCCTGTATCCTTACTGCTGCCTACAATATGTTTTTTTTTCACCGGACAAAGCTTCACGTTAGGTACCACGAAGTATCCTTCTTTCGTATGTGTTCCAATATAATCATACTTTGCCCCGGTAAAAAACATCGTTCCCCGTTTTCTCGAACTTTCTCCACGATCTATCATCAATTCAACCAATTCTCCGGAAAGATATTCGTTCCCCCCAAGCCTGGTCGCCGTCCATCAACGCGGAATATTTATTCAAACGTGCCTGTATAGCATTACCTACTCCATAAGTAGTGCTGCCTCCAACCCACTGCAAAGCAAATAATGATTCACTATTATTGTTATTCTGCACACGGAACAGTTCTTCATAATTGTCCATCAATTTATTCGGACTCTGTTTACATACGATTCCAGCCGCTTCTTCAGCTTTCTCATAATATTGTGCGGCAGTCATCGGATACCTGTCTGCCGAGAACTTACCACGACGTGCATAACAGGCAGCCGTGATGTAGAAACGAGATAACATCCCCAACGCGCTGTAACGTGTCAACCGTCCGATTTCATCCGAAAGAGGAAGATTTTCTGCAGCAAACTCCATATCTTTTATTGCATATTGCAATACGTCTTCCTGGAAATTGGCATGTACCATATAATTCTGTGCCAATATCTCCGGATCTTCCACAATAGGAACATCCCCCAGACGCTCATTAAATACCAGTAAGCAAGGCCTCTCATAAAACGGGCTTCTCCCTTGCAACCATTTACCATTGTCACATCCACTCCTTTCTCTACAGCACGATCTATATTTTTCAGAATAATATCCGCCTGTCCGATGACTGAATAGAAGCTATCCCATCCATCCTCCACTCCCAACGTACTGGATTTGTCTACCAAGCGGTTCAAAATGGCTCCAGGATTAGTAACCTGATCCACATATTGATTATTCGCGCGGGCATCGCCTACAATAAAGTAAAAACGACTGTTAAAAGGATACCAAGGGCGGTTGTACAATGCACCAGTAGCGGCACGACATTCTTCTGCGGATTTATAGAAATCATCCAGCAACATTTGGTTCTCTGAAGTTACGTCCAGAAAGTCTTCACAAGAAACGACTGACAACCCCATGAGTCCTATAGCTAATATACCTAAAATTTTTTCTCATTGTTTCATTAGATTAAAAACCAATATTAATACCGAAAGTAAACGTACAGGGAGAAGGATAGCGCCCTGCATCAAAGCCGTTCAATAGGGCACTTTGAGCATAATTGCTATATTGATCGCGTGCCATACCCACTTCTGGATCATAACCTGAATATCCACTGATTGTAAACAGGTTGGATACATTGCAATAAAGTTTCAGCATTTCCAATCCCAGCTTAGAAGTTAGTTTTCTCGGGAAAGTGTATGACAAATTAACTGTTTGCAAACGAATATAAGAACCGTCTTCTATCAGATTGGAAGATACACGGTTATTCTCATTCAAATCATTCGAACTGATACGGGAGATATTTTTCTTGCCACTGATCACTCTTACATTGTAGATATTATTGGCAGAGCCTTCCGGATCAATCACTCCATATTTCGCATAGTGCAGTGCCGCATCCTTTAGCAAGTTATTCGTATAATCACGTGGATTATTAATTGTCATATTCAACCAGTTCATTACATCATTGCCATAGCAGAATGTGAAATAAAGGTTCAAGTCAAATCCTTTATAACTGAAGGTATTACCGAAACCACCCGTAAATTTGGGCAAGGGATTACCAATCACCTGTTGGTCCTTTGCATTAATAAGCCCATCTTTATTGACGTCTTCAAACAGAAGGTCGCCTACCCAAATACCGTTCTTCTCATCAATCTTCTTCGGTTGTCCGGTCGCGCCCTCTTCCGGAAGAGCCACCTTCAATTTGCCACTCTCATCAAACAAATCTGCCGCAGAGTTTATACGTCCGATCACTTTGTACCCATAAAATTGACCTATTGCATATCCAGGTTGAGTCAAGGTGACTTGTTTGTCATTCCCCCAAACTGATAGGTTTTGAAAACCTGCGCTGTAGCCGTATTCAAATCCAGCACTTTATTCCGGTTCAAAGAAAAACCAGACTACTTCTCCACTGGAATTCCTTGCGCGATACATTCACCGTATTCAAGGTAAACTCAAATCCACGGTTTCTCAAGGACCCGACATTGCCCCATGGTGCCGACATTGCTCCAGTCCCATTCGTTCCGGTTATACCGGGCAAAGTAAGCACAATCAGCAAATCATCAGTACGCTTGTTATACCAATCAGCTATAAATTCAACACGATTATTGAAGAAAGAAAGATCTAAACCGATATTAAATGATTTTGTCGTTTCCCAAGTTAATCCTTCATTAGGAAGTCTTGAGAGAGCCTGCCCACTTCCCCAAATCGTTTCCGTATTATTTAAAATAGAAGTATAAGCAAAAGAAGCCACATTCGAATTACCTACCACACCATAACCAGCACGCAGTTTCAAGTTTGACAACCATTCTACTTCTTTCAGAAAATTCTCCTTATTTATGCGCCATGCCAATGCAGCCGACGGGAAAGCCCCCCAACGATTTCCTCTTGCAAAGTTGGAAGAACCATCATAACGCATAGTGGCGGTCAACATATAGCGATCCAACAATGAATAATGTGCCCGTCCGAAGAAAGATAAGAATGAACTTCTTCCCGTATATCCATCATTCTCGGCTGTACTTGCATCGCCGGCACCCAAATCTGTCAACGAGTTACTTCCCAAACGACGGCTCCCTTTCAGATAATTACTTCTGGTTTCAGTCATTTCATGCCCCAACATCAAGGTAAGATTCTGATTCTTTCCCGGCTTCAGGTTAAAATTCAACAGATTCCTCCATGCCCAATAATAATTGACCCGGATTGATTCTTGCCGATCCGCATAATCATTCTTCTGCCAAGAAGTGAAATAATAGCTCGAGTAAAACTATGTACTTCTTCCGTTCCTACATTGCTCGAAAATTCAGTTTTGAAATTCATCCACTTAAATGGAGTGACAGTAGCATAAAGATTAGAACGCACCGACAACTTACGATTATTCTTATCAACCAGTTGCGCGATAGCCAGTGCATTCACCGGGCTACTATTATCATCGCTTTCAGAAGGACTACCATAACTCCCATCCAAATTATACACCGGTACATTCGGTTTCTGTTTCACTGCACTGTTGATAATATTCCAGTCGGCAATAGAGGTAGTCTGGGGAGTACGCGACAAATTAGCAGATCCTCCGATTTTAAGCCATTTGTTCACTTCCGAATCAATGGCCGCGCTCAATGTGATACGGTCGAAATCCGATCCTTCGGCAATACCATCCTGTCGCAGATAGCCAGCTCCCACTTTATAACTGGTTCCTTTCACACCTCCCGACATATTCAAGTTATAATTTTGCATGGAAGCCGGACGAAAGATAGCCGCCTGCCAGTTTGTACCCTCACCTAGCAAAGAAGGATTTGCAAACTCTGCAGTTTTACTACGCCCCATCATTTCAACAACCTCATTATTATGCTGGGCATATTCCCGCAAATTAGCCATATCCAGTTGCTTTGCCAAGTACTGAATACCATATTGAGCTTCCAGATTGACCCTGGGTTTTCCTTCCCTTCCACGCTTGGTTGTAATAATAATAACGCCATTCGCACCGTTGGCACCATAAATAGCTGTAGCCGAAGCATCTTTCAACACTTCCATTGATTCAATATCCGAAGGATTGATAGAGGACAAAGCATTATCTGTGTCTGTACCTGTATTACCACTGATTGTAACTCCATCAATAATATAAATAGGTTCATTTGTACCGTTGATGGAGTTCAGCCCACGAATCTGTACAGAAGCTCCACCACCCGGCATACCATTATTCTGTATCATCAATACACCGGCTGCACGTCCTTGAAGAACCTGATCGATAGAAGTAGGATTCATTTGTGAAATCATCTCCGAACTAACAGAAGTAACAGCTCCGGTCAAATCCGAACGCTTCATAGAAGCGTATCCGATAGCTACCACTTCATCAAGAGCCACTGCATTATCCTGCAAAGTTATATTCACCACTTTCTTATCAGCAATCTTTACCGCTATAGGCTTCATTCCTATAAAAGAGAATTCCAACGTTTGTCCTTTTGCGACAGTAATGGAATAATTGCCTTCAAGATTGGTTACAGTACCGGTAGAAGTGCCTTTCACCACCACACTTGCTCCAATGACCGGTTCTCCATTTTCATCGGTCACTTTTCCCGTTATACGCACAGCTTGCTGTTGCTGTTCTTCAATAGAGACTACCGCATCCGAAGCATACACCGGAAGCGGATAAGAAGAAGTTCCCCAGACACAGAACCCAATCAGAAGTCCGGCACAGCATCGGGTTAACACCGATTGTGTTTGTTGCTTCTTACAATCAAACTCATTTTTCATACTATAAAATTTAATGTTAGTAAAATACATCAAAGTCCTGATAAAGAAGCTGACATTTCTATCTCATTTATCAGTTGATGCAAATTTACAGCACTCCCCTCTTAAGGACATTCTTATACGTTACAAAAGCTAAAGTACCCGTTTCCACGACTATTCAATCCGTTTCATTCAGGTTTCTCAAAGTAACGTTCTTCCTTCTATACATATACAGAATTAGGATTCATTCTCTAATCTGCCAATATAATCCGTAGGAGAAACTCCATAAAACTTTTTGAAAGCAGTAGAGAAATGAGTATGATTAGTGAAGCCGACAGCATAAGCAACTTGAGATATATTCATTTTTTTATCCTTCAACAATAAAGCAGCTTGTTTAAGACGGATATTGCGTATAAACTCACTGGCAGGAATTCCCGTCAGTTCTTTCAACTTCCGGTGAAGTTGCACACGACTCAATCCAACCTGTTCTGCCAACATCTCCACATTCAGTTCCGAGTTATCCAAATAGTCATTAACCACCTTCATTACACGCTCCATCAATATCTCGTCATTTGACTTCATTTCTACTGTTCTCACTTTATCTTCCTGATCCTGTGCACCGGAGAATTTTCCTTTCAACAACAAACGATTGGCTATCAGACTTGCAATCATAGTCGAAAGTTCTTCCACAATAAAAGGTTTCGTCAGATAAGCGTCCGCTCCCTTATCCAATCCTTGGATACGGTCCGGATGTTCGGCTTTTGATGTCAGCAGAATGACTGGAATATGGCTGGTATTTCCGTTTCCCTTCAACTTTTTCACTAGTGTAAAACCATCCATTTCGGGCATCACAACATCAGATACAATCAAATCGGGCAATTGCGCTAATGCCAGCCTCAACCCCTCGTTTCCATTTTTGGCTGTCATTACCCGGTAAATTCCGCCTAATTCCATCTGCAGAAACTCCCGGACTTCATCATCGTCATCCACCACCAACACTCTATAATTAGTTTTACTACGTCCAATTTTCTTTTCTCCGGTTTCTCCAATTCATAAGGATGGCTCTGTAAAACCATCCTGTTTTCCAAGGAGTGTTCCACCATTTCTTCTTTTTTCAGATGATTATTGCCGGGTGGAATACGAATTGTAAAACAACTCCCTTTTACATCTTTCCGATTAGATGCAACCACTGTACCATGGTGTAAACCAACCAACAAGCGGCAAAGATTCAACCCGATTCCAAACCCTATAGGAGTAGAAGACAACTCGGCAGATGCCTGGTAAAAACGTTCGAATATTTTCTCCAGCTTACTTTCATCAATACCCGGTCCGGTATCCATAATCATTATCTCTGCATAATTACGAAGAACACCCGACTCTTTTTTATTTACTCCCGCAGATAAACATACGGTAATCTCCCCTCCATCCGGAGTATACTTAAAAGCATTTGAGAACAAATTAACTAGCACCTTATCAAAATTATTCCGGTCAATCCATACAGGAAGTTCTTTCAGAGTATGTTCGAAAGTAAACTGTATTCCCCGTTTTTCCGCCTGATAATCAAAAGCCTGGAACAAGTCATCAATAAAGCCCACAATATCTGTTTCCGAACAATGAATTTTCATCTGCCCCTTGTCGATTCTACGAATATCAAGCAACTGATTAATCAGTCCGACAATCCGATTCGCATTTTTATATATCGAGCGTAAAGCTTTCGTTGTAGGTTCATCATATTCACGCCTCAACAATGTCTCCAGAGGACTAATAATCAACGTCATTGGCGATCTTATCTCATGAGATATATTGATGAAGAATTTCAATTTCTCTTCGTTGATTTCTTCCCTCTGTTTACGCTTCAATAGATAATAAAACTGCATCCCAAAAACTACCAGAAGCAAGAGATAACAGATATATGCCACGGTAGTCTGATACCAAGGAGGAGAGATATGGATACCCACCTGCTTCACTGGGGTATAAGTCCCATTTTCACAGGCACGCACTTCCAGCGTATAGTTTCCGGGAGACAAATGGCTGTACGTAATACGATTCACCCCGGACAAAGTAATATTCCAAACAGTGCTCAATTCTTTCAGACGATATTCATAATGAATATTCTCCGGCTCGCGAAAATCCATCGTAGAGAATTCAAAAGTAAATGTATTGTCTTCATGCGAGAGCCGGAAGTTTTTCGCATCCATCAATATCCCTTCAATCACTTTTTTCCCTCCGGAAAAGGTTTCAGAAGTAATAGGCTGATTACCTAAATACATATTCATAATCATCACCTCCTGCAAAAACTTCTCTGGCATTATCAGTGCCGGAGAAAAACGGGTGATTCCATTACTTCCTCCAAAATAGATATTATCTTCCTTATCATAAAAATACACTCCACGGGAATACTTTTATCAATCAGTCCATTACCCGTATAATAATTGATAATTCTCGATTCGGCAATTTTAATCTGGTTAATGCCTTTGAATGTACTACACCAGATATTTCCTTCCTTGTCTTCCGCCAATCCGCATATCACATTATTAGAAAGTCCATCATCGGTCGAATAAAGCATAAAGGAACGACTGCTACGGTTCCACATATACAAACCGTTATTCGTTCCGATCCAAATATTACCATTATGATCTTCCAACAAAGAATAGCAGACACGAGTATTCAAAATGGAATCCCCTTCAATCTCTACGAAACGATCGCTTCGGGCATCATAGCAACTGATACCTTTATAGTGTCCTATCCATATAATATCTTTTGAATCACATAAAAGCACATTGACCCATCGGTTTTTCATCATTTTCTAGTTTCTGGTGCTTTCTCGCCCGGGTTCCATGTAGTTCCGGTAGGAAGATGATAACCTTTTTAGCCCTTCACCGAATACTGAAATATACAAATTTTTCCGTGAATCTTCCGTGAGACTTTTTATGCGACATTTTCCGATCTGAGGGAGAAAATGACACTGTCCCGTACGAGTATCCAACTGTGCCAAACCATTATAATAAGTACCGATCCAGAAAGTATGATTACTATCTTCAAAAATAGAAATCACAGTTTGTGAGGTGGCAATATGATCTATAATCTCACCCTCGGCATTAAACTTACAAAGCCCCCATTTTCCAGTCCTGCCCAAACGAACCCCTGACTATCCTGATATATGGAAGTGATAATATCCCCCATATCATATCCCTTCTCCGAGAGATTCCAAAATCCGAATACCACCGGACGGTTAGGAATCATCACTATTCCTTTCTGAAAGCATCCCAACCAAAGATTCTGATTACGGTCTTCTGTTATCGCAACGACTTTGGCCGTATTCATATTCAAAAATGGAGTATGTATATTTTCTACAGGAGTCAATAACCGTTTTTCCTTATTAATAGAATAGACTCCCCTTACCGTATGTACCTAAATAGATAACTCCATCTTTTGTTAAGGTCATTTCACGTATATCTATCCCTTGTCTGTCTTTAACTCTGAATGGAATAAAAAGTACTGGATACTTCATCAAACATCAGGACCGTTCCGGCAACTGTTACAAACAAGGCTCCCTCCTTATCTTCAAGAACTATACCTGCCAAATTTCCCGGCAAATCCGGTGTCTTATAAACAGCTTTTTTCCTACCAGAAGCATCCAGGCATACCAGTCCTTGTCTATCTGTACTAATCCAGATACGATTAAAACGGTCTTCATAAATGTGATTGATTGATTGTGTACCACATATTTTATTAATTTCCCCCAAAGCAACGACTTTATTATTCTCCCGATCAACCTTGAAAAGCCCGCGTCCAGTAGCAACTAACCATATTTCACCATTCTGCAACTGAACAATTTCCGCCACACTGGGAGTCAGGTTTTCTTCAAAAAGGGACTGTGCAGAATACATCTTTCTCCGGAAGATAATATTGTAATCCATTGCTACATCCCACCCACAATCGTTGATCCCTATCTACAAACAATTCACGTACAATGTTTCCCAACAAAGAAGTAGCATCGTTCTCCTTATTCAAATATTGGGTAAACTGTACCCCATCAAATTTGTTCAAACCATATTCGGTTCCTATCCATACAAATCCGCGCGCATCCTGACAAATCGTAGTCATCAGGTTACAGGTTAACTGACCCGAGTCATAAAAACGACTATTCTCCGAATAACCATATCGGCAAAAAAATAAAAGAAAGATAAAAAGAAAAAATAACTTTCTCATAGCATTTCCAATTAGATTCAATGCTGCAAAATAGGAAAGTTTCTCCGGATTATACAAATAGAAAAGGAAGTTTTTTCCAGGTTTCACAGGCCTTCCGGAAAGTATGTAACGAAAAGAATACAATATGAAACATGTAGAATAGTGTTGTAACACCAATCAATGGAATAGAAGCATATTCCCAAACGTTTCTCCCCCGGATCTCCTATCTTTGCCAATAAGAAAACACACTATCAGTGTTCCTTGTAAACTATAGAATTGAACCTTTAATAAATGCTCAACCATGAAACAAAAAATTTTAGTCACTCTTGTATTAATCATTTGTGTTACGAACCTATCAGCACAAAATAATATACGAATCAAAGAGAATTTCGATTTTGACTGGAGATTTACACTTAGTGACCGGCCCGAATATGCCACAGTAGATTATAATGACAAAACATGGGATACGGTTCAGTTGCCACACGACTGGAATATCCAACAAGAGTTTGACATCAAGTGCGGAGGGTCTGCAGCCTATTTGCCCGAAGGGATCGGCTGGTATCGTAAAACATTTAAAATTCCCTCACATTACAATGGGAAGAAAATTTCTATTCTTTTCGATGGTATCTTCCAACAAAGTGACGTATACGTCAATGGGAAGCACCTTGGGTTCCGTCCGTATGGGTTTTGTAGCATCGAATACGATTTGACTCCTTATCTAAATGCAGATAAAGAGAATGTGATTGCCGTCCGTGTAAATACTACTGGAGGACGTCCGCGCTGGTATGCTGGTGCGGGTATCTACCGACATGTTTGGTTGCAAGCGTTCAATCCGGTACATATTACCACTTATGGTACCTATATTACAACTCCTTCCGTCATTACGGATAAAGCAGAAGTGCACATTGTAACCACTATGAAAAACAGTACTGACAAAACACAGACTCTCACTATCTCCCAACAAGTACTCGACGCCAGAGGAAAGGCAGTTACCCAAAATGACAGCAAGAAACTCACACTGCCAAGCCAAGATACTTCCGATCTGAAACAGATACTTTCATTGAATCATCCACAATTATGGAACTTGGAGAATCCTCAGATGTACCAGATGGAGACCATCATCAGAGCCGGTTCTAAAATAATAGACATCTATCGGACACCTTTTGGAGTACGAACATTCAAGTTCGATCCGAAGCAGGGATTCTCCCTCAATGGGAAACAGATCAAGTTAAAAGGTATGTGTCTGCATCAAGATGCAGGAAGTATGGGAGTAGCAGTTCCCGATCGGTCATACGAACGGCGGCTGGAAATACTGAAAGAGTATGGATGCAACGCTATCCGCTGTGCCCACAACCAACCTTCTCCCGAATTTCTGGATATGTGTGACCGTATGGGATTCATTGTTATTGATGAAGCATTTGATAAATGGAAATCAGGATACTATGAGAAATACTTTGATGAATGGTGGCAGAAGGATCTGGAAAACATGTTGCTTAGAGATCGCAATCATCCGAGTATCGTACTTTGGAGTATCGGAAACGAAGTACAAGAAGCATGGGACAACAGCACTACGGGAGTTGAAAGAGCTACAATGCTGCAAGCATTTGTACATCAATACGAACCCAGCCGCCCGGTAACCCTCGCTGCACAAAACGGTCATCAAGCCAAATTTTCCGGTGTAACCGACGTAATCGGCTACAACTATCTGGAAGCCCGTATGCTTAATGACCATCAAAAGTATCCCGAACGTTGCTTCCTCGTATCGGAAGAACTACCCTATTTCAGTGGTGAGGAAGGAAATATACGTAGCTACACTCCCTATAATCCTTGGAATATAGTAGCTTCCCATGACTTTATTGCAGGAGGTTTCATTTGGTCAGGAGTAGATTACTTGGGTGAAGCCAGATGGCCCAGTAAAGGATGGCCGAATGGTTTGTTCGATATATGTATGTTTGAGAAGCCACGGGCCGCCTATCACCGGGCTATGTGGAATCCGGAACCAATGGTGCGCATTGCAATCATAGATCCCTCACTGGATATAGATCACGGACGTGACTTATGGCAATGGCCTAATATGGCCGCACATTGGAATTTTCCCGAACATTATCGAGGACTGGTCATGGAAGTACGCACCACTACCAATTGTGAGAAAGTGGAAATGCTAATGAACGACAAATCAATGGGAATACATAAAACCGAGAATTTCCCCAATAATACTATTATCTGGTATTTGCCATATACTCCCGGGAAACTAGTGGCCAAAGGTTTCAACGGAGATACAGAAGTAGCCAACTATCAACTGGTAACCTCCAAAGAAACGACCAATGCGCTTATTACGCCAGACAGAACCGAAATTAAGGCTGATGGTCAGGACTTGTCACACATTGCCATTCAACTGATTGACTCTGACGGCAACCGAGTGCAGACAGATGATAGAAAAATAACGGTAAGTGTAGAGGAGAAGGGAAATTCCGAGGTATTGACAATGGAGACTTGCGTCGCAAAAAGAACATTTGCCGGCAACCAATTAAGAACCTATTTTGGAACAGCTCTAATTACCGTACAATCTACCCGGAAAGTGGGAACAATGCAGGTAAAATAGAAATGGAAGGAAACAGCGTCCCTTATATTGTAGAAATCTGAAGTAAATAAGCTGTAGGAGATTTTAATAAATCCCAATGATTAACAATTTATTTATAATGACATGAAAAGAGTAACCGCTTTATTAAATTTTCTGTTCTTTATCAACATCGCTTTCGCTGCCGACCGTTTTGTTGTGTTCCAACAAAGTCCGGATTATTTTCCAGTTATCTCAAATGGAGTTCCTTGTTCTATCCTTACTGACAGTAATGAAGAGAAAGGAATCCAGATGGCTATCAAAAATCTTCAAAAAAGATATAGCCCAAGTTTCCGGCAATCGACCGGAAATTCTGAATATTTCTAATGGAGATAGACAAACGATCATTATCGGCAGTAACGAATCCCCTTTTATCAAAGCTCTATTTAAAACCGGCAAGTTGGAAAAGGAAGAGTTGAATGGGAAAAAAGAAAAATATATAATCCGGACTATCGACAAACCACTAGAAGGAATTGACCGTGCACTAGTCATTGCCGGAAGCGACAAGCGGGGCACGATTTACGGTATTTACGAACTTTCCGAACAAATAGGTGTATCCCCCTGGTATTGGTGGGCCGATGTCCCTGTCGTAAAACAAAAGAATGTATATGTTATTCCGGGTAGTTATACCGACGGCGAACCTGCAGTCACTTATCGAGGTATCTTTCTAAACGACGAAGCTCCCTGTCTGACCGGCTGGGTAAAACAAACTTATGGAACAAACTATGGTGACCGCCGCTTTTATGCACGCATTTTTGAACTGATACTTCGCCTGAAAGGTAATCTTGTATGGCCTGCCATGTGGGCATGGGCTTTTTATGCGGATGATCCTCTAAACAGTAAGACAGCTGATGAAATGGGAATTATTATTGGCACTTCCCATCACGAACCCATGGCACGCAATCATCAAGAGTGGGCGAACAAGCGTAAAGAATACGGAGCATGGGATTACACGACCAACCAGAAAATGCTCGACCGCTTCTTCCGTGAAGGTATTGAACGAAGACAAGGTACAGAGGATATTGTGACTATCGGTATGCGTGGTGACGGTGATGCCGCCATGAGCGAGGATATAAACGTGAAATTGTTGGAAAGGATTGTAAAGAATCAACACAAGATTATCGAGAAAGTGACCGGACGACCGGCTAAAGAGATTCCCCAAATCTGGGCTTTATATAAAGAAGTGATGGATTACTATGACAAAGGAATGCGTGTTCCCGATGACGTAATCATGCTATTGTGCGATGACAACTGGGGAAATGTACGCCGCTTGCCCAACGAAAAGGAGCGTAAACATCCTGGTGGTTGGGGAATGTATTACCATGTAGATTATGTAGGAGCCCCCGAAATTCAAAATGGATCAATGTTACTCCGATACAAAATATGTGGGAGCAACTCCAACTGACGTATAACTACGGGGTAGATAAATTATGGGTATTGAATGTAGGCGACCTCAAACCCATGGAGTATCCCATCACTCTCTTTCTGGATATGGCATGGAATCCAAGGCAATATAATGCCGGCAATCTGTTAGAACATCCCCGCCGTTTCTGCGCACAGCAGTTTGGCAAAGATCAAGCGGATGAAGCTATGCGAATCTTAAACCTGTACAGCAAATATAACGGTCGCGTAACGGGAGAAATGCTCGACCGGAATACTTATAACCTGGAGACCGGCGAATGGAAACAAGTATCTGATGAATATCTGAAACTGGAAGCGGAAGCTTTGAGACAATACATATCATTGAAATCAGAATATAAAGATGCCTACAAGCAATTAATCCTCTTCCCTGTTCAAGCCATGGCAAACCTGTACGAGATGTATTATGCACAAGCCATGAACCATAAATTGTACAAAGAAAACAATCCGCAAGCTAACGAATGGGCAGATAAAGTGGAACAGGCTTTTGCACGGGATAAAGCGTTGAGTGACGATTATAACAACGTTATGTCCGGCGGCAAATGGAAGAACATGATGATTCAGAAACATATCGGTTATACCTCATGGAATGATAATTTCCCCGCTGATACACTACCACAAACCTACCGAATCGAAAATCCGGAAAAGGCTGTCGGTGGATACGTCTTCACCGGGAAAGACGGATATGTAGCTATGGAAGCCGAACACTATTACAGCACTAAAGCAGCACCAAGTACGGAATGGACAGTGATCCCCTACATGGGACGAACCCTTAGCGGCATGGCTCTGATGCCTTATACCCAGCCGACCGACGGAGCTTCTATCTCCTACAAAATAAAATTGCCTAAAGGAGTCGACAAAGTGACTGTTCACGTGATAGTGAAATCGACTCTTGCTTTCCACGACCGGAAAGGACATGAGTACAGTATCGGATTCGAAGGGGCGAAGGAACAGACTATCAATTTCAATCAGAACTTGAATGAGCTTCCCGAAAATGTATATAGCATATACTATCCGACAGTTGCAAGACGTATCGTCGAGAAAAAGGTCAAACTGAATGTGCCGAATACATCAGACGGCATGCAGACACTAATTTTCAAACCTCTTGATCCGGGCATCGTGCTGGAAAAGTTGGTTGTAGACTACGGAGGCTACAAGAAATCTTATCTGTTTATGAATGAATCGAAAAGCAAGAGAGATAATAGATAAAAAGATCCATGTAGAAACAAGTCAATTACTACACACTGATTATATTTACATATAAATTTTGCAGTTCTTATTGTCAGCCGTCATTCCTATTCATTAGATAAATGATTTTCAATCCATTAGATGCTGACAATAAGCCCTGACAATAGGCTGACAATAACATTTTATAAGTTTTATTGTCAGCCTATTATTTTATGATTTTGCTCTCCCATATCTCCTATCCAGCTTTACTTACTTTTCAAGAAAAGCCTCCATTAAACATCCGTCATACAACCGGCATACTTATATCATTCAATAACTATTGTTCGATCAGGATACCGGTATACTGCCGTAAGAGTTCTTCACGGCCGTGGGAAGATCTTGTCACGGCCGTGGGAAATTAATGATACCGGTACTTTAATGGAACGATACCGGCATCCCAACGCAACTATACCAGCTTCTCTTTTTATACCTCCCACTTAATCAGCCTGCAAATAAGCTATATGACAAGAGGGCAAGGCTGATAATAAATCAAAAAGAAACCGGCAGTTATTATTTTATCATTTGGAACATACAACATATATATTAGTAACATAAATATGGAAAGAAGTTACTTCCAAGGTAGATTTCAGAAACAGTTTTTTGCCTTTTGTATTGGTAAATGAGCTACCTTTGCTACAAATCCATACAATATGAACAGAAACACTTTTTTTGTATTATTCCTATTAATAAGCAACCTTGTTTCAGGACAGGACCTGAAACTGTGGTATAGTCAACCTGCACAAAATTGGTCGGAAGCTCTCCCTATTGGCAACTCCCGTCTTGGAGCCATGGTATATGGCGGAATCGAACGCGAAGAATTACAACTCAACGAAGAAACATTTTGGGCAGGTTCTCCATACAATAATAATAACCCGAATGCCGTACATGTGCTACCGATTGTACGCAAACTGATTTTTGAAGGGAGAAACAAGGAAGCGCAAAGACTCATTGACGCCAACTTCTTAACCCAACAACACGGAATGAGCTATCTGACATTAGGTAGTCTTTACCTGGAATTTCCGGAACACCAAAACGCATCCGGCTTTTACCGCGATCTGAATCTGGAGAATGCAACGACAACTACCCGTTATCAAGTGGATGACGTCACTTATACCCGCACCACTTTTTGCTTCATTTACTGATAATGTCATTATTATGCATATCAAAGCAAGTAAAGCAAACGCACTGAACTTTACTATTGCATATAACTGCCCTCTAGTACATAAGGTGAATGTTCAGAATGATCAGCTGACCGTCACCTGTCAAGGGAAGGAGCAGGAAGGTTTGAAAGCCGCACTACGGGCAGAATGTCAAATCCAGGTAAAAACGAATGGCACTCTCCGCCCGGGAGGAAATACGCTCCAAATTAATGAAGGAACAGAAGCCACCCTTTATATATCGGCAGCAACCAACTACGTAAACTACCAGGATGTCAGCGCCGATGAATCCCGACGGACCAGCGAATATCTGAAAAGAGCAATGCAAATACCTTACGAAAAAGCTCTCAAAAGCCATATCGCTTATTATAAAAAACAATTTGACCGTGTACGCCTTACATTACCGACAGGCAAAACTTCCCAACTGGAGACTCCCAAACGAATTGAAAACTTCGGAAATGGGGAAGACATGGCAATGGCAGCTCTACTTTTCCATTATGGACGTTATTTACTGATTTCTTCTTCGCAACCGGGTGGACAACCGGCTAATCTGCAAGGAATATGGAATAACAGCACACATGCACCGTGGGATAGTAAATACACCATCAACATTAATACAGAAATGAACTATTGGCCGGCAGAAGTCACTAATTTAAGTGAAACACATAGTCCGCTATTCTCTATGTTGAAAGATTTATCCGTCACAGGAGCAGAAACAGCCCGAACCATGTATGATTGTAGGGGATGGATGGCGCATCATAATACTGATTTATGGCGAATTTGCGGAGTTGTAGACTTTGCTGCAGCCGGCATGTGGCCTAGTGGGGGAGCCTGGTTAGCACAACATATCTGGCAACATTACCTCTTTACAGGAAATAAAGAGTTCCTGAAAGAGTACTATCCCATCCTGAAAGGAACAGCGCAGTTCTACATGGATTTCTTGGTAGAACATCCAGTGTATAAATGGTTGGTAGTGTCGCCTTCTGTGTCGCCGGAACACGGACCTATCACGGCCGGTTGCACCATGGACAATCAGATTGCTTTCGATGCGCTGTATAATACCTTATTGGCTTCATACATCGCAGGCGAAGCCCCCTCTTTCCAAGACTCCCTCAAACAAACACTAGAGAAATTGCCACCTATGCAAATAGGAAAACATAACCAACTACAAGAATGGCTTGAAGATATTGACAATCCCAAGGACGAGCACCGTCATATTTCACATTTGTACGGGCTATATCCGAGTAATCAAATTTCTCCATACTCGAATCCCGAGTTATTCCAGGCAGCAAGAAACACATTGCTTCAACGCGGTGATAAGGCTACCGGTTGGAGTATCGGCTGGAAAGTCAATTTCTGGGCACGTATGCTGGATGGAAACCATGCCTTCCAAATTATCAAAAATATGATTCAACTATTGCCCAACGATCACTTGGCTAAAGAATATCCGAACGGGCGTACCTATCCCAATATGCTGGATGCCCATCCGCCTTTCCAGATTGACGGTAATTTCGGTTATACAGCCGGAGTAGCGGAAATGTTGCTCCAAAGTCATGACGGTGCCGTACATTTATTGCCAGCATTGCCTGATGCATGGGAAGAAGGAAGTGTGAAGGGGCTGGTGGCACGTGGAAACTTTACTGTCGATATGGAGTGGAAAAACAATGTGTTAAATAAAGCGATCATCCGGTCGAATATAGGCGGTACGCTCCGCATCCGGTCTTATGTCCCACTGAAAGGGAAAGGCTTAAAACAAGTAAACGGGAAAGAGTGCTCAAATAGATTATTCGCCACCACTCCTATCAAACGACCTCTTGTAGCCAAAGGGGTAAGTGCGCAATCTCCCAAACTGCAGAAGGTTTATGAATATGACATTGAAACAAAGCCCGGTAAAACCTATATTGTAAGTACAACCGAAGGAAAACAATAATACATAACGAGAGGTAAATCTTTTCTCATGTTACATTATTTACACACGATGTTACAACATCCGATTGTACTCCCGGAGCCTAATGAAAATATTCATCTTTTATTAGGTTATATGTAGGTTTTTAGTTTTCTTTGTACTACCAACAACGATCTATTGACTATGAGAAATGTATTGACTTTTCTATTATTATTGTTTTCTTTGTTATGCAACGGGCAATCTCCTAAGTTATTCACTACTGACAAAGAGCTCTCCAGTAGTCTGATTAATCAAATATATCAAGACCGGAACGGCTTCATTTGGATTGCAACAGAAGATGGTCTGAACCGTTATGACGGTGCTAAATTTACCATATACAAACATGAGCCCAATAACGAACATTCGTTAGCCCACAATTTTGTTCGTACTGTTTTTGAGGACAGCAAAGGTCATTTGTTTATCGGTACATATATAGGAATTCAAATGTATGATCCGGCCACAGACAATTTTACCCCACTTGCAATAAGGGAAGACAATGGAGAAATATTTGAAAGCAATATTGTTTCCTTTATCGAAAGGAGAAATGGAGAAATATGGGTATCCGGAAATATGTTGTGCAGGTTGAATATCAAAGATTACCTGTTGACTGTTCAAAAAAATTGATATCCCCATGACATCAACAGGATTTATGATTGAAGACAAGAAACAGAATGTCTGGATAGCAAAAGACGAAGAAGGAGTATATCGTCTTGATTCTAATAACCAACTTACTTTATATTTATCTAAAGACAACGGATATGTCAAAAGTATATGTGAAGATTCACGTGGGAATATTTATGTAGGAAGTATGAGAAAAGGACTATTCGTCTATAACAAAAGACAAGACTCCTTTATACCTATTGATTTTAAAGAAAAGAGAGAACTTCCTATCTGTTTCCTCTATTCCGGACCGCAAAATGAATTATATATCGGAACTGATGGTAAAGGTATGAGTGTCTACAATAACCAAACTCATGAAATCTCCGAATACAATTTTGACAACAACTATTTTGATTCAAAAAATTCAAAAATACATTCTATCCTAAAAGACAATTCCGGTAACTTATGGTTGGCTGTTTATCAGAAAGGAGTCATGCAGATACCTGCCCGAACAAACAGTTTCAAGTATATAGGACATAAATCCATGGATAAAAACATGATCGGTTCCAGTTGTATAACCTCATTCTGCAAAGACAACAACGGTATGTTATGGGTTGGAACAGACAATGACGGAATTTATGCCCTGACAGAAAAGTTAGAACCGGCTAAACATTTCTCGCATACTAATCACCCTAATTCTGTGCCTTCAACAGTTATAAAACTATATGAAGATTCCGAGTACAACATTTGGGTCGGCTCCTTTATTAACGGTATGGGAAAACTGAACAAACAGACAGGATTATGCGATTACCAGTACAAACTGGTAGATAAGAACAACAACTATATACAACGTGTATATGATTTCGCAGAAGATAAAAACAAGCGTCTTTGGATTGCGACAATGGGATTCGGGCTGTTTTATTATGATCTTAAAACCAAAGGAGTTTACTTCTGTGCAATCCAATTCTTCATTGATAAATGAATGGATAGGTTGCCTGCACTACTCCAATGACAACAAGCTATATGTAGGAACTTACGACGGAATGAACTGCATTGACCTTGACACCTCTGATTTTCAGAGCTATAAGATACTACCCCAACACGTGATTTATTCAATTTATGAAGACAACCATGGAATTATATGGCTTGGAAGTTCCGAAGGGCTGTCAAGTTGGAATAAGGAGACCAAAGAAATAACGACCTATACCACCGCGGATGGATTGCCCAGCAATACAATATATGCAATACAAGGAGACGAGAATGATTTCCTATGGATAAGTAGCAACGCAGGAGTATCCCAATTTCAAAAGAAAAACGACAAATTTATCAATTATTATGTCAGCGACGGATTACAGGGAAATGAGTTCTATAAGAATGCCTCATTCAAAGATGAGCAAGGCACCATCTGGTTTGGCGGAATGAATGGTATCACCTATTTCAATCCGCAAGACATTATCAATCCGGCAAAAACATGGAATATCCGAATTACCGACTTTTTCCTGCATAACAATCCGGTTAGAAAAGGAATGAAATCCGGTATTCACAATATTATCAACTGCCCTGTATTCAACGCTAAAGAGTTTTATCTATCCCATAAAGACAATGTGTTCAGTATCGAGTTTGCCACTCTGGAATTAAATGCCCCCGAACACATCAACTACCTTTATTCTATCAACGATGAAAAATGGATTAGTTTGCCCAAAGGTGTAAACCGTATCTCATTCAGCAATCTGAAACCCGGTACCTATAACTTTAAAATCAGAGCAAAAGACAACACTGTGTATTCAAATATAAAAGAAATTACCATCTTTATATCTCCTGCATGGTATGCTTCATGGTGGGCCAAAGTTATCTACTCCTTATTATTACTGACCATTATATTTATCATTATTCTTCAGATCAGACATCGGTACAGAATGCATCAGGAAATGCTGCAACATATCCATGCCGAACAAATCAATGAAGCAAAATTGCAGTTCTTTATCAACATCTCTCATGAAATACGCACTCCGATGTCTCTAATCATCAGCCCTCTACAGAAACTGATTAAGAATGAGGAGAACAATGAACGCCTGAAAATATATCATATTATCTACAGAAATGCGGAACGTATTCTGAATCTTGTCAATCAACTAATGGATATTCGGAAAATTGATAAAGGACAAATGTTCCTGATGTTCCGGGAGACCAATATTATTCCTTTTATAGAAGATTTATGTACAACTTTCGGTCAACAGGCAAATACAAAAAATATCCAACTACAACTTCACAGTACGCTCCGGGAACTGAATGTATGGGTAGACACAGGTAATTTTGATAAGATTATCCTGAATATTCTGTCTAATGCCTTCAAGTTTACTCCTGAAAAAGGAAACATAGATATTACCATCCGTACGGGAGAAGATAATACACTGCCCGATCCCTTGAAACAATATGCCGAAATAATTATCGCGGATACCGGAACAGGCATCGATGAACAGGAAAAAGAACATATCTTCGAACGTTTCTATCAGATCCGTAACAGCCAACAGAATCCGAAAGGCGGAACAGGAATAGGATTACATCTTACTCGTTCATTAGTGGAATTACATCATGGAATTATCTATGTAGAAAATAATAAAGAACAACCGGGTTGCCGTTTTATTATCCGATTACCGTTGGGTAACAAGCATCTACGACCTGAAGAAGTTGACAACAATGAGCAAAAGGTAACAGTAGCCGTACCAACTGTTCCTGTCATCTCTCCCATTATAGAAAATGAGGAAGAAAAAGAAAGTCAGGGTAAAAACTAAATATCGCGTATTAGTTGTAGAAGACGACGAAGAAATCCGAAATTATATAGCGAAGGAGTTTGGGGACAAATTTCATATCATGGAAAGCCGTAATGGTAAAGAAGCATTAGAGCAAATATTTAAAAAGACTCCGGATTTAGTCATTAGTGACATCATGATGCCCGAAATGGACGGACTCACCTTATGCCGGAAGATCAAGCAGAATGTAAACCTCAACCATATCCCAGTCATTTTGCTTACCGCGAAAACGAGGGAAGAAGACAACCTTGAAGGTCTGAATACAGGAGCCGACGCCTATATCATGAAGCCATTCAATATCGAAATTCTGCAAAAGACGGTAGAAAATCTGATTAATACACGGCAGCAGTTACGCAAAGTATTTACAGGCCAGCAAAATCTGGAAAACAAGGTTCAGAAACTGGAAGTGAAATCACCCGATGAGAAATTGATGGAACGTATTATGAAAGTGATCAATGAAAACATCGGTAACCCTAACTTGACAATAGAGACAATCACCACCGAAGTAGGTATCAGCCGCGTACATCTTCACAGGAAACTCAAGGAGCTCACCAACCAGACAACCCGTGACTTTATACGTAATATACGTTTAAAAGAAGCCGCTCGTTTATTGTCCGAAAAACAGCATACCATATCCGAGATAGCCATGTTAACAGGATTCACTGATCCTAATAATTTCTCGACAACATTCAAAGAATTGTATGGAATGCCGCCTTCAATGTATATGAAAGAGCAGTTGAGTAAAAAAGAAGAGTAACCCAACTGCTCTCTAGCATGTTTATCTGTTAAACTGTACCAATCAAAGTTAAACAGTTTGCAGCCTTTACGTCCTTTGAATACAAAATAAATATCTTGTATTCCTGTGACCGGTTTTACAATATCAGTCTGCAATGTTTTCCAGCATTCCCAACCTCCCGTTGAAGGAATAGTCAGTTCCGCAATTAATGGTCCGCTTATACTGTCGGTACGTACTTCAAGTGTTCCGCCACGAAGGGCACTGGCAACGGTAGCAGTGAACCGTTTGGGGGATTTATTGCCGAAATCCACTTCACGTACCTTTATATAATCTCCATTATGAATTTCAGATATATATATACCGGTTTTCACATTTGGTTCGGACTTCACACCTTCAGAAAAAGCGATTGTTTCAGCTTCCACCCTTTCGTAAGGATTGAGCGTACCTACCGGTGACACCCCTTCCCGGGTAGCATTAATAATCGGGAAAGTGCCGTCAGCGTTATACTTAAATTGCTCCACCGCCGCACTTCGCCCGAAGCCTCCACCACCCGGCAGCTTACCCGTATGATAGAAGAAATAAGAATTGCCTTTATAGTCTATCACTCCACAATGGTTAGTAAACGAACCCGTATCTTGTAAAGGCATGATTTCTCCCATATACTTCCACGGCCCAAGAGGTCCGTCACTCATGGAATAGGCAATATGTTCGGGTACACCTCCGGCAGCATAAAGAAGATAATATTTTCCTTCCCGTTTATGAAGCCATGGACCTTCTGTATAAGTATCTTTATACTTAACATCTTTGACACGCTTTTCCGGATTGGGTGCACCAAAGCTCTCAACAGTTTGTTCCAGTTTGCCCACTTCACCTTTCAAGGAAATCATGTCGTCATTCAGTTCTGCATAATAGATATTCGGATTTCCCCAATACAGATAAGCACGACCGTCATCATCAATGAAGACCGTAGGATCAATATAGTCCCAGCTTCCGTCATGAAGCGGTTTGCCGATGGCATCTTTAAAAGGACCGACAGGCGAATCGCCTACCGCCACACCGATTGCCATCGTATTGGAAAGTTTGGAATGCAGGCAGACATACCAATAAAACTTACCATTACGCTCTACACATTGTGCTGCCCAGGCACGGTCGTCCGCCCAGTCGAATGATTCGATGGCAAGAGGAGAGCCGTGATCGGTCCAGTTCACCATATCTTTGGTAGAATATACACGCCATTCCTGCATCCAGAAAAAATCCGCTTTGTCTTCATCGTGTCCCGTATACACATACAAGGTGCCGTCGTGTACCATAGGAGCCGGGTCTGTAGTAAAGCAAGTTTGCACAATCGGGTTTTGCGCTGACAGTCCTCCTTCGGTCATAACCGAAACGAGCAACAATGTGGCTGCAATAAATGTAGATTTCATTTTCATGCTATTTTCAGTGTTTAAATAAATGTGGTACAAATTCTTTCAGGCAACGTCTCCACGTGAGCCATTCATGCGCTGTGCCTTGCGATTCATAATAATCAACCTCGATACCCAGTTTCCGGAGTGAATCCACCATCTTCTTTGTTCCCATTTGTTCCTCCGTGCCACAGCCGAGAAAGAAATAATTCACTTTCTTATTGAATTTGTCCGCATCCGCAAACACTCCGTTAAAACAAGTCTTCATATCCAGACCAAAAATCGCCCCGCTGAAACTTCCGATATAAGAAAACTTATCGAGATGAGGCAGAACCGTATTGAAAGTCTGATGTCCTCCCCACGAGAGTCCTGCCATAGCACGGTGTTCGCGGTCGGTTTTCGTACGGAATGTCCGGTCTATCATAGGAATCAGGTCTTTCAGAATAACGTCATAAAAGGTGGCGCCATACAAAGCCCGCTCCTCGTTCACATCTTTTCCCGGACGCGGCCGGAACGGAGCTTCCACATCACCGCTATCCATCACCACGAGCATCGGCACACACTGACCGGATGCAATCAAGTTGTCCATAATATGATTCATCTTTCCCTGCGTACTCCAGCCGGTTTCATCTTCACCCATGCCATGCTGCAAATATAGCACAGGATACCGCTTTTTTAGGATGCGTTTCATACTCTGCCGGCGTATATACCATGCAGCGACGAAATTCTTTTGAGTCTCTGAATAGTATGTGCATGAGCGGACTTGCCCGTGAGGCACTTGCTGCGGGCGATAATAATCGCCTTCTTTGCCTTCAGGAATTTCTATGCCGCTTGCCATGCGGCAGCAACCGAAAAAAAGTATAACTCGAAGGATCGACAACGGATACACCGTCTGCCATCAGAAAGTAATAATGAAAACCTACCGGCAACGGATCGGTCGTAGCTGTCCACAGTCCATCGGTATCTTTCCACATATCATACTTTTTCCCACAGCAATCAACTTGCAGTTTATTAGCTTGGGGAGCATAAAAGCGGAAATGAACACGACCTTGCTCATCCACACGCGGATAGTCATATCCGGGAATATTCGTAGATGCACGTTCGGTAATAATGCCGGAGTTCGGTTCTCTTTCATACAACAATAGTCTCTTCTCCGCATATCTTGTGCCCAACATTCGATAACCTTCCGCACTGAAATGCAAGTTATCTTCGGCAGCCGTACAGCCGGAAGAAGGTATAATGTATGCTGTGGGAATCACTTGCGGCAATGTGTTGATTATCTCATTCATGCTTGCACACTGACCATTCTGGTCGGCATGCACCAATTCTCCCGCCAACAAAGGGACGTCTTTTGCCTGAAGATTCAAGTCTCTCAACAGAATCTCATATACACGCTTCACCTTTTGAGGCCACTCCTTATCACCGGTATTCGATTCGCCCTGGTGCAACAGGATACCTTTAATCACTCCTGCTTTCTGCGCTTCTTTAGCCAGTTCCTTTAACCTGCGGTAAGGATTATTATCATAAGCTTTCACAATGTTTTTAAGCCATTCGGGTTGGGAGGCAATGTAATCTTCACGTTTCTCTTCATCGAACAGTTCAATCCGGCATCCACCAACTGCCACATTAATGACTCCGACTCTGATGCTATCCGGCAACCTCTCCACCAAGGTGCGACCGAAATAATCGGCAGGCGTCAATCCGGTATGGCAACGCGCCAATGGAGGAACGGCTTTGTACCATTGCCCTATGGTACGACCTAAAGACGGACAATCCACTGCTGACATCACCAGAAAACGTTCATCAATATTACACGTATCCTGTGGTTCGATTTTTGCATTACCTTCCATGTTGGATTGACCGAGACACAGGTAAATATGGAAATTCTTGTCTTGTGCCAATGCAAAAAAGACTTGTGCATAACAAGCAACTCAATAAAATAAACTTTTTCATATTCTATTTCTAAATTTGAAACTACTTTCAATTCACATCCAATACCATTCGTCTATAAACAGTAAGTGCCGGAGTACCTTTATCAGTCAACTCCAATATGACATGTATATTTTTCCCTTTGCATCCACAGGTACATGTACGCTACATTTTGCTTTATCGGAATCGTCTATTTTCACTTCTCCTTTATAACTGCCGGGGTCTGTATAAACACTCCACTTAAACACCAAATCATCACCGTCAGGATCTTTAGAGCTACTAGCATCCAATATTAAAACACTACCGCCTCTTACTTTTTTAAACATACATTTCAATGAATGATCTCCATTAAGCACAGCATGTGGATGATGATTGACGGCTTTATAATCCTCGGTTGTAGTCCACAACATGCGAGCTGCAAAATCATTCCAGATATGCTGCTTCCACCTATTGATAGCAGCACAGCCCTCATTACTACTGCCATGCATATAATAAGGATCATATTGCTTCTCATCTTTCCCTACACGTTCAATAAAATCCATACCTCGGATTCCACTTATCTTTTTCTTGCAAAAACGACCTCCCCAACCACCATAATCAAGCGAATCCGGTACATTCAGGCCATTGGCATATACATAAAAGCAAGATGGAGAATCCCCTTCCGTTGCCCAAATTCGATTAGGATAATGCTTTCCCAACGGCTGACAACTTTGAATATTCTGTTTAACCCATTGATCTGAAGGTCCCCAACCATACACTTCTTTATTCCTTATATACAGCACTTCCGGAAAGTTTTTTGCTATCCATGCACCGGCATCATCCTGACCGAGAATATCATAAATGCGAATTTTATCTATGAATCTTTTCAAAGCTTTCTCACTCCGCGTGTGTTTTACTTTCCACAAAGCTTGTGCTATGGTATTCATTCCACCCCAAGCCGCAAGCCATACAGGCCTTCTGTCTTTTTTTTCTTATCAACAGCCGAAATAATTAATTCCGACCCGGGTGAATCTTTCCCCTGCCCCACTCCATCCATATTGGAAAGAGTCTGACCACGTTTTACTATCGCTCTCAACCGATTCAAATCAGGATATCCTTCGGCATGTTTATTTAAAGTAGGCAAAACTTCTCCAAATTGTTCTACTACTTCTAAAATCTTAGCCGTCTTGTCAGGGCCATCCACCCACGCTTGAGAACTGATTAAACCTTCGATATCAATGACATTAGAACACACTAATAAATGTATCATTGATTGAATATCATCAGGATCACTTCCTCCCAAATCTGTTGTTACGATGAGCCGATGTTTATCTTCGGCTGCAACTTGCGCCTTTACATAGTTGATCCATGCGAAGAGAATTAAAATGAATAAAGAGGTTCTTTTCATGGTATAATTGTTTTCAAAGATTATTCATCCATTTCATCATACTCTTTAAACCAATGATAAATAGCCCATGGGCATGCTTCCGGATCATTCAAAAAGGTATAATTACCCGGTTCGCCCGCTACATCTTTAAAAGCAGCTAATTCATGAGACTTTGTAGTAAAGAACAGCCAGGAAACGTTGCCGGATTGATCGGCTATGTATTTGAAATTAGCTCCAAAGCCTTCGCCTTTCGCCACTCCCGTAATACTTTTCCCCCATGTTGCATCATATTTCTTCGGTGCCCAGTCTATCTCTGTCACCATGATAGGGGCAAAATCCGCTACAGGACCTACCTGCTTGTCCCAACCACGTTGGAAAGGTTCATATCCCCCTCCTGTAGAGGAGCCATTTCCTTCACCACTGTCCTGTTCGGCATCACTTCCATACCAGCCCGGATAACAGTGTACGGCAAAACCAATATTTCCTCCTTCGATACGATGGTCTTTATAGCCACTATACTGAGATTGCCAGCCCAATCCGGGTACCCAAATGATATTGTTACAAGCATTTCCACGTATTTTATCAACAATCGCCTGAAAATACTTTTGCATATTGATGAAGCAAGCATCACCGTCACCACCATATTTACCGTCTGTACCTTTTATATGAACGGGTTCATTAGCCAACTCGAACATAATCCCGGGATTATTCTTCACAACAGCATTCTGCGATACAATGTCCCATACTTTCAGCAGAAACTCCTGATAAGAATCTCCCAACTCTATTCCCAAATACCTGTTATCATCAGTATCACCTGCATGCGGACAAACTCCCGGCGGGCGCATCACCACATACACATTCCTTTAGAAATAAAATATTCTGCCATCGGAATAAACAACTCTTTCAGATACTTTCTGAAACATGTTTCCGAGAAACGTTCGTGCCCTTCATAACGTACATAAGGCAATGTAGTATCATCACTCCAATAAGGATCCATATGCAAACGTACGAAGTTAAACTTCCACCCGGCAGCGAGTATTTTATCTACCATACTTTTGTTGTAACTAAGACAACTGCTAACATCATAATTATTCCATGCATTATCATTGAAGTAAGGGCTATAAGTCTGTGTAAAGCCGTGCAGATTGACTATTTTACCTTGCTCATTTTTCAGGTAGCGTCCCTCTACACGTAAAGGAACGATCTGTATTGGAGGATTTGGTTCATCACCATCAGAATTATCGCCGTCCTCATTATCGGGCGTTGTCTCTTCTGTTTTTTTTCATTTTCCTCTTGCGGAATATCATCCTTGCCACAAGCAGAAAACAACACACAAAACAGAGTTAATATAGCTAGTATGTTTTCATGATTTCATTATTCTATTTAATTACATCTATTTAAAAGAATAGCGGAGCTCTATCGAGAGACTCCGCTATCCGGACGAGTACGTCTAATCTAAATCAGCATAAACTACATGATAGTTTTCTATCTAATTTATTTAGCAGTACCATTTCTCAAACCTTCAAGGAAACCGACATAGACTGGTTTGCGGTTGTAATTCAAATCCCATAGACCGATTGGTTCTCCTTTTCTCCAGAAAGAGTTTTCTGACGGACTGTCAGTCGGACTCCAATGAGTGATGCCATATTGCTGTGCCACCGGAATAATCTCAAAGTATTTCTCAATGATGAACTGATAGAAATCAGACATATTCTGCTGCATTTCGTCTGTCAGATTCTCTGTCAGTATCGTTTCACCAGCTGCATCGACAATACCCATATCCAATTCTGTGATCTTTATGAGCTTACCGGTAGAAGCTAACAGGGTAAACATATTGATAATGGCGTTTTCCTTACTAGCCTGAGTAGCAGGATTCATATAGTAAGACACATGCATTTGAGTACCGATACCGTCCACCTTTGTTTCCCCGTCAGACTCCCAACGTTCGATCCAATGTATCAAGCTCTTTAACTTCTTATTCTGATCCCAGTCGGATTCCAGATTATAGTCGTTAATAAAAAGCTTCAACTCATCAGGGTTACCACCGGACTCCGCAAAATACTTACGCGCAAACTTAATCGGAATACGGGCGTAATCATCACCCAAATAATCCTGCCAATAGAAGTTTTCACCGGAAACACCATTATCATCTGTTTGAGAAGCTGACTGAAGATCGTAATAGCCATCCCCATCCGAATCTTTTCCGGAAATAGGTTCATTCACGACATCCCATGCCTTAACATAACCACCGCAAGATTCCAACATACCTTTAATCCAACGTTCCAGTTCGTTCGTGAGGATTTCTTCTTTCTCTTCAGGAGTCAGAGGAATCGTATTACCCGACTTCTGCCAATATATAGACAAATCATCAATATAGATGGTACCGGCATACTTCCCATAATTAAAAAGAATACGAGTAGCCGCATCTCCCGTGCAGTTGGTAAATACAGTAACCTCTTCCCATTCTGTTGTAATTGGTATGGAAGGGAAGTCACCACGCCCGGCAAATCCGTCCGGTTTTTGAAAGACCGCCCCAATACTACCTGCTACACTGCCTTTAATCTTCATCTTTAAAAAATAGGTAGTCCCTTCTGTCAAAGGAGCTGAAAAATCATAGCCAGCCTGTGCTTCCCAAGAATTTACTTCCGACGGATTTGTCATTTGATGTACTCCGTCAATCACCTGCCGAGTCGAGTTATTTCCCCAACCCATCATAGCTGTTCCGCTTGAAAAGTCATCCTCTAATATATATACATTAGTTAACACGGATCCACTTTCCTGGACCTCCTCTATCCCATAAGCAAAATCAATCCAACTCGCTTTACTCCATCGGGACAGATCTTTGCTTTCTTCGAAAGTAGAGTTCATAATCAAATTTCTATCAGAGCCCGAGGCAGTCAATGTTAAATCATCAAAATACAAATCACCGCCAAACAAACCGAAACAGAACCGTAACCTATCGATATCAGCAGAAGGCGTAAACGTGAATGTGTTAGTTGACCATTGCTCACCCGCTGAAAAGGTCCCTGCACCATATTGAGCGTCAGTCCCATCTTTCTTCCCCGGCCAGAACGGAAAGGTTATAGCCGAAGAAGCCTTCATCCGCACACTTATAGTATATTCTTGATTTGCTATTAATGCTTCATCCAAATCATAATACAATTCCCAATCCCATACATTCGCTTGAGGTTTCGAGGTTTTTATATGAAGTGCGATTTCTGAACTACCAGGAACCGGTTCCGGTTCTTTATCCGCAATCAGCCCATTCAAATAAGCATTTTGCTGCTGTGAATGCCAACAGAGCGTATGCCCGTAAATACTAATTCCTGTTTCTTTTGCAGTTTTCACAAACTTCTTGACTGTGCCGAAATCCATATTTCCTTTGGCATCTACACAGGAGCTATATTTCATGGCATTACCAGCCGTCACGTCGTCATAGTTGTTGACAGTCAAAGTATAAACCAAATCTTGCTTCAAGAAATCACTCACCGTGACCCCCGTTCCCAACTTGAAGTCGGGATGGGAGATACGGTCAATATATGTTTTCAAATCACCATATTCGTTCAAGTACTCATACTTTTTCAGACTCTCCGGTTTCTCTGTCTTGTAGTCCGCAAAAAGCGCATCTGCACAAGATACAGTTATTCCGGCAACCATAGCAAGCAGTAAAATTCTATTATAGTATTTCATATTCTTCTAGATTTAACGATTAATTCTTCACATAGATCGGCGTAAAATCTTCTCTTGCCACGCCACGACTATGCGCAACCAGTGTATCTTCTGTTTCAAGCTTTAATCCATTACTGAAATCCACAGTATACTTCAAATAAATGGCATCACGGTCTTTATTACCCCAACTATTCTTCTCACCGTCTTGAACAAACTTACCAGTACCAGTAGCCGTAACGCCGTCCAACCCGGAAACCACACATTCATCGCCATTAAAAACCAGCAGCAACTTATAACTGATATTACGCGGATTGTCTGTTGTCCCTAAATTGGTAGTAACTGTAAGAATGGTTTCAGTCAAAGATTTTGTTACAGTCTGACATATTTCATCATCTTCTACATACTCGTTATGGCGATCATTCTCGGTAGTTGTCCCGTTTTCTGTCACTTTGTCCACGCCATGACGCAGATACTTACCAGTCCATTTATTGATGTATTTCACACAATAAAGTACATAATCCTGTGGTTGCACCAACCACACTGACGAATTACATCTGACGGCTTCTGCCCCTTCGGACAAAGTACCATTCAAAATACGGTCAGCATTAGTCACACCTGTCATTACCAAAGGTATAACATAGGTAGCGGTCAATGCTTCGGGATCAGCAAAAAAAGCATCAGTAAATGAGACTTCCACACCATCCATCAATACATTCTTCAGAGTGATCTTATCATCAGATAATGTATAGTAGTTGGAAGGCATAGCTTTTACCGGCACATTTTCAGATGCAGAAGTATACGAATAATAAAGGTTATCACACAATGTATTGTCTACTTCAATATCTATCGTGATATCCTTCTTATTAGCATAAACACCGCCCATAGTAGCATTAATCTTACATTTATGAGCATTGTCCAGCGTCGTATCATACTCATCTTCACCCATAACCAACGTTCTCACCGGATACTGGGTTGCAAAATAGACTGAAGTGCCGCCCTCATAATCAGGAAATTCATTATCTTGATTTTCACAGGATGTCATCGTCCATGAAACAAAGACTCCAACTGACATGGCAAATATTAATTTAATTAATTTCATATGCTTCATTATTTATTATTTTACAATTATTTCCAACCGACATTCTGTTCCAGATTGCTCCACTTCATTACTTCAGCAAAAGGTATTGGCCCGTAAATCATATACTCCTCATACTTTCTTTTCTCTACCGTAAGCGGAGAGTAGTTCATTACAGAACCATTCTTGCTTATTTCCACCCCAAGAGCAGTTTCATTCAGTTTGGTCAAATCAACATTCCAGCGACGTAAATCCCAAAAACGGAAATTCTCAAAACAAAGTTCGATACGGCGTTCATTACGGATTAGTTCACGCATCTTGTCTTTATTATCCTTTATGCTCTCCAAATAAGCATCTCCATTATCGATACCTAAACCGGCACGCGTACGAATGGCTTTGATTACATCATAAGCACTAAAAAGATGTCCATGATTATTCTGTGGTCCCCAAGCCTCATTAGCCGCCTCCGCATAAATCAGAAACATCTCTGTATAACGGATACGTGCGGTATAATGCTTCTTCTTTGTATTATACTGTGAATTAGGGTTACACTCTTTACGCAATAGTTTCCGCAAGTAATAACCTGTACGAGTAGACCTTCCGCTTTCCTTATTCACAACGTCTGTATTCGTTCCGTAAGTCCCTGTAATAATTTCCGTATCACTAGGACCTTGCTTGCTACCATTGTAAACGATGTATTTTGCCAAACGCGGATCACGGTTATCATACGGGTTTTCTGCATCGTAATTGCCTGATGTTTCAGAAATAGGGTAACCGTTCGCCATAGGAAAGGCATCCACCAGATTCTGGGTAGGATTGACACGACCGTTTCCGTAAAGTGATGGAGGGAAGTTAGCTGTTTCCAATGTATTATTATCATCTGTACTACTACGCCAAATAACCTCGGCGGGACTGCCGCCCGTTCCATAATCTTTATCCGCAAGTGTATACCACTCCAATCCATCTGCATCGAGCCCGCAGCCGCCGCCACCGTTAGCTTTCTCTATAATTTCAGCAGCATAATCGGCAGCTTGTTCCCAAGTCATTCCCGACCCGCTTTGAAATGCCGGACTGGCAGCTAACAGAGCCGTTTGTGCACGGACTGCCAATGCAATCCGTCCGCTCATCAACCCTCTATATTCTTCACCACAAACACGCCGATAATCACTCGCATTCGTCACACCGATGTTTTTATATTTTTCCGGTATCTCACTATCTGCAAATTTCTTATAATCGAGCGGCAATAATTCGATAGCCTTATCAGCATCTTCCATTATTTGCTTCACGCAATCGGAATAAGTGGCACGAGCATGATTAAAATCCGCATCCGGTCCTTCCGATTTCAAAATAATAGGTACTCCCATCAATGTGCCGTCCGCAATCTTGCCACCATGTGCACGTAACAAATAATACATATGCAGTGCACGCAACCCATAAGCCTCTCCTTTCAAACGATCAAGAAACATGGTAGAGATACGTTCATCTTTTGCCCATTCTACCTTATCTACATTCTCCAAAAAAAGATTGATATACTGGATAGCATTGAAACGATTCTGCCACTGGGAAACCGGATTATTATTGGCAGTCCAGGAACCTGTAGCCATTCGCAGATAGTTACTGGAAATCTCATTAGTCACAGCATCATCCGTAGCCAAGTCACTTGTAGGTGAAGTTTCGTAAGGAAGTATAATATAAGCGTTCGCAAGTATACCCTGCGCATAGCTCGGTTCTTTATACATAGCCTCAAGATCTCTGTTGTTCTCTAGTGCCGGTTCAAACAAATCGTCACAAGCAGTCAGCAGAGGTAAGAAAGCCAATAATTTGAATATATTTTTCATAATTTCGTTCTTTAATTATTGAAATAATCTGTATTAGAAAGTTGCAGTCACACCTAAATTATAGAAGCGGCATTGCGGGCTGGAGCCAACATTCAATTCCAGCGCCTTGCGTTCCTTGGATATTGTGAGCAAATCAGAACCGCTGATATATGCGGATACTCCATGAACAAAACTATTCTTAAACCACTTGGAAGGCAGGTCATACGTGACCTGTACTTTTTGCCAAACGGAAAGCATCCGTCTTATACATCCAGAAGTCGGAAGAATAAAAGTTATTAGTTCCACTTTCTGTAGTCAGACGCGGATAAGTAGCTGTTGCTGCCGTTTCCGGAGTCCAACGCCCCCGGACTACTGCCGAGTATTTATCTTCACCGGATATCCAATAATAAGACTCGTTGTTTTTCATGGCATGTCCGCCAAACTCACCTGTACCCAATACAAAGAAAGTTAATCCTTTCCATTTAGCAGTCAAGTTTATACCCAACGCCAAGGGAGCTCCATACCAACCTCCACGAGCCAGATAAACCTGATCTTTATCATCAATTATACCGTCATTATTCTGATCTACATACTTCAAATCACCCGGTCTTATTGTACCGCCAAGACGCTGTTCTGGAGAATCGATGATGTCCTGCTCATCCTTGAAGAATCCGATGCACTGTAATCCCCAAATACCGTCAACAGCATATCCTTTACGGTATTGGTATTTATCCTGATACAATTCATCCCGCTTGGTAGCTTTCGTTGTATAGTAAGTTCCGGTAACGCCCGCTGTAAAATCAACCTTGCCGAAACGTTTGTTGTAGTTTACGTTGAAATCAAATCCCATGCGACGGTCATTATCGTAGTTGATGTACGGACGAAACGAAGCAGTCGGATAATAAGTGAAGAAATACTCCGGATACTGAGTAGTAGAAGTCACGATTTTACCTTCGATTGAATTAACAAAGAAAGATGCATCCGCTGTTATCATCCGGTTCCATAAAGAAGTTTTCAGATTAACTGAAAGCTCTTTACGCTTGATAAAGCTCAAGTCTTCATTCGCCCCTTGTTTGGAGTTAGTAGAGTGTAGGGATACACTCTCGCGCCATCCCCACCATGCACCGTCCGACTGGTTGTAATAACCATCATACATATAATAGTTGTCAATTCCCAAATCCGTATTCAAGATACTACCGGACACACTCAACATCAGTTCGTCCACTACCGGAGAATTTTCCAGAAAGCTCTCGTTTGATAATTTCCAGCCCAATGTCAAAGAAGGTGAGAAAGCATTACGATGTCCCGGAGCCAACTTTGCAGAATGTATAACAGCCCCACCAAAATCGGCATAATATTTATTGCGGAAGTTATATCCCAACTGCATGCCCAAATTTACATTGCTTGTCTTATGATATTCTCCTGAATAACTTTGTTGATAACCAGAGGCTATTAACATGGCAGCCAAATGATGATCATCATTAAAAGTGTTTTCGTAATCGAACTGGCCGGAGAATAAAACAGTCTGGTTATCCGAACTGCCGCTGATATTCTGCACACCGGACTTCTTGTCCTCATTGTATTTTGTCAAACCGACAATAATATCTTTCCCGCCATTATTAGACCAAGTAGGCGCATATGTGGCATAGCTGTTATTATAAGAAGTAATATAAGCAGTAGAGTAATCTACAGAAAACCGAGTATGAAAAGAGAGTCCTTTCAACACCTTGTCCAAACCAATGTTCACTCCCGCATCAAACTGGAACGAACGATCTGTTGCTTTGCTATAACCTGAAGCATAATAATCGCCAAATACATTTGTCATATCAGATTGTGTTCCTGCCAAAAAGTATTTTCCATCAACTATATTATTGCTATTCGCCACCAAATCCCATGCACTGGCTGCATTTGCATCAATATAGCTCAACGGAATCAACGGAGAAATACGATTGGGACGCAATGTAGATGCCGCACTCCAATAATAAGACCCATTGGCACTACGACGTGAATAGAAAGATACTTTAGCATTCACATAAGCTGTAATAAAGTCATTCAATGTCAAATCTACGTTACCGCGAATATTTAAACCATTGGTCCCATTATGCTTCGCTTCACCGATTTTGAAAACGTCATTGGAACGAAGATAATTTATATTCGTATAAAAATGGGCACGATGATTGCCACCCGAAATTTCGGCTGTAACATCCGAACGATTATATGCCTTCTTGATATAGTCCGACGAATACATATTCACATTAGCATAACGATAAGGATTCTCACCGGATCCATAATGGTAAATATCCTCCGCGCTATAGAGAGCACCGAACCCGTCATTGGCACGTGCTTCATTATAAAGAGTCATGTATTCGGCCGAACCTAAATATTCGGGGTAACTCTTTTGCGACATAAAACCCTGTATTGGCGCGTACATCTACTTGAAGATCCGTACTCTTACCTCTTTTAGTTGTAATCATAATTACTCCTTTAGCCGCACGACTTCCATAGAGCACCACAGCTTGCGCACCTTTCAAAAAGGTTATTTGGCTGATTTCCGTAGGAGAAATATAATCAATATTGCGAGGTACCCCGTCCACCAATATCAGCTTTTCATCCATTCCCCACAATGAGTTACCATTATAACCACCGACATATCCCTGCATATCGGTCAAGCTCCATGTATTGTAATTTTTCTTCGTCAATTCCTCTACATTTACTACTGAGGCACCTCCTAATAAATTGTTCTGAGAAACCTTTCGGAAAGCCACCTGCACCAACGAATCGTTTTGCAGCGAACTTGCATTATCCCCTGCCAACTCTTGTGCACCGGCAGAAATAACAACCGGAAAAACAAGCACTGCACTGAGAATGAATCTTCTATATATATGTTTCATTGTTTATTCATTTATAATTATACATTCAGTAACCATAAGGGATTACCATCCCGGATTCTGCGGGAATTCAGCATACAGATACACGTCATTATCCAATAAGGGGAACCAGTAATGCTTCGTTCCAAATACCCGTTTCAAAATAGTCTCCTCACGGAAGTTTCTCACTTCTGCCTCTGCCGGATCATTATTCTTATAAAAGTCTTCATTCTCTACACGTTCGAATTCTTGTGAAGTCTTAATAGTATAGGGCTCTTCGGTCAGCAGCAACCAACGCTGCAAATCGTTAAAGCGGAAACCTTCAAAAGACAACTCGACAGCACGTTCACGACGAACTTCATCCATAAATTTCTGGGAATTGGAAATATATTCCGGACAAAGAGTACCTTTTTCATCACCCGGTTCCCCTCCACCAACAGGGCCTACTCCTGCACGTTTACGCAAAGTATTGATCGCATCTTCAGCCGTTTTACCAAAATTCGTAGATTTACCTGCAGCACCGTCTACTGCCGCACAAGCCTCAGCATACATCAGATAAATATCCGCCAAACGCATGTAAGGTAAATATGTATGCAGGTTACCCGACCAATTATAGAGTCCGTCATATTTATTAGCCTGATGCGGTACTAATTTCTGGATGAAATAGCCGGTACGGCTAGCATTGGCCACGGCTCTCATAGCTCCGCCCGTATACAGAGTGCAATAGCGCAAGAATTCCTTGTCTGCTTCAGGAATAGCTGCATTGACATAATGGAATCCGTCAAAAACTATGTCATGATAAAAACGGGCATCACGATTTCTAAATGGAAAATTCTTTCTAAAACCGGATTTTGTTTCATCTTCACTCAATGGCAAACCGTTCTCCATACCATATAAATTCACATAGTTGGCAGTAGGTTGGTGGATGATATTATCATGTTCAACCAAACCATAAATTTTAGGTCCCCACAACTTGGTCATATTCCAGTTACTACCGTTGAAGTCTTCGGACGGACCACGGAAAATAGCTTCTGTAGTACCCGGCATTTTCCAGTTCTGACCAGTAGTATAGAATATTTCAGAATAACTATTAGAAGCAGATGCCGATTTGGTATGATTATAAATATCACTATAATCAAACTGCGCCAATGCATATTGCGTCTGCCCGCTTTCGACAAGTGTCAGTAACTCTCCGAATGCCTCTGCTGCTTTTTTTGCATATTCTGTATTGTAATTGTAAGTATTGCTTCCACCTAGCTGCGCACCATGTTCCATCAGAGGACTGGCAGCCCAAAGATAATTCTTGCCCAGATAGCCTAATGCCATAATCTTGTTGATACGCAAATCATTCTTACCCGCGGTTTGTTTGCCAACAGTTGTGTTATCCCAATTAATAGGAAGCAAATCCGCTGCCATACGGAAATCGACTGCTGCTTTATCTGCACATTCCTGATAACTCAGACGTGGCAAAGACATTTTCTCTGTAGCAGATAAGACTGTATCAATATAAGGCAAGCCACCAAAATATTGCATCATTTCAAAGTGCCACCATGCGCGGAAAAAATAAAGCTGACCGGCAATCAGTTTTTTCTCCTCATCCGTAGCTTCCGTTAACCTTTCTAGATTAGCGATACCGATGTTAGCCTTACGTATACAATACCATGCATGTGGCCACAGTGAATGTTTAAACTTAGCATTGCCGTCACTGTTCGGATGATAAGTAGCCGTAGGATCACTGCCGGTACGATAGAGCCAGCATTGATTATTGGTAGACCATGCACGGAAGTTACCCAAATCGACCTGATGCGTCATGTGGCTGTCACCTTCCGGGTTGAATATTTCATCATCTCCCCAGTTCCAGGAAGTAGTATAATTGTTCTTCTCCTTATCAGGAATACAGTTGTATATTTCCTCGATAAACCCCTGAAAATTCCTAAAGTTCTTAAATGCTTCGTCTTCAGATACAGTAGAGTCAGCTTCCTTGTCTAGATAGTCCTCACAAGATGAAAATCCCAACGAGAAGAGCAATAAGCTACCGCATAAAAGAGTTCTATATATTTTTCTCATAGTACTTTGATTATAATGTAAATTTAACACCTAAGTTGAAACGTTTCACCGTAGGATACGCCCCTTGATTACCCGAACCTGCAAAATTCGATTCACGGTCGTCCGGCATCTTAGACCATACCCATAAGTTGTTTCCATTTAAGTAAATCTTCAAATTTTTCACCCCGAGTTTTCGCACCCATCCATCTGTAAAGGTATAGGCTATCTCTGCATTTTTCAGACGAATATAAGAACCGTCATAATAGTATTGCGTACCATTACTGTAACCGCTCACCTTTGACAACCAGCGCGGAGTTACAACATCGGCCGCATCGCCAGCCTCAGACCACCAGCTACCCTGGTCATACACCGTATTCATCTGACTGCCAAAACTGGTCAACTGAACGACACGAGTCACATTGTTTACACCATAGAACTGAACAAAAGCACTAAATCCCTTCCACTCAAAGCCAAGAGTAGCATTATATGTGTTCTGTGGAGTATCAGAGTAACCGTAAGGAGCTTGGTCCTTGCTGTCGACGACACCATCCCCATTGAAATCGACAATATAATAGTCTCCGGGAAGACGTTGTGAATTGTTTGTATCATGCTGCGGGCTACCAATCACATCGTCATAAGAATTCAAATATCCATTATCAATATATGCCTTATTCTGACCAATGGCATAACCAGCCACCTTTTGATACCCAGCCAACAATGGAGCATCGTCTTTTTCAAGTATCTTATTTTCCGCATGGGTCATGCTCATATTAGCCCAAACGCGCATCTTATTGGAAAATGTCTTGTTGATACGAAGTTCCAACTCATAACCTTTGGTTCTAACCTTACCTAAGTTAGCAGTAACTGCTGTAGTACCAAAATAAGAAGGAATAGCCCGATCGCTTCCACCCACCAGAATATCAGTACGTTTATCACGAAAGACTTCCACGCTACCTGCAAACAAACCATCCAAAAAAAGAGTAATCAATACCAAAATTCAATTTCTTTACTTTCTCCCAATGCACATCAGAATTACCTACTGCTGATTCACGATACCAAGTATATGGACTTTCACCACGATCTACATCCAAAGACGAGGTTCCGCCGTAAGCCCATTGGTTCATATACAACCAACGTGTTTTTACATTATCATCACCGATTTCACCATAAGAAGCACGAATTTTCAACATATCCAAAATTCTGCGTTCTTTCAAGAATTTCATAAACGGTTCTTCACTAACCATCCATCCGATAGCACCGGAATTAAAGAATGCAAAACGATTTTCTTTGCTGAACTTCTCGGAACCATTATAAGCACCATTATATTCAATAAAATACCTATCCGCCCAATTATAAGTAGTACGGAATGCCCAGTCTTCACGATAGTGAGGAATTTCACTTCCTGTAGCCGTTTCTTGACGACTGAACAATCCCATAAGGGTAACATTATGCTTTCCAAAACTACGGGCCCAATTTAACTGTGCCTGATAATTAAGGTTACGCTGTGTCGCCCAATTCTTGACTTCACCACCTTCCGTATTCCACATTACACCCTGCATAAAATCAAAACCTGTATTGTTGTCATACGACTTTTTATAACTGACCTCCCCTGTATCCGGATTAATCCATTTATGTTGTGCGTCGTTATATAGGTCATTGATACCGCGCTTCCATTCTACAAAAGTATTATCCCAAGAAACCATAGCCCTTGCACTCAATCCTTTCGTTATAAAGCTCAAATCCTGTTCCAATGCAAAGTCAGTTGTTATCTGTGTAGTAGTGGTAGTCATCGTACCTCCCAATGAAACATTTTCTGCAGAATTGGTAACATTCGAAATATTCGGATAATATCCCCATGAACCATCCGAATATTTTGGAAGAAATACATCCGGAGCAATATTATACGCCCCCCGCCCACTGCTGGGCAATCGACCAGTCGGCCGAGCTATCATAATTGGAATTATTATAAGGAGTTTTCTTGTATCCATTAGAGCCCGCTACATTAACCTTAAAAACAGTACTCTTGGTTATCTGAAAATCCAGATTACTACGTACATTAATTCTGTCATATCCATAACCGGAATTATAATCACGCCCATTATCAAATACATCGAACAAGTCCCCCTCATGCACATAATCGACAGAAGCGAAATATTTTACAAACCGAGTTCCACCGCTGACATTCACATTTGCATTGTAGGACATCGCATAGTCTTTGAACAATACATCCTGCCAGTCCACATTCGGATAGCGTTCCGCTTCTTCCAAATTTGCCGGATTACGATACTTATTAATTATTGCCTGCGGCTTTATGTACGACCATGAATCCGGATACAAGCTCAACTCATGCTCAATAGCCATATTGCGTGCCATCAAAGCATCATAAGAATCCAACTTGTTAGGAAGCTTGGAAGGTATCTTCATCGTGGCATTGGCTGCTATGTTTATTTGGGCAGCTCCCTCAGTTCCGCGTTTAGTCGTTACCAAAATGACACCATTTGCACCTTTCACACCATAAACAGCAGTTGCAGAAGCATCCTTCAAGACAGAAATAGATTGTACAGAAGCAATATCCACACTGCTCATCGGACGTTCTATGCCATCCACCAGTACCAACGGGTCACTATTATTCCATGAACTAGTCCCACGTATTGTGATTTTCGGTTCTTCTTCACCTGGCATACCGGAACTTTGAGTCGTTATAACCCCCGGCAGGTTACCGGTTAACGCCGCACCAATATCAGAAATACCAGCCGCCCGTTCCAATACTTTTCCAGTGGTCTGCGTGATAGCACCTACCACACTCGCTTTCTTCTGTTGTCCGTAACCTACAACTACTACTTCTTCCAGTTGTTTAGTATCATCTTCCAACACCACTTTAAAAAGACCTTTGGAAACCACTTTTACCTCCTGTGGTTTCATTCCTACATACGAAACAATAAGGGTAGACTTCTCATTGGGTACAGTCAATACAAAATTTCCATCTATATCTGAAATCGTACCTATTGAATTATTACCCTTTAAAACTACTGAGGCTCCAATGATTGTCTCACCATTACTGTCAAGAACCGTTCCCCTCACCGTTATCCCTTTCTGTGCTGATGCTGTTACAAAACTAAACAACATAAGGAGAAACAAGTAAGGAATCTTTTGAATTTTCTTCGTTACATTTTTCATTACCATTAGTTTAAGATGTTAATTAACTACATTGTTTTCTAATCATCATTCTTTTTTTAAGTGCGTTAGCCATCATTATAAATATCACCCATAATTACTAGCATTATATTTATATAAAAAAATAATTATTTGCAAGTAGCGTATAATCCAATTGTAGTACCGGTAAATCCACCAGCCGTTGTAGTAGAGATAACTGGGGCTACATCTTTACAAAGCAGTTTCCAGCTTTTTTCACCATCAATAGAATAATAGAAATCGTAACCAATTCCTTGAGATACTAATTTCAAATATACTTCATTTGTATCTGCGTCTATTTCATCTGAAGCCAATGTCTGTTCCTTTTCACCGATTTGTTTCAGAGAAATATTTTTATTCTCACCCACTTTATTCAAGCAGAAGAAATATTGATGCGTCTCATCTTTAAACAATAACATTCCGGCTGTTTCCTTATCGTTAGAAGGATTGAACAACATACGGGTAGCACATTCAAATTTATGATGTTGTAACCGACGAGAAACAAATGCCGGAGTTTTCTTTTCCGTAGCGCTAATATCTGCACACTTCAAGGTCAGGTATCCGGGTGTTTCCGTCAATGAATATAAATCGGAAGCAGAAGCTCTTAAAGTCATCCATGGCATATCAAGTACAGGAGAATCAAAGTTCTCTATTAACTCGAAATTACCATAAGTAACTGTCGTATCGCGTTTCGCACCTTCACGTTTTACAATCATAGGTACTAAATCATCTCCTTGTGTCATGTACGGGAATCCGTCTTCACTCCATTTCACCGGCATCATAAATGTTTCACGTCCCAAATTCTCAAACTGATTATTAATAGGGCGACAAGCCAGAAAAACAGCCCACCAATCTCCCTCCTTTGTTTGAATCAAGTCTGCATGACCAGCACAGGTTACCGAATTAGGACGGTCAGAATTCAAATGTCTTTGCGTCAGAATCGGATTGTTTTTCCATGGAAGAAACTTACCCATCGGAGAATCACCACGGAAAATCACTTCCGAATGCCAGTTTCCCGTTCCACCTTCGGCGGACATCAAGAAGTACTTTCCATTTATCTTATATAAATGAGGTCCTTCTATCCAAATTGGTTTGTCTGCCGGTTGGGCTCCTTTGTTTACAAGAATTTTACGGGGACCGATCGTCTTATCTGTTTTCACATCAAACTCTTGTATGCGTATGGTACGGTGTCCGCTATATTCAGGTTTATTATCCGGAGCCTCATCATTATTGGCAATATATGCCTTACCATCTTCATCAAAAAAGAAAGAAGGATCAATACCTCCGACCTCCGGCAACATGATGGGTTCCGACCATTCACCAAACGGGTTTTGTGTCTTAACAAAGAAATTTCCGGCTCCTACATTGGTAGTCACCATATAATAGGTCTTATTATGCGGATTATAGGAAATAGTCGGAGCAAAAATACCGCCACTCACTTTCTGCCCTTCCATATTCACTAATTGCGAAGCACGATTCAACACATGCCCTATCTGTTTCCAATTCACCAAGTCTTTGCTGTGAAAAATAGGAACACCGGGAAAATAAGTGAATGTAGATGTTACTAGAAAATAATCACCTTTTCCATTTGTACAAACACTAGGATCAGAATACCATCCCGGCAAAATAGGATTATAGAAATAGTCTTCACCTGACAGAGAATTGGAAATATAAAAATCATCATTTCCCTTATAAGAAAAATAATCAAAGAGAGCCACAGATTTTCCAATAGCCGATAATTGTTGTTCTTTCTTTGAGTTACATGACATCATTGTTATCCCCAACATAAATATGGAGAACCGGACGATTGACATTAATTGTATTACCTGTGTATTCTTCATAATACTTCTTATTTTCTTTATAATCAAATATGAATTACTGATCTTTTTCTGCAAAGATATGCTAGTTCATAAAACTACAAACATAATTATGTTACGGGCTTCTTTTCCTAAATAACATCTTCATTTTCAATGTTACATCTATCTTTCCCTTGTAGCACGCCCTAATAATTACACTGATTATAAACACATTACAATCTTATTTTTTTGAATAAAAGCTATTCAAATTCCCAATAATCCAGATTGAAAAGTTTGTTTCCTTTCTCTCCTTTAAAGCAGAAATAAAGATCATGTACACCCTTTGCATTCTTTATCCGGCATGACATCTGTTTATATATATCCAGTCCTCCTGTCGGTGATATACTGACACTACCTATTACCGGACCTTCAGTGCTGTCCAGACGAATTTCTATCATTCCGCCTTTTTCAACACAAGCTGCGCTTACACTGAATTTCTTTGCTCCCTTCTTGCCAAAGTCGACACCACGCACACACAGATATTCATTATCATCAATATCGGTTATATACAAACCACCATTCTTATGATTTTCAGCTTTAAGACCATATCCCCAAGCCATCGTTTCAGCTTCCACTCTACGGTAAGGATTAAAGTTTTCAATCTGTTCCAGTTTCGTCTCCTGCCAATAAGGAACTTCCTGAATAGTTCCATCCGGATTATAATGCATTTTTGCAACAGAGACCGAACGACGTTCCTTATGATCCAATGTTTCCAAATGAAGCAAATCATAATTTAGGCCAAATACATAAGAGCTACCTTTATAATCGATAATTCCAGGATGATTTCCTCTACTCCGCTCTGTTGGACGCATAATATATCCTTTTGTACTCCATGGTCCGGTAGCTTTGTCGCTCATGGCATAGCCAATCCCTTCCGGACAACAAGTAGAAGCGAAAGCCATATAATAATGACCGTTACGTTTATATACCCACGGTCCTTCCTGATAATGTTCCGGCCTATCAGCCAGTTTTACTATTTCTCCTGAATATGAAATCATATCCTCATTCAGTTTCACATAATAAACATTCGGATTGCCCCAATACATATACGCTTGTCCGTCATCATCAATAAATACAGTAGGGTCAATATCATCCCAATGCTCTTTTTGCCAAACTAACGGTTTGTTCAAAGGGTCTTTAAAAGGGCCGTAAGGAGAGTCGGAGACCAATACGCCAATACCATTACCATGAATCGGGCAATACATATAAAATTTGCCATTACGTTCGATGACTTGTTCTGCCCAAGCACCGTTATCACGTTTCACCCAATCAAAACTCTTCAGAGAAGCGACAGCTCCATGATCGGTCCAATTGACCATATCGGTGGAAGTATAAAGTAACCAGTCCAACATTTTGAATCCTTCGGCATCATCCTCATCATGAGTTGTATAAAGGAAAACGGTATCATTATATACCATCGGAGCCGGATCAGCGGTATATTTTGTCTGGATAATAGGATTTTGTGCCACTCCTGAAGTGACGGCAGTCATTGCCAACAAAAACGACATGCCTAAAAATTTTAAGTTTCTCATATTCTTTTATTTTAAATGGTTTTAGATTCTACTACTTTACATTTTTATTTTCAGCTGTTTTCCTCTATACTCTATGGTCTTTCCATTGATACTTTCTGTCACATCTATTCCCGACTTTCTATCAACTTTTACCAACTTCAGTTTGCGAGATACAGTCATACCGGAATATCCACCTTTCCGGTCAGAGATTGTCAATGTGTTATTTTTATCATTCCAAATTATTTCAAAACTTGAAGACTCCCCCTTCTCATAATTGTAATTGTCGCCTGCATCTTCATAGACCGTAAATGAAGAATCGGCTCCCGGATAAACCCGTATCTCCCACTCTGCATCTGTTTTTTCCGAGGTATATTGCATAACCGGCCCCATTGGAATGATAGATCCTTGACGCACCAATAGAGGAATTTCATTTATCGTTGCTTCAGCGACAATCCATTGTCCGCCCTTATATTTTTTCCGGTCCAAAAGTCAATCCAATCGGCTCCATCCGGTAAATATACACGACGCGTCTTATCTACATTTACCAAAGGGTTAGAATCCACCGAATAATACATAGGATTGGTGACAGGAGCAACCAATAAAGCTGGTCCGAACATAAATTCATCTTTTAAATCAGCGACCTGCATATCCTTGGCAAAGTCAAACGCAAGTGTTCTGGTCATTGTATAATTTTCACGGTGAACCTTTCCTGCTAAAGAATAGATATAAGGAAGTAAGCGATACCTTAAATGAATCACTTTAATCAAACTATCATAAAAAGGCTCACCCGGTTTACCAAAACGCCATACTTCACGAGGAGTATCGGAACCATGACTTCGAAACACCGGTAAGAAGGCTCCATATTGAAACATACGAGTGTATAATTCCCGATAAGCCATATCAGCCACTCCTTTATCATAGTCGCCTTTCCAAAACCATTGAGGTCCATTTTTTTGTAAAAAGGCCCCAATATCTACTGTCCAATAAGGGCAGCCTGTAGCCATAAAATTTAATCCGGCAGGAATCATTTGGGCAAAAGATTGCCAAGTTGCATAAGTATCACCGTTCCACGTTATTGTAGAATAACGTTGTTGACCTGCGTAACTAGAACGGGTAAGATTTACAACACGCTTATCTTCATTTGTAGAACGTTGGTTCTCATAAATCCCCTTCGCATGATATAATGAATACAACTGGCTTCGCTCTGCCCCCAATACACTATTCAGCAAATTCGTGTTTAACTCCCAACGTTGCCGATGATTATCCGCTCCATAACCATCCTTCATAAAAGTCCAATCAGCATCTAATGGTTCTGAAGCGTCACACCACCAGGCATCAAAATCATTACCAAAAAACTCATTATTCGCATAGTTCCAGTATAATTTTCTTGCCAACGGATTAAAAGCATCATAGACAGGGGTACTGCTTAACAACCATCCCTTTCGTTTAAATTCCTCATGTTGAGGACAGTTCATGGCATTCGGCCATATTGATATCATTAATTTAGCATGTAGAGGATGAATTTCATCTGCCAGTTTTCTTTTGTCAGGATAGAATTTAGGATTCATACTCATATTCCCCATTGGCCTTCCGGCCAATAGTTCCAATCCTGTACAATCATATCGATCGGTATTTGCCTTTGGCGATACTCTTTTAAGGTATTAATTAAATCATCGGAACTGACATAGCGTTCTTTAGACTGAATATATCCAAAAAGATAGAGAGGCATCATTGGAGAATTGCCTGTCAACATACGATAATTAGCAACCACAGCATCCATTGTCTTACCTTTCATAAAGTAATAATCAATCTGTTTAGCTGCCTCAAGTTCGACAAAACTCCCTTCCGAGTTATCCTTAAACATCATGGCACATCCCGCATCAAACAGTAATCCATAACCGGCTGTTGAATTTAGCACCGGTACCATAGCTTTCAAATTATGCTGGCACAGATAAAGTTCCTTACCACGCAAATTCATATAGTCTTCCATGTGAGATCCCCACCCATATAAAGCTTCCAACGGTTGCCATTTAAAATTGATCCTATATTTCCAGGTGTGCCCTATGGTATCATAACGCAAAACATTTTTTATTTCTTTATCACCATCCGCAGTTTTCTCTATATGTTTTGAATGTTCATCATATATGACTTGCTTCGTCACTCTCTTTTCACTGATTCGAGGTATATTTTGATCTTCCTGCAATAATAATCCCCCCTCTTTATCCAAATAAGTGATAGAAGCAGTACTTAAATCAACTCTGACTATCAAGCTATCCGATTTTAATAAATAACAATCCGGATTTGGGGTATATACCCAACGAACAGGATTATCAACTGCACGTGGCAAACAAACATCCGTTCCGTTTCCTATAAACGTATTTTCCCCGTATATTGAACTCTTACCACATCCGGAGTCACAAACTCTACTTTTAATATGCCTTGTTCCAAATCACAAGAAATACCATTTACAAGAACAGTAGCCTGCTTAACCTGTGCAAAAGCTGTGAAAGTATTCGCTAAAGCCATCAACAATATTATTAACCATACCACACCAAAACTTTCTGACCTATGCTCTTTTTTCATAAACAACACTGTTATAAATCTATCTTTTGCGAAACATAAATATCAAAGATATGCTTCCATATCCTCTTCACAGCAAACTATTTAACAATCAAAATTCCGCCATTGCAAGGAATAGATAGTTGCAATTCTTGTTTCTTTCCTATTCCTATTTGTTTCACACCGCCCTGCAATACCTTATCATCACTAAATAGTTTCACCTTTTCTCCATTGGAGAACATCGGCAAATTAACTTTAAGTTTCAGTGTTTCCTTCTGCGCATTTACTCCGGCAATATACCATTTGTCGCCATGACGACGGGCAAGAATAACGTATTTACCAGGATAACCGTCAATGAAACGTACCTCATCCCAAGTCGTTGGAACCTCTTTCATAAAATCAATAGCCCATGCAGGAGCATCGGTCAGGTTATTCGGTGCCAGAGCAAAATGCTGTACCGGACTCTGAAATAGCACCGCCGTAGCTAGTGCGTAGACATCTGATGTCACCCGCCGGCTTCCCCGTGGAGCATTATCCGCATTATAATATTTGTTCAATGCACTACCTCCAAAATCCATGCTACCCACAGTATTACGAATAAACGGGTGCAAGGTAGCATTAAAGGCCTCATTATCACAACTACCTTGAGAGAAATGAAGATTTTCACTAGCCAATACAGCCTCACTCGATGCGAAGTTAGGATACATACGTTCCCAGCCACGAGGCAAAGTACATCCATGGAAAATAACTAAAAGACCGTACTCGTTTGCATCCGACAAGATATCCTCATACAACTGCATAGTCATTTGCTTGTCACCTCCGAAAAAGTCAACTTTTATTCCACGAATACCAATGCTTTGCATCCATTTCATCTCCTTACGTCTGGCTATCGCATTATCCATAATGCCTCTCGGAGTTTGTGGTGCATCATTCCAATACCCATTCGAATTATACCACAAATAAAGAGCTACCCCTTTGTCCTTCCCATATTTAGCCAATTCTTCAATTTTATCACGCCCTATTTGCTTATCCCACAAAGCATCCACCAACACGGACTGATAGCCCATTGCTGCCGAAAAATCAATATACCGGAGTTGCTCTTTATAATTAGTACTTCCATCCATACCGATAATCCAGCTCCATGAACCCCGGCCATACGTATACTCTCCTTTTGCCTGATAAAGCGGTTTTACAACATCAAAAGGAACCGTTGTCTCCACTATTGGAGCCAAAGTCTTGCCCACAGTAATAGTACGCCAAGGCGTCTCGCCCGGCAACGCTATCCCCGGAGAAACCGTACCATTCCCATTTGCTTCACCTTCTTGCGGAAATCCAATGGTATACACTCCTCCTTTGTGTCCCAACAGACGGCTCGCACAATATCCACCATTTACTCCCGTTTCGGAAACAAGCACCCAACCATTATCTCCATTACGGAATAGGCAGGGAAATGTATACCCTTCTCCCCAGCCATTTTTGCCTGCGACATCATCTGCCGTATAAGACGTCTCATAACTTGGAGAAGTACGGGCAAATCCTCCCATCGGTTTACTTTGCGGACAAAGGAAAGTGGTGGTTCCGTCAGGAAACACAAATCCTGTGACTTCTTGCTTAACCACGCAACTTAGTGTCTCACCTTGCGGATACATCTTATATTTAAAAGCAACATCGTTATTACTTATGCGGAATATAACATCATAAATTGTTTTCCCTTGTTGTGTAAACGAAAATACAGCTTCATTTGCCACATAATGTACCTTACTCTTTTTAATAGAAGCCAACTCGTATGTTTCATCTATTTTATTTGTTGAAACATTCTTCTCCAGCGACATCCCCGATGAGAAATCTCCTATATTTGCAATCATCCCCAATGGAGATGGTTTCAAAAAGAGAACATTGTCATAACTAACAGAATAAGAGGGTCTTCCATCCATATCTGCGACTGTTACTACCAGCTTTCCATCAGGACTTGTTATCTGTTTATTTTCTGCACTTGCAACGCTACTACCCAATAACATAGCCATTACTATAAAAAACTTCACCATATTTCTACTTTTTAGATTCTTCTCTATTGGCATAATCACACATTCTATTACAATCAAAACTTTACAGAAATAGCCTTTCCATTATAATCGACGTTTTTTGAGTCCCGTCCTGAGAGAGTTACAGTAAACTTACAGTTCTTCAACATTCCCTCATACGCACCTTTTCTTGCTCCTATCGTCAATTTACAAGATGTATTATTCCACGAGATTGGAATTTCCGTATAAACGCCTTTTTTTCGTAGTTGTAATTATCAAATTCATCTTCATATAAAATGAAGTTTCCATTCGCACCCGCATACACCTTCAGTTCAAGATGATCCCACAGTTTTTCAGTTGCATACTGAACTTGTGGACCGACAGGAATAATACTACCCGCTTTTACATACAATGGAATAACATCAAGTGTAGTCTCTTTGGTAATCTCCTTTCCGCCTTCGTGTTTCTCGTTCGTCCAGAAGTCATACCATAGCGTTCCTGCCGGTAAGTATATTTTAGTAGATTTCGTTTCCATGAAATCCACAGCAACGTCAGTTTTGCTTTTTTCACTCCATCTCTGTTCCATCCTTCTTCTTCGGAGACTTTTACCACAGCTTCCGGTGTATATTGTGCATGAGCAATCGGAGCTACAAGGATTGATTTTCCAAACATATATTCGTCATTGATATCCCACACCTTTCTGTCATCTACAAAATCCATCATCAAAGCGCGCATAAAACTCGATTGGCGATTGCTCACCTCCCAAGAAGTAGAATAAATATAAGGCAACAGAGAGTAACGCAAACCTATCATCTTCTCGATAGCATCATATACAGGCTCACCCTTCTTTCCGAACTTATAGATTTCCCTATAAACATCCGTCCCGTGCGAACGCATCATCGGATTGAACGTTCCAAACTGCAACCAACGCACATAAAGCTCCTGATACAATGGATTTTTTGAAGCACTATCATCATTCCAGCTTTTATTATAGTGTCCTGCAAAAAAGCCACCAATATCACTATTCCAGTGAGGCATACCACACAAAGAAAAGTTTAATCCGGCAGGAATCTGATTTCTAAAACTCTCCCATGTGGAAGCGACATCACCACTCCATACATTTGCACCATAACGTTGTTGCCCCAAAAATCCCGAACGGGTTAAAATAAACACACGTTTGTCCGAAGTCACTTCACGCTGATGGTCGTAAACCCCTCCGACAGTCATCAACGGATAAGCATTGCGCACCTTACGGAACGAACCCAGATAGGTTTTGGTATCCATATCCTCCGGCTTCCAGTCCAAATGGTCGGGTTCGGTAGAGTCCATCCACCAGGCATCCATTCCCAACTTGAAAATTCCATCATTCAGATATTTCCAATAAATATCACGCGCTTCGGGATTGTAAGCATCATACACTCTTACACCGGAAGGATATTCCATGTTGGGGGGCCATGACTCCAATCCCGATTGCGGCCAGGTAGTGAAGTTAAACAACATCCCTTTTTTGTCCAATTCTCTATAAGGTTTGGTCATCGGTCCGAATGACGACCAGATAGATATAGCCATGTGTGCGTTCATCGCATGGACATCCTCAATCATCTTTTGAGGATTATTGAAAGTCGGATTCTGAAAATCCATCGCATTCCACAAATAGTTATGCCCCCAATATTGCCAATCCTGAATAATGCCATCCAAAGGAATACCCAATTCACGATATTTACGAACAACGTCTACCACTTCCTCCTGACTCTTATATCTTTCCTTACTTTGCCAGTAACCATAAGTCCATAAAGGAAACATCGGTGCTTGCCCGGTCAAGCTGCGTACTTGTGCTATTACACCATCGGCATCCTTCCCATACATGAAATAATAGTCCACACAATCACCTACTTCAGAACGGAAAGATGTTTCAACTTCGTTATCCGTAAAAAGAGTCGGCGAATAGTTATCCCAAAACACACCATATCCTTTGGTGGACTGGAAGAAAGGTGACACATCTTCAACGTTACCCTGTAGCAGATTTTTAGTCATGTTCCGCTGAATCATCTTTCCATTTTGCAATTGTCCCAAACCATAAATGGCTTCTTCCTTATCTAATACAAAAGGTTGATAAACCTGATAAGTTTTTGTCCCGGCATCATCGAAATCGATAAACTGCATACCGGATTTCTCTGCCAATAATGATTTGCCATCCTTTGAGAAATAAGAAACAATTCCCGTCCCGGTGTCCACACTGACACTTAGTTCACTGGTATTCAATACAATCTTATTATCTTGTATATCAGCTTTGAAACTCACCTTTTCAGGTTTGGCAATTACAGAAAGACTCTGTTTTTCATAGGCAACACCTTCCGGTGACTTTATTACTCTCGCCACAGCAGGCGCAAAGAATTGTACTTCTATATCCACTGCATTTACAGTGGTCTTGATACCCGACGATGTTTTCTGATAATTTTGTGCGAATAAAACATTTGTACTGAAGCATAAACATATACCCCAAAATAGATGATGTATTTTCATAATTATAGAATAATAAGGTTTCTAATTAATAACCAACAGATGTTGCATACAGTCCAATCATTGCTCCTGTAAAGCCACCAGCCTCATTAGTAGAAAGAATATCGCCGGAAACGGTTCCTCCTAAATTCATAAATACCTTTCCATCAATCGAATAATTAAAACGATAATCATCTCCATTGGCTGTTACTTGCAGTGTCACAGGTTTCTCTGTTTCTATTTTCATCTCACCCAGGACACTCGCTTGTCCTTTTTCGGTTCTTTGCAGCATCAGGTAAAAGTCTTTTCCCTTTTTTAGTGATACCGAAAACATAGTGATATCTTTCATTTTGATAACATGTTATACCGGCAAAATCTTTCTCATTTTTCGGTTTGTACTCCATGCTTGCTGCCGCGGTAAATTGATTATGCTGCTGACGGTAGAACAAAGTAGAAGTAGGTTTCACTTCATTGATATTTGAGGTAAAGGGGACGATCCGCAATCCTTTATCGGTCATATCAACGAATTCTTCACGAGGACCTCTAAGACCGATCCATCTAAAATCTAATGTCTTATCGGAGAAATCATCCTTAAAGACAAAGTTGCCACTAGGCAAATAACCGTTTTTCCCTGTTTGGTTCTCTACTCCCGAAGGCATCTTCAATGTAGGTTTCATAGGGATAAGCCCATTCTCGAAAACGGGAAATGTTCCGCTCCAGTCCACCGGAAGAATAAAAGTTTCGCGTCCGGTATTCACTCTGTTCTTCTCATTGGGGCGTATTCCTAAAAATACACCATAATATTTTCCGTCGGGTCCCTCCACTAAGTCTGCATGACCAGCCCAGTCTACTTTATCCGCCCGGTTTGCAGGAAAATAACGTTGAGTCAAAATAGGATTATTATTTGCCGGGAGATAAGGTCCTTTCGGATGATCACTTACAAAAATGACTTCGCTATGCCAGCCTCCGGTTCCTCCTTCCGCACACATTAAGTAATAACGTCCATCTTTCTTATAGATATGAGGAGCTTCAATCCATATCGGCTTTTCTTCTATATTGACGCCACCGTTTACTATGATCCGATCTGTTCCCGGAACCACTTTATCATTCTCCACATCATAATCCCATATTTTTATGACACGGTGTCCCGAGTAACGCTCGTTTGCTTTAGCAGGAGCATCATTATGTACCACGTATGCCTTGCCATTATCATCAAAGAAAAGAGAAGGATCAATGCCTTCAAATTGAAGTTTGATCGGATCACTCCAGCCATTCTCCGGATTCTTTGTCTTTACCACCATATTTCCAAAGCCACCGGAAAATTGAGTGGTTATCATATAAAACGTATCATTATTGGGATTATATCTTATAGCAGGAGCATATACACCTGCACTAATACCGCAATCTTCAACCTTTAATTGTGACGTTCTGTCCAGCACATGACCGATTTGTTTCCAGTTGACCAAATCATTAGAATGGAAAATAGGTACCCCGGGAAACATAGCAAAAGATGAGCACACCAAATAATAATCATTACCTTTCCGCGTTATACTCGGATCGGGATAGCAACCCTGCAAAATAGGATTATAGAACTCACCCGGCTTTAAAGGATTGTTTTGATAAATAGCATCCTCCCCCTGATAAATAAATTGCGTAAAGACAGGAGCATTTTTCGTTATTTTACCCTTACCACTCACCTCCATATTAAAAAACAACATAATAAATACGACAAGCCCCACGGATTGCCAGCCCGACAAAATCAATTTTAATGTTCTCATATTATCACTTTTTATTTTCTATAATTTTCTGTTCCATAGTAGTGTTTGCAAATGTATCGATTCGGTTTTATCATATATGTACAATCATGATACAGGCATCTATATACAGGTTACATTTATCACAGACATGTAACATGATTCTTTTCTGATGTAACAAAAAGCCCCAAAACAGAAAAATGGTAAGATAAATGACTACATTACCTATTATTTCAGCACTTTTATCTTCCATCATATAAAATGCTGAATATCAAGAATTAGCAAATGCTCATTTTCCTTTAAAGGAAAGCCCCCGTTGGTTTAAAAGAAACGGGGGCTTGGTTTAAAAGAAACGACCCGTTCCTTTTAAAGGAACAAGGTCGTTCTTTCTTTATTCATTCAATAAATAAATCCGGATTGTCTATCTGTAAAAATGAACAAAATTCCAAAGAGGTATTACTGTACGTTCATTACAATCGTTTTCAACTTATTTCTATCAGAAGTTCCTCCATACAGTAATTCATAAGTACCTTCCAACGGACACATCGTATTCGACTCTACATCAAACCATTCAAAGTTCTCACCGGTAAGAGGAATAGCTACTGATTCAGTTTTCCCTGCCGGAATATGAACGCGTTTGAAAGCACGCAAGGTATAACGGGGACCTTCCTTATCACCCGGACGTCTCAAATAAACCTGAACCACCTCTTCTCCATCACGTTGTCCGACATTACTTACCGGAATAGTCAATACTACATTTTCACCTTTGGCGATTGTATTCTTGCTCAATTTAGCTTCTCCATAAGTAAACGTAGTATAACTCAACCCATGACCGAATGGGAAAAGTGGTTGCTGTTGCATATATCGATAGGTACGCCCCTTCATGGAATAGTCTTCAAAGTCCGGCAATTGATTCACATCCTTATAGAAAGAGACCGGCAGGCGTCCACCGGGATTATACTCTCCCCAAAGAGCATCAACGATAGCTGTACCACCCGCCTGTCCCGGATACCATGCCTGCAGAATCGCTTCACAAGTAGTCGTTTCGGGCACTAGTCCGATAGCTGAACCGGAATAATTGATAAAGACAACCTTTTTACCAGCCTTCTTCAAAGCTTTCAACAAATCACGCTGAACGTCCGGAAGTTCAATATCCGTACGGTCACCACCCTTAAATCCGGGAACTTCTACCGGCATTTCCTCACCTTCCAGACTTGGAGAAATTCCACCTGCAAAAAGAATCACATCAGCATCCATTACTTTCTTCACTGCGTGGTTCAAGTCGATCCCGACCTCTTTGCCCAAATCAAAATCAAGTGTAGCCCTTTCATTCCGTTGTTTGAATAGAATCTCGATATGATACTCTTTTCCAGCTTTCGCCTGTAACGTATAGAGGTTCGTCGGATTCTTAACATATATTTTCCGAGCCACTTGCTCACCATTTATAATAAGAGTCACTTCACCATCCAGTTGGAAACGGAAAGCAACATCACCCGACTGCGAAGGACGAAAGACAGATTCATAACGAGCCGAGAAATCTGTTATCTCCACCCCAGGAGCAAAGGTAGTAGCCCCTGTCGTTGCAAAATGGAACGGAGTGGAAATCTGATCGGTAGCAACGACCTCCCCTTCACGATTACGATTATTCCAGTATTCTGCCAAGAAACCGGGTTTACCATTTATGCTACATTCATCAAACAGGCTTTGGAGTGTCTTTCCGTCCACACGGTCACAACCCGGTTCGTATATGATTTGTCCTTCCGGTAGTTTGGCACGGACAGCTTCCAATAAGGTAACCGTATGTGCCGGAATACCGTTATAATTTCCCCACTGCATCACGGAGTCATTGGCATTAGGTCCCATAACAGCTACTTTCAGATGGGTATTCAGAGGCAAGATGTTGTTTTTATTCTGCAAGAGCACCAATGATTCACGGGCCATACGCAAAGCCAATGCCTGATGTTCCTTACTATTCAACACAGAGGTTGGAATTTCCGACCAAGCCGATTGTTCGTCCATTTCTCCCAGTTCAAAACGTGCCGTCAACAAACGTTTCAATGAAATATCTATTTCTTTTTCGTCAATCAAACCGGCTTTTACAGCATCCGCCAGTGAAGCATATTCACTTCCACATTCAAGGTCTGTGCCTGCCCGCACAGCACCAGCCGAAGCGTGTTCCTTGTCCGGGTGAGTCTCATGCGTTCCCGGTCTATAGAAATCGGAAATCGCTCCACAGTCAGAGACTACAATGCCTTTGTATCCCCATTCATCCCGCAATATTTGCATCAACAGGCGATTACTGCCACAACAAGGCTCTCCCTCAAAACGATTATAGGCACACATCACTTCCTTTACATGCGCTTTCTGTACCAAATCTTTAAAAGCAGGCAGATAGGTTTCCCATAAATCCCGGGGATCTATATTCTCCGCATCAAAACTATGCCGGTTCCACTCCGGTCCTGAATGAACGGCAAAGTGCTTGGACATGCGTGCAGCTTATCATACCCGGCATCTTCCGGTCCTTGCAAACCACGGACTACAGCCATTCCCATTTGTCCTGTCAGATAAGGGTCTTCACCATAAGTTTCCTGACCGCGTCCCCAACGAGGGTCACGGAATATATTGACATTCGGTGTCCAGAATGTTAATCCCTGATAGCGTTTCAGCACGCCGCTTTCACCGAAAATACGAGATTTTACGCGAGCCTCACCGGCAGTGGCATTGAACACTTCATATAATAATGAATCATTAAAAGAAGCTCCCATACCGATAGACTGGGGAAAAACAGTAGCCAATCCGGCACGTCCCACACCGTGCAACGCCTCATTCCACCACTCATATTCTTTAATTCCCAGTCGAGGGATAGCAGGTGACGCATTTTGCATTAATGATACTTTTTCTTCCAAAGTCAACCGGGGCAACAAATCCTCCGCCCGTTGTTCCGCCGTTAAAGAAGTGTCCTGGTAAGGCAGCAATTGCTTACATGCCGAAAACGATAACACCAAACAAACACCCATAATCGGTATCCAACCTCTTTTCATAATATTATACTTATTAGTTATGATTAATTTGGAAACAAAAATAGCCTATTTTCCAATAAAACAATGTTTCATTGGTTACAAATACATATTTGTTTGTTACATTGACGCATCACAGAACGAATAATCAAAAGAGTCCACATCTACATAACCGCCTACAGAACGTGTAGCATAGTTAAATATGGCAAACTTACTGCCCATAAACATACGGGTGTAGTCAAATTTCATCTTGACAGGCAGACCAACAGGTATCCATGCTTTTCCATCAAGACTATAAGAAAAACGAGCCTCATCCCGTCCATTGGTAAAGTCACCTTCCACACGCAAGTAGACAAGCTCTTTGTTAAGAGGTATACGGGCTTGTTCGGTCATATCCACACGGCTAATGGCACGCTTCGTTTTCTCAAACACGCTTTTCTGTTCACTCATCACAAGAGACAGTTTATTTCCGTTCTTTTCAATCGTAAGCACACCGCTGTCACCATTAAAAGCCGATAATCCTGCACGGTCACCATCTTTCATCCCCCCCAGAGAGAGACTGACAGTGCCCATACATTTCGGTCCTACCATACGTTGGGTCAACGTATTGGGAGCAACAAACAGGTTATCTACCACACGGGAGGTTTTCAAACGCAGAAATCCGGGACGGTCGGTAAGACTCCATGCCTGATCGACGGGGTTATGATTCCACTGCCAATAGAGGGAAAGCCCGGAAGCGGAAAAATCATCCGAACCGCAGATACCATCCATTGACATATACGATAAAGTGGTATCATTCGGAATGTGCCCATCCTTGTCTCCCAGCATAGGCCAACCATCTTCCGTCCATGTACAAGGCATAAGACACGGCACACGTCCTACGCCACCACGATCCTGAAAAATCAGTCCGTACCATTCACCGTTTTTCCCGTCTACGATGCATCCCTGACCAACACCGCCATGCCCGTCAAACTCCGTTTCAAGAATGACACGCTTTTCGTAAGGTCCGGTAATCTTATCGGCACGATAGCATACTTCACGACGCAGACGGCCGGGAATACTCCAATCCATAGAAATCATCAGCAAGTAATATTTCCCATTATACTTGATGACGGAACTACCTTCCAACAGCCCTTGTTCGTCAGCATCCCGTTCAAATATTTGCTGATTGATGCCACCGGGAAGTACATCGGTCAAATCGGTTTTCAACTCCGTAAGCTGTCCCGTACTGTGAAAGAGATACACCCGCCCGTCATCATCAAACAGAAGCGAACCGTCATGGAAATGCGGAGGACGCGAAAGAAGTTTCCAGGGACCGGCCGGATCTGTCGCAGTATAGACAAACCCACGTCCGGGCGCGCCATTGGCTGTAAACCAGACATAGAATTTACCGTCATGATAGCGGATAGATGATGCCCATTGTCCTTGCCCGTAAGCAGTGCCTTCGAGCAAATCATAACGAGGACCATCGTCAATGCGGGGAAATACGTAGCTGATAGTTTCCCAATGTTTCATGTCCGGCGAACGCATGATAGGCGCTCCCGGCATCAGGTGCATAGTAGTGGAAACCATGTAAAAGTAATCGCCTGCGCGACATACTGACATATCGGGCACGTCAGCATAAAGAATAGGATTACGGTATTGTGCTCCGGCTGATAGCGGAAAGAACAATGTAAAAAGAGTACACAGTAAAATTGTGTTGATTTTTGTTTTCAGCATAATCATCGTTTTTTTATTAACTGGCTACATTATCTATTATTTGAAAGCTAATTATTTAAAATGTTCCTTGTTATCTTCCACATCACAAAAATAGAAAATGCAAACAGATATATTGCCCAAAGTATGCTACATGATTTCTTTGTGATGCTACATATCAAATGAAGAATGTTACATCTATATTTACTCATGTTACATCACCCTATCTCCCAAAGAGAGGAGACTGTATTCAGCCTCCTCTCACTTATTACATACCCGAAACAACAGGTATCAACAACTATTCTTATTACAAGAACTTATCAGAACTCAACCAGTATACGGAACACCTTTCCCGGATTAGCCGTCCATTCCTGCATAGCTTCCAAAGCTCCTTCCGGTTTTGCTATCTTCGAAATCAGTTCTTCCACCGGACAGTTCCCTTCTTTCATATAATTAATAACCGCACGGAAATCTGCCGGCAACGCATTTCTGGAACCACGAATATCCAGTTCTTTCTGAACGAAATATTTCGTTTGGAAAGCTACTTCGCTTTTGGCATAACCGATGCAAACCACACGCCCCGTAAATCCGACTTCATCCACCGCCATCACATAAGTGACCGGACTGCCGACAGCTTCAATCACCACATCGGCACCGAAGCCCTCTGTTATCTGTTGCATCCGTTCGTGTACATTTTCTGTCTTGGAGTTAATCACATAAGAAGCACCTACCTTTTTCGCCAGTTCCAGTTTCTCGTCATCCAAGTCGACAGCAATGACTGTTGCTCCTCTCAAAGCAGCACGTACAATGGCACCGATACCAATCATACCACAGCCAATCACCATCACATATTCATTATCGATCACCTGCGCACGAGATACCGCATGGAATCCGACACTCATCGGCTCAATCAACGCACAATCGCGAGGAGAGATATTACCAGCCGGAATAATCTTCGTCCAAGGTAAAACTGCATATTCGCACATCACTCCATTGCGCTGTACCCCTAACGTTTCATTATGCTCACAAGCATTGACACGACCATTACGACAAGAAGCACATTTACCACAATTGGTGTATGGATTCAATGTCACGTTCATCCCTTTTTCGAAGCCAGCCGGAACATTCGGACCAACCTCCTCAATCACCGCTCCTACCTCATGTCCCGGGATTACCGGTAACTTCACCATTGGATTACGCCCCAAAAAGGTATTCAGATCAGAGCCACAGAAACCCACATACTTGATTCTTACTAATACTTCACCGACACCAACGGTCGGTTTTTCCAGTTCAACCACCTTCATTTCGGAGGGATTGACAATTTGAACTGCTTTCATTGGATATGTTTGATAAATAAATTTATTAATCGATTACTTTATAACCTTTCCAGCCGTAATATGCACAGAAGACAAAACAAATCATCGGTACACAATAGGCCATATAATAGATATGCTCATTGGCGTGCATGAAATAAGCCGTCAACTGTGGCAGGCAGGCATTGCCGACAATAGCCATTACCAGAAATGCCGAACCGCTCTTTGTCTGACTCCCCAGTCCTTTTAGCGCCAATGAGAACTGCGTGGGGTACATTATAGACATAAAGAAAGAGATAGCCAACATTGCGTATAGCCCGATCATACCTCCCCATATCATCACTGCCCCGCACAAAAGAATATTCATCAAGGCGTAAACCAGTAGCATATCCTGTGGACGGAATTTCACCATCAATCCGGTACCGATCCAACGCCCCAAAAGAAATGCGAGCATATACAATCCGAAGAAGGTAGTCGCTGTATCTTCCGGCAATCCGGCATAAGTGCAACAGTAAACCAGGAACAAACTGTTTATCGCCGTCTGTCCGCCGTTATAGAAGAATTGCGCAATCACTCCCCACCGCAAGTGTGAGTGCTTCAATACACCGAAGTCTATCAGTTTTTCTTTCTGGCTACCCTCTTTCGTTTTACCCGAAGAAGTCATTTTATCGGAAGAAGCCGTTTCTCCTTCGTCCCCAATCTTCGGCAATTTTGAAAAGACGAAGACGACAGCTATGGCAATCAACAGTATAGCCAATATCAGGTAAGGAAGTTTCATGGCATCCGTTTCCAGTTGGATATAGGATTGCCAACCACCCGGATAATCTACAGGAAGGGTCTCTCGCGTGTAATGAGTTCCGCTAAGGATGAGCTTACTCAAAAACATGGCAGCGATAAAAGCTCCGAGTCCATTGAAAGACTGCGCCAGATTTAATCGGCGGGGAGCTGTTTCGGGGGCTCCTAAAACCGTCACATACGGATTGGCAGCTGTCTCCAGAAAGCACATTCCCGTAGCGATAATAAAGAAGATACAGAGGTAAGCCCAATATTCTTTTAAAATGGCGGCAGGAAAGAAAAGCAGGCCTCCGATTGCTGCTAATACCAGTCCGAAAATAATTCCCGCCTTATAGCTGTAACGTTTCATAAACATCGCTATGGGGATGGGGAAAATAAAATAAGCCAACCAGTAGGCAGTCTCGGTAAAGGAGGCTTCAAAGGTATTCAGTTCACAGGTTTTCATCAACTGCCGGATCATTGTGGGAAGCCGATTGCTGCTGATCGCCCACAAGAAGAAAAGGCTGAAAACCAATGCGAGAGGAATTGTATATGTATTCTTTTTCATGGTATAAATCTAGTTTTACGATAAGGATGTTTTCTCTATCATTCGGACATGTTCTTGATGTAAGGAAGTACGGGGAGATCCGTGAATCCATAGAAGTTCCGGGCATTTTCTCCCAAAAAGAGTCTTTTGTCCTCTTCCGTCAACTCGGAAGACTTCACCACAAAATCGTATGACATCTTGTAGGTGATTGCTGTAATGGTGCGCGGATAGTCCGATCCCCACATCAGTTTCTCCATGCCAACTAAATCCGCCGCTTCCCGAATGGCTTTCACTGCTCCTTTGAAAGGATAAAACTCATCATTGAAAAGCCAGGTGATTCCACCGGATTCAATCATCACATTGGGATGACGTGCCAGGCGGATTTGTTCTTTCCAGTCCGGACGTGTCACCATTCCGAAGTGCCCGACAGCTATTTTTAGGCGGGGACATTCCTGAATAATCTCTTCCACTTCGGAAACCTGTGTTGCTCCGTCAGCCAAATCGATGGAGAGCATGACATTCTGTTCTTCCATCGAATGAAACATCTGCATCATTTCCTCATTATTCAGCATTACCCGTCCCTCTTTTAACAACAAGCGTTGGGCAGGTATTTTTATAGCCTTAAAACCTTTGGCTATAAGCTCTTTCGCCTGCTCCAGAAATCCAGGTTTGCGGAACTCACACATTCCGCAAACAAAGAAACGGTTGGGATAATGGGAAACGACTTCCGACAAATAATCATTCTGAATACCGTCAATAAACTCTTGGGTAATGACAGCCGCAGCCACTTGCGCATAGTCCATATTCGAAAGAAAAACTTCCGCACTATTCACCCCGTCTATCATAAAAGGAGGAACCATCTGGCGGATTTCTCCCATAAATTCCGAACGGCCATTTTCCAAAGTCCGGATAGGCAGTCCGTCCACAACAGTATCCTGTCGTAACCACAGATGGGCGTGCGCATCAATAATTGTATAGTCCATACGAATGACGCTGTTTTATGAGTTTGCCCAACTTACACGTTTCTGCTCTCCGATAATCTCCTGCACTTCCCGAACGAGTTCCCAGTCAATAGGTTCTTTGATGAAAGCGATGTTCTTTTTCACATTCTCCGGATTAGTTGTACTAAATAAAGTCGTTGCTATACGGGGATTGCTGACGGAGAACTGCATAGCCAGCTTCTCAATCGGATAATTCTTAGCTTTGCAATGTTCCATTGCTTTACGGCAGGCTTCTACCAACGATTGGGGAGCCGGATGCCAGGCAGGAACACCACGTTCGCTCAACAGTCCCATCGAAAGCGGAGAAGCATTAATCACACCGATTCCTTTGGATTCAAAATAGTCCAGGAAGTCTGCTAATTTATCATCACACAAGCAATAATGGCAGAAGCTAAGCACAGATTCAATCGTACCGCTTGGTGAATGGTCGATTACCCATTTCAGGTTTTCGAGTTGCAAGTCGGTAATTCCAACGTGTCCTACCACTCCTTTTTCACGCAACTCAACCAAAGCAGGCAGAGTTTCATTTACTACCAGGTTCAAATCGGCAAACTCCACATCGTGTACATTTATCAGATCGATAAAATCTATATTCAGACGTTCCATACTCTCATACACACTTTCTGTCGCACGTTTTGCAGAGTAATCCCACAGGTTCACTCCATCTTTTCCATAACGTCCCACTTTGGTAGAAAGGTAATAACGGTCGCGAGGAAGATCTTTAAGCGCCTTTCCTAAAACAGTTTCCGCCTTATAATGTCCGTAATAAGGAGACACATCGATAAAGTTCATTCCTGCCTCAACAGCGGTAAACACAGCCTGAATGCCTTCTTTTTCTTTCAAATCATGGAAAACTCCTCCTAAAGAAGAAGCTCCAAAACTAAGAGATGATACTTTCATCCCTGTCTTTCCGATTTCATGGTATTGCATACTTTTAGGTTTTAAATCATTTTGTATGCGACAAAAATAGGTCAGTAATAGTTTCAGTGCAGCAGAGAGCGGTCGAAAAACTAACGTAACGGTTTACGTAAAAAATATTGCTTCAGATGCTTTTAATTTTCCGGGAATGTGCTTTCTTTGTAAAAAGAATCTAAGTTGCAGACTTTCAAATGGAAAACCGGAAACATACTTCACTAAAAGATCTCGCCCAAGCATTGGGGGTATCAATTCCTACTGTATCCAGGGCACTAAAAGATAGTCCGGAAATCAGCCGTGAACTTTGTGCCAAAGCAAAGGCACTGGCAAAAGAGATGAACTACCGCCCCAATCCTTTTGCCATGAGCCTGCGGAAAAATGCCCCGCGTATCATCGGAGTGATCGTTCCGGATATTGTCACTCATTTCTTTGCATCAATTCTGAATGGGATAGAGAATATGGCTATTGCCAACGGGTATTTCGTGATTATCACGACCTCGCATGAGTCTTACGAGCACGAAAAAAGAAATATTGAGAATCTGGTCAATATGCGCGTGGAAGGTATCATTGCCTGTCTGTCTCAAGAAACAACCGATTTCTCCCACATCTCCGCTTTGAAAAGACATTAATATGCCACTTATCCTGTTCGACCGTGTTTGCCTGACCGACCAATTTTCATCGGTGATAGCAGATGGGGCACAATCCGCACAGATGGCTACACAACATCTCCTGGATAATGGAAGTAGCGGGTAGCTTTTATCGGAGGAGCCAATCATCTGGATATTGTAAAGAGAAGAAAACATGGCTATCTGGAAGCCTTGCGTGAGAATCGTATTCCGATCGAAAAAGAGTTGGTAGTCTGCCGGAAGATTGATTATGAGGAAGGCAAGATTGCCACAGAAACTTTACTGTCACTTCCACAGCCTCCGGATGCTATTCTTGCCATGAATGACACATTGGCTTTCGCAGCAATGGAAGTTATCAAAAATCACGGCCTCCGGATTCCGAATGATGTGGCAATCATCGGGTATACAGACGAGCAGCATGCTAATTATGTGGAACCGAAATTATCTGCTGTATCACATCAGACCTATAAAATGGGAGAAACTGCCTGCCAACTACTTATCGATCAAATAAAAGGAGATAAGACTATCAAGCAGGTGACGATTCCGACACATTTGCAGATTGCAGACCATCTTTCTTTACCAACGGCATTACGGCCAGTTTCACCGGTGCCAGTGCAGCAGGCAACTTCAAGACAACACGGGATTCACCGCTATCCAACGTCTCTTCACAGTAGGAAGCCGACATGATGCTAAGGAACATGCGGTCTACACCGATACTAGTCTCGATGACATACGGGGTATAGCTTTCGTTGGTTTCCGGATCGAAATACTTGATGTTCTTGCCGGAGAACTTCTCATGCTGGGACAAGTCGAAATTTGTACGGCTGTGAATACCCTCTACTTCCTTGAAACCGAAAGGCATCAAGAACTCAATGTCTGTAGCAGCATTAGCGTAGTGGGCCAGTTTGTCGTGGTCGTGATAACGGTAATGGTCATCACCGAAGCCCAGCGCCTTGTGCCATTTCAGGCGAGTAGCCTTCCAACTCTTGAACCAGTCAAGCTCTGTACCCGGCTTCACAAAGAACTGCATTTCCATCTGCTCGAACTCGCGCATACGGAAGATGAACTGGCGGGCTACAATTTCGTTACGGAAAGCCTTACCAATCTGGGCGATACCGAAAGGAATCTTCATGCGACCGGTTTTCTGTACATTAAGGTAATTTACGAAGATACCTTGTGCCGTTTCCGGGCGAAGGTATATCTTCATGGCACCATCGGCGGTAGAGCCCATTTCAGTTGAGAACATCAGATTGAACTGGCGTACCTCTGTCCAGTTCTTTGTGCCACTGATAGGGCAAACGATTTCTTCGTCAAGGATAATCTGACGGAGTTCGTCCAGATTATTATCGTTCAAAGCCTTGGAAAAACGTTCATGCAAGGCATCACGTTTGGCCTGGTGTTCCAGCACACGACCGTTGGTACTGCGGAACTGAGCCTCATCGAAAGCCTCACCAAAACGCTTGGCAGCTTTGGCCACTTCTTTGTTTATCTTGTCATCGTACTTAGCAAGCTGGTCCTCTATCAACACATCGGCACGATAACGTTTCTTGGAATCGCGGTTGTCAATCAAAGGGTCATTGAAAGCATCTACGTGTCCGCTGGCTTTCCAGATGGTGGGGTGCATAAAGATTGCTGAGTCGATACCGACAATATTTTCGTGCAGCAGCACCATACTCTGCCACCAGTATTGCTTGATGTTATTTTTCAGTTCCACACCCATCTGACCATAGTCATACACAGCTCCCAGTCCATCATAAATCTCGCTGGAAGGGAACACAAAACCATATTCCTTACAGTGTGATACGAGTTTCTTAAAAACGTCTTCTTGTGCCATTTTCTGTTGTATCTAAATTAATTTGAATCTTATTTTCAGCTAAAAAGCGCCACAAAGATAGGGATTTATATCGTAAGTAGGACACGGAGGGTATTAATTTATCTATCGTTTATACTCCTTTCTTTTTTCGTTTATACTCGCGTTCTATCTGACACCCGGGTGTCAACACCATTGAGACCCGGGTGTCAAGCATACCAACACCCGGGTGTCAGTGCTCATGAGACCCGGGTGTCAGATAAGTGTTGGCTGCAACAAAATTAAGTCTTTATTGCGAGAGAACAAAAAGAATTCTTCTATATTTGTGCATCCCTACATTATACTAAAGAAAAACATAGAACTATGATTAAGATTCTTCTATTGATAGACTATTCAAGCGAATTTGACAGGAAACTGCTACGGGGACTTGTCCAATACTCCAAAGAAAACGGCCCCTGGCTCTTTTACCGACTACCTTCTTATTATAGCACAATGCATGGCGAACAAGGCATTCTGAAATGGGCGAAAGAATGGAAAGCCGACGCCATTATCGGTCAGTGGAATAACGATACGATCGATTTGCAGAAGGAGCTGAATATTCCGGTAGTACTACAAAACTCCCATCACCGGAGCGTCACTTACTCTAATCTGACAGGTGATTATAAAGGAACGGGAAGAATGGCAGCCCAGTTTTTTGCCAAAAGAATGTTTCGCAATTTTGCTTATTTCGGCGTTAAAGGGGTGGTTTGGTCTGACGAACGCTGCGAAGGGTATCGGCAGGAAGTGAAACGTATCGGAGGCCAATTTTTCAGTTTCGAATCGGATAAGCAGGAAGATGAGATAAGGATGGAAGTCAGCCAATGGTTACAGCAACTCCCCAAGCCAGTCGCTCTATTTTGTTGTGATGATGCGCACGCCCTGTTCATTTCTGAAACTTGCAAAATGACGAATATTCCTATTCCGGAAGAAATTGCTTTATTAGGCGTGGACAATGACGAACTGATGTGTAATATTTCCGACCCACCCATTTCATCCATAGAGCTGGAAGTAGAAAGAGGAGGCTATTCTATCGGCAGACTTCTTCATCAACAAATAAAGAAGGAACATGAAGGCACTTTCAATATTGTTATCAACCCCATCCGCATCGAACTTCGCCAATCGACGGAGAAACACAATATCAAAGACCCTTACATTCTCGAAGTAGTGAAATATATAGATTCACATTACAGCTCCGATTTGACCATAGAGTCTCTGCTTGCAAACATTCCGCTATCCCGCAGAAACTTCGAAGTGAAATTCAAAAACGCACTGAATACCTCTATATACCAATATATTCTGAATTGCCGGTGTAATCATCTTGCAGATCTACTGCTCACAACCGACCGTCCATTGGCCGATTTAGCAATGGAAGTAGGCTTTACAGACTATAATAACATTGCCCGGATTTTCAAAAAATTCAAAGGATGTTCACCTATTGAATACCGGCAGAAAAAAGACTAGACAAAGATAAAATAAACGCTTTCTGAAGACTGTTTTTCGTTTTGACATTAAGATCATTCATGAGAATGACCTACCTTTGTTTTCATACCTTTCGAAATACATTTTAGATATTAATACTATGCAAAGATACCATAAGAGGAAAAACAAGAACGATTATCTATCCTATTATTATTTGTTTGGGGATCACCTCAATAATGGGGTGCAAAAGATTAGAGATTAACCAAACAAAAAAGAAACTGGGAGAAGCTATCCGCCTACTTTACCCCACCACCACTGTATCAGGAGAAATTTGGAACTTACCGCAACCCTCTTTTATTTTACAATGGAGATACAGTCAAAAACGCAGACGACTGGCTAAAACGAAGAAAAGAAATAAAAGACAAATGGTTGAACCTGATCGGTCATTGGCCGGCTATCATCACCAATCAAAAACTGGAGATTATAAAAACCACAGAACGCGAAGATTTCAAACAACATTTAGTGCGTTTTTATTGGACTCCTCTGGAACAGACTTACGGCTATTTACTGGAACCAAATAAGAAAGGAAAACATCCTGCCGTTATCACAGTATTCTACGAACCGGAAACAGCTATCGGATGGGGAGGAAAAGCTAATAGAGATTTCGCCTACCAATTAACCAAAAGAGGATTCGTTACTCTCTCATTAGGAACTAGACAGACCACCAAAGATAAGACTTACTCTCTCTATTACCCGACTATTAACAACTCCACTATGCAACCTCTTTCAGTACTTGCTTATGCGGCAGCCAATGCATGGGAAGTATTAGCCAGAGTCGAAAGTGTCGACTCTACCCGAATTGGTATCATGGGACACTCTTACGGTGCTAAATGGGCTATGTTTGCTTCTTGTTTATATGAAAAGTTTGCCTGCACCGCCTGGAGTGATCCGGGTATCGTCTTTGATGAAACCAAAGATAATTATATCAATTATTGGGAACCTTGGTACTTGGGGTATTATCCTCCACCCTGGAAAAAAATCTGGAGCAACAACGGCAATAACTCTTCAACAAGTGTCTATGCCAGACTATGTAAAGAGGGGCATGATTTACATGAACTCCATTCTTTATTGGCTCCTCGCCCATTTCTCGTATCAGGAGGTTATTCTGATAATGTAGACAGATGGATTCCATTAAATCACTCTGTCGCAGTCAACCGGCTTTTGGGTTATCATCATCGAGTGGCAATGACGAACAGGCCCAAGCATGATCCTACTCCCGAATCAAACGAAACTATATATAAGTTCTTCGAATGGTTCTTAAAAAGAAAAACGCCAAAAGAAGATTAACGATGTATTATTCTTCGTTTTTTGAAGATAGTTTTTCGTTTTTGCCACCGCGCATGTCTTTGAAACAGAATACTTTTGTATCATTAACTAGTTAACCGGTCTAAAGAGACTATTGTTAGAAATTAAAATTTCAAATCGACGATCTAATATTTAAAAACTTATCATGCAATGAAGAAAATCAGATGGAATCCAAGGTTAGTAACCTCGTTGTTTATTACTCTTTTAATGTGCACTCTCGATTGTCTTGCACAAGAAGTAATAAAAGGGTTTGTGAAAGATGGTAATGATGAACCATTACCTGGCGTATCTGTAGCTGTCAAGGGTGCAACGAATGTCGGTACCATTACAAATGTTGACGGCAAATATAGCATTAATGCCCATAAGAATGACGTATTGGTATTCTCCTATATCGGAATGGTCAGCCAGGAAGTCAAAGTAGGTAATAAGACGAATATCAATATCACTCTTAAAGAAGATGTTTCCTCGCTGGATGAAATCGTAGTGGTAGGCTATGGAACTCAAAAAGCGCGGTAGTCTGACCGCCGCCATATCTACTGTCTCCGATAAAGAAATCCTTAAAGCCCCAACCATGGGAATCAGTAATATCATCGGTGCACGTGTTGCCGGTATTTCCGCCGTACAAGCCAGTGGACAACCCGGTGCGGATAATGCCTCCTTATCCATACGCGGGCAAAGTGGTATTATCTATGTTATTGACGGCATCAGAAGAAGCGCAAGTGACTTCAACGGACTCGATCCGAATGAAATAGAATCTGTGTCTGTATTAAAGGATGCATCAGCCGTAGCCGTTTATGGTCTGGACGCAAATGGAGCATTCATTGTCACAACCAAAAAGGGACAAACAGATAAAGTCACCATTAGCTATACAGGTACTGTGGGCATCAGCCAGAATGCAGAAGAACAAGAATGGCTCGACGGACCGGGATATGCTTATTGGTACAATAAAGCCCGTCTTCTACAAGGTGATACGGAAGTGTTTACTGTCGACATGGTGCGCAAAATGCGCGAGGGTGTCGACGGATGGGGAAATACCAATTGGTACGATAAAGTATATGGAACCGGTGTTCGCCAACATCATAATATTTCAGCATCAGGAGGAAGTGAAAAGATTCGTTTCTTCACATCTATCGGTTATCTGGAGGAAAAAGGAAATATAGATAAGTTCAAATACCGTCGAATGAATCTTCGTTCTAATATCGACGCACAGCTGGCTAAAGGACTTAGTCTGTCATTAGGTGTTTCGGGGCGTATAGAAAAACGGATGCTCCCAAATTTTCTGCCGATCCGGACGATTGGATGAATATTCCCCAACAGGTATGCTACGCTTTGCCATATGTACAGGATACTTATGAATATAATGGGAAAATATACGATGTTTCAACCCCGACTTCCGGTTCTCCGGTAGCTCCTATCGCATCCATATACGATTCAGGATATAACAGGTCCAACCAATCATATATGCAGTCTAATTTCAGTCTGAAATACGACACACCTTGGCTTAAAGGATTAAGTTTAAAATTCCAGGGAGCGTACGACTTAGTTCATGGGATGACTAAACAGTTGACCAAGCCGAATGAAGTCATGATTATGGATTTACCTAATGCAGCCACTACCACACTCACCTACCATAAGGACTACAGTGTTTTGAAAGATACACCTATATTATCCGAATCGGCATCACGCGCCCAAGAGTTCACTACGCAAACCAGTATCACATATGATAACAAATTTGAGATCACTCGATCGGAATATTATTGCTGGCTGAAACACGGGAACGTAATAGCAACAATCTCGGTGTAACGGGAACCGGATTAGATTTCATTCAGTTGGATGAGTTGAACCAAATCACAGGATTCACCAAAGAGGGGAAAGAGCAACCTGCTATACCTTCGGGTAGCAGCAGCCAGACACGTGTAGCCGGTTTTGTAGGTCGTTTGAACTACAATTACGCTGACAAATATTATTTGGAGGCTTCACTACGCCACGATGGTAGTTATCTGTTTGGTGGTATGAACAAACGCTGGGTCACCCTGCCCGGTCTCTCTCTTGCCTGGAGAATCAATAATGAAAAATGGTTTCATGCTACTTGGGTAGACAATCTGAAATTAAGAGCAGGTATTGGAAAAACTGCAACCAGCGGTATCCAGCCTTTCCAATGGAGAAATACGATGAGCACATCCCCCAATTCTGTAGTAATAGGCGGAGCCAGTCAAACTGCTATCTATCCGTCCGTATTGGGAAATCCCAATTTGACATGGGCGCAATGCCTCAACTATAATATCGGAATAGATGTAACTTTATGGAATGGATTATTAGGAATGGAACTGGATGCTTTTTATAAATATGAATATGACAAATTATCTTCTGTAACCGGTTCGCACACTCCTTCCATGGGAGGCTATTATTTTTCAACTGCCAACGTTAATAAAGCAGATTATAAGGGTTTTGATGTCACCTTTACACATCAGAACAGAATCGGAAGTTTCAGCTATGGAGCCAAATTAATCTGGTCATACGCATACGGAAGGTGGCTCAAATATGCAGGTGACTCTGAAAACACACCGGAATACAGACGACTGACCGGAAAGCAAATCGGTTCGAAAATGGGATTCATTGCCCAGGGATTGTTCCAGAGTGAGGAAGAGATAGCCAACTCCGCTACCATGCCCGACCGACCGGCTTATCCCGGATATATCAAGTATATGGATAGAAATGGAGACGGTATTATAACCGTCAATCAAGATCAGGGGTATGTAGGTAAAAGCTCAAGACCGACCCACACAGGTTCTTTCAATTTATTCGGTAACTGGAAAGGATTCGATTTTGATATTTTGGCATCATGGGGGCTTGGCAGCGATGTTGCATTAACCGGAGTATATACGGCAACCGGTTCATCCGGAATCCAAAAGCGCTACGGCCTTCACGCGTCCATTCTATCAGAATGGCAATGCACCAGTCTATCTGGTGGCAAACTCCTGGACACCCGAAAATACAAATGCAGAGTTCCCTTGTCTGGAAATCAATCCGAGAAGTTTGAATAACGGGCTGGCCTCCACATTCTGGTATCGTAACGGAAACTATTTGAGAATAAAAACAGCGCAAATAGGATACAATTTCCCTAAAAATGGTTGAGTCCATTGGGAGTGGAAGCTCTTCGCCTCTATGTTGAGGGATACAACCTTCTGACTTTCAGCGCTGTGTCCAAGTACAACATCGACCCGGAATCTCCAGCTGTAAACAATGGATATTATCCGCAACAAAGGACTTATACACTTGGAGCTAAAATCACATTCTAAAATATACGCTATATGAAAAAGTTATGTATTAATATATCACTCTTCTTTATGTTGCTGACTTTAAGTTCGTGCAACGACTGGCTGGATGAAGTAAAACAAACGACTACCGTTAGTGATGAAATCATCTGGCAAGATGAAACCCAGGTTGACAAATATGTGAATAGTTTCTATCCCCTCCTGCATGATTACGGTCAATTCGGGGAGGCCCAATTCTACGGAAGTTTTACAGAAAGTCTGACTGACGCATTTAAGTATGGTTCATATACGCTAGGACACAGAGCCGGCCATCCTAATCTTTATGTACTTACACCGGATGCTATCTCTCCGGATAACTGTCTATACAGTATCTGGCTACGTTCAACAGCATACAAACAGATCCGAGAAACAAACCAATTTCTATCTCTACAAAGAAAATATTCCGAATTTTCAGCAGACAGAAATAAGCTTTGGGAAGCTCAAGTACGCTTTTTCCGCGCATTTGTATATTTCCAGTTAGCCAAAAGACATGGAGGTGTCATCTTGTATGACGATCTGCCGGTATCAACTAATAAAGCCCGCAGCAGTGCTGAAGAAACCTGGCAATTCATAGCCGACGATCTTGATTTTGCAGCCAATAATTTACCCAAGGAATGGGATGCGGCAAATAAAGGGCGTATCACCAAAGGAGCAGCCTATGCTCTGAAATCGAGAGCAATGTTATATGCCAAACGTTGGCAGGATGCCTATGATGCTGCTAATAATGTAATTGCACTCAAACTATATGGTCTGACGGACAAATATGAAGATGCATGGAAAGGGAATAATAAAGAAGCGATTCTGGAGTTTGATTATGATGCTGCCAACGGGCCTAATCATCTTTTCGACCGATATTATGTACCACAATGTGATGGTTATGACAATGGTTCAACAGGAACTCCTACCCAGGAAATGGTAGAATGTTATGAAAGCAAAAATGGAGAAAAGATAGACTGGACACCCTGGCATGGCATTACTGATGAAACTCCTCCATACGACCAACTGGAACCTCGCTTCGCCGCAACTGTAATCTATAGAGGATGTACCTGGAAAGGGAAAAAGATGGATTGCAGCCTTGACGGAAAGAATGGTGTGTTTATGCCTTACCGGGAACAGGGTACTTCATACGGCAAAACCACAACCGGTTATTTTTTAAGGAAATTGTTAGATGAAACGCTGACAGACGTCAAAAATGGGAAAAGCGCCCAACCGTGGGTTGAAATTCGCTATGCAGAAGTTTTATTGAACAAAGCAGAAGCAGCTTATCGACTCGATAAGATCGGGGAAGCCCAAAGTGCAATGAATGAGGTACGCGCCAGAGTAAAAGTGAATTTACCGGGTAAATCCTCTACAGGCGAGGCTTGGTTCAAAGATTACAGAAATGAAAGAAAGGTTGAACTAGCCTATGAAGGTCATTTATTCTGGGATATGCGTCGTTGGGAATTAGCCCATATTGAATACAACAACTATCGCACACATGGCTTCAAAATCATTGGCGCTACCAATACATACGAATATGTTGATTGCGACGGGCAGGACCGCAAGTTTATAAAGAAATTATATGTCCTTCCTGTACCGTCTGAAGAATTGAAGAATAACTCATTGATTGAGCAATATGATGAATGGAAATAACAATAAAACTCTTAGAACAATGAAAAACAAAATTATATCAATCATCCAGGCATTAGTTCTTCTATGGGGAGTAACTAGTTGTCACAGTCCTGAAGAGTTGGGTTCTGACATTCAACGCGAAGGTATCAACAGCATCACTGCATCGTTTCCGAACGATGACAGCAGCGAAAATAGTTTCAAAGGTGAGATAGATTATACCAATCATTCAATCACATTTATTTTCCCATACAATTATCCCAAATTGTCGGATAATGTATTGCCGACCTCTGCACTAAAACGGGTAAGATTGAGTGCCAGTTTAGCGAATAATGTCAGTGTAACTCCACCATTACTTTATATGGATCTTACCCAAGACAATTATATCACAGTGAAAGATCAGACCTCCGGGACTAGTACCGAATTCAAAGTAATAGGTGAAATCCGTAAGAGCAACGAATGTAGCATCACAAAATTCGATATTCCTGCCATAGGGCTATTGGGAGTCATTAATGAAAACGAAAAAACAATTTCATTAGTAACCATAGATAATGTAGGGGAGCAGATAGCTAACATTGATATCTCACATGGAGCAACATGCAGTCCCAATCCCGAAACAGAAGCACTAGACTATGAACAAGAACAGACTATCGTCGTCACAGCACAGAATGGCATAGATAAAGCAACATATACGGTAAAAAAAGATATTCCGCAAAAAACTGTTGCAGGTATTCGCCAAGGAAGCGGTAAGCTATTATGGTCTAAAAGACTATCTGAAATAAGCGGTATTCTACTACCGGGTAAAGTAACCGACTTGCAGTAGTCGACAAATATGTTGTCATCAACGAACGTGCCAATGATCGTGCCATTTACTTAAATAGCCAGACCGGAGAAATAGCAGGTTCTATGGATATCAGCCAATTTGCCGGTGATAATTCAAACTTCCATGCAACAGCAGATCGGGGAAATAATATTTTATTCTGCAGCTATACTCCATCAGGAGGTACTTTCACCGTATGGAAAGCTAATGGAGTGAATGAGAAACCACAGAAATATATTGAATATAAAACTGGCACTAATATAAGATTTGGTTGGAAGATCTCTATCCAGGGAGATTTGGATGCCAATGCCCTTATCACAACTCCGGTATTCCAAAAAAAGATAGTAAAGTACAATTCGCCCGCTGGCGTGTCATAAATGGTACTTTACAATCACAAAGTCCGGAATTTGTCATTATGAGTTCCTCTCTACTGACTTCAAACTGGATTAAATGGGCGGATGTGATTTATGCTGATGACACCGACACTCAAAGTGACTATTTCTTGGCCAGCCATGTCACAGACACTTCTGCCAAACGCTATTTCTACTGGTTTAAAGGAACAGACAATAGCATAAAAGCGGCAAATACAGGTGCTCCGGGTAACACAATTATCAATGCCGTAGACTATGCCGTGTTCAACAAAGTACCTTATGTCATTTACAATCATGTAAATAGTTTCAACTATGCCGTAACTGGTTCTGATGCTGTCCGTATGTATGACCTTAGCAGCGGTTCATTCGATAACCAGATAGTAGTATGTCCGGACAAGATATATGGAGGTCTCGAGAATTCCGGTCAGAACACCGAAGGAACCGGAGATGTCGTATTTAAAGTTGCCAAAAATGGTTATTATCTATACGTTTATCTCGTATTCTCTAATGGAGGTATCGCCTGCTACCAATATGACTGTATTGATATGTAATACAAACAACCAGTAATCAACCTTATAATATACCACTAAATATGAAATTAAAAATTTATGGTTAATAGCAGTTGCAATACTCATATACGCTTGCAATGCAGAAGAAACGAGATCATGGGAAGTTACTTTTGATCCAAACAAGCCCAAAGATCCAAATGAACAAAGCATTATTAATGTGGCGGCAGGCAAATTCTATAAAATGAATGTTGTAGCCAACAGTGCCTACGCTGATAAAGCCCCTCTCGATCCCTGGACATCCGGCACCAAACTGACGGATGAGGAGACCGGTACCCTCTCGACTAAAAACAGAGGAGTCGGTTGGGATGCACAAACTGTAGAAGTAATAATTGATTTGGGATCATTACGCAGTATCACAGAAGTATCAGTACATGCTATTTCCGATCCGACATCACAAATTGTATTCCCTGCTCAAATAGAAGTATCAACCAGCAAGGACAAAAGCCAATGGGAAAAAGCAGCCTCACCAATTAGCTATTCCGACAGTAACGGAAAGTCGGACGCTTGGGGAAAAACAGACTTTAGTAATGTAGCATGCAGATATGTGAAAGCGACTCTCAAATCTTCAGCTTCCACCAGTACGATGATGCTCATCGACGAAATCAAGGTAATGGGAGAATTTCATAATGACATGAAGTACGTCCCCGAAAAAGGATGTTATCATGGAGCATTCCCACCATTATACGGATTCGATCCGGAAGACCGCGAAGGAAGTACTGACCAGTGTGCCGTTGCCTTATTTGAAAAATTGGTGGGAAAACAACTATCTATGATCTTATGGTATCAGAATATGGAACCGGGACGAAATTTCAGCGAAATGCAAACAGTACGTGAGAAATACTGGGGAAAAAACTATCAGGGCAAATACCGATTCTTCCTTTACGGATGGCTGCCCGTCATTCCCACCCAGCAAATGGCAAATGGCGAACTTGACGATTTTCACAAATCATACTTCGCCGAAGTGGCTGCCCAAAAGTACGTGACATGGGACCTATCTGGTTCAGACCAGCCAACGAAATGAATGGAAGCTGGACTCCGTATTACGGAGATCCCACAAACTATGTCAAGGCTTGGAGACGTATGTATAACATTGCAGAACAGTTGGGTGTCACTGCCTACAATGTCTTCGTATGGTCACCCAACAGTGTAAGCATGCCAGGTACAGAAGCAAACGCAATGAAAAACTATTATCCAGGAGATATGTATGTAGATTGGCTGGGAGTAAGCTGTTATCCACCATCGCTTAGTGCTACTTATCCGGAAGAAAGAAGATATCCGCTCACACTGATGCAAGGAATCAAGCAGGTATCGGCAGACAAGCCTATCATGATTAGTGAAGGAGGATACTCCAGCACATGCGACCACCAGAGATGGGTAAGAGAATGGTTTAAGCTGAAGGATGAAGAGCCACGTGTCAAGGCCGTCGTATGGGAGAATCACGAAAATGCAGAGAATGGTGACCGCCGTCTGCAAAGTGACCCTCTGGCACTTGAACTGTACAAGGAACTCGTCCAGGATCCTTACTGGCTTGATTTGATCCCGGATGCTGTGTACAGTGAAATTGAAACAAGAAAGAATAATTCAAAATAATCAAAGACAACAAGTATTCTAGTATGAAAAGACTGACTCCATATAGCTGGCTGATTCTGATTATATTCTCCTCCTGTCTGACTGGTAATAAAGTAGCAAGTACTGATAAACAGATAGAAAGTTTATTATCACAAATGACTTTGGAAGAAAAAATTGGAATGTTGCACAGTAACACGATGTTTTCAAGTACCGGTGTTCCAAGGCTTGGCATCCCCGACCTGCACTACTCCGACGGACCTCACGGAGTAAGATTTGAGGAGTAGCCAATGGGTGGGAATCCGCCCGATGGGATAACGACGCATGTAGCTATCTACCTGCATTAAGCGCCTTAGCATCTACTTGGAACCGTGATCTGGCACAGCTATATGGAGAAGTTCTTGGAGCTGAATGTAAAGCACGCGGTAAGCATGTGAGCCTGGCTCCGGGAGTCAACATTCACCGTTCCTTACTCAATGGACGTAATTGGGAATATTTCAGCGAGGATCCTTTCTTCCCCGGTGAACTGGCTGTTCCATATATACAAGGAGTACAGTCACAGGGAGTAGCCTCTTGTGTGAAGCATTTTGCTCTGAATAGCCAGGCATACAACCAGTACAAAGTGAGTGTAGAAGTAGACGAACGCACCTTACACGAAATTTATCTTCCGGCTTTTGAAGCTGCCATACAACGAGGTGGAGCCATGGCAGCCATGGCGGCATATAACAAGGTTCGAGGGTTGTGGTGTACGGAAAGTCCTTATCTTCTTGATACTTTACTTCGTGATGAACTAGGATTTGACGGATTAGTCGTATCGGACTGAATGCAGTCCATAACACAGAGCGAACAGCTCTGTGCGGTATGGATGTCGAAATGGGAACAAGCATCAAAGAAAATGGGAAATATGCTTTCAATAAATATTATTTGGCCGATCCTTTATTGAAGAAAGTACGTAATGGAGAGATTCCGGAAGAAGCCGTCAACAAAAAAGTACGTAATATTCTGAAATTGATGATTCGACTTGATTTAATAGGACAAGTTCCTTATGACACTACAGGTATGGCAGCCAAACTTGCAATACCTGCCCATACTAAGGCTGCCAGAGAAATAGCGGAGGAATCATTGGTATTATTGAAGAATTCCAAAGATATGCTACCACTAGACCCGGCACAATACAAGAATGTCGCAGTGATTGGCGCAAATGCAACCGAAGTATTTGCAGCAGGAGGTGGCAGTACAAAACTTAAAGCTAAATATGAAGTTACCCTTTGGAAGGGCTACAAAATCTTTTAGATGGAAAAGCCCGGATCGAATATGCACCCGGTTATCAATTGAGTAAAAAGGCGTATAAGGTTGGTCATTGGTTCACGAACGAATTTGATAAATCCGATGAAGAGCTATATAAGAAAGCAATCAATACAGCTGCCCAAGCAGAATTGGTTATCTATATAGGTGGAACCTCCCACGAACATGGTTCTGACTGTGAAGGGTACGATAAGCCGAATTTAAAGCTTCCTTACCAACAGGACAGATTATTAAAAGGTATCCTGGAGGTTAATCCCAACACTGTAGTGGTACTAATCTCCGGTGGCCCCGTCGAAATAGGAGAATGGTATAATGATGCTACGGCATTACTGCACGGCAGTTTTCTAGGGATGGAAGGAGGAAATGCACTGGCACGTACATTGTTTGGAGAAGTCAATCCTTCGGGAAAACTGACTACTACCTGGTGTAAGCGTCTGGAAGATATGCCTGATCACGTATTTGGAGAATATCCGGGTATAAACGACACCGTCCGTTTCAAGGAAGGGCTTATGGTCGGCTACCGCTACTTCGATACTTACCGTGTAGTCCCCAATTTGAATTCGGTTATGGATTATCCTATACCACTTTTTACTTATTCAAACATAAAGATGAAACCTGTATGGAAAGACTCGGACACAGAGTTTGCCGTATCATTCACCATTACTAACACGGGAAAACGATATGGCCAGGAAATTGCACAGTTATATTTGCATCAAAACAAATGTTCTGTAGAACGCCCGTTTAAAGAATTAAAAGGGTTCACTAAGGTTGGCTTAAAACCGGGTGAATCCAAACAAGTCACTATCAAGTTACCGCGCCGCGCCTTACAATACTACGATACCGAAAGTAAATGCTGGAAAGACGAACCTGGCATGTTTACAGTATTAATAGGCGCATCGTCACGGGACATCAAATTACAGAAAGATTTCGAACTGAAAAAATAAAAACACATGGGAAACAATAACCTTATAAGCAGCAAAAAGACATACTACATATCAATTGCAATTCTGGCAGGGATGTTCTTTATCTTCGGATTTGTGTCGTGGGTCAATGCCATACTGATTCCATACTTCCGCATATCCTGTGAACTGACACATTTCGAATCCTATTTTGTCGCCTTTGCATTTTACATCGCCTACTTTGTAATGGCTATCCCCTCGGGAGTACTTCTCAAGAAAGTGGGATTCAAGCGAGGTATTATGTATGGTTTTATGCTTACCGCCTTAGGAGCTTTCTTATTTGTTCCGGCGCATTAGCCCGTCAGTTCGAGATATTTCTGGCCGGTCTGTTTTCCATCGGCACCGGATTAGCCATATTGCAAACTGCCGCTAATCCTTATGTCACTATTATCGGTCCTATTGATAGTGCCGCCAGACGAATCAGTATTATGGGAATATGCAATAAATTCGCAGGTATCGTCTCACCGCTCATATTTGCTGCATTGATATTAAATGTTACCGACAAGGAGCTTTTTGCCACTATAGAATCGGGGACTTTAGACATAGTCACAAAGAACGCTATGCTTGACGAATTAATACAACGCGTCATTGTGCCTTATGCTGTTCTAGGCGTTATTTTACTGCTTACCGGTATCGGTATCCGTTACCCATTCTGCCTGAAATCAATACAGACGAAGAAAACAGCACGGAAGATACAGGTAGCCACCATCACACCAGAAAAAGTATTTTCGACTTTCCTTACCTTATCTTAGGAGCAGTGGCTATATTTCTTCATGTAGGAACACAGGTTATCGCAATTGATACAATCATCAATTATGCCAATTCGATGGGTATGGACCTGCTTTGAAGCTAAAACTTTTCCCTCATATACATTGGCCTGTACTATGATTGGTTACCTCCTAGGAATCCTGTTAATACCCAAATATGTTTCACAAAAAAATGCACTTATAGGTTGTACCATCATCGGATTACTCCTTTCATTCGGAGTTGTATTTGCAGATTTTGAAGTAACTCTGTTCGGTCATCATGCCAATGCCTCCATTTTCTTTCTGAATGCATTGGGTTTCCCAAATGCTTTAATCTACGCAGGTATCTGGCCACTTTCCATTCATGGACTGGGGAAATTCACCAAAACCGGTTCCTCTCTTCTTATCATGGGATTATGTGGCAATGCCATTCTGCCTCTGATATATGGTCATCTGGCAGATATGTATAGTCTGCGTTTCGGTTATTGGGTATTGATTCCCTGTTTTTTATATTTGGTTTTCTTTGCAGTTAAAGGTCATAAAATAGACTCCTGGAAATAAATTAAAAACGAAATAATATGGAAAGACTCATCATAACAAATGGAAAACTCATTCTACCAACAGGCATAAAAATGGGGCAAACATTGATATGCGAAAATGGAAAAATTGAGCAGATTATTCCCAATGGAAGCTATCAGCCGCTCGTCGGTGACAAGGTAATAGACGCCCGTCAGAATTATGTTTCACCAGGATTCATCGACATGCATATCCATGGAGGAGGAGGACATGACTTCATGGATGGTACTATCGAAGCTTTTCTCGGAGTGGCCGAGACACATGCCAAGTATGGTACTACCGCAATGGTTCCCACCACACTTACTAGCACTAACGAGGAGTTAATGACGACGTTTACCGTATATCGGAAAGCCAAAGAAATGAATATCAATGGTTCGCAGTTTATCGGTTTACATTTGGAAGGACCTTACTTTTCACCGAAACAATGTGGTGCGCAAGACCCGAACTTCCTGAAAAAGCCGCAAGCAGAAGAATATAATGCCATTCTGGAAGCCTCAAAAGATATTATCCGTTGGAGCGTAGCTCCAGAGTTGAGGGTGCTCTAGCACTAGGGCAAACTCTGCAACAACATCATATTCTGCCCTCCATCGCTCATACCGACGCGATTTATGAAGAAGTTGAGAAAGCCTTTACAGCAGGTTATACACATGTGACCCACCTTTATTCGGCCATGTCATCAGTGACCCGCAAAAATGCTTTCCGCTATGCCGGAGTAGTAGAAGCCGCCTACTTGATTGAAGATATGACAGTGGAGATTATTGCCGATGGCATACATCTTCCGAAACCCCTGCTCCAATTCGTATACAAGTTCAAAGGAGTTGATAAAACAGCCCTCTGCACTGATGCCATGAGAGGAGCGGGTATGCCGGACGGTGAATCGATATTAGGTAGCCTCAACAACGGTCAGAAAGTCATTATCGAAGACGGAGTGGCCAAAATGCCGGATCGGAAAGCTTTTTGCCGGTAGTGTTGCAACAACCGACCGACTGGTTCGAACCATGATATATTTAGCCGGTGTTCCTCTCATTGACGCCGTCCGTATGATGACCCTGACGCCCGCCCGTATTCTTCATATTGACAAAGAAAAAGGTTCTTTAGAAATCGGTAAGGATGCCGACATAGTCATTTTGATAATCAAATAAATATAAATAATACAATATTAAAAGGCCATGTTATCTATACTAAATGAAACTAAGACCAAAGTTTTTCAGCAGGAACAATTAACAGTTCGAATTTTCCCGTCCATTCAAGAGATGGGCAGTGTAGCCGCAAAAGAAGTCGGCGACCAAATTTGTCGCTTATTGGAAAGCAAACCGGAAATAAATATGATTTTCGCCGCTGCCCCCTCACAAAATGAGTTTTTGAGTCATCTGATTCATGACAAACGCATCGACTGGACCAGAATAAACGCTTTTCATATGGATGAATACATCGGTATACATCCGGAAGCCCCACAAAGTTTTGGACATTTCCTTAGAATTCGTATCTTTGACAAAGTTCCTTTCAAGAAAGTCAACTATCTGAATGGTCTGGCGGAAAACCTTGAAGAGGAATGTCAGCGATATGCAGACTTGCTGACTAAGCATCCGGTTGACATCGTTTGTTTGGGAATTGGAGAAAATGGGCATATTGCTTTCAATGATCCGGATGTAGCTGATTTCAATGATCCCAAACTGGTGAAAGTAGTTGAACTGGACCCAATATGTCGCCAACAGCAAGTCAATGAAAAATGCTTCAAGACACTAGACTTAGTACCCAAAGAAGCTTTAACACTCACGATACCGGCTTTGCTAAAAGCTGAATGGATGTTTTGTATTGTCCCTTTCAAGAATAAAGCCCACGCAGTATATCGGGCCATTTATGGTGAAATTTCAGAAAAATGTCCGGCAAGCATATTGCGAAGAAAAGAAAAATCTTCGTTATATTTGGACCCGGAAAGTGCAGAAAGAATTAATTTATAAAGGATTATGAAAAACAGAATCTCACTTCTTATACTACTGGCTATCAGCTTCAGTATACACGCACAAAAAGTAATATGCGGATCGGAATTATTGGTCTGGACACATCCCATTCCACCGCTTTCACCGAATTGATTAATAGTGGTTCGGATGAGACCTTTTCCAAAGGTTTTAGGGTAGTAGCAGCGTATCCGTACGGTTCAAAGACTATTCAATCCAGTTACGAACGAATCCCCGGATACATTGAAAAGGTCAAAGCAAATGGCGTGGAAATCACCTCATCAATAGCAGATTTACTGGAAAAAGTAGACTGTGTCCTTTTGGAAACCAATGACGGCAGACTACATTTGGAACAAGCCGTCGAGGTATTCAAATCAGGTAAGATATGCTATATTGACAAACCTGTCGGAGCTACTTTAGGAGATGCAATCGCTATTTATGAAATGGCAGAAAAATACAATGCACCTGTTTTTTCCTCTTCTGCTCTTAGATTTACTCCTCAAAACCAGAAATTAAGAAATGGAGAATTTGGCAAAATCCTTGGAGCCGATTGTTATTCTCCTCACAAAGTGGAGCCAACGCATCCGGATTTCGGTTTCTATGGCATTCATGGAGTAGAAACATTATACACAATTATGGGAACAGGATGCGAATCAGTCAACCGGATGTCTTCAGATAGAGGGGATGTAGTAGTAGGACGATGGAAAGATGGTAGAATCGGAACTTTCAGAGCGATTATAAAAGGACCGCAAATTTATGGTGGAACTGCCTATACTTCAAAAGGAGCAGTAGCCGCAGGAGGTTACCAAGGTTATAAAGCGCTTCTTGAACAGATTCTTAAATACTTTCAAACAGGAATCTCTCCTATCTCCAGAGAAGAAACAATTGAAATATTCACTTTCATGAAAGCATCCAATATGAGTAAAGAACAAAATGGCAAGATTGTCACACTAGAAGAAGCTTACCAGAAAGGATGGAAAGACGCCCGGAAATTAATCAAAACCTATAAAAAGTAAGAGAATGAAATCTATATATAAAGGGACTGCCATTATAGCAATTTTATTTATAGTCGTTTCTTGTTCTTTCTCGAAAAAGCAAGCTGCGAATAGGATGGAGACAAATGATCTACCCCAATTGGAAATAGTAGTACTCGATCCCGGACATTTCCATGCCAGCCTGCTTCAAAAAGAGAAATTGACAGATGTCAGTGACACCATCCGGATATATGCCCCCGAAGGAACAGGCGTCAATCAATATCTGGAAAGCATTGATTCTTATAACCAGCGGGCGGAATCTCCTACGACATGGAAAAAACAAGTATATACCGGAGATGATTATCTCCAGAAAATGCTTGCCGATCATAAAGGTAATGTAGTAGTATTGGCTGGAAACAATCAGAAAAAGACGCGCTATATCATGGAGTCTATCAAAGCCGGATATCATGTCCTTGCCGATAAGCCACTGGCTATCAATCCACAGGATTTCAAGTTATTGACAGAAGCCTATCAACTCGCCAAAGAAAAGAATCTTCTTTTATACGATCTGATGACGGAACGTTATGATATCCTCAATATCATAGAAAAAGAGCTTTTGCATCAGACGGAATTATTCGGAGATTTACAAAAAGGTTCACCGGACAATCCATCTGTCATAATGGAAAGCGTGCATCATTTTTTCAAGACAGTTTCTGGCAAGCCATTAATTCGCCCGGCATGGTATTATGATGTAGAGCAACAAGGAGAAGGGATTGCAGATGTTACAACACATCTGATCGATCTTATCAACTGGCAATGTTTTCCTGATAAAACGATTCATTATCAATCGGATGTCACCGTGAATGCCGCCAAACACTGGGCAACTCCAATTACATTAGCAGAGTTCAGTCAATCGACACAAGTCGATTCTTTTCCCGCTTATCTTAATCGATACATAAAAAACGATGTATTGGAAGTGATGGCAAACGGAAGTCTCAACTATACCGTTAAAGGGATTTGTATAGGAATAAAAGTCATTTGGAATTATGCTCCACCAACTAATGGAGGAGACACCTTCACTTCCATCAAGAAAGGAAGTAAAGCCACTTTAAAAAATCGTTCAGGATGAAAAAAATGGATTTGTAAAAGAGCTATATATACAGAAAGAACCGGACATTGACAATCGGACATTTGAAGCTCAATTGCAAAAAACAGTGGAACAGCTTCAAATAACTTATCCGTTCTTATCTGTCAAAAACAAAAAGAATGGAACTTATCTGATCGACATACCACAGGAAAAACGATTAGGACACGAAGAACATTTCAGCAAAGTGGCAAAGGCTTTCCTGCATTATGTACACAATCAGGATATGCCGGAATGGGAAAATGAAAATACACTAGCTAAATATTACATTACTACTACTGCTGTAGAAATGGCAAAGAAAGGAAACAAATAAACAAAACAATAGGTGTTAGAAACAAGATACAAATATTATGAAAATGAAGCCATGTTTCATGGCTTCATTCCTCATATCGGGGACCCGATTCGATATCCTGCTCATTCATTCCGATATCGACCGATTGAATACACTTTGGGCAGATATCGCCTATGAGCTGGAGCGATTGGATAAAATATTAAATCGTTTTGATCCTCATAGTGAAGTTTCCAAGATTAATAATCATGCTTCTCAAAGCAAGATTCAAATCAGTAAAGAGATGAAATCAATCTTACAGCTTTGCTCATACTATTATGAGACCACTTCACACTTATTCGACATTACATTAAAAGATTTCTCCCAAATACAACTTCATGAACATTCATATATCTCCTTTACATCTCCTGATATTTCACTTGATTTTGGAGGTTTTGCCAAAGGGTATGCTTTGAAGAAAATAAGAAAATTCATTGAACAGGAGAATATTAGTGATGCATTTGCTAATTTTGGAAACAGTTCGATCCTGGGTATAGGACATCATCCTTATGGAGACAGTTGGAAAGTGAGTTTTCTGAATCCGTATAACCAGTCTCTTTTAAAGAGTTCAACCTTCAAAATACAGCATTATCCACTTCCGGTAATACGCTGCAATATACCGGACACATTATGAATCCACTTACAGGCATATTTAATAAACAACGAAAAAAGCAAGTTCTATCCTGTCCCCCGACCCGTTGGAAGCCGAAATTCTTAGTACGGTCTGGATGATTGCCAATGAACAGGAACAAAAAAAGTTATTTCAGAAAAGTTCAATAATATACAAGCAACCCTATACAATTTATGATATGAAAGAACATAAAGAAAAAGGAGTAGACTTAGGGCTCAGACAATTTATAAAAAGTCTGGGATATGTTGCCGGAGGAACCGCTTTATTAGCTACCACTCCCTGGCTTACCTCCTGTACTCCGGAGAAACTACAAGAGATTAAACATGAAAAAGCACGGATTGCTTTAATTGGCACCGGGTCCAGAGGGCAATACCACATCCATAACCTCAAGGAAATACCTCATGCACAAATTGTAGCCGTGTGTGACAATTATGCTCCCAATCTTCAGCAAGCATTGGAGCTTTGCCCGGATGCCAAGTCCTATACAGACTACCGTAAGCTGCTGGAATCGAAAGACATTGATGGAGTCATCATATCCACACCACTAAACTGGCACGCACCTATTGTGTTGGACGCATTAGCTGCCGGCAAACATGTCTTCTGTGAAAAAGCAATGGCACGCACCCTTGACGAGTGCAAGGCTATCTATGACACTTACAACCAGTCAGACAAAGTCCTCTACTTTTGTATGCAGCGAATGTATGACGAGAAGTACATCAAGGGAATGCAGATGATCCATTCCGGTCTCATCGGAGATGTAGTAGGTCTTCGCTGTCACTGGTTCCGTAATGCAGACTGGCGTCGTCCGGTTCCTTCACCAGAGCTGGAACGCAAAATTAATTGGAGATTATACAAAGAGAGCTCCGGAGGATTAATGACGGAATTAGCATGCCATCAGTTGGAAGTTTGTAACTGGGCAGCCCAAAAAATGCCGGAATCCATTATGGGAATGGGTGACATTGTATACTGGAAAGACGGACGAGAAGTTTATGATAGCGTCAATGTCACTTACAGATACTCGGATGGAGTTAAGATCGCATACGAATCATTGATTTCCAACAAGTTCAACGGAATGGAAGACCAGATTCTGGGAAGTAAAGGAACGATGGATATGGCCAAAGGTATTTATTACCTGGAAGAAGACCATTCTACTTCGGGCATCCGCCAACTGATTGACCAGGTAAAAGACAAAGCTTTTGCCGCCATCCCAACGGCAGGACCTAGTTGGCGGCCGGAAACAAAAATGGAGTACACACCACACTTTATCATTAATGGAGATATTCACGTTAACAGTGGTTTAAGTATGATCGGAGCAGACAAAGACGGATCGGATATCATTCTATCCTCTTTCTGCCAATCTTGTATCACTGGAGAGAAAGCACAGAATGTAGTAGAAGAGGCTTATTGTTCTACGGTTCTTTGCTTACTTGGAAATCAAGCAATGGATGAACAACGCCATATCCTCTTCCCCGACGAATATAAAATACCCTATATGAAATTCTAAACCATGAAAGATATTATCATCACATCCCAAAAGCTGAAACGAGAAAGAAATATCTATCTTCTAAGTTTCATACTTGCGTTTATCGTCAATGTTATTGCAATCATTGTCTATTCCCGACCATGGATCGAAGTAATTTCTCAAATCGGATATGTGATTGTCATCAGCATTTTCATTTATTTCATCCTATGGATTCCCCGGGAATTCTTAGCGTCCTGATCCGTCTTTTCCGAAGAAAAAAATAAGAGATTGACGTTTTTTGAGGGAGAATTGGCGGAAATACTCATTCACATATCCTAATAACAACCTAATTTTGGAGAAAAATAGATACTATGACAACAAGAAGAGATTTTATCAAAAAAACAGTGGCAGGTACAGCTGCACTTTCATTGGGAAGCATACTTCCAGGATTCGGTTCAAGCCGTTATCAAGATATTCTGGGAGCTAACGAAAAAATACGTATCGGAGTCATTGGAGTGAATTCGAGAGGTAAGGCCCTGGCGCAAGGATTTGCCAAACTTCCAGATTGTGAAGTAACTTACATTTGCGATGTAGACTCAAGAGCATTAGAAAAATGTCAGGCTGCTATCCACAAAATTACCGGACGTACTCCCAAAGGAGAAAAAGACATACGCAAAATGTTAGAATCCAATGAGTTTGAGGCAGTAGTAATCGCCACTCCGGACCATTGGCATGCTAAAGCAGCCATTATGGCTATGCAAGCCGGCAAACACGTTTATCTGGAAAAACCAACTAGCCACAATCCGGCAGAAAATGAAATGCTGGTTCGAGCCGCTTTAAAATACAATCGAATCGTTCAGGTTGGCAATCAACGCAGATCATTCCCGAATGTAATCAAAGCGATGGAGGAAATCAAGTCCGGCACCATCGGAAAAGTGAGATATGCCAAATCTTGGTATGTCAACAACCGCCCTTCCATTGGAACAGGTAAAGTCATTCCCGTACCGGATTATCTGGACTGGGATTTGTGGCAAGGCCCTGCCCCTCGTGTACCCGATTTCAAGGATAACTTCATTCATTACAACTGGCACTGGTTCTGGAACTGGGGAACTGGAGAAGCTTTAAATAACGGTACTCACTTTGTCGACATGCTTCGATGGGGACTAGGTGTGGATTATCCAACCAAAGTAGATTCAATCGGAGGACGGTATCGTTTTCAGGATGATTGGCAGACGCCGGATACACAGCTTATCACTTTCCAGTTTGGCGACGAAGCATCTTTTTCATGGGAAGGACGTAGTTGCAATACGATGCCGGTAGACGGATATGGAGTAGGAACCGCATTTTATGGAGAAACCGGAACTCTCTTCATTGGCGGTGGCAATGAATATAAGATAGCAGATATCAAAGGCAAAACGATCAAGGAGGTAAAGAGTGATTTGAAGTTTGAAACCGGAAATCTCCTGAATCCTTCAGAAAAGCTGGACTCTTTCCACTTCCGGAACTGGTTTGATGCTATCCGCAAAGGTACTAAGTTAAACTCCGGAATTGTAGATGCCTGTATCAGTACCCAGCTAGTACAATTGGGTAATATCGCTCAGCGCGTCGGTCATTCATTACAAATCGATCCGGGAAGCGGCCGTATTCTCAACGATTTGGAGGCTAATAAGCTCTGGGGAAGAGAGTATGAAAAAGGATGGGAAATACGAGTTTAATTCAGCTTATTCCTCTCACTTTTAATAAGTTATTTAGAGATATGGTGTTCAAATACCATATCTCTTTCTGTTATACAAGTAGCCCCCTGCAGTCGCTACAGCCTCATTCAAAGGAACCACCCCACAAAAAGAGCAAAGAAACTCCCCAACTGTTCTTTAAAAGTGCGAAGAGCCAATTCTATATGCTTCTCAACGGTACGAATAGAAATACCGAGTTTATCAGCAATCTCTTGGTTAGTCAGGGATTTGAAACGGCTAAGACAAAACACACTCCTACGTTTAGGCGGCATCGTATCAATCACACTTTGTACTGCTTCACGCAATTCACGATAGTCTGTAGTTGGCTCATCCGTACTTGAAGATTGCTCCAATGTCATCATGTCTTCCGTTAACACAACATGGGTATTGTATTTGGCCCGAAGATAATTGAAAACCTCCCGTTTGGAAAGTACATAAATATAGTTCTTGATTGACATCGTTTCATCCAAAGCTTCACGATGTATCCAGATCTTCATAAATACATTCTGGATAATATCTTCTGCTGCCCCTGCATCCTTCAGCATACCTCTGGCAAAAGCAAAAAAGGTGGGATAATAACGATGAAAAAGGGTCTCATAGCTCCCCATATCCCCTTCTCTCAACTGCCGTAACAACAGTTGTTCTTCAGTAACAGAAGATAAATCAGTTTTATTCATCGTTTATTCCGAAAAAGATTTCTAGGCAACAAAGCTATAAATAATATAGAAGATATACCAAACCCTATTTAAAATCACATCATATTGTAATATGTAAGGGAGGAGTAAACAGGAAATAGTATGCTTCTGATGACAAAACTATGAAATTAATATGAAAAATTCAAGTCTTATTGAAAATAGTGATGATTAAAAAAAAAGTTCAAATCCGATTACGTACCCCCTCCAAGTGATGTGTTCTTCATTATAGAAACGAGTTATAAATAGCGCGCTATTAACCATTGAATCAAATTATTTAAAAAACATGAGAAATTTTCTACTTTTATTCTTGCTACTCATGCCTGTGATTGGCAGTTGCACCGATGACTATGATGACTCGGCTGCCTGGAAGGACATTGATGGAATCTACAAAGATCTCGATCAACTGAAAGAGAAGCTAAACAGTTTGCAACTACAAGCGAATGCGTTGAGCCAAATTGTGAAAGGAGGAGCAATCACCTCTGTCACAGAAGCTGCTAATGGCGGTTATGTCATTTCTTATAAAGGAAGTGACAATGTAGAGCATAGCTTCACCATCGCTACCACCGATCAAATGGTTTCCAGTCCGATTATCGGAATACAAGAAGAAGCCGGAACTTATTACTGGACTACTACCACCAAAGGACAAACAACTTTCCTGTTGGATACCAACAAACAAAAAATCCCAGTATCGGGTAGCGCTCCTCAAATACGAGTGGATGAGAATGGATATTGGGTTATCAATGGCCAGCAGATTCTCGACAGTAACCAAAAGCCGATTAAGGCCGAAGGTAAAACGGCTTCACTGATTACTAAAGTGGAAATGAACGATAACGGAACTGCCTCAATAACACTAGGCAACGGAGAAATTCTATCGGTCAGTACCTTTACGCTATTTAATGTAGAATTTAAAAATGCAGGTCAACCTGCCATTTCTCCTATTATTATAGAGGAAGGAACGAAAAGCCTTACCTTAAATTATAATATTATCGGGAAAAAAGGCAGCACAAACACTGGTGCTCATCACACGTAGCGACGATGGAGTAGAAGTCAAGTTGAATAGCAGCAATAAAACACTGGCTGTTACCTTTACCGATGATTTTGAAGAGGGAGTAACCATGATTATGCTCTATGATACTGAAGATAATGTATTAATCAAGCCGGTACGCTTTACTCTACCAATCGTCGAAAACGGAGGCATTGCTACTGCAACAGACTTTAAAAGCATTTATAGATGCGGTCACGAATGGAGGTAGTTTACGTAAATTCAAAGACACAGAAGGAAACGTAATCCTACTGAATGATATCGATATGAAAGATATTACACTGACGAGCGGTGTAGGAAGTAAAGTTACAAGTAATACTACCAGTGCTAATACAAAAGTAGTTTATACAATCGGCGAGCAAACCTTCAACGGGGTATTTGACGGTAAAGGACATTCAATTAACAACCTAACTTGTACGTATAATCTTGAAGACGGCAATATCGCCCACGGATTATTTAATTCACTCGGCAGTTCGGGAATTATCAGAAATTTAGTGGTTTCCGGTAATGCCACCATTACAGGTAAAAGCTCCGCAAGGGGCAGCTATTGGCGGATTGGTAGGCTATTGTGAAGGAAGCATACTGGCATGCACCAATAAAATAAACTTATCCTTTGAAGGAACAAACGCCGCTAATATCGGTGTTCGAATGGGAGGTTTGGCTGGTGTACTGTATGGAAATAAAATAGGCGACACAACACAAACAAATGGCTGTATAAATGAAGGCAACCTGACTTGCGGCAATATTGTCAACACGGGCCCGGGGCCTATTCCGCTTTCAACCAAGGAGGAATTGCGGGATATATAGAAATTGATGAAGCCTATATCGGATATGCAATCAACAAAGGAAATATCAGTGCACCTTCCGGACGTGGCGGAGGAATCGTAGGAACTTTACAGGAAGGAACGATTGAAAACAGCACTAACGAAGGACTTATTCAGGATGACGTGAACGATGTATTTGCCTCAAACTCCAAACGATATAATGTGAAACGTATCGGAGGACTTGCAGGGGAATCAACACAGATAAATACCTCAAGAATTGTATTAACAACGGAAACGTCTACTCAAAATGGAAGTCGTGCAGGCGGATTCGTCGGACACAACGCCGGATTTGTTCAATCATGTACAAACAACGGAATCATTCTGTCGGATGCAACCGCAGACGGAGCCAACAAACATGGAGCCGGATGGGCTTGTGGCTATAGCGGTACAAAAACTGGCACAGACTATATCACAGACTGCCACATCGGAGGCAAAATCGGAGATTACAGTGTTTACAAGAACAATCCGGAAGATGCCCGGTTGCCACTTACAGCAATGCCGTCCGCCACGGAGCTTTCTCCAAAGAAGCTAATAACTTCTCTAATCAGGATGAAGCATACTATGACTGGCAGGTGACCGAAGACCGCGAATTGGCATCGGGTATCGTATACAAACACTATTCTTTCACCAATTTCAATCAGAATATCTATGCTATCGAGATTGATATGAACAATCCGAAAGTGACGTTCGAAACAGTCATGGCAGATGAGATCTGCCCGAATCCTAATGGTAACAACAACTCTAATAATGGTAAAATTCTTCGCGAAACATTGTCAGAGACTTGTGTCAGACGAAGAGGAGAAGGAAGAAATATCGTCGTAGGTATCAATACCGGCTTTTTCAATTCTCACGACGGCTTCCCCAGAGGAATGCATATTGAAGAAGGAGAACCTGTATTCGTCAATAATCCGTATGTGCGTTCCACTTTGACCAATCATGTCTGGGGATTCACCTTCTTTGATAACCGTTCCATCAGTTTCGAAAAGAGAGACTTTACTGGTAAATTGAAAGTCGGAACCAAAGAATATGAATATTATTCAGTCAATGACACCATTGTCCGCTTGAATGGCAAGCCATCATACGATGCAAATTTATATACTTTCAGATATGTGAAAGAGCCTCATCCGGGGTTGACCAACCCAATAGGAACCAAAGCTTTGTTTATCATAGGCAAAAATAACCAACCATTGAAGGTTAATTCCGGTGATTTTGAAGCTACAATTACCCAAATCATTGACGGGCGAAGCACTACTGTAGAAGCTCCATACGTAATAGATAAAAATGAATGGGTGTTGCAAGTGACAGGTGACAAAGCCAATGAACTGGCTCAAAGTCTGAAAACAGGAGATAAAGTACAAATTAGTGCCGAACTTAAAATAGGTAGTTCTACCGATCCGATTAAAGTACATAATTCCAGCATGTATCGCTACGTATACAATGGTATATACTCCGCTCCTCCCAAGAAAGAAGATGCAGAGACAATCAACCCGACTACTAATCTTGGAATGACACAAGATAAATCGAAGGTAATTATATTCTGTGTAGACGGAAGAACAGATAACGACAGAGGACTTGATTTTTATGAAGCTTATCGTGTCTGCAAAAAGTTGGGGTTATATGATGTAATCCGTTTCGATGGAGGAGGTTCTACGGTAATGTGGACTTATGAAAATGGTATCGGAAATGTAATCAATCATGTGTCGGATGCGAATGGTGAAAGAAGCTGCATGAACTATCTGCATGTCAGAGTACTTGAATAATGAATCAAACGAATGTTAATCACTGAATATATGAAAAAGTTTATAAGTATATCATTATTTATATCTGCCTGCTTTCTAGGAAGTTGTAGTTCTTACGACGACGAACGAATTTGGCAGGACCTCAACGAAATAGAAAAAACGATTGGAGATTATGAAGCTCAAACCGAAACATTGACTGCACAAATGGCCTCACTGTCCAAAGTGCTCGGAAGTTCGTTTATCACTTTAATCAGTCAGGATGCTGATGGTAACTACATAATATCTTACAGCGACGGTGGTGGGGAAACCCACACCGTTACCATCGCCACCCAAGGAGATGTTATCAAATTCCCAATCATCACAGCAAAGCAAGATAGTGACGGTAAATTCTACTGGGCACAGACTACTGATAAGGGGAAGACTTACACATTCATCCTTGACGGTGACGGAAAGAAATTCCCGATTGGCGGAACGATGCCTGACGTTAAAATAAACGAGAATGGTTACTGGAGTGTGAACGGTAGTAGTACCGGTGTATTGGCTAATGATTTAAGTAATATGTTATTCAAATCAGCCTATATCGATGATACAACAGGAGAAGCCGTATTTATTCTGGCAGACGGCCAGGAATTGCGGATGAGTTTGCAGGAAGCACTCAGCATCCGCTTCAACAGTCCGGTATACAACGCAGTAACAGACTATACCACTCCCGTAAGTATCCCATACGAAATATATGGTACACAGTCGGAAAATGCATATGTAGACTTGTTTACTGCCTACAATATGGAAGTCAAAATAGACAAGATCTCTTCCACCCTTATCGCCACCATGAAAGAAGGGGCAACTGAAGGGAATATCCTGTTACTGGCAAGTGCTGGTAATAATACCGTATTGAAACCGATATACTTCACATATGGTACTGCTATTCTGGACGAACCAATATATCAAGGTCATGTAGGACCTATCCAACTTAAAGGTACACAAATGAATATTGAGATGCAAATATCTGCGAACATATCCTATCAAGTCAATACAGAAAATGAGTGGATCACCTACAACGGGACCCGCGCACTGGTTACAACCACACACGCTTTCACCATTCTGGCCAATGAAACAGGCGACGAACGTACCGGAAAAATAACATTCTCCAACTCGCTGTATAATATTTCTTCAAGCATTGATGTGATACAGGAAGCAAAAGAAGTGGAAGCTAAGGGAGGAATCAGTACGGCCACTGATTTGGTTAACTTTGCGAAAGCCGTTAATAATGGAACAAATACTTCCCGTTGGCAGAATGATGCCGGAGAAGTAGTTTTGCTGAATGACATTGATATGTCATCCGTGACCAGCTGGACACCGATAGGCGACATAGATGCTTCCAACTATACAACTGCCGAACCTTACGTTTCCGTACATCCGTTTACCGGAACCTTCAACGGACAAGGTTACGCCATCAAGAATCTGAATTGCAGTGCAGATATAACGAACGGAGGGCTGGCATACGGCCTGTTCGGTTCAATAGAAAACGCAACGGTCAAGAATTTGGCTTTAGGAGATGCTGGTACCACTACTATTTGGATCATGAGCGGAACAGCACCTAAATATACTGTTATCGCTCCTCTTGTTTGCTTCGCCAAAAATTCAGTAATAGAGGGCTGTACTAACTATTATAATATCGACTTCACAGCCGATAATAAATCTGGAGAATTTAACGCACTTTCCGGTCTGGTAGGTGCTATTATAAATACGACGATCGGAGGAGAATCCAAAGCACAAGGTTGTGCCAACAGAGGATTTGTCCGCACAGGACACATCAGTAATACAGGCAATGGAGGTACGGGCATGCAGACTGCCGGAATCTGCGCCTTCATGGCTAAAGCAGAAGGTGGCAAACTGAATTACTGTACTAACTATGGTGATATTAGTTGTCCGAGTGGAAGAACAGGCGGAATTGTAGCAACACTGATGTATGGCAACATTTACAACTGCGACAATAGAGGAACCATCGAAGATGATAAGGTAGGACAATTCGAAGGTAAAGAAGCGAGCATAACCTACAATTACAAACGTATGGGTGGAATTGTGGGAGGTACGGATGACCTGAAAACGAAACCAGAATGTACAGTAGAGTCCTGCACAAATTATGGAAATGTCATGACTCACCTAAGTGTCCGCACCGGAGGTATCATCGGTCACTCCAACATACAGATTATCGGCTGTGTAAACAAAGGGGCTGTTCTGGGAGATGTATTTACCGAAGGAGATGGAACCAACAGACATGGTCCGGGGTGGTTATGTGGTTATTCGGGTGCTTCTACTGCAACCTGGACTAATTGCAAAGCTTGTGTATGCGGAGGTTATGTCGGTGATTACAGCAAGTATAAGGACGATCCCACTTCTGCACCGGATGCCACCAACGAGAACGCATTCTGCCATGCAAACCAGAATTTCGATCCCAGTATTAATTTCTAAAAGACACAAGATATGAAAAGAATATATTTTTTTCTGTTCGTTGCTTCTTTCCCTCCTGCTAACCAGTTGTGGGGATTATGACGACTCCGCGATTCAGAATAAGCTCAATGATTTCAAAGAGCGAATAACTGCTCTTCAAACAAAAGCGAATAAACTCAACGAAGATATTTCAAAGCTGAGCTATCTGACGGAAGGAAATGTTATCACCTCCGTTACCCGGAACTCGGATGGACAATATGTCATTACCTACAAAGATAGCAATAATGAAGAAAAAGCAGTCGTCGTAGCAACCCAGGAAGATGTAATAGAAGCTCCGATACTAGGTGTACGCCTCAGCGATGATGACCAATTGTATTATTGGACTACAACCATTGACAATGAAACAAACTGGCTCACTGATGATGCCGGGAAAAAAGTCCCAGTCTGCGGCTATACCCCCGAAATGGGGGTAAACGCCGACGGTTACTGGACAGTCAACGGTGAAGTCCTTAAAGATAGCAAAGGCACTCCTATTACAGCTACCACCGACGCGACTGCCATTTTTAAGAATATATCCAAAACTGACGATGGATATCTCAATATCACATTGGGTAACGGAGAAACCCTTACATTGGAAGTATTCAATTCACTGAATCTCAAGTTGAAAGCTGAAGCGGTTACCAAGGTGACTGACCTTGCCAGTCCTCTGAAAATTGAATATGAAGTGATGGGAACATCAGCAGGAGACGCGATAATTACTATTGCTCAGGCAGTAAACGTTAAAGCAACACTCGACAAAGAGACTCATACTCTTACAGTGACATTCGACAATGATTTTGACGAAGGCCATGTCATCATCACAGCCTACGATCTTCAACATCTTGTGCTTCGCCCTCTTTTATTCAAAAAGAATTAATCCTTAAAATGATATGAATATGAAAAAAGAATTTTATTCGCCGGACTTCTGCTCTTGCTGACTCTAAGCACTTTTGCAGCCACTCCTGTCACTTCGGGCAAGACAAATGCGCAAAAGATAGTAGAAGCCATCCACAACCCGAAAACAGACTATGTAGTAGTAGTGTCTCACCGGGGAGACTGGAGAGATTACCCGAAAACTCGATCCCCGCCATTGAATCAATTATCCGAATGGGAGTTGATGTTATGGAACTGGATCTGAAGCTAACAGCCGACAGTGTACTTGTCCTCTGCCACGACGGTACCATTGACCGGACTACTACAGGAAAAGGCAGAGTCAGCGACGTAACTTCCGATTATATCAAAAACTGTTTCCTGAAAACTGGACATAACTGCCCTACCAAATACAAGATGCCGACTTTAAAAGAAGCATTGGCTGTTTGCAAAGACCGTATAGTGGTTAATATAGACCAAGGGTATCAATATTATGATTTAGTGATGGCTATTACAGAAGAACTGGGAGTCACAGAACAAATCCTGATTAAAGGCAAAAAACCGGTAGATTTTGTAGATGCACAGGCAAAGAAGTATAAGCACGCTATGATGTACATGCCCATTATTGATATTAACAAACCAAGCGGACAGGAATTATTCCGCCAATATATGGACAAAAAAATCGTCCCTTTGGCTTATGAAGTATGCTGGCAACAAGAAACTCCGGAAGTAAGAAAATGTATGAAGGATATCCTTGCCCAAGGTTCCAAAATCTGGGTAAACACCCTTTGGGCCTCGCTCTGCGGAGGTGAAGAAGCTGGTATATACGATGACTACGCTTTTGAACACGGGGCAGAAGTTTACCAAAAGGTGCTAGATTTCGGTACATCCATCATACAAACGGACCGACCAGAGTTATTAATCAGCTACCTGAAGAAAATCGGACGCCACGATTAGCCTCTCGAAGTTATTACTCTATTTATCAGATAAAGAAACATGAGAAATTTTATATTGCTCCTTCTGACTTCACTATATTAAATAAAAACAAGTGCTTATGAATATGAGATCAGATTAAGAATACGAATCTATCCCCAATAGAATATCTTATTCAGAAATAATCAACATAATATACTCACAGATAAAGAAAAAAAATGCATTTTTGTACTTTAAACAAATACGCTATGAAGATAACTAACGACATATTAAAAGATTATTTCTACGATAAGTGTTCTCACGAGGAAGAAATAGAAATCCAAAAGTGGTTGACAGAAAATGACAATAACCTGATGGACCAGAGTTTCCGTGAGATTATCTCTGAAATTCAAATAGAGGACCGTGAGTTATCTCAAAAAGCCTTTCAGAAATTTCAAAAAGCTATTCAACCCAAACAGGTTCGCATACTACGCCCAAGGCTTCAGCACTCAATCCGCTGGATGCAGCGTGTAGCAGCCGTCCTTTTTATACCACTTTTTGTTTTTAGCCGGATATTTACTTCTTGACAAGAAGGCAAATACACACTGGAATGATATCACCGTACCACACGGTATGCATCAAACACTCACTCTTTCGGATGGAACGAAGCTCCACGTCAATTCAGGCACGCGGGTTATTTATCCTTCCGACTTCACAGAAGATAAAAGAGAAATCTTTGTCAGTGGAGAGCTCTTTGCCGATGTGGCAAAGGACCCGGACAAGCCTTTTATCATTTCTGCCGGTGACGTCCATGTGCAGGTACTGGGTACAAAGTTCAATCTCCGTGCCTACGAGAATATTGAGACGGTAGAAGTCGCACTCGTAGAAGGTTCGGTACTGTTCAAAACTCCGACTCATCCTAATGAGATTCTGAAAAAAGGAGAAATGATCCAGTACAACCGTGCCTCACAGAAAATTGTTCGTGAAACATTCCTTGCCAATCTGTACAAGTGTCCGTCAAAAAGCGAAGGATTCTATTTCAGTAATCTTCCCCTTAGTGATATTGTGAAGGAACTGGAATATTATTTCGATACCAGAATCATCATATTAGATCAAAAGTTAAGCGACAACACGTACATTGCTTATTTCACTAACGGGGAAACTCTTGACGAGATTTTATCCAATCTCAATACAGACGGACAAATGTCCATAACCCGGAGTCAGGAAGTAATCATGATTACTTCTGCAACTCCATAAATTTAGCAGTAGTATAACCTGATATGAAGCAAACTAATATTTATAAAAAAATATATATATCGACAATCTGGTTTGCTTGTGTGATGATATTTTTCTCTCAACCTATTCTAGCACAAGACATAACCTTACAATTAAAGAATGTTACTGTAAAAGAAGCGATAGAAGCTTTACATAAGACCAAGAATTATTCAGTTGTAATCAAATCTTCCGAGATCAACATGAGTAAGAAGGTGTCAATCAATGCCAATAATGCGCCTATCAAGGTCGTTTTGGATCAGATATTCGTGGGACAGAATGTTAGCTATACCATCAACAGACATAGCATCATCATCAGTAAAAAGTCCGATACCAGCCAGCAAAAGTCCGATGAGAAAAAGAAGCAGACAATCACCGGGGTTGTCTATGACGAAGAAGGAAATCCCGTTATCGGTGCTTCGGTGATGAACAAAGAAACCGCACAGGGAGCAATTACCGACTTGGATGGAAAGTTCTCTCTGGAGACTTCCATTCCTTCGACTATTGATATTTCGTATGTAGGCTATGAGGTAGCGACAGTTCATGTAAAAGACGGTCAGACTAAGACAATCCGTCTGGTACCTTCCAGTCTGATGATTGACGAAGTAGTTGTAGTGGGCTATGGTAGCCAACGCAGAAGTAATCTGACAGGTGCTGTATCCACCATTTCAAGCAAAGAACTGAACAACCGCCCGGTAGTATCTGCCGCCAATGCATTACAAGGAGCCGATCCGTCTGTAAATCTGACTTTCGGCACCGGTTCTCCCGAGTCCGGCTATTCATTAAACATTCGCGGAGGGATCTCTGTCAATGGCGGTACGCCATTAGTACTTTGCGACGGTGTAGAAGTTCCACTGAACCAAGTCAATGCAAATGACATCGAGTCGATTTCCGTATTGAAAGATGCATCTTCATGTGCCATTTATGGAGCAAAGGCCTCTGCAGGTGTGGTACTTATCACCACCAAATCGGGAAGTGCTGCAACAAAAGGAAAAGCCAAAATCAGCTACAACGGTCGATTTGGATGGACACAGAACACGACTTCCACTGATTTTATCCGTACCGGATACGATTATGTCACTTTCGCCAACAAGTTCTACCATGCATACAATGGCGTGAATATGTACTTGTACGAAGATGAAGAGCTCCAGAAACTCTATGACCGCCGGAATGATATGACTGAGAATCCGGAACGTCCATGGGTGGAAATCGGAGAAGACGGGAAATATTATTATTATGGAAATACGGACTGGTATGGATACTTCTACAATCGTACCCGCCCACAGATGGAACACAATGTCTCTATCACCGGAGGTGGCGAAAAGGTGAATTACTATATCAGTGGACGTTACTACCAGCAATATGGTATGTTCAACATCGACAAAGACCTTTATAAGGATTATTCGTTCCGTGCCAAAATGGATGCTCAACTAAACAAATGGATCAAATGGTCGACAAATATCGGACTGGATAATAACAATTACAATTATAACGGTACTTCCAACTACGCAATGACTATTGCCCGCCTAGAATCAAATATCAGTCCCTCATTCGTCCCCTTCAATCCGGATGGAACGATTGTGCAATATACCAACCAACTTTATGCCAACTCTCCCTTTGGGGAGCCGGTGACGGCGGATACCTAACGTCACGAAGAGGTCATAACAGCAAATCCAGAACACTCTTGTCCGTTGTCAATCAGATTGACATTACGTTACTACAGGGACTGACTCTGACCGCCAACTACAGTTACCAACAAAGAAAGCAATTGTACCGTTATCGCAACAATTCATTTGAGTATTCACGCAGTCAGGGAGTGACACAAACTTTCACTTCCGGAAGTATCTTTAATAATTATGAGGAAGACGAATCTTTCCCTGTTACTCACATGTTGAACTATTATGCAACATTTGAACATTCATGGGCAAAGAAACACAATCTTAAAATAGTGGCAGGTAGCCAGTATGAGACTTACCACAATGTCAACAAAAACACTTCTATGACTAACCTGTCCAATGATAACCTCGACTCCTTCTCGGCAGTAACTCCTGAAAGTGTACTTACCGTATCACAAGATATCAGCGCCTATAAAACGCTTGGTTTCTTCGGCCGTATCAATTATGATTACATGGGTAAATACCTGCTCGAAGTATCCTGTCGTGCCGATGGTTCTTCCCGGTTCGCAGAAGGAGACAGATGGGGAGTTTTCCTTCAGTATCTGCCGGATGGAGAATCTCCGAAGAGAACTTTTTCAAACCGGTAAGCGACTGGTGGAGCAGCCTGAAGTTACGCGCATCCGTCGGTAGCCTGGGGAACCAGCAGGTAGATTATTACGCTTATCTGCAGACAATCACTTCGGACAATCAGTTCAGCTATACTTTCGACGGAGAAGGCAAAGCATATTACGCAAAGATTTCCAACCCGATTTCTTCCGGACTGACTTGGGAAACCGTTACAACCTACAATGTCGGATTGGATATGTCATTCCTTAGAAACCGTTTAAGTATGAGTGCCGACTATTACGTTCGTAAAACAACAGATATGCTAACTACTTCATTGACGTTACCGGATGTATACGGTGCTTCCACCCCAAAAGCCAACTGTGCCGACTTACGGACAAACGGATGGGAATTATCCGTTTCATGGAACGACTCGTTCAAAGTGGCCAATAAACCTTTCAGGTATGGAATACAAGCTACATTGGGAGATTACCAACGGACAATCACCAAATACAATAATCCGGACAAACTGATCTCCGACCATTATGTAGGCAAGAAGATGGGAGAAATCTGGGGATACCATGTAGACGGATTGTTCAAAACAGATAAGGAAGCAGCAGAATATCAGGCAAAGATCAATGACAAAGTCGTGAACGGACGTGTTTATAGCAGTAAGGTCGACGGTTATCTGCGTGCCGGTGACGTACGCTTTGCTGACTTAAACGGTGACAATGTGATTGGGGCCGGAGCTGGAACAGTAGACGATCCTGGTGATAAACAAATCATTGGAAACACAACTCCCAGATACAGTTATTCTTTCCGTCTGGATGCGAGCTGGAACGGTTTCGACGTATCCGCTTTCTTCCAGGGAATTGGTAAAAGAGACTGGTACCCATCTTATAGTACCACCTCACAGGGAGCAAATTCATTCTGGGGACCATATTCTTTCCCTTCTACCTCATTTGTAGAAAAATCATTTCCGGAAGACTGCTGGACAGAAGACAACAGAAATGCTTTCTTCCCACGTATCAGAGGTTATCAATCCTATTCAGGCGGTTCACTCGGCACCGTAAACGACCGATATATACAGAATATCGCTTATCTGCGTTTCAAGAATCTCTCTATTGGATATACACTGCCTATCAGTAAACGTATTTTTTGAAAAGGTTCGTGTTTACGTATCGGGAGAAAAATCTATACTATTGGTCGCCTCTGAAGAAGCATAACAAAACTATCGACCCGGAATTGGCAATCTCCAGTAGCACTTACTCATCCAACACGGGTTCGGGATATGCTTACCCGCGTGTTTACACTGTTGGAGTAGATATAACTTTTTAATTAATGACTAATCAGATATAGTATGAAAGCTATCAACAAAATAATAATTCTGGGAATGGCCGTAGCCCTATTCAATAGCTGTGACCTGACACTCCTACCGGAAAATGCAGTGACACCAGAGAATTACTTTCAAAACAAATCCGATCTGGAATTATGGACCAATCAATTTTATACCTTACTGGACGAGCCAGATGCTTCAGCCGGTACAAATGCAGATGATATGATCGACAAAGGCATGGGACAGGTAATTGAAGGAACCCGTTCGGCTGCCAGCGAAACCGGATGGTCATGGACCAAACTCCGCCACATTAATTACTTCCTGCAACATTCTTCCAACTGTGATGATAAAACCGCCCGCAATCAATATAATGGAGTGGCCCAATTCTTCAGAGCTTATTTCTATTTCGTAAAGGTACGCCGTTATGGAGATGTACCCTGGTACGATCAAGTGCTGGGTTCGGAAGATCAGGAATTATTAGTCAAAGCCAGGGATTCCCGCGAGTTTGTGATGAATCAAGTACTCAAAGATTTCCAAGATGCCGCTACCAGTTTGCCGACCAAAAGCACAGAAACTCGGAACACAAGAGTCACTAAATGGGCGGCATTGGCATTTGCCAGTCAAGCTGCACTTTATGAAGGGACTTATCGGAAATACCATGGACTGGATAATTATGAGAAATACCTGGAAATTGCAGCAAGCACTGCCCGGCAGTTTATTGACGAAAGCGGCTTCAGCCTGTATAAAGAAGGAACGGAACCTTACAGAGATATGTTCTGTGCCGACAACGCCAAAACCACAGAAGTCGTACTGGCAAGAGCTTATAACTTCGAAGGTTTGCAATTATCACACTCCGTACAATTCAGCATCGCTAACCTGCAAATGGGATTTACCCGCCGGTTTATGAATCACTACCTGATGGCGGACGGAACACGTTTCACTGATAAACAAGGATATGAAACAATGTTTTACACAGACGAGGTGAAAAACCGCGATCCACGCCTGCAACAAACCGTACTTTGTCCGAACTATATCCAAAAAGGAGAAACAACCGTGACCGCCAATGACTTAACTGCTTATTGCGGCTACAGACCTATCAAATTTGTAGGTACCAAAGATCATGACGGAGCCGCTAAAAGTACCTCCGATTGGCCTTTGATGCGAGCAGCGGAAGTCTACCTGAATTATGCCGAAGCCAAAGCCGAACTGGGAACACTCAAACAAGAAGACCTGGATATCTCTATCAATAAAATTCGAGAACGGGCTAAAATGCCGGATCTGAATCTTACGGATGCCAACAGTACCCCTGATCCTTATCTGGCAGCTTGCTATCCGAATGTTGAGCAGGGAACGAATAAGGGCGTCATTCTCGAAATCCGTCGCGAACGTACAATTGAACTAGTAATGGAAGGGTTGAGACAATGGGATTTATTCCGTTGGAAAGAAGGTAAACAAATGTTCAATCATTACGTACCTTACTACGGTATTTATGTTCCCGGGTAGGAACATACGATATGGATGGTGACGGGAAGCCTGATCTGGAAATCTACGAAACCACAGCGACCTCCCAATGTGATAATAAAAAGAAACTGGATAAGGATATCTATCTCTCCAACGGAACATCCGGTTATATTATCGGATTCCCCAAAGTCACTTATGGCAAAGACTGGAAAGAGGAAAGAGACTACTTATGGCCTATCCCTGCTGACCAGCGCGTACTTACACAAGGCATTCTAACCCAAAATCCGGGTTGGGAAGATGGACTAAGCTACTAACTAACTCTTTATTTATTTCTTCATCAGAAGGTGTATCGGAAGATAATCGATACACCTTCCCATTACTATCGCCTTTCACTAGGCTATCAAATCCTACCACCATGTTAAAACAACTTATCAAATTTTATCACATCAGCACTCCTGCGACTCCTCTTAAAAAGACAAGAAAAAACTTAAAAGATTGCAGTGGGCTACCTTTCTTTCCGCCACAGCCGGATATGGTATTTATTATGTCTGTCGGCTAAGCCTGAATGTAGTAAAGAAACCGATTGTTGAAGAAGGAATCTTTTCAGAAACAGAGCTCGGTATTATCGGAGCAGTGTTATTTTTCACCTATGCTATCGGAAAATTCACTAACGGATTTCTGGCAGACCGCAGCAATATCAGGCGTTTCATGTCCACCGGACTGCTAATTACAGCCCTGGCAAACTTATGCCTAGGATTCACCCACTCTTTCATTCTATTCGCCATATTATGGGGAATCAGCGGATGGTTTCAGTCAATGGGGGCTGCTTCTTGCGTAGTCGGATTATCCCGTTGGTTTGAAAATAAGAAACGGGGATCGTTCTATTTTATTTCGTATTTTTGCGTGGACATCCCCTTTTTTGATGTTCAGGAAGATTATTTGTTGTAAAAGCAAAGTGAAGATTGATTTATGAGTGACGAAATTAACGAGATAACGGAAGGACATTCAGACTACAAACCGGCGGACGCGCGGGACGAAAGCGTAAAGCATCAGTTAACAGGCATGTACCAGAATTGGTTTCTGGACTATGCTTCATACGTTATACTGGAACGTGCCGTGCCCCACATCAATGACGGTTTGAAGCCTGTACAACGTCGTATTTTACATTCAATGAAACGTCTGGACGACGGGCGGTATAATAAAGTGGCTAATATTGTGGGACACACCATGCAGTTCCATCCGCATGGGGACGCTTCTATCGGGGATGCCTTGGTACAGTTGGGACAGAAAGACCTGCTGATTGATTGTCAGGGTAACTGGGGTAATATCCTCACCGGAGACGGCGCGGCTGCTCCCCGTTATATCGAAGCACGCTTTTCCAAGTTTGCGCTGGATGTTGTCTTCAATCCCAAAACTACCGAATGGAAACTTGTCATACGACGGACGAAATAAGGAACCGGTCACTCTCCCTGTGAAATTCCCGTTATTGCTAGCACAAGGAGTGGAAGGTATCGCCGTCGGGCTTTCTTCAAAGATACTGCCACACAACTTCAACGAACTTTGCGATGCCTCCATCAACTACCTGCGCGGAGAGGAGTTCCAACTATATCCCGATTTCCAGACGGGTGGTTCTATCGACGTAGCCAAATACAACGACGGCGAACGTGGCGGAGCCGTAAAAGTACGTGCGAAAATCAACAAGCTGGACAACAAAACGCTTGCAATCACGGAAATCCCTTACGGAAAAACCACTTCATCCGTAATCGACTCTATCCTGAAAGCTGTCGACAAGGGAAAAATCAAAATCCGCAAGGTGGATGACAATACGGCTGCCAACGTAGAAATACTGGTACACCTCGCCCCCGGCACTTCGTCGGACAAAACAATCGATGCCTTATACGCATTCACGGATTGCGAGGTAAGCATCTCACCCAACTGCTGCGTGATTGATGACAGCAAACCTCATTTCCTCACTGTGAGCAAAGTCCTGAAAAAATCGGCAGACAATACGCTGGATTTGCTAAAGCAGGAACTGGAAATCAAGAAAGGGGAAATCCTGGAAGCATTGCACTTTGCTTCGCTCGAAAAGATATTTATCGAAGAACGCATCTATAAGGACAAAGAATTTGAGCAAGCCAAGGATATGGACGCTGCTTGCGCACATATCGACGAACGGCTGACGCCTTATTATCCGAAGTTTATCCGCGAAGTAACGAAAGAAGATATTCTCAAGTTGATGGAAATCAAAATGGGACGTATCCTGAAGTTCAACTCGGACAAAGCAGACGAACTGATCGCCCGGATGAAAGAGGAAGTTGCCGAGATTGATAATCATCTGGCTCACATCGTAGATTATACCGTCAACTGGTATCAGATGTTGAAAAACAAATACGGCAAGAACTTCCCTCGCCGTACGGAACTGCGTAACTTCGACACCATCGAAGCTGCCAAAGTAGTAGAAGCAAACGAGAAACTTTATATCAACCGCGAAGAAGGATTTATCGGAACAGCCTTGAAAAAAGACGAGTTCGTTGCATGTTGTTCGGATATCGATGATGTCATTATCTTCTTCCGCGACGGTAAGATATATCGTTACTCCTGTTGCCGACAAGAAATTCGTCGGCAAAAACGTTCTTTATGTCAATGTATTCAAGAAGAACGATAAACGTACGATCTACAATGTAGCCTACCGCGACGGAAAAGAAGGAACGACATACGTAAAACGTTTCGCCGTGACCTCTGTAGTTCGCGACCGCGAATATGATGTCACACAGGGAACTCCCGAATCACGGATTACCTATTTCAGCGCCAACCCGAATGGAGAAGCCGAAATCATCAAGGTGACACTGAAACCGAATCCGCGTGTACGCCGTATCATTTTCGAGCATGACTTCAGTGAGGTCAGCATCAAGGGACGTCAGGCACGAGGCGTGATTCTTACCCGCTTGCCGGTACATAAGATATCCCTGAAACAAAAAGGAGGTTCTACGCTCGGTGGACGTAAAGTATGGTTTGACCGTGACATACTCCGCCTCAACTATGACGGACGAGGTGAATATCTGGGTGAATTCCAAAGCGACGACAGCATATTGATTGTTCTGAACAACGGTGATTTCTATACTACCAACTTCGACTTGAGCAACCACTATGAAGATAATGTAAGCATCGTGGAGAAGTTTGATCCTAACAAGATATGGACTGCCGCGCTTTACGATGCCGACCAACAGAATTATCCGTATCTGAAACGTTTCTGTCTTGAGGCCTCCAACCGTAAACAGAACTACTTGGGAGAAAATAAGAACAACCGTCTGATCCTGCTGACCGACGAGTACTATCCTCGTCTGGAAGTCATATTTGGCGGACACGACAATTTCCGTGATCCGTTGAATATCGATGCGGATGAATTCATTGCTGTCAAAGGTTTCAAAGCCAAGGGAAAACGTATTACTACCTATGCAGTGGAGACGATCAATGAGCTTGAACCAACTCGCTTCCCCGAACCCTCACAAGAACAACAGGAAGTTCCTGAAGAGGAGCCGGAAAATCTGGATCCGGACAGCGGCAAGAGCGAAGGCGATATTATTGATGAAATCACCGGGCAGATGAAATTATTCTGATGAAGAAAAAACTAATATACTTGGGGCTGACAGGATGCATCCTGTTCGCCCTTTGCACAAGATTACAAGCGCAGATCGACAGTCTGCAAGCCCATCGGTATGTAACACGTGCCACCATGTATGGTGTCGGATTTACTAACGTTTTCGACACCTATCTTTCACCGCAGGAATACAAAGGAATCGACTTCCGTGTTTCCCGTGAATTGATTCGGATGACCAGGTTGTTTGATGGAAATGTATCTGTGCAGAACTTCTTTCAGGCAGATATCGGCTATACGCATAACCGTGCCGACAACAACAATACATTCTCCGGATTAGTCAACTGGAACTATGGATTACATTACCAGTTCCGCCTGACAGATAATTTCAAATTATTAGCCGGAGGATTGATAGATGTCAACGGAGGCTTTGTCTATAATCTCCGGAACACCAACAATCCGGCATCCGCACGGGCATACGTCAATCTGGATGCCTCCGGAATGGCTATTTGGCACCTGAAAATCAAACGGTATCCGATGGTGCTTCGTTATCAGGTCAATCTGCCGGTTATGGGAGTGATGTTCTCTCCCCACTACGGACAATCTTATTACGAGATATTCTCTTTGGGAAATTCGAGTGGAGTAATAAAATTTACCTCCCTGCACAATCAACCTTCGTTGCGACAGATGCTCTCCGTCGACCTGCCGATAGGATATACCAAAATGCGCTTCAGCTATCTGGCTGATTTGCAACAATACAAAGTAAACAATATCAAAACACATACCTACTCTCATGTATTCATGGTAGGATTTGTGAAAGACCTATACCGAATCCGAAATAAAAAAGGAACCGCTCTTCCTTCATCGGTTAGAGCTTACTAAGAGAACAAAATTTAATGTTGAAACTTCAAGTGAGAGATCAATTAATGATGAGAAATAAGATTAGACAAATACTTTGGCTGCTCTGCTGCCTTCCGGTGCTGACCGGTTGCATCAGGGAAGAAGACTACGCCAATGATCCCAGAGGTAATTTCGAGCAACTATGGAAGATCATTGACGAACAGTATTGTTTCCTGGATACGAAAGGTATTGACTGGGATGCTGTTCATGACGAATACAGCAAACTGATTATTCCGTCAATGTCTAATGATGACCTGTTCGACATCCTAAGCCAAATGCTTTATATCTTGAAAGACGGGCATGTCAATCTATCTTCTGCCAGTCGTATTTCTTATTACGATGCATGGTATCAGGGCTACCCTTGGAATTATAGAGAAGATATTCTTTATAACTATATTATCTGGGTAGTGCCAATTCAGGCTATCGCACATCCGCTGGTCTTAAATATAAAATATTCGACAATAACATCGGATACATACGTTATGAAAGTTTCAGTGCCGGAGTTGGAGATGGCAATTTGGATGAGGTCCTTTACTATTTACAAATCTGCAATGGATTAATTATCGATGTCCGTGATAACGGAGGAGGTAATCTAACCAATTCTTCACGCATAGCTGCCCGGTTCACTGATAAACTGGCATTAACAGGATATATCCAACATAAGACAGGTCCGGGACACAATGATTTCTCAGAGATGGAACCCATTTATTTAGAACCCTCCAACAGTATTCGTTGGCAAAAAAAGGTCGTGATACTAACCAATCGTCGATGTTATAGTGCCACAAATGATTTTGTTAACATAATGCGCAGCTTAAACAATGATAACGAGGATAAAAGAATCATCCAGCTGGGCGATCAGACTGGTGGTGGATCAGGGCTGCCATTTTCATCAGAATTACCCAATGGCTGGAGCGTCCGCTTCTCTGCCAGCCCCCACTTTGATAAGTATGGAAAGTCATTGGAGGATGGAATAAAACCTGATGTATACGTAAACATGGATAAGATTCTGGAAGAAGGGATAGAGCAGGGTGACATAGAATCACAAAAGAAAGATCCACTGATTGAAAAGGCATTTGAAATCTTAAGTGAATAACTTTATTGCCGAATTATTTGCCAAATCAGAAAATCTTCCTATCTTTGCACCGCTAAACAAAAAAGCTACGCATGCGGATGTGGCGTAATTGGTAGCCGCGCCAGACTTAGGATCTGGTGCCGTGAGGCGTGTAGGTTCGAGTCCTATCATCCGCACTAAAAATAAACTAGAAGCCTTCAAGATACTATCTTGGAGGCTTTTTAATTGGTTAGACATGAATAAACATCAACTTTGCTGCATCGGTCACATCACATTAGATAAAGTAGTCACTCCCCAAAACACTGTCTATATGCCGGGAGGAACGGCTTTTTATTGTTCACATGCCATCCGCCATTTTAACGACATCGATTACGCTTTAGTAACAGCTGTCGGTGCCACTGAAATGAACGTCGTAGAACAACTACGTGAAATGGGTATTCATGTGACCGCCCTGCCAAGCAAATATTCCGTATACTTCGAGAATATCTATGGCGCCAATCCGGACGACCGTACTCAACGTGTATTAGCAAAAGCCGATCCGTTCATTGCCGGTCAGCTGAAAGATATAGATGCGCAAATCTACCATCTCGGCTCTCTGCTGTCTGACGACTTCTCATTGGAAGTAATCAAAGAACTATCTCAAAGAGGGTTGATTGCAGTAGACTCACAAGGCTATTTACGTGAAGTGCGTGACACTCACGTCTATCCGGTGGACTGGACAGATAAGCGGGAAGCTCTGCAATATATCCATTTCCTGAAAGTCAACGAGCACGAGATGGAAGTGCTGACAGGTCTTTCCGAACCGCATGAAGCTGCCCGCCAATTATATGAATGGGGCGTGAAAGAAGTGCTTGTCACCTTGGGAAGCATGGGATCACTTATTTTCGACGGAAAAGACTTCTATCGTATTCCGGCTTATAAACCCAAAGAAGTGGTAGATGCAACAGGGTGTGGAGACACTTACACCATCGGCTATCTATACCAACGGGTATCAGGAGCCGGCATTGAAGAAGCAGGACGTTTTGCAGCCGCCATGTCAACTTTAAAAATAGAGAAATCAGGTCCTTTCAATGGCAGCAAAGAAGATGTCATTCAATGTATGACCACTGCGGAACAGATGTTTTAAAACAGGAAATCACAGAACGAACAGCGTATACATAGGATATACCTTCCCCGACGGGTAATCCTCATCCCATTATTCAGGCACGAACAACACCGGTTCGTGCCTGAACCTTTTTCAACAGTCACCTCCCTTTTAGTGTTAAAATCAACCATTCCCTCTTTTTTCCAAAATCTTTTTTGCCTTTCGTTTGTTCACTTTGTTACTCTCGCCAAAAGACGGCAGAAAAAAGACTTCAACCTAAATAGTAACAAATGGAAAAATTTAATGCAATGAGGACTAGACTTTTACAACATCTTCAGAAAAAAGCCATCAGGTCAAGGAGCATCATGACGCTTGTTTGCCTGCTACTGGCCTCTGCATCAGCCTTTGCACAGACAAAGACGGTGACAGGAACAGTGACGGACGCTGCCAATGAACCATTGATCGGCGCATCGGTACTCGTACAAGGAACTTCCACCGGAACCATCACGGACATGGACGGTAAATATTCAATCTCTGTCACTCCGGAGGACGTATTGGTATTTTCATACGTGGGGATGGCTTCGCAAACCATTAAGGTGGGGGACACAGAACGTCATCAATGTCACTTTAAAAGAAGACTCGCAAGTACTAGCCGAAACAGTCGTTATCGGATACGGTAGTGCAAAGAAAAGAGATCTGACAGGTTCCATCACCAACATCAAAGGAGAAGAAATAGCCAATAAACCGGCTATGAACCCGCTTTCTTCCCTACAGGGAAAGAGGCAGGTGTGCAGATTGTAAACTCCGGACGAGCCGGATCGGACCCGGAAATCCGTGTACGCGGAACAAACTCCATCAACGGATATAAACCGCTGTACATTGTCGACGGATTATTCAATGACAACATCAACTTCCTCAATCCTCAGGACATCGAGTCTATGGAAATCCTGAAAGACCCGTCATCTCTGGCTATCTTCGGTGTTCGCGGTGCGAATGGTGTTATCATCATTACCACAAAGAAAGCCAAAGAAGGACAGACATTGGTCAATATTAATACTTCTTTCGGTTTCAAGAAAGTAGTGGATAAAGTGAAACTGGTGAATGGTTCACAATTCAAAGAACTATATAACGAACAGCTTGCCAATCAGAAAGATGACCCTTTCGATTATACCGGCTGGGATGCCAATACCGACTGGCAAGACGAAATTTTCCAGACTGCTTTCATTACAAACAATAACATCAGTATTACAGGGGCTTCGCCCAAACATAGTTTCTATCTGGGTGTAGGCTACTCTTACGAACAAGGCAACATCGAGCATGAGAAATTCAGCAAGGTAACCATCAACGCAAGTAACGATTATAAGATTACGGACTTTCTGAAAGTCGGTTTCCAGTTCAACGGGGCACGTATGCTTCCCGCAGACTCCAAACAGGTGTTGAATGCCCTACGTGCCACCCCGATCGCTCCGGTATATAATAACGAATACGGATTATATACGGCTCTGCCCGAATTCCAGAAAGCACAGATCAACAATCCGATGGTAGACGTCGAATTGAAAGCGAATACTACCAAAGCCGAAAACTACCGGGCATCGGGTAATATCTATGGCGAAGTGGACTTCCTGAAACATTTCACGTTCAAAGCGATGTTCTCCATGGATTATGCGTCGAACAACGGACGGACATATACACCGATCGTAAAAGTATACGATGCCGCTGTCAACGGAGGGATCTCTACTTTGGGAACAGGCAAGACCGAGGTCAGCCAGTTCAAGGAGAATGAAACGAAAGTTCAGAGTGACTATCTATTGACATACACCAACAGTTTTGATCACGGCAATCATAACCTGACAGCTACCGCCGGTTTTACTACCTATTATAATTCGTTGAGCCGGTTGGACGGAGCACGCAAGCAAGGTGTCGGTCTGGTGATTCCTGATAATCCGGACAAATGGTTTGTCAGCATCGGTGATGCAGCAACCGCTACCAACGGAAGTACCCAATGGGAACGGACTACGGTATCCATGCTGGCACGCGTGATCTACAACTACAAAGGAAAATACTTGTTCAACGGTTCGTTCCGTCGCGATGGTTCTTCCGCCTTCTCATACACCGGCAATGAGTGGCAGAACTTCTTCTCACTAGGCGGCGGTTGGTTGATGACCGAAGAAGAGTTCATGAAGGATATCAAATGGCTCGATATGTTGAAAATCAAAGCATCTTACGGTACATTAGGAAACCAGAACCTGGATAAAGCCTACCTGCCGAACCCTTATTGACCAATGCTTATTCGGCTGTATTCGGTAAACCGTCCATCATTTATCCCGGATACCAGCTTGCCTATCTTCCTAATCCTACCCTCCGCTGGGAAAAAGTAGAAGCATGGGAAGCCGGATTTGAAACGAACCTGCTTCGCAACCGCTTGCATTTTGAAGGTGTTTATTATATGAAGAATACCAAAGATTTGTTAGCCGAAGTTCCCGGGATTTCCGGAACTATCCCCGGTATCGGAAACTTGGGAGAGATCCAGAATAAAGGAGTGGAAATGGCTGTAACCTGGCGCGACCAGATCGGCGAATGGGGATATTCTGTCAGTGCCAACCTGACCACCATCAAGAATGAAGTGAAGAGTCTGGTTCAGGAAGGATACTCTATCATCGCCGGAGACAAGCAGCAAAGTTACACAATGGCAGGTTATCCTATCGGATATTTCTATGGTTATAAAGTGGCAGGCGTTTATCAGTCACAAGCAGATATTGACGCATCACCCAAAAATACATTGGCTACCGTTACCCCCGGTGACCTGAAATTCGCCGATGTGAACGGTGACGGAGAAATCACCCCGGAAGACCGTACCATGATAGGTAATCCTACCCCGAAAGTAACTTACGGTTTCTCCCTCGGAGTGAACTACAAGAACTGGTCGTTGGGGATCGACATGATGGGACAAGGCGGTAACAAGATATTCCGCACGTGGGATAACTACAACTTCGCCCAGTTCAACTACCTGGAACAACGCTTGGACCGCTGGCACGGAGAAGGTACGTCCAACACCCAACCGTTGCTGAACACCAAACATTCCATCAACAACCTCAACTCCGACTATTACATTGAGGACGGCAAATTCTTCCGTATCCGTAACGTACAGTTAGCATATTCGTTCGACAAGAGCCTGATTGCCAAAATACGTCTGCAAGCTCTGAAAGTCTATGTCAACATACAGAACTTGAAGACATGGAAACATAACACCGGATATACTCCCGAACTTGGAGGAACTGCCACCGCATTCGGAGTAGATAACGGCAGTTATCCTGTACCTGCGGTCTATACCTTCGGTATCAACCTAACATTCTAGTGACAAGGTGCCACTGCCAGTTTTCCATGCGGAACACAACTTTAATCTTTAAAACTATCATTATATGAAACTGAATAAATATATATTTGCAACCCTTATTACTTCAACTACATTATTTCTAGGCAGCTGTAGTGACTTTCTGGATCGTAGTCCACAAGGACAGTTTACGGAAGATGATAATCCGAACGCTCTGGTCAACGGGAAGATTTATAATGTCTATACGATGATGCGTAACTATAATGTGACAGCCGGCCCTCCTGCTTTTGCCATCCACTGTTTCCGTTCGGAAGATTCGGAAAAAGGAAGTATTGCCAGCGATGGCTCTGATGTAGCCGAAATGTATGATGATTTTGTGTATACGCCGACCACCGGCCTACTGGGTGCTTATTGGGGACAGAATTATGCCATCATCTACCAATGTAATGAGATTCTTGATGCCATTGCAGAAAAAGAAACAGCCGGACAAACAGAAACTGAAGACATCATCAATAAGGGAGAGGCCTCTTTCTTCCGTGCTTATTGCTACTTCAACCTGGTAAGAGCATTCGGCGAAGTCCCTCTGGTGACTTACAAGATCAACGATGCTTCGGAAGCCAATATCCCGAAGACAAGTGCTGATAAAATCTATGAGCAAATCGACAAGGACCTGAAAACAGCAGAAGAGTCATTGCCGGAAACATGGAGCACCGAATACACCGGACGCCTGACTTGGGGAGCTGCCCGTTCCTTACACGCGCGTACCTATATGATGCGTAACGACTGGGACAATATGTACACCGCCTCCACCGATGTCATCAAGAAAGGGGCTCTACAACCTGAGAACTCCGTATAATGAAATCTTCACCGATGATGGCGAAAATAACGGAGGTTCTATATTCGAACTGCAATGTACCGCCACTGCCGCCCTTCCACAGAGTGACGTTATCGGCAGCCAATTCTGCGAAGTGCAAGGTGTGCGCGGAGCGGATCAATGGGACTTGGGCTGGGGCTGGCACATGGCAACCGAACTCATGGCGCAAGCCTACGAACAGGGCGATCCACGCAAAAACTCCACCCTACTCTACTTCCGCCACTCGGACAGCGAGCCTATCACTCCGGAAAACACCAACGAGCCTTACGGCGAATCTCCCGTCTCTCCGGCAATAGGTGCTTACTTCAACAAGAAAGCCTATACCGACCCTGCCCTGCGTAAAGAATATACCAATAAAGGATATTGGGTGAACATCCGCCTGATCCGTTATGCAGATGTCTTGCTCATGGGAGCCGAATCAGCTAATGAAAAAGGTATTCCGGGTGAAGCAATCGACTACCTGGAACAAGTACGTGCACGCGCCAGAGGCACCAACACCAACATTCTACCCAAAGTGACCACTACCGACCAGGGAGAATTGCGTGAAGCCATCCGCCACGAACGCCGTGTGGAACTAGGGTTGGAATTCGACCGTTTCTATGACCTCGTTCGTTGGGGCATTGCAAAAGAAGTGTTGCACGCAGCCGGTAAAACCAATTATCAGGACAAAAACGCACTGCTTCCACTGCCGCAGACAGAGATCGACAAGTCTAAAGGAGTGTTAGTACAGAACCCCGACTACCAATAAGAAAGTTCCTCGGTGCCGAACGGTTGTTTCCTCGGTGCCGAAACTACTGTTCCTCGGTGTCGAACAATGTCCTCCTCGGTGCCGAACATTCAACGCATCAGGAGGACTTTATATGAATAGAGATAAAATTAACTATAATAATATGATATACAAAAAGTTAAGTCTATCCGTCCTGTTGTTTGCTGCAGGTTTTCTAACCGCGTCGGCACAAAAGTCGCCACAAGACATGGATCGTTTCATCGACGCATTGATGAATAAAATGACGCTGGAAGAAAAAATCGGTCAGTTGAACCTTCCCGTCACGGGAGAGATTACTACCGGACAAGCCAAGAAGCAGCGACATCGCCGGCAAAATCAAGAAAGGCGAAGTGGGAGGACTGTTCAACCTGAAAGGGGTGGAGAAAATACGTGAGGTACAGAAACAGGCTGTGGAAGAGTCACGCCTCGGCATTCCGTTGTTGTTCGGCATGGACGTGATCCATGGATACGAAACGATGTTCCCTATCCCGCTCGGTTTGTCTTGCACCTGGGACATGACAGCCATTGAAGAGTCTGCCCGCATTGCAGCCGTAGAGGCAAGTGCTGATGGAATCTCATGGACGTTCAGCCCGATGGTGGATATTTCACGTGACCCTCGTTGGGGACGTGTATCCGAAGGCAGCGGCGAAGATCCGTTTCTTGGAGCCATGATTGCCGAAGCGATGGTGCGCGGCTATCAGGGGAAAAACATGGAACGGAATGACGAAATCATGGCCTGCGTAAAACACTTTGCGTTATATGGGGCAGGCGAAGCCGGCCGCGACTATAACACCGTGGATATGAGCCGCCAACGAATGTTCAATGATTATATGCTGCCGTATGAAGCAGCCGTTGAAGCGGGTGTAGGTAGCGTGATGGCTTCTTTTAATGAAGTAGACGGTATTCCGGCCACTGCCAATAAATGGCTGATGACGGATATTCTCCGCGGACAGTGGGGATTCAACGGTTTTGTGGTAACTGATTATACGGGCATTTCAGAAATGACCGACCACGGTATCGGTGATCCTCAGACAGTATCCGCCCGTGCCATCAACGCCGGAGTCGATATGGATATGGTAAGCGAGGGCTTTGTGGGAACACTGAAAAAATCCGTTCAAGAAGGTAAAGTTTCGATGGAGACACTGAATACAGCCTGCCGCCGTATTCTGGAAGCCAAATATAAACTTGGATTATTTGATAATCCTTATAAATATTGCGATCCGAAACGTCCGGCACGCGACATCTTTACCAAAGCGCACCGTGAAGCAGCCCGCAGGATTGCAGCAGAAAGTTTCGTTCTTCTGAAGAATGACAGTCCCGACGGTAATCCGAACGGAAATCCGTTGTTGCCTTTCAACCCTAAAGGAAATATTGCAGTAATCGGTCCGTTGGCAAACAGCCGTAGCAATATGCCGGGTACATGGAGCGTAGCAGCTCGTGCTCGACCGCTGCCCTTCATTGGTGGAAGGTCTGAAAGAGATGACAGCAGGAAAAGCGAATATCATGTACGCTAAAGGAAGCAACCTGATTAGTGATGCAAGTTACGAAGAACGGGCAACGATGTTCGGCCGTTCCCTGAACCGTGACAACCGCACCGACCAGCAGTTGTTGGACGAAGCATTGAACGTAGCCCGTCGGTCGGATATCATCATCGCAGCGCTAGGCGAATCTTCTGAAATGAGTGGTGAAAGCAGCAGTCGTACGGACCTGAATATTCCCGACGTACAACAGAACTTATTGAAGGAACTGTTAAAGACAGGAAAGCCTGTGGTACTGGTATTATTCACCGGACGTCCGCTTACGCTGAACTGGGAACAGGAGCATGTACCTGCTATTCTGAACGTATGGTTCGGAGGCAGCGAAGCTGCTTATGCCATCGGTGACGCACTCTTCGGATATGTCAATCCGGGTGGTAAACTGACTATGAGTTTCCCGAAGAATGTCGGACAGATACCTCTTTATTATGCGCACAAAAATACCGGACGTCCTTTGAAAGAAGGCAAATGGTTTGAGAAAGTTCCGCAGCAACTATCTCGATGTCGACAATGATCCGCTTTATCCGTTCGGTTACGGCTTTCTTATACCACATTCTCTTACAGCGACATCGACTCTGAGTACATTCTTCCATGGACATGAACGGTTCGTTGACCGCGGCAGTGGAGGTTACCAATACCGGAACATGGCCCGGCTCGGAAGTGGTACAGCTCTATATCCGCGACGTTGTGGGTAGCAGTACCCGTCCCGTGCAAAGAGCTGAAAGGTTTCCAAAAGATATTCCTCGAACCGGGAGAAATGAAGATTGTCCGTTTCAAGATTGCTCCGGAAATGCTTCGATACTATAATTATGACTTGCAACTGGTTGCCGAACCGGGCGACTTTGAAGTGATGATCGGTACGAACAGCCGTGATGTGAAAACCGCGAAGTTCACGTTAAACTAAACTTTTATCACCTTGATTATGAACGATAAATATAAAAGAATAATAGAAATGAGTGCACTTCCGCTCATGTTACTATTTCTATCCGCAACGTTGCCCTGACTTTCCAGAGCTGTAAAGGGAAAAGCAAAAGTTCAACAACCTTTCCGCAGCCACCGACTCGTTATCGGACGACGCCCTGATGGATACCGTCCAGCGACGGACTTTCCTCTATTTCTGGGAAGGTGCCGAGCCGAATAGCGGCTTGGCTCCCGAACGTTATCATGTGGACGGCGTTTATCCAGAAAACGATGCCAACGTAGTCACTTCCGGTGGCAGCGGCTTCGGCATCATGACCATCCTTTCGGGTATCGACCGCGGCTACGTCACCCGAAGAAGGGGACTGGCACGAATGGACCGCATCGTTTCTTTCCTCGAGAAAGCTGACCGTTTTCATGGAGCCTACCCTCATTGGTGGTATGGAGATACGGGCAAGGTGAAACCTTTCGGGCAAAAAGACAATGGTGGCGATCTTGTGGAGACCGCCTTCCTGATACAAGGACTGCTGGCTGTACACCAATATTACATCAATGGTTCGCCGGAAGAGCAGGCACTTGCCAAACGCATCGATATCCTCTGGCGCGATGTCGATTGGAATTTCTATCGCCAAGGCGACCAGAATGTACTCTACTGGCATTGGAGCCCCGAATATGGCTGGGCAATGGATTTCCCTGTACATGGTTATAATGAATGCCTCATCATGTACCTGCTTGCTGCAGCCTCTCCTACGCATGGTGTTCCTGCCGCTGTCTATCATGACGGTTGGGCACAGAACGGAGCCATCGTTTCTCCGCATAAAGTAGAAGGAATCGAGCTGCACCTCCGCTATCAAGGTTGTGAAGCCGGACCTCTGTTCTGGGCGCAGTATTCTTTCCTCGGATTGGATCCTAACGACGGGACTAAAAGACGAGTATTGTGCCGGTTACTTCGGCGAGATGCGCAACCTGACGCTTGTGAACCGCGCCTATTGCATCCGTAACCCCAAACACTACAAAGGTTTCGGACCGGATTGCTGGGGACTGACCGCCCAGCTATCTCCCCTGGGCGGATATTCAATGCAGGTAATGCGCCATTTGTATGGCATGGGAGATAAAGTGTTCGGCCGAACGATGCTTTCAGGACGGACAATTGGTATCCGTTATCTCCCGACCAGGGTCCTATTGCTGTCATGCCGCCCTTTCATCCATTGTCTATACACCAAATATTCAAAGAAAGCCGTTCTTCTTTCAAGAAAGAACGGCTCAATCCCAAACTATAATAACTATATCCTGAACCTTTTCCCTGCAAACTGATTCGGGGTGTGCTACCTCCGCCGTTCAGGCTCAAACGTACTTTTCCCGGTAAGGTCTGCTGAATTCCTCCATAAGCAGAAGCATTCCATCCATAATTGTGCAGCTCTTGGGCAGGACTCCGCAAATCGCTATAATTGCCACGTCCATTGACGTAAATTCTCGCTTTAGGAGAAGCGTTCCAGTTCAAATAAAAGTTCAATCCTGTTTCCCGGCTCTTTCCGATATTACCGTATGTACTATACAGTGCACCGTAGGGAGCTTTATGCCCACCTTCAAAGATTTCTCCGTCTTTATCGGTAATCAAGCGACTGATTCTTTCAATTCCATTGTTATTGAAAGAATGACGCAAAGAAAGATTGATGTTGAACTTGGACGTAAAACTGCTGTAAGACAAGTCAAACGAATGACTTTTCTCACTCTTCAAGTTCGGATTTCCCTGACTGATAAACATCGGATTCTGATTATCGAAATAAGGATTCAAATTCCAGATTCCTGGACGCCAGATACGCATATTATATCCACCACGCAAATTCTGCGTCTTTCCTAGTTTTATTCCCAAGGAAACGGAAGGAACCAGATCACTAAAATTCGAATCAAAGTTCTCGCCCGGACCCACCAGATACTTCACTTCTTGTATGGTTTGCTCATAACGCAATCCCGGTTTGAAAGTAAATCCCTTGTATTTCAGCGTATATCCGGCATAAGCAGAGAGAATATAATTCAAATGACGGTACTCGCTACTACGATTCTCATTATATGCATAGTTTTCACTTGCTCCCTCGGCTTCATAAAACCGATTATCACTGGAGTTACGTCGGAAAATATATTTGGCACCGGTTTCAATTGTATGCAGCTTTCCAATCGGAGTAGTATAGTCCACCTGGAAAGTCTGCTCCATCGTATTTGTCTTTCCGTCCGAATGGAAATTCTTTAATGACAATTCTTTGATGATATCCAGTTTATTCTCATCAGGCTCGATATCCAGATAAGTATTATATGAATCATTCGTTTGAGGTTGGGAATTGATTTTATAAGAAAGCGTAATCATTCGTTCTTTATTCTTTCGGGAAGTACGCTGATAGTCTATATTTCCGTTGATAGAATACCATGACCCTTTTCCATGATTGTCGGTCCTATAACGGTACGCAAAATCCTGTCGGTCAGCTCCGTGCATAATCGTATTTCCGCCACTGTTACTTTTGTCACTGCTACCGTACATTCCGAAAGCCACGGTCAGCAACCTCAACGTATCAATCTCGTAACTGGCTTCCAAATTGCCATATTGGAAATTCCCTTTCGACTTGGAGCTACTTTCCGATTCCAGATATTTTTCATTCTCTTTATCCGGTTCGTAGTTTTCGCGATAACTGTCGGAATAGCTACGCGGACTATTGTTATAATTGTAGTTATAGTTGGCAGAAACAGTCAGTTTACCTTGTTTCACCATTGCGTAAGTGCCGGCACCTACTCCGTTATTATTAGCATTTCCTCTGAAAGTAGCCGTGTAGCCTTCAAATCCGGAACCTACTGTGACGATATTCAGAATACCTCCGATACCTTCCGCATCATATTTAGCTCCCGGTGAAGTGATCACCTCAATATACTTGATTGTATTTGCCGGCATACTTTTCAACACCTCTTTCGGATTATTGCTCATCATATTGTTAGGTTTCCCATTCACATGTATCTTGAAACTGCTACTACCGTTCACCTGTACATTGTCTTCTCCATCCACCGTTACCAGAGGAACTTTCCGAAGCATTTCCAATATACTGTTCGATTTTGAGTCCGGATCATCTTCAATATTATATTCAATCTTATCCACATCTACCTTTACCAAAGGTTTTTGTGCAACTACCTCCACTCCTTTCAATACGTTATTGGCTTCCGAAGAAATCATTGTGCCCAAATCAATCTCCTTCACGGACGGTTTTAGAGTAAATTCCTTTACTATCGGTGCTTTACCAATCGAAGAAATGGTGATGATGTAATTGCCCGCAGCGACATTCAGTTTCTCCTGAAATTTACCATTCGCCCCAGTCACCGCCATCTTGACTGCTTTATCCGGAGCATTTTTTTCTTTGCTATTTTGATGGTAGCATACGGTTCTCCCTCTTGTGTTAAAGAATCAATAAGTACTCCTTTGACTGTATAAGAAGGAGCTGTGGATTTTTGTGCCCACCCCGCCACGGAGGTAGCGAATACGAATAGAATTAGTAGTAACAGTCTGTGTTTCATGACTAGAAATATATTAGTTTATGTTTATTAGACGCAAGACATCCAAAAATGCTGCAAATTCGAGAGCCAAAAGTAGTTGGTTTATCTACACTTACGAATTTTTCGGAGTTAAGAATATAAAACGAATGGATAAAAAAATCTTACTACAGTATATTTCTAGTATTTTTAAACTTCATTTACCCTCCCCTTATTTTTCCCATCATGAAAAGACTTGTTATCTATAATCTTTTGGCAACATTCCGAACTTCTCTTTAAAACATTTTGCAAAATGGGAAGAAGAAGCAAAAGCCTAACCGTTCTGCTGCCTCAGCTATGCGAACACCATTTGCTATTAATTCAGCTGCTTTGTTTAAGCGGAAGTTCTTCACATAGTTATTAGGAGGCATACCAAACAAACCTTTCATCTTCCGGTAAAGATTAGAATGACTCATATTCATTTGATCTGCCAATATATCAATTGAATAATTTTCATTAATAACCTGCTCCGATAAAATTGCATTGATCTTGTCTATAAATTCTACATCTTTTTGAGAAATAGCAAAATCCGAAAGTGAAGAAGATGAACCAATTGTGATGTCCGTCATCTGTTTATGAAACGCCAATCGCAGTTTTAATAAATTCTCGATCTGTTTATAGAGCTGCTTAACAGAAAACGGTTTCTCAAGATATACATCAGCACCACTTTCAAGTCCTTCCACTTTAGATTCCAATGTCGTTTTTGCAGTCAGCAAAACAACAGGAATATGAGAATAAGCCATATCGGATTTTACATGATTACAAAGTTCAAGTCCATCCATTTCAGGCATCATAACATCACTGACAATAACATCCACACTCTGGCGTGTGAGTATTTCCAATGCTTCTTTTCCATTACCGGCACGTATCACCCTAAACCAAGTACTTAAAGCTTCCCGAGTTAGATTTAACAATTCAAGATTATCCTCCACCAATAAAACAGTGAATCTCCTATTAGCAAATTCAGAAACAGAAGTCACTTCTTCTCCAACACCTACAGCATCCGTTTCAGTCAATTCATCAGATACATCTTCTGTTTCTACAGTTCCCAATGGTAAAGATAATACAAATGAAGCACCGCCCTCGGAACTATTTTCCAGAAACAAACTTCCATGATGGGCTTCTGCCAAGGACCTTGCAAATGCCAAACCAATCCCGGTACCCTTAGATGATGCCACCGGATCGTCAGGCAATTGATAAAAAGCTTGAAATATTTTATCGCGTTGGTCCTCCGGAATACCGGGACCATCATCAGTGACCTCTATCCTCACCTCGTCATCTACTGATAATACCTTCAATTCAATTCTGGATTTCGCATATTTCATCGCATTTCCCATCAGATTTACGAGAATCTTACTTATCTTTTCCGAATCAATCATCATGTTAATCTCTTCATGAGGCAAGCAAAGATGTAATGTCAGTCCTCTCAACTCCGCAGAACCGCAGAATTGATTAAAAATATCACTGACCAATGCATTAACATTGCATTTCTTCAAATTCAACTGCAAAGCACTACTTTCCAACTTCTGAAAATCAAGTAACTGATTGATGATTCCCAATAGATAATCTACATTCTTTTCTATTACAGAAATATACTTATTCTCTTTCCCTTTGATTTCCTCTTCTCTCAATTTCTCCAACGGCAAACGAATCAAACTTAGCGGAGTACGTATTTCATGTACCAAATTAATAAAGAAATTGATTTTCGATTTATACATTTCTTTTTCTTTGGTAGTCTGATACTCCTCCATCCGACGTTTATACTTACGCCTGACATACAAATTCCAACGCCAACCAAGAAATACGATAGCAGCAAGTAACAACAATGCATATACCACATAAGCAATAGTAGTCCGCCACCAAGGAGGAGTAACCACAATCCATAAAGAAATTGCCTTTTCAGTCCAATAATGGTCATTATTTGAACCACGAACCAAAAACTCATACTCCCCGGAGGAAGGTTGGTATAGGAAGCTGTATTATTAGAAGAGTTGTTAATCCATTCCTTATCTACTCCGTTCAAGATATACGCATAACGATTTCTAAGAGGATCTTCATAGCTAAGTATCGCAAAACGAATTGTAAAACTGTTATTCTCATAAGGTAATTTTATTTTATCAACAGTATAAAAAGGCTTATCCAACCGGAGCAACCGCCTCACTTCCCGCTCATTATTCAAATTAGGAAAACTGATATTTATAACATAAACAGGAGGAAGATAGGTGTTATCTGTAAATTCTTTCGGTTCAAAAACATTAAATCCGTTCACTCCTCCAAAATACATCTTTCCAGTCGATGAAGCTAATGAAGATTGCGCCGTGAACTGATTCCCCTGCAAACCGTCATTTATAGTAAAAAGCCGGTTCTTATTCTTATCTGTAGGATTAAACTGATATAACCCGGAATTACAGGAAATCCAAAAATTGCCGGCCAGATCCTGCTCTATCGAATAAATAACCTTATCCGGCAACCATACATTTTCCGGATCAAAATCAACAAAAGTTTCTGTTTCTTTGGAAAAAGAGCATAATCCTCCACCATTGGTCCCAAACCACATCGTACCTTTCCTATCTTCAAATAATGTTATCACGGAGTTACTCGTAATAGTAGTCAGGTCCTCCCGGATATGTTCAAAATGCTTCCACTCTTCACCAACTGTATTATAACAGAAAACGCCACGATTTGAGGTCGCAATCCAAAGATTATTGTACATATCCTCATAGATATCAGTTACAGAAGCCATAGCACCGACATTTATCACAGTTATAAAATTATCCGATTGTGGATTATAACGACATAATCCCCAGCTTGTTCCGACAAAGATTTCTCCTTTACGATCTTTAAAAAGGCTTAGTACATCATTACTGCAAAGCGTATTCGGGATATTACGGGAATAAGTATAACTTTTAATATTCCCGGTTTTCAGATTCAATACATGCAATCCTTCAGCATAAGTTCCCACCCAAAGATTATCACCCTCCAACAACAAGCTACGTACATCGTATCTTATATTCGATTTCTTCAAAGAATACTCATAAAAAGAATGAGTTTGTGAATTGAAAAACCACAATCCATTCCGGGTTCCCACCCAAACATTCTTCTCCCGATCTTCACAGAAAGGTCCTATCTCCTATCTGCTTTTTTCCATCCCCGTCAAAGACAGGGAATAAGTCGAAAAACGCTTCGACTGTTTAGACATGTAATTTATTCCACCGGAATTAGTCATTACCCAAAGTGTACCTTCATTATCCCACATCATCGCGTGTACAGTCGGATCGCTCAAAGCCCATAAACCAAACGGAGAATCTCCCCTACGAAATGTTTTACGCTCACGGTCAAACAAATAAACGCCATTGTCCGTACCAACCAGCATTTCTTTCTCGCTATAGTCCATCAGACAAAGAATAGAACTGAAACTCTCTGCAGACGTATTATATATTTTTAATTCCTGACTTCCTTCCTGATAGCACCCTAACGAATTCGTCCCCACACCGCACCAAATTTCATGTTCAATACTATGGAGACAGTTAATCCTTTGATTGCCAATACTCAATTCGGATGAAACCGGATAGTTCTGCAGAAAAGTTCCTTTTCATCAAAGCACAATAACCCCTCCTGCATAGAAGAGACATAGACAAGAGAATCCGTACCCTGGCAAATATCCCAAGCAAAAAAAGTCCGGATACTATTTTGAGTCAGAACGTCTTTTACCGGATCATAAATAAAGATGCCTTGTCCCAAAGGTAGCTATCCAAATCAAGCCATTTTTCGTTTTTACGATTTTCTTGACTTCGCAACTAATGAACACTCCATATTTAGTTGTCTTATCAAAATACAAGAAATGATCGTCAGAGCGATCATAAATGTATAGTCCGGAACTTGTTCCTATCCAAAGGTCTTCACCCTCTTCCATCAGAGAACTGACAAAGTTGTTCCCTAAAGAATATTTGTCATTTAAAACATTCCGATAAATCTTATTTCCGCTACCATAATAGCAGTTCAGCCCGTTACTTGTCCCTATCCATAAAAAGCCATAACTATCTTGAATTGCACACCAGGTTGTGTTATGAGACAGTCCGTTCTCTACCTGATATTTCTTAAAGGAAAACTCTGCAGATGCCATTAATGGCTCAATACAAAGAATAATAAGACTGATAAATGCTATTATTGACTTTTTCATATTATATACTCATGTCGATTCAGTGAGCCAAATATAGCTATTTTAGTAACCTAAGCCAAATCTCAAATTTATTTTCACTTGGAGAATAGATAAAAGCAACACAGATAACGTCTGTTTATATCATCGACGTTATCTGTGTGCCAAACAATACATTTTACCTCATTGTCTTCAGACAATTAATCGTGTAATCCCTTTTTTCTCAAATAATCCAGCATGAATCCCCGGACGATCAGTCTGGAGAATCCGTGCCCCCAGCTCTTCAATCAGATATCCATAGTTTCCATCCGGATCTTTTAAAGCCTGATCGTCTTCATGCCCTCCCGCAAGAGAAGCCCACAACGTATTGTACCAAATCCGACTCTTTCCCAGAATAATCGATTTCACTTTTCGAGGCAAAGGACTGGAAGAATCCGAATAAACCAATTCGAAGGCAGCAGGATGCAGCTGTGTCATATAGTCCCTGACCTTCTTTTCGCCATCCTTTCCGTCAAGTCCTATCACCGGTATGTAAATCACTTTATCCAGATAATCTCCAAACTCACTTTTGACAGTTTCCACCGGCTGGCCTCCTTTCATTATCACCAAACTGGCAGTTCCGGTTTTCTCGAGCACAGCGTATACCTCGTCAAACACAGAATACGCCTTATCCAAGTTAAACATAATCTGACCTTTGCCTGCCAACAATGCCTCTTCCAATGTTGGAACAATATGTTCTGTCAGATTTCCATCCTTATCTTTCAGTTTCAACTTCTTGATTTCTGCCAATGTATAATCCTTAATCAATCCTTTACCATTGGTTGTCCGGTCTACACGGTCATCGTGCATCAATATTAATTGTCCGTCTTTAGTCTTGTGAATATCAATCTCCACAATATCCACTCCCATTTGTATGGCACTATCAATTGCCGCTACGGAATTTTCCGGTGCACTCCGCCAGTTCCCCCGGTGTGCCACGACTAACACCTGATCGGACTTCGGATCTAAAAATGCCTTACGGATCATTTCTCCCCGTTGTGCAAACAATATAAGAGGTTGCAAACAACAGAATATCCCTAACCATATCAGTTTGTAGTTTTTCATTGTCATTCGTTTAAATAAATTGTATCATTATTCTTGATAAGCTCCCGGCCACATCGCATTTTTATCACGCGGATTCCCCAACTGGTCAGTGGAAAAAGCATCCATCTCTTCCAACCATTTTCCAAACTCCTCACCTAAATTCTGGAAAGGACAACTATCCGGTTTAAAGCCGGTTGTGATCGCATTCTTAACAGCGTCGGAAGCAGTCCGGGTAAACTCATTCACATTCCCGTCCCAAGTATAGACAGAACGATTGGCATCCCATACGACATTTAAAGAGCTAATCGTACTGTTATACTTATCAAACTCTGATGTTGTAAACTTGTTGGTTGATGCAGGCATGATCGTACCGCCCATCAGATTATACCCTTTGGATGTCAAATGGCGAGTATCATCACCGGACATTTCAACAACCGGATTAGCTGCATTTTTTATTCAGGATGATATTATTCATCAAGAATGATTGCCGGGCCGGCCAGGATTCACAACGAATAACAGCCCCGCTATTTTGAGCACCATCCTCGATAATGGTAGAGTTTACAATCAACATACTCCCCGCGCCGTTAATGGTTCCATCTCTACCACTATTATTGGTAACAGTTGTATTATTCATACATAAATGACCGTTTGACATTTGAATAGCATAACCGAACTGTCCGCCTTCATTGCCTGTAATGGAGCAATTATTCATAAAAAGAATACTCCCACTGTCATTGACGCGAATTGCGCCTCCACGCGAAGATGCCTTGTTGTTTCTCAACTGCACATGATTTAGTTTGGCTGTCCCCTTATACATGAATATACCGGAACCACCAGCCTCACCTGAACCATTTACTCCCGCATTATAGCACTTTTCAATGATACAATGATTCAACTGTAATGTTGCATTGCCACTGCTACCATTCGCAATCAGGAATCCACCGCTATAGCCATTTATTTTCTCATTGGGATGATAACCGCAAGAGAACGTACAACCTTCAAATGTAATATCTATCTGGTTTCCTAATGTAAACAAGGAATAATCACCCGCATCCGCAATGCCGTTATTATTTGCATCTCCTGTGAAAGTAGTCAGATACCGGACAGGATCACGCTTGCTTAAATCCTTCCGGGTACTTTGAGGATCATATCCACCCACAACCTTTATTTCGACTTGTTTGCTATATCCGCTATACTCTATTTTCAGACCGGCTTCCTGATCTGCTATCAAATAGGTACCGCCTGCCACATAGATATTCTTACCATCCAATTTCTTAGCATTCGCAGTCGTGATCGCACTGTTAGTGTTAGTTCTCAATAGATTGCGTAACCCGTCTACTCCCATTGCATTATCCCAATCCATACCGGTAGCATTCCCTGTAGCATGCTCTTTCACATAATAAGCGTCCAATTGCAATTCCGTTGCATCTCCCCCATGGATTGTACCAGTCTCCCATGGAGTGACAATCGGTTCACTCAATCTAATGACCGAACCTTCTACTTTCAAAGTAAATTCATAACAAAATCCGGCCTTTATTGCAGGAATGCCTGGCAATACCAGATCTTCCCCCTTGTAATTTAAAGAAACGAAAGTACTATTAGGATTTGCAGCTCCCGGAGCTACGATCGCCGTATATTTACATCCGCTTTGTCCGGCTTTCCCTCCTTCAGGAATGGTGACATACGGTGAAACAAGTGCAGTTCCCGATGAAACATTTCCGTCCGTATATCCCTGATAGGAACCGATTTTAACTCCTAGAGCTTTACTTTGTGAGTCTATATCGTCCAATGTCATGATAACTTTCGCCATTCTCCGGTTCATATTCAGATGAAGGACACCTGATCCCTCATTTATAGCATCCTCTACTGTGCAAGTCATGTAGTCTGCGCTCGCCAGATTTTCCAAACTCTGCTGATTAATAGGAAGAGAGAAGTTGGCTACGCTTGTTCCTTCAGTCACCGGATAAAAGGCAGAATAAGTAACAGGTTCATTTCCCCACCTAAGATATAGTTATCCGTAGGAGCCCATTGCCCTCCAGCCAACATATAAGTCACACTACCATCTTCGCAACTCAACAGAATCTGGTCTCCATTATTAAATTGCATTTGCTGTTCATTTGTTCCTGTAGGATTACTACGGGTATATGCAGCATCAATAACAGCATTGATCTTGATTGCACCGGAGTCTTCATTGAACACGGCTATCTCTTTCTCCGTATCACAAGCTGCCATACCCGTTAATATACATGCAGCCAATATATGTTTAGTAATTTTCATAACTCATCTCCTCCTTTTTATTTCTGATAGATAATCTGACCGGTTGCCCGATATTTCATTTGCATGGTAGCCAACCGTGCCGTTTCATTTACATTCAGTGCCAGCGTATGCTCTACTCCCTTTTGCAACTCAATGGGCTCTTCGGCAGTCCATATATACAATTTTCCGTCATAACTGAAATTGACAGAAAAGCCTTCTATTATTGTTTGCGGGAGAAGAATACATTCATACCCATCCGTACCCTTATAAGGGGCGATAGTTGTAGCTACAGCATCTTCCCGTGGAATGACTACCGGTTCCGGCACTGACAAATCACAAATACCACCCGCTATTGTACCATTTACAGCCATATCGCCCAGTTTACTGATCGCCGCATCTTCCATACCATTATTTACCGTCACTTTTATAATCAGCTTGCTCATGGCATGATCCAAAGTAACTTTCAATCTACCATCTGCGGTGAGATCCTGTTTCGGATCAACCGTTGATTTAGTCAACAGGAAATCAGAAGCAATCACCTTTTCCTCGGTAGTTTGGTTGCTTTGTATGTTGATAGCTAACGGAGTGTCTAAACTAGCTTCCGAAATGTAAGGAGCATACGCCATTACTGTTACCGGAGTTCTTGCATTATCCCAAAGCATTTGTTGCCCGTCCGCCGTATTCCAGTCATTATTAGATTTTACCATTTGCGAATTATAATCATAAGCAATGTTTTCACTGTTATGAATGATCAGTCCAAAACTCTCCAGATTACTTGCATCATATCCGGCACGCGACACAGGCGCATTCACTTCTGTCACAATACGGATTATATGATCTTCGGGAAAGTTGCCGGTCGGCTGCGTCCCGTCTTCAATGTTTGAACAGCCTGTCAGACTAATGACCAAAGCGGTCATTATATAAAATTTGTTTTTCATATCACAATTACTTTTTAAAGATTCAGTTGGACAATACAGCATCATAAGCTCCCATTTGCATCTTATCAGGATTGCGTGTCACGCCACGCTGATCCAATCCGAAAGCATCTTCACCCATCCATTCCACGAATACCTCACCTAAATTAACCATAGGAGAAGCAGCAGGATTGAAACTTTTCACAGCATTGATTACAGCTTGTTTGGTAGCATAACCACCCACCTGTCCGATCTGGTCAATATTCCACTTATAAACACCCTCTTCCGTCAGGTTGCCATTCACAAGGGTAGGATAAGCAGTATCAGAAACGTCCATTGTGAAATTATTAACTCGCTGATACAAGTTATATCCCATGGAGTAAGCTTCTTTATTCGCTCCATTCAAAATGAAGCTTGGAGCGGTAGAATTCTCGGAAATCAACAGGTTATTAATAAACTTAGTATCACCATCAATAGAGGTTTCACATCGAAAGGCGCCATACTCCTGATCAATATCATGCCCTACAATCGTACTATTAGCGAGCATGAAACTACCTCCCCCGTTTAAAGCAGCACCTTTTCCCGGATTTCCGACAATGGTTGTGTTATTCATACAAATATGTCCCGATGATATCTGAATACCGACCCCAAAAGTTCTCTTACTGAATTGCCAGTTATCAGGCAATTATTCATAAACACAACAGCCTTATTGCTGTTACACCGTATTGCTCCGCCACGGCTATCCGCCGCATTATCCAGAAACTTCACATTGTTCAGTTTCGAGCTCCCGGAAGCAATAAGAATAGCTGTACCTCCCGCTACTCCTCCTTGCCCGTTGACAGCTTCCGTTTTACAATCCCTGATAATACAATCCGTTAATTCGACAGAGGTGCTATTGACGTTACCATTGATATAAATTCCGCTACCACACTCGTTAGACTTGGCATCATTATTAGAAAGGTACCCATATTGAAAAGTAACTCCTTCAATCCCAATAATCCCTCCTTTCACCAACAATAGTCCGCAATCACCGGAATCAGCCTGATTATTACCGTTTACATCTCCGCTGATCACTGTCTTATACGTATCAATACGACGATTAGTCAGATCTGTCCCTTCGCTCAACAAACTATATCCTCCTTTGATCGCTTTAATGTCTTTGCGGATAATCACCCCGAGTCCTCCGGTCTCGGACATCACATATTTTCCCTGGCTCATGTAAATAGTACTCTTGGACAGATCGATAGATCCACTCAATAATTTGCGAAAACCAGCTACATCCATTGCCTGATCCCATGAAGTACCATCCATGTCCCCTTCACCGAATTGAGTTACAAAATAACTTTCCAGTCCTTTTTGCAAGACAACTTCTTCATCCAGATCATCATCATAATCAGTAATCATCGGAGGATCAACCATCTCATAATCTTCCTGACACGCCTGGCTCACTAAAATAGTGAAGGCCAAAAGCCCAATCTTTGATATTGTGAGCAACTTATTTTTCATTTTTCTTCATTTTAAACTTGTACACTAAATTGAAATAATTACAGTTCACCGCTTAACGGGCAATATCCGGATAACCGGGATTCTGTTTCAGATATTCATTCTGCTCCAATTGGGTCTGTGAAAACGGGAACAATTCATAATGAGTATCTGCATCCCGTTTCTTGTCCCACCATGCATCCTGAAATCTTCCGAAGCGGATCAAATCCGTACGACGACGGCTCTCCGCAAGAAATTCCCGCCCCCATTCATCAAGCATTTCTTTTAGATCAAGTACCACGTTACCTTCCGGCTGATAAGCGATATCTGCAGTAAAGTTTTCATAGTTGCGTTTACGCACGCTGTTCAACAGCTTGCCGGCCTCGCCTGCCTGTCCGAGACGAAGAAGGCATTCCGCCTGCGAATAAATAATCTCCGCCAGACGTATTTCCGTATAATCCGACTCAATATAATATCCTCCGTCAAACGGATAGAAAGGATACTTCACACAGTAAAGCCCCGAGTTGAAATCTCCGTTTCCCAGTTTAGACTCCTGATAATTCGGGTTGGCAATATAACCGGATTCTGCGTTACCTTCAAAACGTCCCACTTGATCAAGTAGGTAAAGGACATATTGATTATCCGGATTCTTGGCATATCCCCCACTAATACTGGAATTAGCTATTTTCCCTTCCATGAAGAACATACCTTCCCGTGTATTATTACTCGTATTTACATATTGTTTATAACGTTTATCGCCCGCATACTTGGCGAATTTCTGCGTAACCATGCCCAATTCATAGTCGAATATCTGCCGGGGACGTTGGTTATCAAAGCTTGGTGAAATTGCATATTTCGGATTACGGCTCCCATCGCCTTCTATTTTTAGGAAATACTGACAACCATACGGAAGTCCTCGTCCATAAACAGTTCTGTTGTCACCGTGTTCCCCACTTTTCAGATGCCAGCTGGTTGTTCCATAAGAACTGGAGAAACCAAAGATTACTTCATTACACATTTCATTATTCCAGTCAAAAGGTTCGTACCAGTTATCAGCGATTGCATAATAACCAAATTCTCCTCCGATGATACGTTTACACATATCAATACATTCTTGCCATTTAGGCTGCCCAATCCATTTTTCTGCGTTCAAATAAAGGCGTACCAGCAATGAAGCGGCAGCAGCTTTGGTAAACTGTCCTTGCTGATTGCCGTTACCGGATTGTCCGGTCTTGGATGGCAAACTCGGTAAACAGAAATCTTTTAATTCACCCTCGATGAAATCAAACATAACTTGTGGAGATACCTGTTTCCGATTCTCCGGTCGTTCATTTACAGCTTGATCGGAGCTTGTTGTTAGAACACAGTTACGGTAGCTATTGAACAGACGAAGATAACAGTAGGCCCGCATACAACGTAGTTGTGCCTTAAAACTATCAAACTCACTGTCACTTAAATTGAACTTGGAAGGATTCAGTTGGGCCAGTTCATCCAACACCAGATTACATTGACCAATACCAGCATACATGGACTCCCATCCGGATGTCCAATCTCCGGAATTAATGTCATCGTATTGATGATAATGATATTTTTCCCATTTACCGCCATCATACCACCAAGTTCCCCGAGTAGGCGTTATCAACTGATCCCCTGTCAGTTCTTCGTGTTCATGACGTCTGACAATGGATTCATAGATATGCTCAAACGGACGAAAAACGGCGTTGATAACATCCTGTTTGGTATTATAATAGTTTTGAGACATGACCTGATCATACACCGTTTCCGACAGATCTGTACAGGATGGCAAACTAATGACTGTACCTGCCATTATCCCTAATCCAATGATATATTTTGTTATTTTCATAATCGTCTTTTATTAGAAACTTACTTGTAATCCTAAAATAAACTGAAAAGCAGACGGATAATAGTTATATCCTCCTCCGAAAGTACCCGGTGTCAGTCCGTTCACTTCGTAGGTAGAAGGATCTACACCGGTAAACTTCGTAAACGTATAAAGATTGTTGGCCGTACCGAACAAACGTATCTTTTCAATATATTTCTTATTCAGGTTCATGGTATATCCTAAAGTGACGTTGTCTATCTTCAGATAATCACCCGGTTCAATGAAGTAGTCGGTAATCACATTCTTACCTGTCGTGATATGTGCATTCTTCGAATAAGCGGTCGTCAACTGGTTGGTAGTCATGCTCTGCAATCCGAAATAGAAATCATGCACGTTGAATATGTCAAACCCGGCAGCACCACGGAGGGCAACAGACAAATCAAAGTTCTTATAAGTGAAGTTATGCGTCATAGAGCCGGTGAATTTCGGCAAACCGTTTCCGGTCACAGACTTATCCTCTTCCGTACCTTGGGCTACAGGAATCACATTCCCCTTTTTATCATAAATCAGCCAGTCACCTTTTTTATCCACTCCTGCATAACGATATGTAAAGTAGTTACCAATACGTTCCCCCTCTTCAATCCGCTGCAAATATCCCGGATTATTCGGATTCGCCATGCTACAGGTAGAGTAATATTTTTGTCCTTTATATATATCGTTGGAAAAACTGACAAACTTATTGTTATTAGTAGCCCCCACTAATGTGAAACTATAAGTGAAATCCTTTGTCCGGACAGCATTTACTGTAACATCAAGTTCGAAACCGGTATTACGCAATGTACCTACATTGGTATAGATGGTGGAGAACAAGTTAGGTGGTACCGGTACAGAATAATCTCCGAGCAAATCACTTTGTTTACGATGGAAATAGTTAAATGAACCGGTCACTTTGTGTGAGAAGAGTGAGAAGTCCAAACCCACATTCTGATTATGTCCCTTCTCCCAGCGCAATTCCGAGTTCGTATTTTTGCTCGGTCCCCATACATGAAAACGGTTACCATTGTATTGATACCAACCGAAAGCCCGGTAAGTAGCCAGAGAATTATAATTTCCTATTTCCTGATTACCTGTCACCCCATAGTCATAACGTACTTTCAAGTCATCAATCCATGAAAGTCCTTTCATAAACTTCTCATCCGAGATACGCCAACCGACAGATACAGCCGGGAAATTGCCCCATTTATGATTCTCGCCAAAGCGGGAAGACCCTTCGTGGCGTAAAGAAAAAGTAAACAGGTAGCGCTCTTTCCAATCATAATTAACACGTCCGAAGAAGCTGATTAACTTATGGTCATTCTTATAGGAGCCCATCATTGTTTTTCCATCTTTTGCCGCTTCCAGCCCGGAACCCAGATTATTATACGTCAATCCATCCGAAGAGAAATTCCAGTTTTCAGCAGACATTCCGGAATTTACACCATAATTATAGCTATACCCCACCATTGCACGGATCTGATGATTCTTGATACGTGTAGAGAAATTTGTTACCCATTCCAGATTGTTAGTCGTACTTTTGTCGAAGTCACGGCTGGCTTTTCCGGTGACACCATCATTTACGTTAGAACCATAAGTAGACGGTGTAAACCATCCGTTAAATTTATCAACTTGATATTGAGAAATAGTGACCTGCGACTTCAATACCATGTCCGGATTCTTCGGATTAAACAGAGGCAGCAGATTAACGGCAGCCGTAGCATTCCATTCCAGCAACTTAATTTCCGTACCATTCTCTTCTTCATTCAATTGCTCTACGATATTAGAACCTTCCGTTCCACTGGGAAAACGATAGTACCCATTAGCCGATTCCGAATCATAAATAGGCATTGTCGGATTGTTTTTAATAGCATTGCTATATACATTGGCTGATTTGTTCCGGTCGATAACACGAGGAGTTATATTAGCAGAAAACGTGAATAGCCCGTCTTTGGTTGTATGGTTAATATTGGCACGTGCTCCATATTCACGACGGTCGGAACGCAAATCAATACCACGGGCATTACGATAGTCGGCGGTCACCCGATAGTTGGTTCTCGCATTACCGCCGGAAAATGTCAATGTATGCATGTGAGTCACCCCCAATTGAGTAACGGCATCAAACCAGTCTGAATCAGCTCCCATATCGGAAAGCGGATTAGACACTGTGCGATAAGCACGGTATTCTTCCGCATTCATGATGTCGAGTTCTTTTTTAGCTTTATTAAAAGTAACGGAAGTACTATAGGTTGTATGAACCTGTCCATCTTTGGTCCCTTTCTTTAGATTAATCAGGATAACCCCGTTACTACCCCGCGTACCATAGATCGCAGAAGCAGCACCGTCTTTCAATACATCAATCGATTCAATATCGGCAGGGTTAATATTCGTCATATCACCTCCCGGCACTCCGTCTACCACAATTAACGGTCCTAAACCTGCATTACGGGAAGAGACACCACGAATCTGAATACTTCCTTGATTGTTCGGATCGGCCAGAGCTGTGTTAGAAACCGAAACGCTGGAAACTTTCCCCTGCAAAAGCATGGAGGCATCGAAGCTGGATATCTGATTCAGATCTTTCGCACCTATATGCGAAATAGCCGAAGTCATTTCTTTCCGTTTCATCGTACCGTAACCCACCACTACCACTTCATTCAAAGCGGTCGATTCTTCTTTCAATACGATCTTCAATAACTGGCCGTTTTTAACAGCCACTTCTTGTGTTTCATAACCGATATAAGACACTTTCAGGTGTCCATTCTTAGGTACGTTCACCAGAAATTTACCGTCTATATCTGTAATAGTACCCTGCTTCGATTCTACGACTACTACGGAAGCGCCAATAACTGGTTCGCCCTTTTCGTCCGTCACCGTACCTGACACCTTACTTTCCTGCTGAACTTCCAAAGAAGCTCCCTTTACCTGTATACCGGAAAACAGTATCAGCAGTATACCTAACAGACAGGTACACGTTTTGAAATGAATATTCTTCATAAATAAATGATTTTATGTTAGATGATAAAGTTAACGCAATCCTCTTGCTTGTAAAGCGGAGATTAATACTTCCGGTGCATCTGTCTGTATCATACGTACTTCAGGATAAATCTGAAGAAGCTCATCCAGATAAGTCGTATTTATATCATATTCAGGTATCAATCCGGATAATACATGAAGCATATTGACTGTAGGAATCATTCCCTCACTGACGGCAGTTCCTATAGGAGTACTTTGCCCGTCGGGAGCATAAGAATATTGCACGAAGTAATTGCCCGGAAGCCCAACCAGAGGTTTGTAAGCGCTTTGTGCCCATGTGTACACGTGTGCCTTTTTAGAAATAGACAACACTTCTTCTGCTTTCTGGCTACTGTTACAATAGAAAAAGACTTGTTCCATCATATCCAGTTCCTTGACAACATTCATCACTTCTTGGGTAGAGGCTGTACGTGGAGAATAATCCAGATTGAAATATATTTTTCCACGCCCTGCTTTCAGATACTCTTCCAATGTGGGCATCTTCTCATCGGTCACCCTTCCATTCCGGTCCAACAGATTATATTGCTGAATTTCAGCATAAGTCATTTTCGTAATATCCCCTGTGCCGTTAGTCGTAGCATTGATTGTCTGGTCATGGCACACCATAACTACTCCATCGCTTGTGAGATGAGTGTCACATTCAATCACATCCGCTCCTGCATTGATGGCAGCTTCTACAGCAGATACCGAATTTTCGGGAATAGTCTTGTCTGTTGTATGAGAGCGATGCGTCATAGCCCATACCATTTTGTTATCTGCATCCCTGAATTGCTTCATGGCTTCTGTCAGCGCCAATAAGTCGTAAATACGGATCCTTTTCTGTACTACGCGCTCACCCGCTGTCACTAACATCGTGTAGTCACCACTTTGTGTATAAGCATGAGTGATAGGCGTAGCAGCTTTCCCTTCCTTGACCGTTCCGTCACCAAAGTCGACAGTAATGTCAGTATTACTATCGATATTGTTAAACACCACTTCCACTACCTCTTTCAGCATAGCACGGGTGCTCGTTTGCAGATAAGGATTCTTTTTTACGGGATCATCATCTGAACATGCCATAAAACTAATTCCGCATAAAACAATTAAACTGTATGCATATTTTATAGCCAGTAATTTTAAAATTCTTCTCTTTATAAGAAGAAAGGACAATAGATTTTCATTTCTCATTGCGCGTTTTACATTAGTTGATTTATTTAATAGATTACGTTGCAAACATAAGTAATACGCACTAAAAAAAAGGAAAAAAACATTCAATAAAAGATGAGAATTTTTCTTTTCGTGAAAAAGAAGACCATTTGAATAAGAAAAGAAAGAAACGGGCTCTTTTTGAATAAAACGGGCGTATTGCAAAAAGTACGCCCCCTATTTTCATTTGCGTTCAGGAGTGCCTGACGGTTTGCGAAGCGGGAATCCTTCTTTCTGCGGAATTCCTAAAACAGGGATTCCTTCCTTATCCCACTCTATTTTCTGCATACGCGGCGTCCGGCTATCCAAAACAAGCATATCATACAAACTCTTACGGGCGTGATAAAGCATATACCATTCCTTACCGTCAGGTGAAGGAATAAAACAGATACTACCGGGTCCATATACATGATTTTCCGGTGCTTGCTTAAACACAGGCTCCGGTGCCTTTTTCCAAGAAGCCGGATTCAGCAGATCGCTGTCTGTATCGGCAGTCAGCAGTCCTACACAGTAGTAAGGAGTCCAATTACCACTTGCCGAATAATAAATCAATAACTTATCTTTCTTCAAAGAATAGAAGAATTGCGGTGCTTCATTGACACGAATCGGATAGGCAGTTTTATTACCATCTATACTGATCCACTGGCATTCCCATTCATATTCTGGTTCGGAAATCAAAATACGGTCAGAAGCCAGTGTCCATGGGTTCTCCATTTCGGCAATATAAATACATTGATTTTCCTGATAAACTCTACGTTTCTGCCATCCACACCAGATTAAATAACGCTTTCCTCCATGTTCAAAAGTACTGGCATGAATTGCCCAATTATTATCTTCATCAGTTGATATTCTTCCCTTCATGACAAATTCCCCTTTCATCGGGTCAGCAGACTCATTCTCAAGCACATAAATCTGACGATTATCAATATTTCCATCATCCGCACAACAATAAATATACCATTTATTATTAATGTAATGTATTTCAGGTCCCCAAAGATGAAATGCGTTTGACGAATTTTGAGGTACCCACACATCTTTCTGGGATGCTTCCGCCAACCGGGTTATATCATCTGTTGCCCATAAAGTGATGCGGTCGCTCATACTTTGGGTATAATAATATATTCCGTTATGGAATACCGCCCATGGGTCTCCTCCTCTTGACAAAAGCGGATTCGTATAAACAGGTACGGAATCGAGGTCTACCCGCTCATGTGTTTTTTTATTCTGACCGGATGAGCAACCCACTAAAAAGAATAAGGAGAAAATACAATAAAATTCGCATAGTAATACTTATAATATATATAAATAATAGCCTGTTAAATGACCAATTAAGAAATTCAAGACAGATACAACGAAAATGGGACGGCAATATATAACAAAAGTGTTGAACCTGCAAACAAAGAAAGTGAAAAAACAAATCAAAACAGCCCTTTACAAGCAGCAATATATGAAATAATTATTTTTCCGGCAATTTGGTTGATTCTCGCTATTTATTGGCAAATAATCAACCTTTATTTCATTGATTTTTCATCATTTTTGTGGCATAACTTTAATATTTATAGACATGAATTCCAAAATAGTATTCTTTTTCATGATTATGTGTTGCTGTTCAGTAACCTTATTTGCTCAAACAAATACGGGCAAAAAACAGACAAGTACTAATCCGGTTTTTGACGGTTGGTATGCAGATCCCGAAGGAGTCGTTTTCGGTGATAAATACTGGATTTATCCGACTTATTCAGCTCCTTTCGAACAACAATTGTACATGGATGCCTTTTCTTCCCCAGATTTGGTACACTGGAGAAAACACCCGAAAGTCCTTTCTGTCGAAAATATCAGCTGGTTAAGGAATGCTTTATGGGCACCTGCCGTGATAGAAGCAAATGGGAAATATTATTTCTATTTTGGAGCAAACAACATATATCATGAGAGTGAAGTGGGAGGTATAGGTGTGGCTGTAGCCGATCGTCCGGAAGGTCCTTTCAAGGATGCGCTCGGAAAGCCGCTGATTGGCAAGATCGTGAACGGAGCGCAACCTATTGACCAGTTTGTTTTCAAGGACGATGACGGTCAGTATTATATGTATTACGGCGGTTGGGGACATTGCAATATGGTGAAGATGGGATCTGATCTAATCAGTATCGTACCTTTTGAAGACGGAACAACTTATAAAGAAGTGACTCCGGAAAATTATATAGAAGGACCTTTTATGCTTAAACACAATGGCAAATATTATTTCATGTGGTCAGAAGGCGACTGGACAGGCCCCGATTATTGTGTAGCGTATGCCATTGCGGATTCGCCTTTTGGTCCGTTCAAAAGAGTCGGAAAGATTCTGGAGCAGGACACTAAAATAGCTAATGGTGCCGGACATCATTCCATTATCAAAGGTCCGGGAAAGGATGAATGGTATATTGTCTATCATCGCCGCCCTTTGGGTGAAACCGATGGGAACTACCGCATTACTTGCATTGACCGAATGTATTTTAATAAAAACGGTACTATCAAACCTGTAAAAATGACCTCCGGCGGAATAAAAGCCAGCCCATTGCGCTAACCAGTTATTTATTATAGCGATGAAACTTAAAATAATATCCATGAAAAAGTCCTTATTAGTCTTAGCTTTATTGTTTTCGTTGGTATCCTTTGCTCAATCTCCGGTCGATAAATCTTTTCCTCCGGAAGAGTTGTTTGCTTTGGGCTCTTACTATTACCCCGAGCAATGGGATTCCTCCCAATGGGAACGTGATTTGAAGAAAATGTCGGAGATGGGAATCAAGTTCACCCATTTTGCGGAGTTTGCTTGGTCCATGATGGAGCCGGAAGAAGGAAAGTATGATTTTGAGTGGCTGGATCGTGCAGTCTCTCTAGCAGATAAGTATGGTCTGAAAGTAATCATGTGTACACCTACTCCCCACGCCTCCCGTCTGGCTGTCGAAAAAATATCCCGATATACTGATTCAACGGGATAATGGAGTGACTATTCAGCACGGACGGCGTCAGCACGCTTCCTGGAGTAGCGATCGCTACCGTCATTATGTAGAAAATATTGTTTCCCGCCTGGCAATACATTATGGCAATAACCCACTGTTATCGGCTGGCAGATTGACAACGAGCCGGGACATTACGGGGTGGTGGATTACAGTGAAAATGCACAAGCCAAATTCCGTGTCTGGTTACAGAAGAAATACGGACTATTGACAAACTGAATGATACATGGGGAACCTCTTTCTGGAGTGAAACTTATCAGAACTTCGACCAAGTGCGTCTTCCCAGTCAGCAGGAAGTACCCGATAAGGCCAATCCTCACGCCATGCTCGATTTGAACCGCTTTATGGCGGACGAACTGGCGGGCTTTGTCAATATGCAGGCAGATATACTCCGGCGGCATATTAACAAAGACCAATGGATCACTACCAACCTGATTCCTGTTTTCAATCCGGTTGATCCGGTACGGATTGATTATCCGGATTTCCTGACCTACACCCGCTATCTGGTGACCGGACATAATCAGGGAATAGGCAGCCAGGGTTTCCGGATGGGTATTCCGGAAGATCTCGGATTTTCAAATGATCAGTTTCGTAACCGCGTCGGCAAAACATTCGGAGTGATGGAACTACAGCCCAGTCAAGTAAACTGGGGAGTGTATAACCCTCAACCCTTACCCGGCGCTGTGCGTATGTGGGTGTATCACGTTTTTGCAGGTGGTGGGAAGTTTGTATGCAATTACCGCTTCCGTCAACCTCTGAAAGGCAGTGAGCAATATCATTACGGTATGATAATGACTGATGGAGTAACTCTTTCTCCGGGCGGTGAAGAATATGTACGCATTACGCAGGAGATGAAAAAAAGCTGCGTGCCGCCTACGATAAGAAAAGTCCGTATGCCCAAACAGCTGGCTTCCCGACGCATTGGACTGCTTTTCGATATGAACAACTATTGGGAAATGGAGTTCCAGCGTCAGACAGACCAGTGGCGGACGATGCCGCACATACATAAGTATTACAACCTGCTAAAGTCCTTCGCCGCTCCCGTCGATGTGATCTCGGAGAAGGAGGATTTTTCAGATTATCCCTTCCTGATTGCGCCGGCTTATCAGTTGCTTGATAACAATTTGGTAAAACGTTGGACTGAATACGTGAAGAATGGGGGACATCTGATTCTGACCTGCCGTACCGGTCAGAAAGACCGTGACGCCAAACTGTGGGAGGCTCCTTTGGCGGCTTCGATTCATCAACTGGCCGGAATAAATAGCCTGTATTATGACCATCTGCCTCACAATCTCTACGGAAAAGTAGATTTCGGCAGTGAGGAATACGCCTGGAATAATTGGGCGGACGTACTGACACCGGCTGCCGGAACAGATGTGTGGGCTGTCTATACAGACCAGTTTTATAAAGGAGCCGCTTCCGTGATACACCGCAAGCTGGGTAAGGGAACGGTCACTTATATCGGAACGGATACCGATGACGGCAAATTGGAGAAAGAAGTAGTACGTCGTGTATATACGGAAGCCGGCGTATCGACTGAAGATTTACCGTACGGAGTGGTGAAGGAATGGCGTGACGGTTTTTACATCGCCTTGAATTATACGTCGGACATTCAGGAAATAGTCATTCCCGATGAGGCAGAAGTACTGATTGGCAGTGCACGCCTTGAACCTGCGGGAGTAGTGGTGTGGAAAGAAAAATCGGACAACAAGTATAAATAACCCAATAACAAGAAAAATGAAGATAAGAAATCTTATATCTTGCGCCCTTTGCGGGCTTACTCTCTTTGCCTGCTCACCATCCGGGGGAGGGAAAGATAGGGAAATGGACCGTTTCATTACCGACTTAATGGACCGGATGACTCTCCGTGAGAAACTCGGACAACTGAACCTGCCTTCGGGCGGTGATCTCGTGACAGGTTCGGTGATGAACGGTGAACTTAGCGATATGATTCGCAAACAGGAAATAGGCGGCTTCTTCAATGTCAAGGGCATTCAGAAAATCAATGTCCTACAGCACCTTGCGGTAGAAGAAAGCCGATTGAAAATACCTCTACTTGTAGGTGCAGACGTTATCCACGGCTACGAAACTATTTTCCCGATCCCATTGGCACTTTCCTGTAGTTGGGATACGCTGGCCGTCGAACGTATGGCACGTATCTCCGCTATTGAGGCCAGCGCAGACGGTATTAACTGGACATTCAGCCCGATGGTCGATATTTGTCGTGACGCCCGTTGGGGACGTATCGCAGAAGGGAGTGGAGAAGATCCTTACCTGGGTTCTTTAATGGCAAAAGCGTATGTGCGTGGTTATCAGGGAAACAATATGCAAGGCAACGATGAGATACTTGCCTGTGTGAAACATTTCGCACTTTATGGGGCGTCCGAATCGGGACGTGATTACAATACAGTGGATATGAGCCGACTACGTATGTATAACGAATATCTAGCTCCTTATAAAGCTGCCGTTGACGCCGGTGCAGGCAGTGTCATGAGCTCTTTTAATATCGTTGACGGTATTCCCGCCACAGCCAACAAATGGTTACTGACCGACCTGCTCCGGAATGAATGGGGCTTCGGAGGACTATTGGTAACAGATTACAATTCGATAGCCGAAATGTCCTCCCATGGTGTCGCCCCTCTGAAGGAAGCCTCCATTCGCGCTTTACAGGCAGGAACGGATATGGATATGGTTTCATGCGGGTTTCCTCAATACATTGGAGGAATCCCTGAAAGAAGCGAAGATAACGGAAGAGCAGATTAATACGGCTTGTCGCCGTGTATTGGAAGCCAAATATAAACTGGGACTGTTCTCCAATCCGTATAAATATTGCGATGCCCTGCGTGCCAAAGAGAAACTTTATACGCCTGAACACCGTTCTGCAGCACGTGCGATTGCGGCTGAAACATTTGTTCTATTAAAGAATGACAACAAGCTGCTTCCACTTGAGCAAAAAGGCAGGATTGCCCTGATCGGTCCAATGGCGGACGCACGTAATAATATGTGCGGTATGTGGAGCATGACATGTACACCGTCCCGCCACAGAACATTGCTGGAAGGAATCCGTGCGGCAGCGGGTGACAAGCTGAAATTCTGTATGCAAAAGGCTGCAACATATATTATGATACGGAAACAGAAAAAGCTGCTACGGGTATTCGCCCGCTGGAACGTGGAGATAACCGACAACTGTTGGACGAGGCTTTACGCGTGGCTTCCCGTTCAGACGTCATTGTTGCCGCTTTGGGTGAATGTGCGGAAATGAGCGGTGAATCGGCTTCACGCACCGGCCTCGAGATACCCGATACACAACAGGATTTATTGAAGGCTTTAGTGAAGACGGGCAAACCTGTCGTACTTCTTCTGTTCACGGGACGTCCTTTAGTCTTGAATTGGGAGGATGCGAATGTTCATTCCATATTGAATGTCTGGTTTGGCGGTAGCGAAACAGGAGACGCGGTTGCCGATGTATTGTTTGGCAAGATCACTCCAAGTGGCAAACTGACAACTACCTTCCCGCGTTCGGTGGGACAGCTGCCGTTATTCTACAATCATTTGAATACGGGTCGTCCTGATCCCGACAGTCGTGTGTTCAACCGTTATGCCGGCAATTATCTGGATGAGAGTAATGAACCTCTGTATCCGTTCGGATATGGTTTGAGTTATACGGACTTTGTTTATGGTGAGTTGCAGATTAGCTCGGAAACCTTGCCTAAAAATGGTGAGTTGACTGTGTCTGTCACTGTAACAAACAAGGGGAAACTACGATGGTTACGAAACTGTACAACTGTATCTTCGTGATATTTATGCGGAGGTCGCCCGTCCGGTGAAAGAGCTGAAAGGTTTTGAACGCGTTTTCCTGAAAAGCGGGGAAAGTCGTGATGTTAAGTTTGTTATTACGAAAGATGACTTGAAATTCTATAATTCCGAATTACACTATGTTTACGAACCCGGAGAATTTGATGTTATGGTAGGGCCGAACTCCCGTGATGTACAAACTCTAAGCCCAACTATTACAAGATAGACAATTGTCCGGTATTTTCCATATTTGGTTTTCATGAACTGTTGGAAAGTTTCGGTAATGCAGACGGTGTGAAGAAGGCTATGGATTATTTCCGTAGCGAAGTGAAAAAAGGCAGGATTCCCTGATTTGCACTTGCAACTCATCGGTGACGGGTCTCCCACCGACAAGTTTATAGAACTTGTTGTAAAGGCAGAAGTAAACAGTGTGACAAAATACAATTGGGGATGGCCATACGAAGAAGATTATCTGGCATGGGGTACAAAAAGCCATGCAACGTCGCGATCAATGGACAGCGAAACTGGATTCATTGGGTGTGCCATTCTTCCCAAATGCATCAATAGGATGGGATGACACCCCGCGTTTCCCGAATAAAACAGCCAAAGAAGTGGTTCATTACAATGACTCGCCAGAAAGTTTTGCAGCTTTCTTGCAGAAGACGAAAGAATATGTAGACCAACGCCCCGACCGCCCCAAACTGATTACAATCAACTCGTGGAATGAATGGGTGGAAGGAAGTTATCTCTTGCCCGATATGAAGCATGGTTATGGTTACTTGAATGCCGTAAAACGGGTAATGAATGGTGAATATGATTACAAGCCCTAAAAATGCGAATTACTAAATAATGGAAAAATTGATGCTGTATAAAAAATGTCAGATAATAGTACTCATTCCTATTTTTCTATTCCATGTTGTCACATCATCTGCTCAACAACGTGATAGCCATGTACGGGAGTATCTTTCTCCGATACGCATTGTTTGGCAACAGGAGAGTCAACTAATACAAGGAGCAGAATATTTACTCCGATCAGGGCATGGACAAGCAAATCTTGTGAATAATGAACTCTGTAAACTTTCGAGTACCGGGCAGCAACAGCCTGCTATTCGTTTCGATTTCGGAAAGGAATTGCAAGGCGGCTTACAAATTGTCACCGGTATGCCAGCCTCACATGCTCCTGTTACTATTCGTGTTCGCTTAGGAGAGTCGGTAAGCGAAGCTATGTGTGACATAGACGAAGTGAATGGAGCGACAAACGATCATGCTATGCGTGATTTTGTTATTAGTGTACCTTGGCTTGGGGTCTTGGAAGTCGGGAATTCCGGTTTCCGGTTTGCCCGGATTGACCTTTTGGACGATTCTGCAGAATTGCACCGCAAAGAGATACGGGCTAGTTCTATTTTTCAAGATATCCCTTACAAAGGTTCGTTCCGATGTAATGACGAACGCTTGAATCAGATATGGCAAACTGGAGCTTATACGGTGCATTTGAATATGCAAGATTATATCTGGGATGGGATAAAACGTGACCGCTTGGTTTGGATTAGAGACTTGCATCCCGAAGTGATGACAGTCAATACGGTTTTTGGGTATAATGAAGTGATCCCCAAAAGCCTCGACTTGATCCGTGACTCTACACCACTTCCCCAATGGATGACAATGTGTACGTATTCTCTTTGGTGGATATTGATTCAGAGAGACTGGTATCTTTATCAAGGCAACTTGGATTATTTGAAAGAACAAAAAGGCCATCTATGCGACTTGTTGCAACTTATAATGACGAGAATTGGAGAAGACGGACTTGAAAAATTCAATGATAATGAAGGTCGCTTTCTTGATTGGCCTTCATGTGAGAATCCACTTTATACAAAAAGTTTCCATTAGTAAACATAGAAAACACGTAATTTGCTATTATGATAATTATTAACAAAAGGAATCTGTTTTCCTAATTTCCGTCTGGCTGTTGTCTACACTTCTGTCGGCGCAAAATGTCACCATATCCACTCCCCATACACAGTTGCTTCTCTCGGTACCAAACGGCGGTACACCGGAACAACTGTATTACGGCTCACGCACCTCCGATGCGGATATCCGAAGCATTTGTGAAACAGCACGCAGAAGAAATGCTTATCCCGTCTATGGAATGGGGTATCCATGCGAAACGGCATTGTTGTCCGCCATGCCGACGGCAACCTGACACTTCAAATGGCAGTCATAGGCGTAAAAAGAAACACGCCTTACAAAAAAGAAAATGCCACTTTGACGGTGATAGAACTGAAAGACAAAGTGTATCCTTTCTTCGTCAACATCTGCTACAAAGCATGGCAGGATGCAGATGTCATCGAGACATGGACTGAAATCCGTCACGAAGAGAAGAAGCCTGTCCAACTTCAGCAGTTTGCTTCTGCCTACTTGCCTGTCCGCCGCGGCAATGTCTGGCTGTCACATCTTTCCGGTGCCTGGGCAAACGAAGGACAACTCTGCCAGGAAGCGTTGCAACCGGGTATGAAAGTCATCAAAAACACGGACGGGGTACGCACCTCCCAATCGGCCCATGCAGAAGTGATGTTCTCGCTCGACGGCAAACCGCAGGAGAACACGGGACGCGTCATCGGCGCAGCGCTTTGCTACAGCGGCAACTACAAACTGCGTATTGACACGCAAGAAGACGACTGGCACCATTTCCTCGCCGGCATCAACGAAGAAAACTCCTGGTACAACCTGAAAAAAGAAGAAGTGTTCCGCACCCCGCATTGGCACTAACCTACAGCGATGAAGGGATGAGCGGATGCAGCCGGAAATTCCACCAATGGGCACGCCTGCATAAACTCGCCAACGGGAACACTCCCCGCAAAATTCTGCTGAACAGTTGGGAAGGCGTCTATTTCGACATCAACGAACAGGGCATGGACCAGATGATGGGTGATATCGCTGCCATGGGAGGCGAACTGTTTGTAATGGACGACGGTTGGTTCGGCGACAAATATCCGCGCAAAAACGACTCTTATGCCTTAGGCGACTGGACCGTAGACAAGACCAAACTCCCCGGCGGACTGCAATCATTACTTGACAACGCCCGGAAACACGGCATACGGTTCGGCATCTGGCTGGAACCGGAAATGGCTAATACCAAAAGCGAACTGTACGAAAAGCACCCCGAATGGATTATCAAGGCACCCGAACGGGAAGTGGTATGCGCCCGCGGCGGCACACAAGTCGTGCTCGACCTCTCCAACCCGCAAGTGCAGGATTTTATCGTACAGACGGTGGACGAACTGATGAATTCCTATCCCGACATTGATTATATCAAGTGGGACGCCAATATGTCCATCATCACCCAAGGTTCGCAATACCTGACCAAAGACAATCAAAGCCACCTGAACATCGAATACCACCGGGGTTTTGAGAACGTGTGCCGACGCATTCGCGCCAGCTATCCGCAACTGACGATACAAGCTTGCGCCAGCGGCGGCGGACGTGTCAACTACGGTGTACTGCCCTACTTCGGCGAATTCTGGACAAGCGACAATACGGATGCACTTCAGCGTATCTACATCCAATGGGGCACTTCCTATTTCTTCCCCGCCATCGGCATGGGGGCGCATATCAGCGCAAGCCCCAACCATCAGACATCGCGTTCCGTTCCGTTGAAGTTCCGTATTGATGTAGCGATGAGCGGACGATTAGGTATGGAAATACAGCCCAAGAATATGACGGAAGAGGAAAAGGCATTGTGCAGAAACGCTATTGCCGAATACAAGACGATACGTCCCGTCGTACAGTTCGGAGATATTTACCGTTTACTTTCTCCGTATGACAAACAGGGCGCAGCTTCGCTGATGTATGTATCGCCAGAAAAGGACAAAGCCGTATTCTACTGGTGGAAAACGGAACATTTCTGCAACCGGCACTTGCCACGGGTGAAGATGGCAGGACTTGCTCCAGACAAATATTATAAGGTGCATGAGCTGAACCGCATCGACACTGAACCTTTGAAATTTGAAGGTAAAAGTTTCAGCGGTGCATATCTGAATGACAACGGACTGGAAATTCCCTCTACCCACAGAGTGGAACCTTCGAAACAAAACGAATATGCCAGCCGCGTGCTTTATCTGGAAGAAGTAACTCCCTCATTTTCCGACAACCGGATAGAACAACGCCCTCCGTTACGTGTTCTTTGCTTAGGCAACTCTATCACCCGCCACGAATATAAAGCGGACATCGAATGGTTCTCCGAATGGGGCATGGCAGCATCCAAAGAAGAAAACGACTATTGCCACCAGTTGCAGAAGCTGCTCTGCGCAGAACATCCCGGCACGGTGGTTACCTCGCTCAACATCGCTTACTGGGAACGTAACCTGAATTGCAATATCGACTCGCTGATTGGCACTCATGTTACGGACAAGGATGTGATTGTTATCCGCTTGGGAGAAAACGTACAAGATAAGGAAGCATTCAAATCAGGTATCCTCCGATTGGTGGAATATTGCAAGCGGAAAGCAGACAAAGTAGTCATCACCGGTTGTTTCTGGAAGGATGAGGAAAAAGAACGTGCCATCATCAACGCTGCGCATATGCATGGACTCACTTTCATTCCGATTGACTGGATAGACCGCTTGTATGATTCACGTCCGAAAGTCGGAGACACTCTTTATGACATACACGGAAAGCCATATACTGTAACCAAGGATTTCATCATCGCACATCCCGACGACGAAGGCATGAAGAAGATAGCGGAAGCAATATATAGGGTTCTCTAATGCCCCCGGTGCTTCATTCTTCCATTATTTACAACTGTATAGTTTCCAATTAATGAGAAACTACAGTTGTATGAATAAAGAATTTCAGTTTAAACCCAAAATGGAGAGAACGCCTTGGCTTACCTCCAGAAGAGTCATGGAAAAACGTTCTGGAAAAACTCGCTCCTCTCCCCATGGAAAAAAGGAGTATATGTGACTTATGAAGGAATACCTGAAATGTGGAAAAAATAGTCAGTTGCCCGTCATTGATAAACCTCACATCAATGGCGGGTTTCCTTTCAAAGAAACAGTATGCAGCGATAGCCGACAAGGAATTTGCAATAAAAAAAGGAGAAAAGACTTACCAAGTCTTAGAATTCCTTTTACCAATATTCTTGAGGAGAAACAAAGATATGGAACTTTAGACAAATAAACTACACCATCAAAGAGTATAAAACACCAGTGCGACAAACAAATTTCTATTGTTTATCGCACTGATATTTAACTATTTAGCTTATCTGTGGATGTTAGTACTCCTCCTCGTTGAAGAAGAAATCCTCCTTACTAGGATAATCCGGCCAAATATCTTCGATACTCTCATAGATTTCGCCCTCATCTTCCATCTCTTGGAGGTTCTCAATAACTTCAAGAGGAGCACCCGAACGCATGGCATAATCAATCAATTCATCCTTGGTTGCCGGCCAGGGAGCATCTTCAAGTTTTGATGCTAATTCCAATGTCCAATACATAATCTTGAGTATTTAAAATGAATACTAAATTTGTCTCGTTTTCTATTTTTCGGCAAAAGTATAATAAAATCTATCATTTCCAACTATTATCCCAAAATATTTCATTATTTTGCTCATCAAAATTAATTTTTCGGGATAATACAAACAAATAATCTGATAATCTGTTGACAAAAGCTAATACTTCGGGAGAAATTGTACAAGTTTCGGACAAAGCCAGAATGCGTCTTTCAGCTCTCCGGCAAATCGTGCGGCAAACATGGCAAACGGCTGCTCCACGACTTCCGCCGGGAATGATGAAAGCACAAAGTTCGGGTAATTGCTCGTCCAGCTTATCAATCTCCCGCTCGATACTTTCCACATGTTCGGGGGTAATGATACTGGCGGGTTTCAGTTGCATTTTCTCCTGGTCGGTGGCCAGGTGTGAACCGATGGCGAATAACTTATGTTGAATACTCAAGATAAAATCCCGGTCGGACTCCTCCTGCAGATAAGTGTGCAGCCATCCCAGGTGAGAATTTAATTCATCCACCGTTCCGTAAGCTTCCAGGCGGATATGAGTCTTTGGAACGCGACTTCCGCCGACAAGACTGGTAGTTCCTTTGTCTCCGGTCTTTGTATATACAAGGCTCTTTTTCATAACTTTCTTTTTACTATTATAGATGGTAAACGTACAAAGGTTCTTAGAAGTTGATGATATACTGCTGTTTTATCTTCGTTTTATCAAAAAATAGCAAACCGACATCATACAGGTCGAAAGTTATTCCGACCCTTTCGTCAGCCTGCCACTTTTTCCAAAGCACTTTCATCTCTTTGGAATAGCAGATACCATGGACTACAAATACACTTTTAAAGGGTAGTACGGTGTACGCAAACCCGAAATACTTCTTCCAATAAGTCCGGATTTTGGTAATCGTTCAGATACAGAAAATCGACTGAAGTATCCGCATCCAGAAACAGTTCCGACAAATCGGAAGCAAAGAGATAAGAAGCCGATGGTTTAGCAGACTGTAAGTACAGGGCTGTCGAGGAAGGACGCCCAACCTCAATAATCGTATCAGGCTGCACTCTATTTACCAACCGGAACAAAAAACGGTTTACCTTTTGAGAACCTTTGGTCCACCCACACTCTCTTACCATCTTTTTTGTTCTTCTTTCAAGGAAGAATAAGCATAGTAAGGCATCTTCTCATAAATTACATCGGTAATGAGACTGAAAGCAAATGGGGAATGGACACCATATCCGCAACGATGACGGAAGCGGGAAAGCCAGATAAAAGGTCTTTTTATACAGAGTAGAAGATTCATAAAACAATCATTCGTATTTTTATTCTCCCGACAAAGATATATTTTTTTTGATTGAAAAAGGGTTGGTTCTTTGCAGGAACCAACCCTTATTCATTTATTCCAAGTTACTACTGCAGTCTGAATGACACAGGCACAGTATATTTCACTCGAACTTTCTTACCATTTTGCACTCCGGGAGTCCATTTCGGCATAGAACTTATCACGCGGATAGCTTCTTTATCCAAATAAGGATCAACCCCTCGCACCACTTCAGGATTAGAAATCGTTCCGTCTCTATCTACTACAAACTGAACAATGACTTTTCCTTGTGAACCAGTTTCTTGCGAAATCGTCGGATATTTGATATTGCTACCTAAATATTTCATTAAAGCAGCTGTACCTCCAGGAAACTCCGGCATGACTTCAACAACACTTACGTGAATAATGTCTTCAACTACCGTTTCTGTTTCTACCACTGGTGGTATCCAAATAACGTCATGAACTGCATTCATATCCTCTGACACTGTAGAAACGTTATCCGTCACCTCCATATTGTTTTCCACTATTTCGAACAATTCTGTTACCTTAGTTTCGGGAGGAGGAGGAGGCGGTTCCAGTTTCTCTTCAGGGAATGTGATCGGAACTAGCTCTGTTACAAAGATGGATTCATCATCTGGTGATAGTGCTGCAACTCTGACATCATGTTGTGTCCATTCGAACGAAACGAACATGAAGGCTAGCGCAACAACCAAACCCATCAACAACCAAGAACCCCGTTGATTCTCAATTGCAGCCTTTTTTGATTTCTTGGCTTCCATAAAAAATGTGTGTTTAAGTAATTAATAATAGAAAATATATAGTATATATACTACTTTTCGTTTTTCCTCTTAAGCATTACTTAAAGTGCTCTCTCGCTGCAATAAATATAGTCTTTTTATGGATAGGTTGTTACGACGCCCCTGTGTTTATTTTATTCTTTTCTCTTCTTTTCGATAAAATTTATGAATTAATCCTCATATCAGGCGACCTGCCCATTCCTGTCAACAATAGTCCTTGAATATATGTCTTTCAAAGCACACTAGAATAAATCTTTGCTAATCACCCAATCTTTCATCTTTCACCACTTATCACATTCAAAGGAACAGCTATTTCTTTCCTGAACTATTAATAGATAAGTTCATATAAACTTCCTTTTCACTAATAGATAACTTATTCTTCACCTGATTCAAACTATAAATGCAGGTTCTGTTTTTATAAATGAAACTTTCGTTTATAAAAAACAGAACTTGCATTTATATAATCAAAGCTTTCATTTATAGATTACAAACAGCCAAAAGGAACTTCTCTATTAGACGAAAGAAACTTTGCATAGGAAAGAAAGGAAGTTTTCTATTAATAGCCAATGCAAGAGATAGTACATAAGAAGATTCCAATAAAGAGAAGATTATATATTTGGAAAAACAATCAACGGTATACAGTTAACCAGATATAACGGCATATTTCAGCAATAAACGGGATGCCGAACTGTCGCTAAATAGGTTCGCACTCATCAATATGGATGAATTTGACCAGAACCGAGTGAGCCAGCAGTCATTTCTGAAACATATTCTTCAAAAATCGGTTGTCAACGTCCGGCGTCCGCATAGCACCGCTACTCAAGAGATGCGCCGATACAGAGGATAAATTTGCAATAAAATGAGATACGGTGAAAGATGGCAGATCAGTGACAGATCATTTTACATCTATCACCAACGTACAACTACCATAGACAGGGAGTTTCAGCAGAAGGTGAAAGATTGAAAGATAAAAGCATGAAAAAGCTTTAGTGGAGGGAATATAGATATAAGACGAAACATCGTCTAACAAATTTTCGTTCTACTTAAATTGAAAAATAGACTCATTTAAATGGAGCCTGCATTCAACTTTAATAGAACGAAAATGGTCATGTAGATTAAATAAATTATTTATGAAAGAACCGAAAATAAGTATAGCGTCATAACAGATTATCTTTTACGATTCTCCGTTTGACAGGTTTAGATTAAACGAATAGTACTTATTTTGCTTTTTTTTTTTCTTCGCGTTATCCTTCTTACGCATATCCTGGTATTTCTTATATTGTTCATCGGTCAGAATGCTTTTTATTTTAGCATCTATTTCCTGCCTTTTCTTTTGCATTTCTTCCCGCGTAGGCCTTTCATTCGATTTATTTTTCGCAGGTCTCATTTCTTTCATTGCAGCTTTGAAATCTTTGGCCTGCTTTTCATTCAAGCCCAGATCGGCAACAATCTGTTCCATACGTTTCTCTCTATCAGCCTTTCCATTCTGACGATTTTGAGCCATACATACAGTTGAGCCAATCAATAACGCAACTGCCAAACTTAAAATTTGCTTTCTCATCATTTTAATTCTCATATTAAATAAGTTATGTATGTTAGACCTCACAAATGGGTGAAAGTTAATTCGATAATGAGGCTAAAACTGTTTTTTCACATTATTTATCAAAGGGCAGCTAGTATCACATCGAAAAACGAATAAACGTTTTCTTATCCGGTAAAAAAACAGCAGCATCCAGTTTATCGGTTTAAAAATATTATTTCTATATTTGCAGGAAACAGATCAAAAGCTTGATATACCCTTTATGCAAACCTATTACAAAACCGATTAATAATTAAAACGATGAGAACACTTTTTTTTATTCTGCCATTTATCTTTATCACTACAGGATGTATTAAACAGAATACAGAAAAAGTGATATTTTGACAACAGAGGATATAGCCAAATTTGACAGTTTATTTAATGCCTGGGAAAAAAGAAATACACAACAATCCCAAAGCACAATTAAGTTCAAGTACCCGTGCTTACACCATTTTACCCCAATTCAAAGAGCTAAAAGCTATGGGTAAGAAAATTATCCCATGTATCATAGGACAGTTTGAAAAGGACAATAACACTTTTTTTTGCTTTACCTCTTTATGACGAATTACAAGATAATGACAGCCTAAAATCTCACAGAGAAACAAGCGAACAAGATAAAGTGAGCGAGATTGTGCAGAAATTCAGAGAACAGGAAAAAAGAAAGATGGGAAGAAGCTAATAGCTACAAGACGTCTATAACCGACACTACTTTCCTGAAGACAAGAGGGACGATGTCGTATGCTGCAATAGATTTATTCACGGGACGAGGTTTCAATAAAGATTACGCATTTAATCAGGTTGTCTATTTGAAAGCCTTACAAAGAGCCCAGAAACATCTGTCTGTCGTAAATGGTCAGTTGGCATGCGACTTAAAGTCAGGTACAGAAATATATATTTCCGAAGATTTATACCTATTTATCACCGACCTTTTTAAGGATTGGAATACGTGGCTGGAATCGGGAAAATATGAGATAATAAAAAAGACGAACAAGGGCTTTATACAGTGTTACCTAAGAAAACCAACCGAAGTTCAGAATCCTTTCATAATGATTCTCAATAGAGTTTGCTACTGTTGTGAATGTATCGTATCCATATTCTTCAATCTTATTATACCATAGTGCCAGCTTTGCTCTTGCTACATCCTTGTCATAGTTTGTGGAAAAGATCTTTCCCAACTCCAATGAGTAGTAATATACGTGCTTAATATCTTCAAACTGCTTGAAAAGTAATTCTGCCCTGATTTTCTGACTCTTGGTCCATTTATCAGGTGATTTAAATAATAAATATCTGCTTCTGGCCAATAATTGCCTGAGTGTATCTCCGTTTTCGAGTTCTTCTGCTTTATATACTTCCCCCTTCTCTTTTGCCGCTTTCATAGCTTTATTCTCCTCTTTTATCACTTGCCATCTATATGTAATGCGCAACTCTTGTACAGCTTCGTATACAAGTTTTTGTACATGAAACCTATCAATCACCTGCATGGCACGTGGAAAGCACGTTTTGGCAATCTTTTGCATGCTCCCGGCCATATCCAGTGTAATTTCTTTGACCTGATTACGCAGCTCCTGTGGCATCTTTGTAAGTACCGCAATGATATCATCGGTTTTAGTGCCCTGAATTACAGCTATAATAGAACCTTTCCTACCTCGCTTATCTCTATTTATTAAGATGGTATAAAGATCTCCCTTACTTAAAGCCGTTTCGTCAATACATAGGCGATAACCCATATTCTTTGGATAAAGGATATACTCTTGGGCATGTGCTCTCTGATCCCAATTCTGGAAGTCACTCAGGTGATCTTTATATTGGCTTTGAAGCTGTTTGCCATCCATACAGTAATGCTCTGCTACACTTTGGCAGCTAACGGCGTGATTATCTAAGTAATTCTTTTAAAAAAGCACCGAACTCAGCGGTTATGCGAGTACCGGTGGCTACCAAACTCCAGTCACGACTATATGTCTGCCCAGTGGAGGGATCTTCCCAGCGACGACGCTTGATACGTAAATAAACGGCTTTACCACGGATAGGGAAGTCCTGAACTTCAATCTCAGGGAGGAAACCTTTTGAGTGAAGATGTAGATCTGAGTACTCAGAAGGAATAGTGGCTTTCTCCTCTAAATAAAGAATAAAGCAAGTATCCTGAGAAACATGATTGACTAGGGTAAGCCAGACTGAGCCCACTTCTTATGAATAAGAAAAAGAGATAAATCTTCTGATTTACCTCTTTTCGTTTGCAATCCAAGGACCCTTTTCAACTTTGCTCTTTTTCCTTTGCTCTTCCTCTTGACTTGAACCAAGGACCCTCTGATTAACAGTCAGATGCTCTAACCGACTGAGCTAAGGAAGAATGTTTTTCTCAATTGCGATGCAAAAGTACTAGGTTTTTTTTGAAATATGCAATATCTTTGCAAAAAAATATTAGGAATGGACAAAATAATAGGATTGGGCAACGCCCTGGTAGACGTACTCGCAACCCTGAAGGATGATACTCTTTTGGATGAAATGGGTTTACCCAAAGGAAGCATGCAGCTCATCGATGACGCTAAGTTACAGCAGATTAACACAAAATTTTCACAGATGAAAACCCATTTGGCAACAGGCGGATCGGCAGGAAATGCCATCCTCGGACTGGCTTGTTTGGGGGCTGGAACAGGATTTATCGGAAAAGTGGGAAATGATAATTATGGAGAATTTTTTTTTCGTGAAAATCTGCAGAAAAATAAGATTGAAGACAAATTATTGAACTCGGACCGACTACCTTCCGGTGTGGCATCCACTTTTATTTCACCGGATGGAGAGCGCACTTTCGGAACCTATCTGGGAGCAGCCGCTTCTTTGAGAGCGGAAGAACTGACGTTGGATATGTTTAAAGGTTACGCGTACCTATTTATAGAAGGCTACCTCGTTCAGGATCATGAAATGATTCTTCATGCCATTGAACTGGCTAAGGAAGCAGGTTTGCAGATTTGTCTGGATATGGCTAGTTATAATATTGTGGCCAATGATCTGGAGTTCTTCTCTTTATTAATAAACAAATATGTCGACATAGTCTTTGCAAACGAAGAAGAAGCGAAAGCCTTTACCGGCAAGGAGCCGGAGGAAGCTTTGGGAGTGATTGCCAAGAAATGCAGTATTGCTATTGTAAAAGTCGGAGCAAGCGGTTCTTATATCCGCAAAGGAACAGAGGAAATAAAGGTTTCGGCCATTCCGGTTCAGAAAGTGGTGGATACTACCGGTGCTGGTGACTATTTCGCTTCCGGATTCTTATATGGATTGACCTGTGGATACTCGTTGGATAAATGTGCAAAAATAGGTTCTATTCTCTCGGGAAATGTTATTCAGGTAATCGGAACAACGATGCCACAGGAACGCTGGGATGAAATTAAGTTAAATATTAACAGGATTCTGGCAGAATAACAAAGGATTAAGCTACTTTTACAACTCATTTAGATTAAAAAGAGGTATGAAAAAATTGCTGAACAGGCGAATAGCTATTGTTGCAGTAGCGGTGATAGCCACAGTTGCTTTCTTTAGTTTCAAGAGCGGAGACGACCGTAATTTCCAGATTGCAAAGAATCTGGATATATTTAACGCGATTGTGAAAGAACTGGATATGTTTTATGTCGATACGATTGATCCGAATAAGACGATTCGAGAGGGTATCGATAATATGCTTTTCACCTTGGACCCTTATACGGAATATTTTCCGGAGGAAGATCAGAGTGAGTTGGAACAGATGATTAAAGGATCATTCGGTGGTATAGGTTCTTACATTGCTTATAATACGAAACTAAAGCGTTCGATGATTTCTGAACCTTTTGAGGGAACACCTGCTGCAAAAGCCGGACTGAAAGCGGGAGATATCCTGATGGAGATTGACGGAAAAGACCTTGCCGGTAAGAATAATGCGGAAGTCAGCCAGATGTTGCGTGGGCAGGCAGGGACCAGTTTTAAGTTGAAGATTGAGCGTCCGAATGTGAAAGGCGGACGTACACCGATGGAGTTCACCATTGTACGTGAATCTATTCAGAATCCGGCAATACCTTATACTGCCGTATTGGATAACAATATAGGTTACATCGGCCTTAGTACTTTTTCCGGCAATCCTTCCAAAGAATTTAAGAAAGCGTTTCTGGATTTGAAGAAACAGGGAGCTACTTCATTGGTGATAGACCTTCGTAGTAATGGCGGCGGACTGTTGGATGAAGCAGTAGAAATTGCGAATTATTTCTTGCCGCGTGGAAAAGTGATTGTGACGACCAAAGGAAAAATCAAACAGGCCAGTAACACTTATAAAACGTTGCGCGAACCGTTGGATTTGGATATTCCGATTGCCGTACTGGTAAATAGCGGAACGGCTTCTGCTTCTGAAATCTTATCAGGTTCTTTGCAGGATCTCGACCGTGCTGTGATCGTTGGTAACCGTACTTTTGGAAAAGGGCTGGTACAGGTTCCCCGTTCTTTGCCTTATGGCGGAACGATGAAAGTGACTACCTCCAAATATTATATTCCGAGCGGCCGTTGCGTGCAGGCTATTGATTACAAACATCGCAATGAAGACGGAAGTGTCGGCACTATTCCCGACAGTTTAACTAAGGTATTCTATACGGCTGCCGGACGTGAAGTCCGTGATGGAGGTGGTGTAATGCCGGATATTACGATCAAACAAGAGAAATTACCGAATATCCTTTTCTATTTGGTACGTGATAATCTAATCTTCGATTATGCAACGCAGTATTGTTTGAAACATCCCACTATCGTTGCTCCGGAGAAGTTTGAGGTGACAGATGCTGATTATAATGATTTTAAAGCATTGGTGAAGAAAGCCGACTTCAAGTATGACCAACAGAGTGAGAAGATTCTGAAAACGTTGAAAGAAGCTGCCGAGTTTGAAGGATATATGGATGACGCTTCAGAGGAATTCAAAGTGCTAGAGAAGAAGTTGAACCATAATCTCGACCGTGACTTGGATTATTTCTCTACCGACATAAAGAAAATGATTGCTACTGAAATTATCAAACGTTACTATTATCAACGGGGTAATATCATCCAGCAGTTGAAGGATGATGACGGTTTGAAGGAAGCGATGAAAATACTGAATGATCCGGTGAAATACAAAGAAATGCTTAGTGCCCCGGTTGCTAAGAAATAAAGAAATATTTTTCAAATATAGATAATACAGAAAACGCGGCTTTGTCATCGACAGGCCGCGTTTTCTGTATCTAATTGTAAATAGTCATATAAGTGTCATCCTCGGATACAGGTATTTGTAACCTCGACTGACACATTTATTGGCGAATCAAAGGGAGAGTGAAATAGAACCTGCTTCCCTGCCCCTCCTGGGAGCGCAGCCAGATACGTCCTCCCATTTTTTCTACTAACATTCTGCAAAGAGTCAGCCCCAATCCGGTTCCCTGAACAAAATCGTTGACCTTTCCAAAGCGGCGGAAAATAGTGGCAACTCTTTTCTGCCGGAATACCGATGCCGCTATCTTTCACGTAGATCTCTACAAAATCCTCTTTTTCCCGATACCCGAAATGGATTTCTCCTTTGGGGTAAACTTTGTGGCGTTACTAAGTAAGTTACTTATAATTTGTATAATACGATTCCAGTCACCGGAGGCATACATGTCCGCATCTACATCATCTAAAATAAGTTTGACTCCGTTTTGCGTCTTATGGCAAAACTGTTGCTTCAGTTGCAGACAGATATCTGTTAACTTGATCGGACGGATGTTGAATTTTAAAGAGTCGGCCTCCAGTGAGGACAGATCCAGAATATCGTTGAATAGATTCAGTAACATTTCCGAATTTCGTTCGATGATTTCCGCATATTGATTCTTCTCTTCCGTAGATGTTGCGAAAGTGATTAGTTTGGAGAATCCGACAATCGCATTGAGCGGAGTGCGTATTTCATGGCTCATGTTTGCAAGAAAAGCAGATTTCAGCCGATCCGACTCTTCTGCCTTGACTCTGGCGGCCTTCAACTCTTTCTGTTGTTGCGCGTTCGTCTGTTCTGCTTCCCATTGTTGGGATATATCACGGCACATACACAACAGATATTTATTATCCAACGGAAAGATGCGGTTTTCGTAGTGATGTAAAACACCGTCCAACATCAGGTCATGTCTGGCTGTGGAACTTTCTCCCGTGAGGATCACTTTATCCATATTCTTGCGGACACTCTCATAAGCTTCTTCCGGCAGAATATCTTTTACGTTAGTGGTGGTGATATTACTGGCATTGATACCTTCTACGTGGTTGGTTGCCGGCGAAGAAGCAAGCTCTATAATATTGGCATCATGGTCGAAGACGGTGAGCATATCGGGGAGGGCATCCAATATCCGGGTGCTGTATTTATCGCGAAAACGCTCTTGGGAAGGAGGCGAAAGATGGGAGGAAAGAAAATCTATCTTCTCTTCTAATTGTTCGATTATTTTTAAAAGTTCCTCCTTCGTTTTGCCCTCGTAATGTCTCATAGAAGATTTATTGTTATTCATTAGAATATTGTAGAATTTGTTTTATCTGTTGCAAATATAAGACAATATTCCGAGACGCGGATTGTCTCCCAAGTTATTATAATATAAAAAAAACGGATAGCTTTTTGCCCTACTAATCAGAATGTTCTATCTTTGCATTCATTATATATAAATGATTTACAATATGTCTACAGAATTATTCTCTACTCTGCCCTATAAGGTGGCAGATATTACGCTTGCTGATTTCGGACGCAAGGAAATCGATTTGGCAGAAAAAGAAATGCCCGGCCTGATGGCTCTTCGCGAAAAAGTATGGAGAATCCAAACCGTTAAAAGGTGCCCGCATTATGGGATCGTTGCACATGACCATTCAGACGGCTGTGCTGATTGAAACGTTAGTGGCTTTAGGAGCTGAAGTACGTTGGTGCTCTTGTAATATATATTCAACGCAGGATCATGCGGCGGCTGCAATTGCTGCTACGGTGTGCCTGTGTTTGCATGGAAGGGGGAGACTCTTGCTGATTATTGGTGGTGTACATTGCAAGCATTGAGCTTTGCAGGTGGTAAAGGACCGAATGTGATTGTAGATGATGGCGGTGACGCTACGATGATGATTCACGTAGGTTATGATGCAGAGAATAATGCTGCCGTATTGGATAAAGAAGTACATGCAGAGGACGAAATAGAACTGAATGCAATCTTGAAGAAAGTATTGGCTGAAGACAGTACTCGCTGGCATCGTGTAGCGGAAGAAGTGCGTGGCGTGTCTGAAGAAACTACGACAGGCGTACACCGTTTGTATCAGATGCAGGAAGAAGGCAAACTGTTGTTCCCGGCATTCAATGTGAATGATTCGGTCACAAAATCTAAGTTTGACAACCTGTATGGCTGCCGCGAATCGCTGGCTGACGGTATCAAGCGTGCAACGGATGTGATGATTGCCGGAAAAGTGGTGGTAGTATGTGGTTATGGTGATGTGGGTAAAGGCTGTTCTCATTCTATGCGTTCTTACGGAGCGCGGGTACTCGTGACGGAAGTAGATCCGATCTGTGCATTGCAGGCTGCCATGGAAGGCTTTGAAGTGGTGACTATGGAAGAAGCTTGCATGGAAGGCAATATTTTTGTGACTACTACAGGTAATATCGATATTATCCGTATCGACCACATGGAGAAAATGAAAGATCAGTCTATCGTTTGCAACATCGGTCATTTCGATAATGAAATTCAGGTAGATGCCTTGAAACATTATCCGGGTATCAAATGTGTGAACATCAAACCACAAGTAGACCGTTATTATTTCCCGGATGGTCACAGCATCATTCTGCTTGCTGACGGTCGTTTGGTAAATCTGGGATGTGCAACCGGTCATCCGTCATTTGTGATGAGTAATTCATTTACTAATCAGACATTGGCGCAGATAGAACTGTTCAACAAGAAATATGATATCAATGTATATCGCTTGCCGAAGCATCTGGACGAAGAAGTTGCCCGCCTGCATCTTGAAAAGATCGGCGTGAAATTGACTAAGTTGACTCCTGAACAGGCTGCCTATATTGGTGTGTCAGTGGACGGACCTTATAAAGCAGATCATTATAGATACTAATTAGATTTACGATTTGACAATCCAATATTTACGATTGATAAATGTGGGAGAACGGTATTCTACCGTTATCAATTGTAAATATTGGATTGTCAGATCGTAATTTATTTTATATTCAAACTTCAATCGTAAATAGTAAATCGTGTCATTGTAAATGAAAAAGTTTCTTCCCGACTTAATAGCCATTCTGGCTTTTATCATTCTTTCTTTCGCCTATTTTTTTCCGGCTGATATTGAAGGTCGTATCTTGTTTCAGCATGACACGGCTGCCGGAGTCGGCGCGGGACAAGAATCGAAAGAGTATCTCGAACGTACCGGAGAACGTACGCGCTGGACGAATTCGATTTTTGGAGGTATGCCTACCTATCAGATGTCTCCGAGTTACGACTCGACAACGTCCCTGAAAGGGGTGGAGAAGGTTTATCGCCTCTTTCTCCCGGATTATGTAGTGCTGACTTTTATTATGATGCTCGGATTCTATATTCTTTTGCGGGCTTTCGGAATATCGGCTTGGCTGGCAGGATTGGGCGGAGTGATATGGGCTTTTTTCTTCCTATTTCTTCATTCTGATACCGGCAGGGCACATTTGGAAGTTTGTGACGTTGGCTTATATCCCACCTACGATTGCGGGTGTCGTTCTGGCTTACCGGAAGAAATACTTGTTGGGTGGAATTATTACAGCGCTGTTCATCGCCCTTCAGATTCAGTCGAATCACATTCAGATGAGCTATTATTTCATGTTTGTGATCCTGTTTTTGTGGGAGCGTACTTTGAAGATGCTTATAAAAAGAAAGAACTGCCCCATTTCTTCAAGGCCAGCGCAATTTTGGCATTGGCTGCCGTGGTAGGAGTTTGTATCAATATCTCCAATCTGTATCATACTTATGAATATAGTAAGGAGACGATGCGCGGCAAGAGCGAATTGAAGCAGGAGGGCGCTGTGGCCAGCCAGACAAGTAGCGGGTTGGACCGTGACTACATAACCAACTGGAGTTATGGTATTGGCGAGACATTGACGTTGCTGGTTCCGAACGTAAAAGGAGGAGGATCAGGGTCTACGATGTCGCAAAGCGAAGTTGCTATGGCAAAGGCCAATCCAATGTATAGCGGCATTTATTCGCAGTTGCCGCAATATTTCGGTGAGCAACCGTGGACAGCCGGTCCTGTATATGTTGGGGCATTTGTGATGTTCCTGTTCGTATTGGGTTGTTTCATAGTGAAAGGTCCTCTGAAATGGGCATTGCTAGGAGCTACTATCTTCTCGATTCTGCTTTCATGGGGAAAGAATTTCATGGGACTGACGGATTTCTTTATCGATTACGTCCCGATGTATAATAAGTTCCGTGCTGTATCGTCTATTTTGGTTATTGCTGAATTTACTATTCCGTTATTGGCTATTTTTGCATTGAAAGAGATTTTGAGCAAACCGGATACGCTGAAGTTGAAAGAGAACCGTGGAGGGGTGATTGCCACTTTGGTACTGACTGCTGGTGTTGCGTTGATTTTAGCTGTTGCTCCGGGTGCTTTCTTCTCGGTTTTATTACGACACAAGAGATGGCTGCTTTGAAACAAGCACTTCCAGCCGAACATTTGGCTCCGTTTGTGGCAAACCTGACTGAAATGCGTGAAGCTATTATTGCTTCGGACGCATGGCGTAGTTTCTTTATTATAATGATTGGTTGCCTGTTTTTATTCTTATATCAACAGCGGAAGTTGAAAGCTTCTTTCACATTGGCTGGTATTGCGCTTTTATGTTTGATAGATATGTGGAGCGTCAATAAACGCTATTTGAATGACGAACAGTTTGTGCCGAAATCCAAACAGACGGAAGCGTTTGTTAAAACACAGGCGGATGAGATGATTCTTCAGGATACTACTTTAAATTATCGTGTGTTGAACTTGATAGGCTTTCCCGGTAATACGTTTAATGAAAACAATACAGCATACTGGCATAAAAGTGTCGGTGGCTATCATGCAGCGAAGCTCCGTCGCTATCAGGAAATGATCGATCATCATATCGTGCCCGAAATGCAGGAAACCTATCAGGCGGTGGCTACTGCCGGCGGACAGATGGACAGTGTAGACGCTTCCAAATTCCGTGTACTGAATATGCTGAATACAAAGTACTTCATTTTCCCTGCCGGAGAGCAAGGGCAGGCTGTTCCTGTGGTAAATCCTTATGCATACGGCAATGCATGGTTCGTAGACAAGGTGCAGTATGTAAATAATGCAAATGAAGAAATCGATGCTTTGAATGATATTCTTCCAACAGAAACAGCCGTAGTGGATGTGAAGTTTAAAGAACAATTGAAAGGTGTGACAGAAGGATATAAAGATTCTCTATCTACCATCCAGTTGACTAGTTACGAGCCGAATCGTTTGGTCTACAAGGCTTCCACTCCTAAAGACGGAGTTGTTGTCTTCTCCGAAATATATTATCCGGGATGGCAGGCGACTATTGACGGTCAGCCCGTCGATATTGCCCGTGCAGATTATATCTTGCGTGCGATAAATGTACCGGCAGGAGAACATACCATCGAAATGTGGTTTGATCCACAAAGCATACAGGTTACAGAAAGTATTGCTTATGCAGCATTGGCTTTGTTGCTGATCGGAGTTATGGTCCTTGCGTGGACGCAGCGGAACAAGATTGCGAAGAAGTCTTAAGCGAAATGTAATAGTCATTAACCTTCATAATGTATGGTAAGGTTATAAAATAAGGGCGGCACTCCTCCTCACAAAGAGCGCCGCCCTTATTTTACATTCACTAAAAAATATGAAAAAACAAACGCTGTCCATAGAAACATATTAAGTGTAATGTCTTTGAGAGTAGTTGTTTATTGTTTGTTCATTGAAAAAGGAAAATATGAATATAAACAAATAGTTTGTGGATAGTCTTATTATGCTGTAAGCTACTAAATTTGTAGCCAATAATAGAGCATTATGTTATGAAAAGACTACTATTCATTTTTTCTTTTTTTCTTGTTCGTGTTACGTGGGAACACACAGGAGGTAGAGATTCTGACATTAGAGGATTGTCTCCGCATTGGTATTGACAATAACTTGTCGTTAGAAGGAAACGTAAAGAAATACAAAAAAAGTAAATATGGCGTATCTGAAAACCGTTCGAAGCTGCTGCCGCAAATTAATGCGATAGCCGGTTATAATAATAATTTTGATCCTCCGGTGTCAGTCACAGACGGTTCATCTTACGGAGTTCCCTATAATATAACGAAAACATTGCAACATTCTGCTAATGCAGGACTGGAAATGCAGATGCCGCTTTTCAATCAGACTCTTTATACTTCTATGTCCATAGCTAAAGTGATGGAAGAAATCAGTCGTCTGTCTTATGGAAAAGCTAGGGAAGATGTTATTCTTCAAATCAGTAAGATGTATTATCTCGGACAGGTCACGGCCGAACAAATCATGCTGATAAAAGCAAATATCATCCGTCTGGAAGAATTGAGAGATATTACACAGGCTTTCTTCGATAATGGAATGTCTATGGAAGTCGATCTGAAAAGAGTCAATATCAATTTGGAAAATCTGAAGGTGCAATATGACAATGCACAAGCAATGATGAAACAGCAATTGAATATGCTGAAATACATTATGGATTATCCGGCTGAAAAGGAAATCGCGCTGACACCGGTAAATACCGATAGCATTACTACGGTAGCCCTGACCGGCTTGTCGGAAAATATCTATGAACTTCAACTCTCACAATCGCAAGTGCAACTGGCGGAACGACAAAAGAAGATCATTACTAATGGATATATCCCTTCTCTTAGTCTGACAGGCAGCTGGCGATATGCTGCATATACGGATAAAGGTTATCATTGGTTCCACTCCGGTCCGTCAATCAATGGTTTCGTTCCTATGGGAGTGGGGCTAACCTTGCGTATTCCTATTTTCGACGGACTGGATAAAACCTATAAAATAAAGAAGGCGATGATCGATATAGAGAACAAAAGACTGGCATGGGAAGATGCCCGGAAGAATTTGCAAACTCAATATCTGAATGCTGTGAACGACCTGATGAACAATCAGCGTAACTTTAAGAAACAGAAGGATAACTACTTGCTTGCCGAAGATGTGTACGCAGTCACTTCCGACCGTTACCGCGAAGGGATTGCCTCTATGACCGAAGTTCTGCAAGACGAAATGCAGATGAGCGAAGCACAAAACAACTACATCAGCGCACATTATAACTTATCGGGTAACAACCTGATGCTGCTTAAACTGACCGGACAAATAGAATCATTAGTAAATAACACGCAAATAAAATCATAAATATGGAAACAATGGAAAAAAACCTTCCTTCCGCTACTCATCAGGAAAAGCAAAAAAAAAAAAGAAACTACGCTGCTGGCAAATCGTAGTCAGCTTGTTGGGAGTGGCAATTGTCGTTTGGGGAATAATTGAAGTGATCTGCCTTTTTTCTTCCTAGCCAGACGGAGAAACTAGTAACGATGCACAAATAGAGCAGTACATATCTCCCATCAACCTGCGCGCGTCAGGCTATATCAAGAAGATTTATTTTACCGAGCATCAAGAGATACATAAAGGCGATACGCTCCTTGTATTGGACGACCGCGAATATAAGATACGCGTAATGGAAGCCGAAGCCGCACTAAAAGATGCGCAAAGCCGGCGCTACCGTAATCGGAGCCACACTCAAACCACACAGACCACCGCTTCCGTATACGACGCTTCCATCTCCGAAATTGAGACCCTCCTTGCCAAACTGGAGAAAGACCGCCAACGCTACCAGAACCTGGTGCAAAGAAATGCAGCGACTCCCATACAGCTCGAACAGATAGAAACGGAATATGAAGCCACCCGCAAAAAGTTGGAAGCGACAAAACGCCAACAAAAAGCCGCTTTATCTGGAGTAAATGAAGTATCACACCGTCGTGAAAGTACAGAAGCTGCCATCCAACGCGCGACAGCCGCTTTAGAGATGGCACGTTTGAATCTTTCCTACACTGTAGTAGTGGCTCCCTGTGACGGGAAATTAGGCCGCCGGGCATTGGAAGAAGGACAGTTCATTACAGCCGGACAAACTATTACCTACATACTCCCTGACACCCAAAAGTGGATCGTTGCCAATTACAAAGAGACTCAAGTGGAGAACCTGCATATAGGGCAAAAGGTATCTGTCACCGTAGACGCCATCAGCAACAAAGAGTTCACAGGTACCATCACCGCCATTTCTGGAGCAACGGGCTCAAAATATTCATTGGTTCCTACTGACAATTCTGCCGGCAACTTCGTTAAGATACAACAACGCATACCCGTACGCATCGACTTCACCAATCTTTCCAAAGAAGATAACGAAAAACTAGCTGCCGGTATGATGGTAATAGTGAAAGCCAAACTCTGATTTTCAATCGTTAATTGTTAAGGAAATGCCCGCATATCCCAAAAACTATCCTTTCTATAACTGGGTGCCTAAACCGATAGGAATTATCATCCTGTTCATGTTCTTCCTACCCATTCTCACAGTAGGCGGAACTTACTCTGCCAGCGGCACTGAGATGATGAGCGGTCTGGGTATCATATCTGAACACATCCAGTTTGCCAATTTCGCCACATCCATAGGCATGGCAGCATTCTGCCCTTTCCTGTACCGGCTGGTATGTATCCGCAGAGAGAAAATGATGTGCATCGCCGGATTTTCACTGATGTATATCTTCAGTTACATCTGTGCCAAGACAGACAGTATATTCCTGCTGGCACTGTGTAGTCTGTTCATGGGATTTTTGCGTATGGTGCTGATGATGGTCAATCTGTAATCTATTCGTTGGGCGACAGCTGTAAGTATTCTGTTTGCGGGAATTTTTCTATATATGGATGTAACGCGCCGGTCGCCTTATGTTTTGCTGGATGCGTTCAAACTGCGTACTATACGTATGGGAGCATTACTTTACTTATTATTGATGGTGATAAACTCCAGTGCTATGTTTGTCAATGTGTTTGCAGGAGTGGGGATGCATCTCGATAATCTGCAAAATGCTTCATTAGGTAATTGGTGTATGGTAGGTTATGCTATTGGTGCCGTGGTTGCTATGGTGTTGGGAGGTAAAGGGTTACATTTTAAGTATCTGTTTGCGATGGGATTCTTCTTCCTGTCTTTATCAGCTGTTTTCATGTATTTCGAGGTACAAACGGCAGGAGTTTACGAGCGTCTGAAATATGCAGTTATCATCCGTGCCACAGGCATGATGATTCTGTATGCGCTGACGGCTGCTTATGCCAATCAACGTATGCCTTTTAAATATCTTTCCACCTGGATCTGTATTATGCTTACTGTGCGTATGGTTGTGGGACCGAGTATCGGCGGAGCAATTTATACAAATGTTTTGCAGGAGCGGCAACAACACTATATAACCCGTTATGCGCAAAATGTGGACCTGCTTAATCCGGATGCTTCCACTTCCTTCCTTGGTACGGTACAAGGTATGAAATATCAGGGAAAGAGTGAGACGGAAGCCCGTAACATGGCTGCTATATCTACCAAAGGGCGTATTCAGGTGCAGGCCACGCTCTGCACTCAAAGAGATGGCAGGATGGACAATTTATGGTGGGTTAATTTGTATGATATTTGTGCTCGTTGTTCCTTATCCTAAACGAAAATTGCTAACTTAGCGTTTTTTGATAATGATCTGTTAATATATTAGTATGATGGATAGCGGACAAGATCGTTTATTGCAGTTTGAACTGCGATTTGTTAAGGGGAAAAATATATGTAGCTCCGAAGGGATATTTGTAAATTTTCCACCCTCACTGAAGAAACCTTTTCAAATGAAAGGACTGGGGCTGATTATTTGCCCCCAGGGTAATTTCCAGTTTTCGCTTAATCAGAAAAAGCATTTCGCAGGAGCAGGCGAAAGTTTGTTTATTCCTGAAGACGGCGAGTTTCAGGTTTTGCAAGAGTCGGAAGACATGGAGGGTACGGATTTTGATTTATCAGATAGAACCGATCCGGGATATTATGGGGAATCTGGTTGTTTCCATGTATATGTATTCCCGCCTTACTCCCGAAGAACCTTCTTGTGTATGGTCTACTGGTGAGGAAGAAGAGATTGTAAAGTATATGTCCTTATTGGACAATGTGTTACAGTCGGAAGAAAATTCATTTAAACTTTATGAGCAGAAATTACTTCTACTTGCATTGACGTACAGGATTTGTTCTATTTATAATCGCAAACTCGTCAATGACGGGCGGGAAGTGGGAGGACGCAAAAATGAAGTCTTTATTCACTTGATCCAGTTAATCGAAAAATATTATATGCAGGAACGGGGTGTTGAGTTTTATGCGGATAAATTGTGTTTGTCTCCTAAATATCTTTCTGCCGTTTCTAAGAGTATTTGCGGATATACCGTGCAGGAACTTGTATTCAAAGCTATCATTCGTAAGAGCATCTCATTGCTTAAAAATACGCAGAAAAGATATTCAGGAGATTTCAAATGCCTTCGGCTTCCCCAATGCTTCTTATTTCGGTACGTTCTTTAAGAAGCAGGTTGAAAAGTTTCACCGCAACAATATCGGAAGAATCTTTAAACGTTTATTCTTTTTCACCGTAGGCAAGATCGCCCGCATCGCCCAGTCCCGGAACAATGTAAGAATGTTCGTTGAGTTCGGGATCGATGGCAGCGCACCAGATTGTCGTCTTGTCTTCCGAAATACATTCTTTATATGATCGATAGCCTTTTGGCTGGCGATAATCGAAGCAACATGAATTTCGGCAGGGTGTCCTTTCGTCAGCATTGCCTGGTAACTAAGTTCCATACTCCCTCCTGTTGCCAGCATAGGGTCGGTGATAATCAGCGTTTTGTCATCAATGCGGGGAGAAGCGATATATTCTATGTGTATATCGAATTTTTGCGTATCTTTATATTTGCGGTAAGCGGAAACAAACGCATTCTCCGCCCCGTCGAAAAATAGCTAAAAACCTTGATGGAAAGGCAGACCAGCACGCAGGATCGTACTGATTACTAAATTGTTGTCCGGTGTACTGACCGGGCGATTCCCAGTGGTGTCTGGATGTTCTTTACCGAGTATTTAAACTCTTTACTCATTTCATAAACCATGATTTCTCCGATCCGTTCGATGTTACGGCGGAAACGCATGCGGTCATTCTGAACTTCTACATTTCTAATTTCGGATATGTACTGGTTTAGAATCGAATTAGTTTGGCCAAAATCAATTACTTTCATATTATATTTTAATCAAATTTTAATCTCATTTTCATAGTATTGATAACATACTGGCTTGCAAAGTAAACGATA